>MPLX02325947.1_pt1 | contig 20706 bp, 20 predicted proteins | sample 1617341 | NCBI WGS metagenome assembly MPLX02 (sample SAMN05944804, study PRJNA350692) | marine metagenome | biome: marine; feature: ODZ; material: water; isolation source: 120 m water sample filtered on 0.2 um supor filter | place: Pacific Ocean | collected 2012-04-08 | depth 120m m | reverse complement strand
GGAAAAGGCTTTTGCCAGCAACTTTTTAAAGTTATGCCTTTAGTTAGCTCGGGTTGCAAAAGTTGATTCTGCAGAGGCCGCCTGTTCCCTGTCGCAATGGATTGACGCTGCTGCGCCGGCGCTCAGGGAGATTGCTGATGGGGACAACTCGCCGGAGCAGAGCACAAGCATTGGTTTTTGTTCGTGGTGAACATTTTTTGCCCCCCTTGAGCTGAAACGGTAGTGAAGTACACCGTTTTTAGTTCAATTGCTGCTTCCCAGACGTTGGCGGTTGCTGTCTGCATTGCTTTGTGTGCCTGCAATGCAGCTGATAACAGCCTTTTTCAGCCCTGCGACTGCCGCTGAATCCGCAGGGTTCCACGCTCACAACGCGCTTGTCTTGATCTCAGCAGCCATGGTGTTGCTGATGACGCCGGGTTTGGCCTTCTTCTACGGAGGCTTCACTCAGGGGAAAAATGTGCTCAACACCATGGCGATGAGCCTGGTGATGATGGGGATTGCAACCCTGATATGGGTTGGCTTTGGATTCAGTCTCGCTTTTGGCGATGGGGGCTCGTTGCAGGCGGTGGTGGGAAATCCCTTGCAGTACGCCTTGCTCGAGAACATTCCTGAGGTCTGGAATGGTCTTGAGATCAATGGGCTCACGTTTGCCCTGTTCCAGGGCATGTTCGCGATCATCACGCCTGCTCTTATCTCAGGTGCTTTGGTTGAACGGATCAGTTTCCGCTTCTGGTGTGTGTTCACACCGATCTGGATTCTTGTTGTCTACGCACCACTGGCACACATGGTCTGGGGTGGAGGCTTACTTGGAAAGGATCTTGATTTTGCTGGCGGAACCGTTGTTCACATCAGTTCAGGTGTCTCGGCCCTTGTTCTGGCTGGTCTGATCGGAGCCCGTAGCAATTGGCCGAACTCCGTACGTCCGCCCCACGATGTGACGCAGATTCTGCTGGGCACTGGCCTGCTCTGGTTTGGTTGGTTTGGCTTCAACGGAGGAAGTCAACTTTCAGTTGCTGGTGCTGCACTGCCATTCACAACCACCCATGTGTCTGCGGCCGCTGGTCTCGTTGCCTGGGCTCTCGTCGAGACCTTGAGGGATGGCAAGCCAACGGCGGTGGGGATGGCCACCGGGGCGGTATCTGGCCTGGTGGGGATCACACCGGCCGCCGGTTTTGTCTCCCCTGGTGCCGGCATGGCCATTGGCGCGATCACGGCAGTGGTTTGCTATGCCTCGGTGCAGATCAAGGTGAAGTTGAGCTTCGATGACTCTCTGGATACCTTTGCGGTTCATGGCGTGGGTGGCACCGCAGGTGCTCTGTTGACCGGAGTTTTCGCCAGAGCTGATCTGATCGCCACCCATCCTGCCGGTCAGGTTCTGGTGGAGCAGGGTCGGGGCAGCCTGATCTTCGGTCAGCTGCAAGCGGTGCTGGTGGCCTACGGACTGGCTGCAATCGGTACGTTTGTGATCGCGCTCATCCTGCGTGGCCTCGGTTTGAAATACCGGGTTGTTGAGAATGCCGAGAACATGGGCCTAGATGTTCATGAGCATGGCGAAGAGGCCTACGCCGAACGGGTTGGCTCGCCACAGTTCAGATGACCCTCAACTGAACCGAGGCGCGGCAGCTCTCTTCAGCTTTTTTCAAAGTTGCGCTCAGCTCAACCAACCGGCACTGAGGATCACAGCCAGGCTGATGAACACGGCCAGGCACAACCATGTGATTCGATTCAGTGTCGATTCGGCACTGCTGGTACTGCTGAAGCTGGAGCTGCCGCTTGCCGCTAGGCCCCCCATGCCACCGCCTTTGGGACTGTGCAGCAGAACCAGCAGCATCAGCACGATGCCTGATGCCACCCAGGTCCAGGAAAGAACAGTTGTGATCATTGCTGGATCTTAGAGAAAGCCCCTCAGGCCTGCGGTTCAGACCGGTTGTGGAAGCCGGGCGGAAAGGTTGGGCAGGAAGGATTCCAGGGGTTGTATCAAGGTGGTGCCTGTCATCGCTGCCGGTTGTGGAAGATCCAGCAGCTGCAGCAGGGTGGGGGCGATGTCCGCCAGGCCGCCGCCATCGCGGAGTTTGATCGCATTGCCATAGCCGGCGACCTTGCGCTTTTCGCCTTCGATCAGAATCACCGGCACGGGATTGGTGGTGTGGGCAGTCCAGGCCTGCCCATCCGGCCCTTGCATCAACTCAGCGTTGCCATGATCGGCAGTGATCAGCATCGTGCCGCCGCTGCGTCCCACGGCTGCCAGCAACTTGCCGATGCATTGATCCACAGCAGAGATGGCCTCGGTGGCCGCCTCCAGGATCCCTGTGTGCCCAACCATGTCGGGGTTGGCGTAGTTGATCACCACGAGGGAGTAAGCACCGCTGTTGATTGCCGCTATGCAGCTTTCCGTGAGCTCTTTGCAGGACATCGCCGGTGAAAGGTCGTAGGTGGCAATCCGGGGGGATGGCACCAGATGTCTGTCTTCACCCTCCAGGGGCTTTTCGATGCCACCGTTCATGAAATAGGTGACATGGGGGTATTTCTCGGTTTCAGCCGTGCGGTATTGGCGCAAACCATGCTCTGTGATCACCTGCCCGAGCAGATGGTCGAGGGGTTCAGGGGGGAAAGCAACCTTCACAGGCAGATTGGCTTCGTACTGGGTGAAGGTGACGACGTCGAGTTCTGGACGCTGCTTGCGGCTGAAGTCTTCGAAGTCTGGGAGCGTCAGAGCCTGAATCAGCTGGCGGGCCCGGTCTGGGCGGAAATTGAACATCACCAGACCGTCCCCCTCTTGCATCACGGTGGGTCTCAGCCTGATCGGCTCAAGGAATTCGTCTGTGATCCCTTCGGCGTAACTGGCTTTCAGGGCCTCCTGGGCGGATAGTTCGCTGACAGGCAGGTCTGGGTCGGTGTAGAGGCTGTAGGCCTTCTGGATCCGTTCCCAGCGGTTGTCGCGATCCATCGCCCAGTAGCGGCCACAGAGGCTGGCCAGTTCTCCGGTTCCGTTTCTGGCGAGGGCCTCTTCAATCTTTTTGATCGGCTCTGCTGCATCCAATGGTGGGGTGTCGCGTCCATCGGTGATCGCATGCACAACAACCTTGCTGATGCCCGCAGCTGAGGCCCATTGCAACAGCCCACAGAGATGATCCACATGGCTGTGCACACCGCCGTTGGAACACAGGCCGATCAAGTGAAGTGTTCCTCCGGATAACTTCAAGCGTTCAGCCAGTTCAGCCAGGGCACTTGTCTGTCCCAGCTCGCCATCGCGAACCGTTTCGCTGATGCGTACGAGTTCCTGGCGGATCACCCGTCCGGCACCAATGGTGAGGTGGCCCACCTCGGAATTGCCCATCTGGCGATCCGGCAGGCCCACGTCGGAGCCACTCGCTGCAACAAGGGTGTGGGGATAGGCCTGCCAGAGGGCATCCATGACAGGGGTGTCGGCGGAACGGATGGCGTTGCTTTCCGTTCCCTCCCGGTGTCCCCAGCCATCCAGAATGGTCAGAACTACAGGTGCAACCTGGGCGGAACTCTTGGAATCTCCGTTCAAGGTGTTCTGCATTGTCACCCGTTTGGATTACGTCTCAAGGACTTCCCTATTTCAAGCTACCTCCACCCGGCGAAGATGAAAGCCCTTGAAACCACAACCCTTAGCTTTTACCGATTCCAGGCTGAAATGTCTCGACAGAGTCCGCATACACTGACGATCCAGGGATTCAGCCCATGACCAACGCCGGTGGTGAGGAGCGGGTTGAAATTCTCTCTGCGCAGGAACTGAGACGCACCCTGATGCGACTGTCTTCCCAGGTTCTGGAGTCGGTCCCCGACAGCAGTGAGCTGTTGTTGCTTGGCATTCCGACCCGGGGAGTTCACCTCGCCCGTGTCCTGGCTAAGGAGTTGCATCTCCAGACCGGCCATCCCATCGCTCAGGGCAGTCTGGATCCAACCTTTCATCGCGATGATCTCGAGCGGGTGGGCACCCGCATGGTGCAGCCAACCGATCTGCCCACCTCTGTTGAAGGGCGTCAGGTGCTTTTGGTTGATGATGTGATCTTTACCGGTCGAACTGTGCGTGCGGCGATTGAGGCACTGCAGGCCTGGGGCAGGCCCCAGCGGGTGATGTTGCTGGTGATGGTGGATCGGGGGCATCGGGAGCTGCCGATCCAGCCGGATTTCTGCGGACGCCATGTGCCCTCCCGTCGCTCCGAAACCATTGAGCTGCGACTCAGCGATGTTGATGATGAGGAGGGTGTTTTTCTGCGCCCGCTCTGCAGCTGATCCTTTCAACGCTGGCAGATGGTCTCCGGTCCGGCTTCAACAACCCTGCCTCCCAGGGCAGTGCAGGCGGCTTCAAAGGCACTCCAGGCCTCCATTCCTTGCTCGATTCGTTGATTGACGGCTGCATTCAGTTCCAGCTCCGGCACCGTATGGGTGGGGCCATCGCCATGGCTGGTGTGTTCCGGCCTGTTGTCGATGGATGCAATGGCAGCTTCCACCTCCTTTCTGATCGAGGCGGTCTGTTGTTGCCACCAGGGATGATCGAGGCGATTCAGTGACCCCAGGGCTTCCCACCAGCTCTCCTGTTTCACGAGCCTCTGCAAGCGTTGGTGTTCGAGTCGATTGCGTTCCCAGGACTCCCTCCATTGATCGCTGAGCTTGCCACCGGCAGTTGCATCCTTGGCGTCCAGGGGCTCGAGCAGTCTGATCGCTGCATCGATTTCTCCTGTCTTGAAGGCCGACATGGCCTTGCTGAGAAGCTCGTTGCGCCAGCGCAGCAGTTGGCGTTGATCCTGTTGCTGCAGAAGATCCTGTTCGCTACTGGAATTGATAAGGTCCTGCTGCAGGGCCAAGGCCGCTGCTGGGTCGCCGTTCTGCCAGTGGCGTAGAGCCATGGCTCTGCGGCAGAGAGCCAGTTCTCTTGGGGGTTCAGGATTCAGCCATTGCAGGGCAGTCAGCTGCTCGCTGTAGTGCATGCATGCGAGCAGATCCCCAGCGCGAAAAGCCTGTCGCAGCCGTTCGGGAAGTTGACGTTTCCACAAGTGCCCGCCAGCGATGACGGTGGCGACCAGGGCCAGGACGATCAGGGCCCAGAAGCGCAGTTGTTGATGGCTTCTGCCTGCCAAAACCAGGAGTTCCTGAAGAAGTCATTCCTGTTTTATGGACTGTGGCAGCTGCGCTCAGGCTGGTGTGGACGGACTGTTCACCGCACCGGCCCCAGGGCCTGTCGATTCACAGGCAGGCCAGTGCGGAGATCTTTGCCCTCCAGCTGCAGGAGGGCATCCTGATCAATACTGAACTTGAGCCGCAGGCAGTCTTCACCGGGTTGACCGGCTGGCTCCAGAGGTAGGAATGGCGACACTTCTGACCAGGGGGTGACCCGTGCCTCAGCTTCTGATTTGAGACGCAACGTCGGCAGGCCATTGACGTAGATCACCTCATGTCCCCCTTGTGGTTCCGGTTCTCCCAGGACCAGTTCCAGCTTCTCTTGATCGGTTCTGCTTGCGGCAAGCACCACCTCCAGAGGGCTGCTGGTGGGCCATGGTTGTCCGGCCAGGAAGATCGGATGCCAGATGTGCTGTTCGCTGCGTTGATCCCAGAAGCGCAGTGAAACCCCTCGGTGAAGCACGTCCCGCACGCTCACACCGGGAGTCAGTCGCAGTGCTCCCACGGCCACCGCTTCCACAGGTGGCGGTGTCAGAAGGGGTGCCGGCTTGGTCTGTTCCTCCAGCCATTGGCGGAACAGGGGAATCCTGGCGCCTCCACCCACGGCAACCACTCCATGGAGGTCTGCAAGGGTTGTGTCCTGGCGGCGCCCCCCGGCGAGGGTCTGCTTCAGCAGGTTGGCGAGAATCTCCAGGAACCCCTGGCTGATCAGAAGTTCTTCCAGCTGCCTGCGACTGAGCTTCAGGCATTGCTCATCACCGCTGTCCGCGCCGGGAGCGATCTCCTGGAGAACGGTGTCGACATGTTGATCCTCCATGCTCAGTCGACATTTCAAGCGTTCAGCGGCATCCAGCAAAAGTTCCGAAATGGGGGCATGGGGAAGCAGATGATTGACGATCCAGCGATCGAGGTCTCGGCCTCCTAATCCCAGCCCTGCTTTGCTGAGTACCTTGGCGCAGCGCAGGGTCTGACCTGTGGTCTCCTGCAGATCCTGGCCACCACAGCGCAGCAACTGAGCGATGGGAGCGGTGCGCCCTTCGCCGCCTTCCAGGGCCACAAGCGACAAGTCAATGGTGCTGCCCCCGAGGTCCACAACCAGCAACTTCGATCCCGGCGGCAGTCCAGCTCCCATCGCTGCAGCTGTGGGTTCATCCACCAGGGCGATCTCCTCGACCGGCAATGGGCTGCAGGCCTGCACAAGCCAGGCGCGGTAGGCCCTGTAGCTATCCACCGGTGCGCTGAGGACCAGTCGACGGATCGCAAGGGTTGAGGGCAGGTGGCTCCAGATCTGATGCAGGAGCAGCTCCCCTGCTGCGGCCGGGGAGAGGTGTCCGCGGTTGTTGATGACGGGGTTGCTGGCGATATCGCCAGGAGCTCCGATCAAGCGTTTGAAATCCCTTGTCAACCCTTCATGGCTGAGGCCTGTCAGCCCCGCATCGCTCACCTGTCTGCCGATCAGCGGATGGCGATCATCAGCGTTCTGGCACCAGATCAGGCTGGGGATCTCTCCCGGGCAGCGACTGATCGGGGGAAGATCCAGAAGCTGTGGAGTCGAATCACGCTCAGCCTGGAACGCCACAACTGTGGTGGTGCTGCCCAGGTCAATGGCGAGCGTGCCAACCGCTGCGGAAACATGAAGCTTTTCTTCGCCCTCAGGGTCCCAGTCCACGGCTATGGGCAATTTGAAGGAAGGACGAGGCTAAGGGTGCCGAGGATGGACCGGTTACAACATTTGGTGTTCTCCTTCTACAGAGAGGATCAGCACATCAGTGCGGAGTTGGCGCCGTTGCGTCATTGTCGGATCTCCAGGAGCTGGGGACGCATTCGTGTTGAGTGTGTCGATGGTGACCATCTCGAGGAGGTGAGTGCGCTTCTGAGTCATCTGAGGCGACCTCTCGCCGCCCTTGGGCTTGGACGTCAGATCGTTTTAAGGGTGCCTGGCTCTCTGCAACGGAGCTACCCCATGCACGTTCCCTTTCATAGTGACCTGCTTGCCTGAACAGGATCTGCTGCAAGAGCAGCCTTTTAACAAGACAGCTTGGTTGCCAGAACGGTCTATTGCCAAGCAAAGCCTTGTGCCGCCTCTAAAGTTCTAAAGTTGACTTACTTCAGGACAGATCTCAGTGATCACAGCAGGCGTGGATTCCCAGGACCTGGCCAAACGTGCAGAAAGCCTGATTCGTCAATCGAGCAATCGCTATCTGACAACGGTTCGAATTGCCTTTCGTGCCAAGCAGCGTCGCTTTGATGATTTTGATGGATTGCTTGAGGAATCCAGTGTCAAGCCTGTGCAGCGAGCCATTGTCGAACTGAGTGACGAACAGGATCAGCCTGATCTGCTCTCCTGCTGAATCGATGATTCAGCAGGAGGGTCCTGGATGGCGTTTGGCCAGGGATCCCACGCGAGGCTTCTTCCCGGTTCTGATCGGCGGAGAGTCATGGGCCATTGAGATCACGGAATCGGAGTGGCAGGGGCTGATGACCCTGCTCTGTGATCTCAACGATCAGCATCAACAGCTGATTGATCAGCTGCTGGATGAGGAATCCATCAGTGTTGAGATTGAGCGGCAGCCCTGGTGGGGATGCCTGGATGGGGACCGGCATGCCTGGAGCCTTCAGCTGGTGCTTGAAGGGGATCAACACAGGGGTCGAGGCGCCGAGGGGGCTTGGCCAGCTCCAGCGGCTCAGGCGATCACGGCAGCCCTGAGAACTGTCTGGGAATCCTTGCAGTGATCAGCCTCGCTGATCATTACTTCTCCAATGATCTCTCCCCGATCCCTGCGGTGGTAATTCACAGCTTTTCCACAGCGGGACCACTCAAATGGTTGCCCCCTCTCAAGTCTGTGGAAAACGTCTGTTGTGTGGGCCAGGCTCTTGACGAACCTGGCTTTGCACCTAATCGAGCGGTGTTGATCAGGTTCTTTCCTTCAGAGCCTTTGCCCCCCTTGTGTCTTATGCCGAGACAGCTTGGGACGGGCTGTTTTTGATCGGCTTGACGGTTGGCTTGGGATGTGGAGAACTAGTTGTCAGTCAGAGGAAATTAGATGCATCTGGGCAACCTTCAGTCCATGGTTGAAGCCACCGAAAGCAACTTGGCAAGCAGCCTTGAAAGCAGCTTGGAACTTGAAGGCTCAGACAAGGCCGAGCCCTGCCCCTCGGAAAGCGTTGTCAGCTTTCATTCCGAACTGCCTGCCGCCTTGCAGAGGTCCATGGCCGGCTTCATTGAGCGATACCCCAACTGGGATCAATACCGGCTGATTCAGGCTGCTCTGGCGGGGTTCCTGGTTCAGAACGGTGTTGAGTCCCGTGAGATCACACGTCTTTACGTCGGCAATATGTTTTCCCGCGAATCTCTGATCCAGGGGGTCTGACTGCTGCGGCAGCTTTCAGACGCCCCCTTCAGCAGCCCCCTGGGGGGGAGGGCTGCTGAATTTCATTCAGAGCCAAGGCACAGTGCCTTGGTAGAGAACCTTGGTAGAGAGCCCTGGTAGAGATCCCTGGTCAGTGGAGTCTCAGCAGAGGGGACCGAGTCGCTTCAGAAGATCTGTCGCTGATGTCTGTGGGATCGGCAGAATTGAAAGCCTGTTGCCGCGGCGGATCACCGGCATCTCTTCAACGCTGTAGAGCTCACGCAATTGATCCAGGCTGATCATTTCGCCGAAGGAACCAAGGTGTCTTAAGCGAACGCAATCCCAGCGGGGCTTGTCTTGGCAGGATCTTGGATCAAAGTATTTCGCCTTGGGATCGAACTGCGTTGGATCGACGATCCCTGTTTCAATCACTTCCATCATGCCAACAATGCCAGGGGGTTTGCAGTTCGAGTGATAGAAAAATGCCTGGTCTCCCACATTCATGGTGCGCATGAAATTGCGAGCCTGGTAGTTGCGGATCCCATCCCAGAGAGTGTCGCCTTCGGCCTTTAGATGTTCTATGCCGTAGACATCGGGCTCGCTTTTCATCAACCAGTAGTTGAGGCCAGTCATGGAATCCAATCCAGTGAAGGTTCGGGCATTGGAGAAATGGTCGCTCGATCTCGAATGACCCAGTACCTAATGATTGCCCAGCTCATCATTCCATTCATATTTGCGGCTCAGGCTGTTAACAAGGGCTCAATCAGGCGTCTGAAGTGCTCACCGCGGGCTTCAAAGTCTTTGTATTGATCGAAGCTTGCACAAGCTGGTGAGAGCAGCAAGCTCAGCGCAGCGTGCCTCTCTCCAGCCGCGATGGCCAGCGCAACCGTCTCTGAGAGTTCGTCTCGGCAGAACACTTCTCCAGCAAAGCCAGCGTCATCGATCAAGGTCTTGAGTTCAGGGGCTCCAGACCCGAACAGCGCCACAGCGCAGGCTTTCCTTTGCAGTTGCGTCAGCCAGTCCATTGCCTCCCCCTGTTTGGTCTGCCCTCCGGCAACAACAACGACTGGGCCCTCCACAGCTCTCAGACCCACCGCAGCAGCGTCGTAATTGGTGGCTTTGCTGTCGTTGTAAACGACCATTTGCCCTACCTTGCCGAGCCTTTCCAGCCGATGGGGCACACCAGGGAAGCTGCGCAGGGCTTGTTCAATCGCCCTGGCGCTCACTCCAGCCTCCCTGGCGGCAGCCGTGACCAGCAGCAGGTTCTGGAGATTGTGCTGCCCTGGCATCGCCAGGGCAGAGGCGGTGAACAACGCACCGCTTGGATCACGGACCATTCCATCTGAATCAATCCAGAGATCCATGGAATCAGCCTCTGTCCCAGGACCTTCGCAACTGACCCAGATCCCGCGATCCCAGCTTGATCTCTGTTGGCGCAGGTCCCCATCGTCCCCGTTGAAGATGGGGATCTTGGCGCGTTCCAGAAGCCCGCGTTTGATGGTTCTGTAGGCCTTCAGGGTGTGATGCCGTTCCAGGTGATCAGGGGTGAGGGTTGTCCAGATGCCGATCCTGGGTTTGATCTCTTCGGCGGCTTCGATCTGATAGCTGCTCAGTTCCATCACCAGCCAGTCGGGGCGTTGAGATGGCTGTTGTTGCCAGGCCAAGGCCAGTTCGCTTGCCGCCATTCCCATATTTCCCCCCATCTCGGCCCGCAGTCCTGCTGACTGCAGCACATGGCTGAGCAGGTGAGTCACTGTGGTTTTGCCGTTTGTGCCGGTGATGCCCACCCATGGCAGCTGCTGCAGGCTCTGCCAGGCCACGGCCATCTCACCTTTGATCACAACCCCTCGTTGGCGCAGTTCCTCGAGGGTGGGATGGTCCCAGGCGATTCCAGGGCTGATTACAACGCTGTTGAGTTGCTCAATCCAGGGCTGGAAGCTGTTGAGATCGAGTTCTTGAGCGAGCTCGACCTCAATGCCCTGGTTGCGGAGATCTGCGGCAAGGCGTTGTTGCTCAGGGCCAGCAGCTTTTTCCAGAACCGTGACGTTCTGGCCCTGGGCCTGAAGCAAACGCGCTGCACCGATGCCGGAGCGACCGAGCCCCACCACCAATGTGCGTGCGATCACCACTGCTGCCCTCAAAGGGGGATGGGCGATACTGGAATCGAACCAGTGACTCCTACCGTGTCAAGGTAGTGCTCTACCTCTGAGCTAATCGCCCCTGACTGACTTTTGGGGATTCCGGGCTCCGGTTCGTACCTAAAACTTGCCTAAAAGGCCGTTGATAAGGCTTGAACGGATCCTGCCCAAGGCCGGTCTGCACCCATATCTACACCAGCGACCAATTTGATTGAGGCAGTGGTTCGGCGCAGTGGCGATTTCATCTCTCAGACTCAGAGAAAGATCCAGCACCAGAGCCTGGTCCGCTGTGCAATCGGCTGCTTGGCAAGCGGCGGCCGCTTGATCAGCTCCTGATCATTTCGACCCGCCAGCGTTGACGTTTGGTCAATTCCAGGGCGATCACCTCAAGGCAACCGCGATCCTGAAGTTGGAGGCAATCGCCAACCACAAGCTCCCGACTTGCCTGTCTGACTGGTGTCCAGTTAAGGCGCAGGCGACCATCCTTGATCTGGTTCACGACCTTGGCCCGTGAGATGCCGAATCCTGCAGAAGCGATGGCATCCAATCGGCATGAGGCCTCGACACTGTTAAGGCGTCGTTTGAGGCGCGTGGCAGGCAGTTGCAATTGCTCTCGGTTGATGGCCTCACAGCGGATCTCAACATCCCTGACCAGGCCGCATTGCCCATCGAGTTCACTGGCGAGCTCTGGCGAACAGATGGCCTGCCCACCTCTGTCACCACGGATCCAGATGTCTCCGAGACCGTCTGCAGCAGCTCCCAGGCTGTGGAGGGCCAGGCGAAGGTCCGCTGGGCTGATCGGATCAAAGAGGAAATTCCCCTCCACCAGCAGCCCTGCAATCGGTGTTGCCTCCGGGCTCAGTGTCGAGGCCTGATCGCTTCTGCAGCAGTGGATCCGCTGTCGTTCAGCGCCGGGATAGCCCCCATCGCTGCTGAACTGCAGCTCGTTGAGCGTGCCGAGGCGATGCAGCGCCTCCTCCCGCAACTGAGCCGGAATGAATGGGCTCCAGGACGGCTGCCAGGTTTTGAGCACGGTTTCCGCCTGGTGGACGAGCCTCTGCATCCCTTGAGGGTCCTGGCAGCCTTTCAATAACTCTTCGCTCGGCAGCATCAACCCTGCTCAGCTGCGGGTTCTGCGGCAGAGGCAGCGAGTCTGGCGTTGGCGCCGTGCTTTCCCAGGAAAACAGAGGCCATCTGCAGAGGTTCTCTCGCTCTTCCCCAGGTCACAGATGGCCCGGTCTCAGCACTTTGGCAACTCTTCATTCTCATCCATGTCAAGACAATGGGATGGGCTTAAGCCATTTGCTCTCTACAGTTGCCAGCGGCAGTGCTGCAACTGTTCATGACGAAGGTTCTGGTTTCCGATCCCATCGACCAGGCGGGGATCGACATCCTCAGCCAGGTGGCGCAAGTGGATCAACGTCCCGGTCTCTCCCCTGAGGAGCTCCGGTCGATCATCGCTGATTACGACGCCTTGATGATCCGTTCAGGTACGCAGGTCACAGCTGATGTGATTGAAGCTGCCAGTCGTTTGCGGATCATCGGCCGGGCCGGTGTGGGCGTGGACAACGTTGACGTGCCGATGGCGACTCAGCGTGGAGTGCTGGTGGTGAACTCTCCTGAGGGCAACACCATCGCCGCAGCAGAGCATGCACTGGCCCTGCTGCTCTCCCTCTCCAGGCATATTCCCCAGGCCCACGCCAGCACCATGGCCGGTGGCTGGGATCGCAAGAAATACGTCGGCAATGAGCTTTATAAAAAGGTTCTCGGTGTTGTCGGTCTGGGCAAGATCGGTTCCCATGTGGCCAGGGTGGGCAAGGCCATGGGGATGGAAGTGATCGCCTATGACCCCTTCATCTCCCTTGAGAGAGCCCAGCAGATGCAGGTGCGTCTGACGGAGCTGGCCCCCCTGTTTGAGCAGGCTGATTACATCACCCTGCACCTTCCCCGCACTCCGGAGACTGAAAATCTGGTCAATGCAGCCCTGCTGCAGACGATGAAGTCGAACGCCCGCCTGGTGAACTGTGCCCGCGGAGGCATTGTTGACGAATCAGCCCTGGCGGATGCCGTCAGCAAAGGCGTGATCGCCGGAGCCGCTCTCGATGTGTATGCCACTGAGCCCCTGGTCGCTGACTCTCCGCTGCGTTCCGTTGCAGACCGTTTGATTCTCACGCCCCATCTGGGTGCATCCACGGCCGAAGCCCAGGAGAACGTCGCCACGGATGTGGCTGAGCAGATCCGGGATGTTCTTCTCGGCTTGCCTGCCCGCAGCGCTGTGAATATTCCAGGCCTCAGTGCCGAGATCATGGAACGCTTGAAACCCCATCTTCAGCTTGCTGAAACCCTGGGGCTGCTGGTGAGTCAGCTCTCGGCAGGGCATGTCAAGGAACTGGAGGTTCGCCTGCAGGGGGAGTTTGCCGAGCACCCCTCCCAGCCCCTCGTCGTGGCTGCATTGAAAGGCTTGCTCACCACGGCTCTGGGGGAGCGGATCAACTACGTCAATGCGTCCCTGGAAGCCAAGGGCCGCGGCATCAATGTGCTGGAGGTTAAGGATGATTCCAGTCGTGATTTCGCCGGTGGTTCGCTTCAGCTCACCACCCGTGGCGACCAGGCAGGTCACAGTGTCACCGGTGCTGTCTTTGCCGATGGTGATCTGCGCATCACCAGCATCGATGAGTTCCCTGTGAACGTGTCTCCCAGTCGACATATGTTGTTCACCCGGCACCGGGACATGCCAGGCATCATCGGCGGCCTTGGTTCCCTGCTCGGTGAGCACAACGTCAACATCGCGGCGATGCAGGTGGGGCGCCGGATTGTGCGAGGCGAGGCGGTGATGGTGCTGAGTATCGATGATCCGATCCCCACAAGCCTTCTCGACACGATTCATGCAATCAATGGCATTCAGGAAGCCCATCCGGTCACTCTTTGACTCCCCCAAGCTGTGAGAGGTCCCTCTGCATCGATGCACTGGTGGCGCCTGTCCCTGCCATGCCCTTTGGAGCTGGAGGAGTCGCTCCTCTGGAAGCTCGGTGATCTCGGTCTTCACCGGGTCGCTGTTGAACATCGCCCGGAGTCGCCTCATCTGCGCACGCTGATGGCCTGGTTGCCATCCCCTGAATGGCCTGCCCCAGAGCGGCAGAAGTTGGTGGACTGCCTGCGTCCGCTGGCCGAGCCCTTTGGGTTGACGCTTGCAGATCCCGATTGGCAGGAGGTGGCTGATGAGGACTGGAGCCTGAGTTGGAAACAGCATTGGCAAGCTGACCCTGTGGGTCAGAGGCTGCTGATTCTTCCTGCCTGGCTTGAGGTGCCAGAGGAGCATGCCGAGCGTCTTGTGCTGCGGATGGATCCCGGCAGTGCCTTCGGAACGGGGAGTCACCCCACCACCCGCCTCTGCCTGCAGGCTCTCGAGGAGCATCCACCTGTTGGTTGTCGTGTCGCGGATCTCGGGTGCGGCAGTGGTGTGCTCGGCCTGGCTTCGCTTGCCCTGGGCGCCGCTCAGGTCTTTGCAGCAGACACGGATCCTCTGGCGGTGCGAGCCACCACTGAAAACGCTGGTTTGAATGGCTTGGATGCCAGTCGCCTGCAGGTTGTGCCTGGTTCCCTTGAACCCCTGCGTTCAGCCTTGGCAGAGGATCCTGCCGATCTCCTCCTCTGCAACATCCTGGCTCCGGTGATCGAGGCCTTGGCGCCGGGATTTGAGAGTTTGCTGGCGCAGCGAGGTCGTGCTCTGCTCAGTGGTCTGCTGCTGGATCAGGCGCCGCGGCTGACCCAGGTACTGGAAGAGCTTGGCTGGACTGTTCAATCCCTTACGGCACAGGGGCACTGGGGGCTGATGGAGATCGTTCGCTCCCCATCCTGAAGCGATAGATCCATAGGCCTGGCTTATCACTGCGTATCTTTTGATTGCCCTTGTTGGTGTAATTTCAAACATTCGTTTGCATCCGGTGATTCCCGGTGTATGACGGTTTTGTCCTGGAAGTTCCGTTTTTCCGGGATTTCGTGCGCTTCCATCTTTCTCCATGGCTTCCTACAAGGTCACCCTGATCAGCGAAAGCGAGGGCTTGAACCAGACCATTGAAGTACCTGACGATCAGTACATTCTTGATGCTGCTGAAGAGCAGGGAATTGATCTCCCATATTCCTGTCGTGCCGGCGCCTGCTCAACCTGCGCCGGCAAGCTCACTGCAGGTGCGGTTGATCAGTCGGATCAGAGCTTTCTTGACGACGACCAGATTGAAGCTGGTTTCGTGCTCACCTGTGTGGCTTATCCCACCTCAGACTGCTCGATCAAGACCCATGCTGAAGAAGAGCTCTATTGATCAGCCCATGGAGCCCAGGGCTTTTACCAGTCCAGCTCCGATGCTGTTGCTCTGAATCTCAGGCCATCCCCAGGGGGTGGCTTTTTTGCGTCAGACATGTTCTTGTGCGGAAGGTTCCTGCTAAGGCCGTGAAGTGACCCTCCAGGCTCCAGATCGTCCAGTTGTGAATGCTCTGCTCGATCACGGCAGCATTCACACCAGTCCCGGTGGTCAGTACAGCTTCAGGGTGATCGGTCCCTGTTGCAGGTTGTATGACCGGGAAGAGCTCCCCTGGCCTTGTTGTCGCCTTGCCTGGCGCAGTCAGGAGCCGAGCTGGAAGCGAATTGGGCATCGTTTTGTGGCTGATCTGGCCGCTCGAAAATGCCCTTCCTATGCCGTTGAGTTGCTGCAATCGGGGACAAGGCCAACCGTCACGGTGCTGACCCTGTTCTCCCAAAGGTTTGAAGATGGCCTGCAGGAATGGTGGTATAGCTCTAAGCCAGGTTCGATGAGCCCTGAGAATTTCAGCCCACCGGTCTTGGCCGATGCTGAGAGAGCCGCTCAAGTGAAAGCAGCTCAAGTGAAAGCCGTTCAGGTGAAAGCCGTGGAAGTGAAATCAGCTCAAGTGAAATCCGTGGAAGTGAAAGCCGTTCCCGAAGGATCAGTGAACCCTTGATCAGGCCTTGATCAGGGCATGCACAAGCAGGGCAAACAAAGGCAGTGCAAGCAGAGTCAGTCAAACCAGTTTCAGTCTTCGTTCTGTTGCCACGCTGAGAGCCAGGCCGCTGATCAAGACGATCAGGCTCAAGGCTGTTTTGCGCTTTCGCAAGGCTGTTTTGCGTTCTTGCCGGGCTGTTTTGCGTTCTTGCCAAGCTGTTCTGAGTCCTTACAAGCTGTTTTGCGGGCTGGCCAGGACATGAGTGCTGTCCTTGTAGATGCTCTGCAGGCCATTCAGCGGCCCTCACCGCGCGGTGTGACCTCCAGATTGAGAAAGTCTCTGGCGACAAGGGTATTGGGGAAGATCGCCCGAGCTTCCTCTAAAAGGTCATCGGCCGTGACCGAATTACCCGGTGCATAGCGGGGGCTGAGGTGCGTCAGCACAAGCTGGCCCACATTGGCTTCCGCTGCCGTCTGGGCAGCCATGGTGCTGGTGGAGTGCTGGCGTTTGAAAGCCATCTCCGCCTCGCCATGGGCAAATGTTGCTTCATGAATCAAGAGATCCGCTCCCTGGGCAAGCTCCACGGCAGCCTCACTGAAGACTGTGTCAGTGCAGTAAACGATGCTCACACCGGGGCGATCAGGGCCGCAGAGATCTTTGCCATCGATCACGCGGCCGTCCTCAAGTTCTACGGGCTGCCCCCGTTTCAGCTCGGCATAGATGGGGCCAGGGGGAATCCCCATGGCTTTGGCACGCTCCACGTCGAAGCGGCCTGCTCTCGGTTTCTGTTCAATCCGATAGGCATAGGCAGGCACTCTGTGAACCAGGGTTGTGCAACGCACAAGCAGGTCTTCCTGATCCAATAGCACCAGGTTGCATGCAGCAGCTTCTTTGACACGATGCACTCGCAGGGGATATCCGATCCGGGTTGAGCTAGTGCGCAACACCCCCTGCAGGTAGTCCTCAAGGGGGTCCGGACCATAGAGATCCACCCCGGAGCTGTTGCCTGCAAGCCCGAGACTGGCGAGCAGCCCTGGTAACCCGAAGACATGGTCACCATGCATGTGGGTAATGAAAATCCTGCTCAGCTGAGACAGGCGCAGGTCACTGCGCAGGAATTGATGCTGTGTTCCTTCCCCGCAATCAAAGAGCCAGAGCTCTGATCGCTGCGGAAGCCTCACGGCCAGTGAGGAGACATTCCTGGCGCGGGTGGGGACGCCGGAGCTGGTACCGAGAAAGGTGACCTGCACGGTCTTGCATGCTCAGTCGCCATGCTGACACGAGCTGGGTTGGCCCCTGGCCGCAGAGGCTTGATCGAGGCAGAATGGGCTGTTGTCAGGTCGCAGCATCGTGGCTCAGTCAGCACTGATCTGGTCCTCAGGACTGGCCGGTGGACTCCTTCTGACCAGCCTGGGTACCCTCCCCGCAGCGATGGCGGGAACAGAACCCGTGATGCGGGTTCTGTTGCGCGAAGCCCCGGAATTGCGTTTGCGCGCCGATGCAAACCAACCCTTGATGTTGAGGGGCGTGGGTTCTGAGCAGCTCAGAGTCAAAGGGATCACGGTGCGCCTTGGTTCAGGGCAGTTGCTGCTTGAGCTGGTTGGCGCACCACGCCGCCAGGTCAGGTTGGCCCATAACAATGAGCTGCGGGTCAGCAGTGATGATCCCCGCGGCATCTGGCTTGGCCGCCATCGTTATCAAGGGGAGCTGCGTTTACGCGCCAAAGGCCGAGCTGTGCAGGTGATCAATCATCTTGGCGTGGAGAGCTATCTGGCCAGCGTCGTCGGCAGTGAGATGCCAGCGAAATGGCCACTGGCAGCCCTTCAGGCCCAGGCCGTGGCGGCCCGCACCTATGCCCTGCGGCAAATCGGTAAGCCAGGCGAATTTGATCTGAAGGCCAGTGTTGCCAGTCAGGTCTATCTCGGTCTGGAATCTGAAACAGCCAGTACCAGGCAGGCGGTGAACAGCACCCGCTCACTGGTGCTTGTCCATGGCAGGCGGTTGATTGATGCTGTCTTTCACAGCAGCTCAGGTGGCTCCACAGAAGCCAGTGGGGCGGTCTGGAAATATCAGCACCCCTATCTGGTCAGCGTGCCGGCCCATGATCAGCACAGTCCTGTGCATCGCTGGAAAAAGGGATTTGATCGGCAGCAGCTTGTTCAGGCGTTTCGTGAAATTGGCGGGGTCAGGCGCATTGATTCCGTGAGCACCAGCTCTACAGGTCGCGTGCGCCAAGCCAAGGTTTATGGACCATCGGGGGCTTTGCTGCTTTCAGGCAAAGAGCTGCGCCGCCGGCTTGGTTTGAAAAGCACATTGATCCGCTTTGAAATGCTGGCTCCCAATGCACCAGCAGGCAGATCAGGTGTGCTCAGAACTGGTGTGCTCAGATCGCAGCAGGCTGCGCCAGCGAAAAGCTTTCCACCGCTGAAGAGCTACAGGCATGACAGCGCCACAGGGGCTCTGATGCCTGTGGTGGCCTCCTCAACAGCGCGGCCGTTTGTGAGCTTGCGACCAGGCTTGCCTGCCCAGGGGTCTCAAGCCGTTTTACTGATTCATGGTCAGGGCAACGGCCATGGGGTTGGCATGAGCCAGTGGGGTGCCCAGGGCTTGGCAGAGCGGGGCGCTGATTTTCGTCAGATCCTGAGGCATTACTACCGGGGAGTGGAGATTCGTCCCTACCGCCAGCTTCAGGATCCCTCCCTGGTGCGCAAGCTGCCGCTTGCGCCAGTCTGGAACGGTTGAGCGGCAGCGGGAGAGCCTGTTCTGTTGAATCTGGAGCAAGTGAGGCAGGCGGTATTTGATGTGTTGCCCTGCAAGGTCAATGTTTTCGCTGCTGCTTCAGAGTTGGTGGCTGCCCTTGCAGATGCCCTGGAGACCCATCTGCATCAGCGGTTGACACTTCAAACCCCGAAGCCCCTTGGTCTGGCGACAGGACGAACCATGGAGCCTGTGTATCAGCAATTGCTGGCCAGGCTTCTCGATTGGCCAGCAGCAGATTTGCAGAAGCTTCAGAACGGGTGGTTGAGTTTCAATCTTGATGAATATGTGGGTCTGGCTGTGAATGATCCGCGAACATTTCATTCTTATATGAGGCGCCATTTTGGTGATCGTCTTGGCCTGAGCCAGGATCGCTTGCGGGTACCAGATGGCCATGGGCAAGATCCCCAGGCTGCGGCCAGACGCTATGGCGATCAGTTGAACCAGGCCGGTGGTTTGGGTCTACAACTCCTCGGATTGGGAAGCAATGGCCATGTTGGCTTCAATGAACCCCCCTGCGGCCTTGACTCAGTCAGCCGGGTTGTGTCATTAACGCAGGCCACCCGCCAGCAGAACGCAGCTGGCTTTGATGGCAATCCTGCGCATGTTCCTGCCCAGGCGATCACGGTTGGCTTAAGGGAGATTCTTGCTGCTGATCAGATTCATCTTGTTGTAACTGGGGCGTCAAAGGCTGAAATCCTTGAGGCCTGGTTGAGGTCACCCTGCACAGCTGAATTGCCCGCAAGTTGGTTGCGCTCCCATGCCAATCTGCATCTCTGGGTGGATGAGGCTGCTATTGCTGGTTTTTATAAAAATGCGATGAATTGAGTTTGGCGGATATCGACTGATTCTCTTTCAATGTAATCATCAAGATCCATGGATTGCAAGCTTGGTTCAGTAAAAAGCAAATCTATTGTCGATGAGCTGCAGATTGTTGATGGGTTCGGTTACGGTGGTAGGCATGAAGTTGCCTTCAGCGGTGAAGCCATTTCGATAGGCTTTGTTGTCGATGACGATGAAAAAAGTGTAGATTCCAGGTGTTAACGAGAAACTGAAATCCCCGGCTTCATTGGTCTGTGTGGCTTGAGCTGATTTTGGGATGGCCTGCAGGGAGATAAAAGGAGAGCCCGGTTCAGCTTTGACCAAACCAGGCACGGCTAAGACTTGGGTGTTGGCAAGCTGGTTGGGGGGATTTAGGCCTGCCTTTGGACCAATCGTTGGGAATTGATTGCCGCTGTGACGCAGCACAGATCCTTGCACCTTGATTGAATTCATCGCTGTTGCCACCTGGGTGATGACAACAGCTGAATGAGCAACTTCAACGGAATAGGGGATTAATTGGATCAGCTTTCCCACCGATCCTGATCCCATTTCTTCATCTGGCTTTCATCGGCAACACCCATCAGGCCTTTACCTGTGAGCAGATCAATCAGCTTGCTGATCGCTGTTGGCAGCAGTAGCAGTGGATTGATTTGGGCATTACCCCGTCTCCTTGTGGAGGCATCGGCATCGGCCTGAGCTGTTGCTGCTGCGGTTGTGGAGGCTTCTCCGCCATCTGCAGTGCCTTCGGTGGCAACCATCTCTCCGGTGAGCGGATCGATCGGAGCCTCACCTTGGCTGGCTTGATTGCTTCCTGTTGCCGCAGCATCCGCTGATGGAACAGAACCACCACCCCAGAGGTTCTGGTTGAGGAAGGCCTCTTGATTCTGGGCTGTCCATTGCGCCTGATCACTTGCGCTTTGAGTTTCCACGGCCTCAGTGAAGGATCTGTTGATCATCGTCTGAGAGCCTGTGGTTGCATCAGCGGAGGTCCAATTGCTGATGGAAGGATCAGCAGCAATTGGTGCGCTTGTCGAAACAACAGCTGGAGGGGATGCCTCTGAGGTTGTTGTCTCTGATGTTGTTGCACCGGAGATCAGCTCAAGATTGGACTCGGCTGAATCGAAGCTTGTGGTTGATGTGATCTGGAGATCAGTACTCTGCTCAGAGATAGGAGTGAATCCAGAGCTGAGTGTCTGATTGATGACTAAAGTCTCACCATTTGCATCAAGGATTTCGGGAACAAAGAAGGAAAGCTCATTGCTGTTAACTGCGTATGAACCATCAGAATTTTTATCAGGGAAGGAACCTGTTTCTAAATTGAAGACCTCGAGATCAAACACAAGCGTTGATTTATCGCTGCTTAATGCAGTGAAAGCATCGTCGGCATTGTAGGAGCTGATGCTACTTCCGCTTACTGATTGTGGGTTGAATGGGTTGTGCTTACCTTTGTTATCTGTAGCTGGAGCTCCACGGTCAGTACGGAACCAGGTTCCTTCATTCCTACCGTCATAGAATTTAGGTGTAGTGTTATCACT
>MPLX02239548.1_pt1 | contig 20759 bp, 15 predicted proteins | sample 1617341 | NCBI WGS metagenome assembly MPLX02 (sample SAMN05944804, study PRJNA350692) | marine metagenome | biome: marine; feature: ODZ; material: water; isolation source: 120 m water sample filtered on 0.2 um supor filter | place: Pacific Ocean | collected 2012-04-08 | depth 120m m | reverse complement strand
CTGCACTGCAACATAGTGTTAACATAGTGATTCAAATTGAGTTGTCAACATAAATTGTGCACTGCAACATAAATTTATTTTGCAGTGCGCAAAAGACCGCCGACAACCGGGTTCAGGCGTCGCCGGGACCCGAGCGACGGTTGTCCTTCTAAGGATTAGAGGGTTCTAGTTTCGAATTCCACCGGATCGGCTATATCTTTTCCCGAAAAGCTGGAAAATTTAGACGCGTGCTATTGGTAGCTACGATGTTTAAGGAGGCGATTTTGCTAGTTTTCTCGCTCGAATTGCTTCGTAGTCGCGCGCTAAATAGATAACACCCGCGTTAACCAACTATTTTTTGCTGGGTGGTCATACCGCCATCAACGACCAATTCCGCGCCAGTCATCCAAAATGAACCGTCAGAGGACAAAAAGAGTACTCCGTTTGCTATATCTTCAGCAGTTTAGAGACGACCCATCGGTGTTTTGTCAATTCACCCCTCGTTTAGTGCCAGACCTTTAAACTGCTCCGCGGTGAGGGGGCATTGCACAGACTGGATAGGGCAAGTTCACACGTATGTTTTTTTAGTATATTGCAGCATTGCTGTTTTAGTGAAAAAACGAATAGCACCTTTGGCTGCGATTATGTCATGAGGTCACAATCCGCGACAATATCTTCGCATATTCTAGGGCAATGCCATTTCGTGCGAAGTGAAGGCCATCCCGTACAACATGCCGCCCTCCGACCCATACATCCTTCACAACGTTGTTGCCGCCGGCAAATATCCAACCGTCGAGCCACGCATCCCCTTGCCTGGACAATAGGTCCGGATGATCCTGATCTAGTGAAACAAAATCAGCCCGGTACCCGACTTCGATCCGACCACTTCTACGGTCTCCCGCTTTTGCCCCTCCCTTTAACGCATGGTCAAATAGAGTACGGCCACTGGATTGACCTTCTGCGGCTAGCCTATTCCGGCCATGGTCTCGCAGCCTTTGCGAATATTCCAGCAGGCGAAGTTCATCAGCAACACCGATAGCGATATTGCTGTCGGATCCAATGCCGATCAACCCGCCCTGATCAAAGAACGAAACAGCCTCGAAGATACCGTCACCAAGGTTCGCTTCGGTAATCGGGCAAAGTCCGACGACCGCGCCACTGTTTGCCAATTGCCTGATTTCCATCCTGTCCAGATGGGTCGCATGCACCAGGCACCAGCGCTCATCGACCGGAAAATTGTCAAGCAACCAAGCAACGGGCCGTGCGCCGTACCATGCCAAGCATTCATCGACTTCGCGCACCTGCTCTGCAATGTGGATGTGTATGGCCCCCGCACAAGGTAGGGAAAGCATTCCATTAAGGCCTTCTGGTGTTACCGCACGCAAGGAATGCGGCGCCAGACCCATGACTGCGTCCGGCAAATCCTTCATCATGGACAAGGTCCGTTCGATCAGCTGCCCATATCTGTGAAGTGTGTTGACGAAGCGGCCCTGAGCAGGGTCTGGCACCATACTTCCAAATCCAGAACATTCATAAAATACTGGCAACAACGTCAGACCAATGCCTGTTTGTTGTACAGCCTGAATGATCCCTCCAGACATTTCGCCGACGTCATCGAAAGGACGTCGATCAGGCGCGTGATGCAGGTAATGAAATTCTGCTACCGCAGTGAACCCGGCCTCAAGCATTTCCATGTAAGCCTGTGCCGCGATCGCCGCTAGATCCTCAGGCGTCAGTTTGTCAACAAAACGGTACATCAAGTCCCGCCATGTCCAAAAACTGTCAACGGATTGACTTCTGAATTCGGCCAGACCCGCCATTGCCCGTTGAAAGGCATGGCTATGGCAATTCGGTACGCCCGGCACCGCAATTGCAGCACGGTGGTCAGGTCGATCAAGGATGCTGTTCACCATCACTGACGTAATCCAACCGCTACCATCAGTTTCCGTGAGGACGTTCTTGGCCCAACCATCAGGCAATAATGCGTTTTCAAAAAAGAACCGTGTCATCATTTCGTCCTGACGAGCATCCATCGTCCACCCAATAAAGATTTGTCGGCGATCATTCAAACAGATCATACAAGCAATCAAATAGATTTAAGACATCCAGTCCTCACGCTTCACGTAGTTGGGTGGATAGCGCAACAGACCGAAGCCACCTTCTCGCTGCCGCGCCCGCCGAGAAAACTCTTGCCAAAAGAGTGCGATCGTTTATTGGTTTCCGCCGATGTCGTATTTTCAGTTTAGATGCATAGATGCACCTGAATTCGAGCATTGAGCTGGACTGGCCCCAGACTGGGGATACGACCTTGAGGACTGATGAAACAAACAAATCAACATATTATGCAGGAGAGGAGAAACAGCATGAAATTCCGTAGCAAACTTGCAATCGCGGCTGTCGCCGGAATGGTTGCCTTGAGTAGTGGCGTCCAGGCTCAGGAAATGAAGTTCTGGCGCATTGGAACGGGCGGCGCCGGCGGTACCTACTTCCCCATCGGCGGCTTGATCGCCAATGCCATCTCAAGCCCGCCGGGCTCGCGTTCCTGTGCCAAGGGAGGCACCTGCGGCGTGCCTGGTCTCGTGGCCATCGCCGTTTCGACCAACGCTTCGGTCGCCAATATGAACGCAATCCATGCGGGTCAGCTCGATGCCGGCCTGGCCGGTGCGCAGAGTGTCACGCAGGGCTACAACGGCCAGGGTAAATTCGTCGGTAACAAGAAGGACAAGGTTCGCGTCATCGCCAACCTCTATCCTGAGGACATGCATCTTGTGCTGCCGAAAGGTGTACAACTGCAGAGCCTGCAGGACTTGAATGGCAAGCGCGTCGGTGTCGCCGCGGCTGGCTCCGGCACGCAGGTTTCCGTGCGGATGATCCTTAAGCACTACGGCATCAAGGCCAAAGAACACGAGCTGAACCTGGGGCAGAGCGTGCAACGAATAGCTGATGGTCAGATAGATGCTTTCTTCTACGCCGGAGGCACGCCTTTCGCGGCGCTCATTCAGCTGGGTTCCACCAAAGGCTTCAATCTCTATAAGTTCTCGGACGCCGAGCGTAAGGCAATCAACGGCATCATTCCCTACTATGTCGATTCCAACATAGCGGCTGGCACTTACGAGAACATCAAGACCGATACGCCGACAATAGCGGTAAACGGTCAGTTGGTGACCAGTATCGACCAGCCTACAGACCTCGTCTATGGCATCACCAAGGCTTTATGGAGCAAGAAAACCCGCGGCCTGCTTGATAAAGGCCATGCCAAGGGCAAGGCCATTCGCCTCGAGACGGCACTCAAAGGCGTGCTGATCCCGCTGCACCCAGGCGCCGAAAAATTCTACAAAGAGAAGGGCATGATTAAGTAAGCCCACACCGTGCACAACCGGAAGCGCGGCCATGACGTCGCGCTTCCGGCGTCACGCAGGAACCAGCCAATATCTTAGTTCATATTAATACCCTGTGGCGCCAATGCTGCAGAGCGAGGGGCGGTCATGGCTGAGTTTGATGCCAAGAAAGCGGAAGAGCTGGAAGAGAAGTACGATTCCGGCCTTCATACCCGCGCCCTCGGACCATGGATATTGCGGTTTACATTGGCGTTTTCGGTCATCTTCGCCGCCTATCACTATATTACCGCCGGCATCGGCGTACCCATCGACTATTGGCACATGGGCATCCATATGTCGGGGGTAATCCTATTGGTCTTTATCGGTTTCCCCATGATCAAGGGCGACCACGCCTGGGAACTGCAACCCAACAAGTGGTGGCGTTACGCAAATGTGCCGATCTGGGACTGGATGCTCATCCTTGCCGGTATTTCCGCCTCTCTCTATATCGGCATCACCTGGTACGAAATTGATTTCACGTTTCTGGGCCAGCGCTTCCATCTGGCCGAACAAGTGTTACGTCAAGGCGACCCCGCCGCCATTGATGTTGTCTTTGGCACCGTGCTGATCCTCGTGTTGCTTGAAGCCGTGCGCCGGACGCTTGGTATCGTCGTGCCGATCATCATCATCTCATTCACGGTGTTCGCGGTCTTCGGCAAGTATATGCCTCTTCAAGTTCTTAAGCATCCGGGGATCAACTGGGCCCAATACATCAACAATATGTACTTCCCGGCCGAGGGCATTTTCGGCATTACGCTATGGATCGTGTCCACCGTGGTTTTCCACTTTGTACTATTCGGTGTGCTGGCACAGCGAATGGGGTTGGGACAATTCTTTGTAGACATGGCGACGGTAATCGCGGGCCGCTACACCGGCGGCTTGGCCAAGGTCAGCGTCGTATCGTCCGCCTTTTTCGGTACGATTTCGGGATCCTCCATAGCAAATACGGTTTCGACCGGCTCGCTAACCATCCCCAACATGAAACGTATGGGCTATCCCGGCCATCTCGCCGGCGGAGTCGAAGCTGCGGCAAGCGCCGGCGGCCAGATCACGCCGCCGATCATGGGCGCGGCGGCTTTTATCATGGCCGAGTTCCTGGAAGTTCCTTACACCACTATTATCATTGCAGCTGCCATCCCCGCCGCCATGCACTATATCGGCGTACTCTGTATCGTCCATTTTCAGGCTAAGCGGCTCGGACTGAAAGGTGTGCCGGAAGAGGAAATACCACGTCTTTTTACGGTCATTAAGAGAGGCTGGCCTACGGCGCTTCCGCTGGTCGCGCTCATTTACGTGCTGTTCAGTGGTTATTCACCCCACATGGCAGCCTTTTGGGGCATAACCACGGCGCTCGCAGTTGGGCTTTTCAACCCCATGCACCGGATCGCTTTTAGCGACATCATCGACGCCTGCATCACGGGCGTCAAATACGCGCTCGCAGTCGGGGCTGTCTGCGCTGCCATCGGTATTGTCGTTGGCGTCGTAAATTCGACGGGCCTCGGTTTCCGGCTCGGTTTCATGGTCGCCGATGGCGCCTATTCCATTGCGGAAAATATTCTTGCCCTGACTTCGTGGGTTCCCCTGATGGACATTTCGCTCCAGGGGATGACGCTGTTCGTTTCGCTGATCCTGATCGCAATCACCTGCATCTTGATGGGCGCCGGTTTGCCGACGACGGCGCTTTACATCATGCTTGCCACAGTTGCTCAGCCGGCGCTCGCCAACCTGGGTATTCCGCCGCTGGCATCCCATCTGTTCGTGCTTTATTATGGCGTTATCTCGGAAATCACCCCGCCAGTTTGCGCTTCGGCCTACGCGGCAGCAGGGATTGCCGGCGCTAATCCATTTAGGACCGGCGTTTCTGCTTTCACGTTGGGTATCGGCAAGCTCATGGTGCCAATGGTCTTCGTCTATTCGCCCGCGATGTTGATCGTGCTCGACGACTACTTTACTTGGGGCTCGTTCCTAGAGACGACATTGACCTGCGCCATTGGAGTTACCATGATGGCAACGGCCGTCAGCGCGTACTTCATTGCTCCCATGCCGGTGCTGTTCAGAATACTCATTGGAGTGGCGGCCATCTTCATGGTGGCACCTGGTGCGACTAGTGACACATATGCGGTGGTACTGGCGCTGCCGGTTCTGCTGCAACAGGTGGCGACATGGCGGCGCGGCCGCATCGCCATGTAGGCCAAAGCCGTCGCTCAAAAAAATTTATCCCATGGAGAAACCCTGGACGAAGTTACCTCTGACGGAAGTTGAAGCGGCGGTGTTTTCCATTTCAGAAGCTTGAGCCATACTTTGTGTCTTGGCTATCGACATAATCAATTTTTGGGGTCTGCAAATTATGTTTCATACGAGCGGCCCACGGTGGGGTTGGTTTTAGTGACCGTTACGTATTCGAGCCAACGCTTGGCGAATGCTGTTTTCGTTATTATCCAGCCCGGCCCGGCGTCTCGCCCAGCCAATTTCCATAACGGCCTCGACAGGATACGAACCATGCAGTTGCCCAAGATTGGACGTTTAAGTCCGGGCACTTCTTTCTGATTTACTCTTTTACCCCATTCAACGCTCGACGCACATGGCGATCCCCATACCACCACCAATGCACAACGTTGCCAGCCCCTTGCTAGCGTTTCGTTTTTTCATCTCGTGCAGGAGTGTTACAACAATGCGTGTGCCCGAAGCACCGATCGGGTGCCCCATCGCAATAGCACCGCCGTTGACGTTGACTTTTGCGACATCCCAGCCCAGTTCCTTGTTGACCGCGCAAGCCTGTGCAGCAAAGGCTTCGTTGGCTTCGATCAGATCAAGGTCATCCGTCGTCCAGCCGGCTTTTTCGAGCGCCGCCAAACTTGCCGGGATCGGGCCCGAGCCCATCAAAGCAGGGTCGACGCCAACAGTAGCCCAGGATGCAATACGCGCCAACGGCGCTATGCCACGCCGGCTTGCTTCATCCGCCGTCATCAGCACCACCGCAGCTGCGCCGTCGTTAATCCCCGAAGCGTTTCCAGCGGTGACCGTACCATCCTTTTGAAACGCCGGCCTCAAACCTGCCAGTCCTTCTTCGGTGGTATTGGCCTTTGGATGTTCGTCGATTTCAATGACGACGCTGCCTTTGCGTGTCTTGACAGTTACCGGCGCGATTTCATCATCAAACCGTCCCGTGCTTATTGCATCTGCCGCCTTTTGTTGTGAGGAAAGCGCCAACTGATCCTGATCGTCACGGGTGATTTGCCAGTGATTAGCAACATTTTCGGCGGTCATTCCCATATGATAGCCGTTGAAGGCGTCCCACAAACCATCCCTAATCATTGTATCAATCATCTGGTAATCACCCATCTTGACACCGTTGCGCAGATGCTGGCAGTGCGGCGACAGGCTCATGTTTTCTTGACCCCCGGCAACAACAATGGTGCTGTCACCGGCTTTGATGGCCTGACAACCCATGGCGATCGCCCGGACGCCAGAGCCACAAACCTGGTTGATCGTAACCGCCGTACTACTTTCAGGAATTCCGGCGTCGATGGCCGCCTGGCGCGCCGGGTTCTGGCCGCACCCCGCCGTCAAAACCTGGCCAAGTATTGTTTCAGAAACATCCTCGGCTGCAACATCACTTCTTGCCAGTGCGGCGTTGATGGCATTGCTGCCCAACTGCGCAGCAGGAATGCTCGACAGACCTCCGCCAAAGGCCCCGACCGCCGTCCGCGCCGCGCTCGCAATTACAACATCTTCTGTCATTTTTCTTTCCTCTTCTTCTACCTGTCTGGCGCCTTTTGGGCCCCGACCAGAATTACGTGTAAGCGTTTAGGGCCATGTGCGCCATACTCAAGGGTCTGCTCAATATCCGCGGTCTTGGATGGTCCGGTGATAAAGTTCACCGTTCTCGGAACCCTGTTCGATGTCTCCTGGGCACATCGCCATCCGTCCTCCAGATGGTTCACCAACTGTTCTTGGCGTACGATCACGATGTGGTTCTCGGGCAGGAAATTCATACCCGTCGGGCCTTTCGGACCCGAGCGCAACACCAGGCTTCCCGTCTCAATGACACCGGCTTCGGCTGCCGTGATACTCGTGACATCGTCTGCGACCGCGTTTCGCCGGGATATCTTCAAGTCATCGGGCAAGGGAAAGCAGTCTAGCCGGCTATCGGGGGCCATCGCCACCGCTAGTGGCATGTCGTTTTTCTGTATGAAGGCGCTGACGGAGGTGGCAACGTCGGCGTCTGTTTCCACGACATCGACGGTTGCGGCGACCGCGCGGAGTTTCGAGATGAATCTCTCGATCGGATCATCACCCCATTGCGGCCTGATTTGATCCGGGAGATGACGGAGCCTCTTCGCCAAACACGCCTCGGTCTCAGGATCGATTTCTTCACGGCCGATGGCCTTGCCGACACGGGCCAAAATTTCATCTCGCGCTGACGTCATTACTCCTTCTCCCTTTGTCGTTCCCGCCAGGCCGCCTGGAAGGTCTTTCCCTGTGGCGCTGGAAGGTCGCGGGCTTGGGTCCAACCGCTGGCCAGGGGCATGCGTCTAAAGACGCCTTTTCGGCGGCCCAATGCGCCCATCACAGCCATGATAACGCGGGTCCCGAAGTGATACACGGCTGGGTGAGCGGCGAAAAACGCCCAAATCCCGAGGCCAAACCGGAACACACCGGAGCCTATTCTCTGCTCGTACTGCCGAGTCCGATGAACCCGTAAGAGTTTTGGTAGCGGAATGCGGACCGGGCAAACCTCTTGACAACGACCATTCAGCGTACAGGCGTTGGGCAGGTCTATCGCTTTATCCAGCCCTGCCATCATTGGTGTCAGCACCGAACCCATGGGCCCCGGGTAGACCCACCCATAGGCGTGGCCGCCAATGCTTCCATAAACCGGACAATGGTTCATACAGGCCCCACAACGGATACAACGCAGCATTTCACGGAATTCGTTCCCGAGCATTGTGCTGCGCCCGTTGTCAACGAGAATCACATGATATTCCTCGGGTCCGTCGCTGTCGTTATCGCGTTTCGGCCCAGTGGTGAAGGTTGTGTATGCCGTGATCTCCTGGCCAGTGGCGCTACGACCCAGAAGGCGGAGCAGAACCATCGCGTCCTCGACCGACGGAATGACCTTGTCGATAGCGGCAGTGACGATATGCACCCGGGGCAAAGTGCATGTGAGATCGCCGTTGCCCTCGTTGGTGACGATGATGTTGGAACCGGTATCAGCGATCAGGAAATTGGCACCGGTGATGCCGACGTCCGCCGAAACGAATGCCTGACGCAGAACCTGGCGTGCTTCTTGCACCAGGGCGCGGCGTTCTGTTTGGCGTTCGGTGAGACCGTGAGCCGCATGATGCTTTTGGAAAAGATCAGAGATTTCATCCTTGGACTTGTGAATGGCGGGGGCGACGATATGGCTCGGAGGTTCCTTTGCGAGCTGCAGTATGTACTCACCGAGGTCCGTCTCGACGGTTTCGAAACCGGCTTCCTCCAATGCATCGTTAATCCCGACTTCTTCGCCGATCATCGACTTGCCACGGATAATCTTCTTGGCATTAGCCCGACGGCATATGTCGGTAGCAATGCGACACGCATCATGGGAGGTACTCGCCCAATGAACGTGCCCCCCGGACGCCGTTACCTGTTCCTCATAGCGACGCAGATAAAAATCTAGATTGGCTAGAGCATGATCGCAAATCTCTGTTCCGAGGTCCCGCAACGCTTCAAATTCGGGAAGAGCCTCAGCACATTTTCTCCGGGAATCAACAAAGCCCGTGGCCAAATTTTTCAGTGCCGACTGAAGAACAGGGTCGTCGAGCGACTGTCGGGAGCGCGCCTTGAATTCATGCGAAATCGGTTCCATGGTTAACCCTCCGCGTCTGCGATACCTGGGCCGTCAGCCAATCCCGCCAGAACTTCGGCAATGTGGAAGACCTGAGTGGTTTTTCCCTTGCGCCGCAAACGGCCTGCAATGTTGAGCAGACAACCAAGGTCACCTCCCAATAAGGTACCTGCGCCACTTTCTTCGATCCGAGAACATTTGTCGTCAACCATACGGCCGGAGATTTCTGGATATTTGACGCAGAACGTACCGCCAAAACCGCAACAGACGTTATTGTCCTCTAGTTCATTGAGCGTTAATCCCTGGACGCTGCTGAGCAATTCTCGGGGCTGATCATGTATGTTGAGCTCACGCAGACCGGCACAGGAATCATGATAGGTCACAGAGCCGTCGAAATCGGTTTTGACGCCCGAGACACCCATCACTTCAGTCAGAAAGCTGATAAGTTCATGGCTTCGCTCTGCCAGATCCCGAGCCATCTCCAATCCGTTTGGGTCGTCTTCAAAAAGCTCGACATAATGGGTCTTGATGGTTCCCATGCAAGATCCGGACGGCGCTACGATGTAATCGAAATCAGCGAATGCCTTGATGACCTGCATCGCCAATTTTCGCGCATGACCGAGATCGCCATTGTTGAAGGCGGGTTGACCGCAACAGGTCTGAGCGCGAGGCACTTCCACGGCAACACCGGCGTCTTCCAGCAATTTCACGGTCGCAAAGGCGACCGACGGACGGTAGAGATCCGCTAAACAAGTAACGAATAACCCTACGCGTGGCTTGGAGTGTCCGTTCGTCAAGGTTTGCTCCCTTTTTTCACTCAATGTTTCTATCCGTGGTTCGAACCGTACCGAGAACAGGTTCGCGCCCTTCCATCTCTTGTCTCACACCGTGAGTGGAGCCGTTTACGAGTAGCGGGACATAGCCTTCTGCCAGCCCTCTTGAAGCTGATCCAGGGCTTTCTGGGTCGCCGAGCCCATATCGCCCCAGGCCTTTTCGTTGGTGGCTTTAGCTTGCTTAACCAAGGTCTGAGCATTTGAAATGGACTCTTCCAATTGCCCGGCAAGCTCTTCATAAGCGGCTTTAGCCCCTACTTCTGCCGCTTCCAGCCCCTTTTTGTACTCAGCCATCTGGGCTTGCCAATCTTCGATCTGTCTTTGGGTCTCAGCGATGAATTTTTCCTGCGGTGTCATAATTTCCTCCATTGTCTTGGTTGCTGTATCCAGTCACTGCAAACTTGAGAACACGGAGCTGCAGGTTTCCTTCGATCAATTGCCCAGCAGTCCCGCAGAACCATGCCGAAAGTTAGATATCTTCCGGCACCATCTTGATCGCGCCGCAAGGACATTCCGTCGTGCAAATGGAACAGCCCTTGCAGTAGTCGTATTTGAATTCAAAACGTTTGCCCGGCCCGAGCTTAGTGATGGCGTTGTCCGGGCATACGCCGTAGCAGTTGTCGCACTCGAAGCAGTTGCCGCAGGACATGCAGCGCCGCGCCTCAAAGGCTGCATTGTCCGCGTCGAGGTCCCCGACGACTTCCGCGAAGCCGGTCTTTCGGCGCACCACGTCCAGCATCGGGCGTACGGTTCGCGGGGCGTCGGTGTAGTACCAGGTGTTCAACATATCGAAGCCAACTACCTCGTGCTTCTCCAGCGGAATGTATTTTTCTCCGCGGAGATACGCATCGATATTGCGTGCCGCCTTTTTGCCGTGCCCGATGGCAGCGGTTACCGTCCGGATCGACGGCACCATATCACCACCGGCGTATATCCCTTCAGCGCCGGTACGCATGGCACTGTTTACCTGAGCGATGCCGTCCCTGGTCTCCACACCGGAGAGGTTTTGCAAAAAACCCACGTCGGTATCCTGCCCAATGGCTTGGACGATTACATCGCCCTTGATGCTTTCGAACTCACCGGTCGGCTCGGGCCAGCGTTCGTTGGTGGCCCTCATCCTCTCGAGCGTGACGGAACCGCCGTCCACCTGCTTAATGGATCGGAGACACTTCAGTATGACACCCTCTTCCAAGGCCTCTTCAATTTCGAACGCATGGGCCGGCATGTGCTCGCGGGCCTCGAACACGATGAGGGTCGTCGATATCGCACCCATGCGAATTGCTGTTCGCGCTACGTCGACCGCCGTATTACCACCACCATAGACCACCACATGGCCCTTAAGCTTGCTGGGGTTGTCGAGCTCAGTATCACGCAACACCACCACCGCATCGAGCATTTGAATTTTTTCGTCCGAGACGATCTCGAGGCGTCGCGGCAATTGGGCGCCAATACATAGAAACACGGCGTCGAACCGACCCGCCTGCTTGGTCGAGAGGACATCATCAATTTGGGTGTCGAGCTGAATCTCGACACCCATAGCTTCGATACGTGCAATCTCGGCCCGTAGTTTCTCCCGGGGCATTCGGTATTTGGGAATGCCGTAGCGCAGCATGCCGCCGGCCTGCGGATTGGCATCAAAAATCGTCACTGCATGGCCGAAGCGACGCAGATGATAGGCCGCCGACAGCCCCGCAGGGCCGGCGCCGACGATCATTACGCGTTGGCCGGTGGCCGTTCCGGGCTCGACTTGCCAGCCGTACTTCAAGGCCTGGTCTCCTAGAAAACGTTCGACCGAGTTGATGCCTACGGCTTCATCTAGACCCTCACGGTTGCAAGCGCCCTCGCAGGGGTGATAGCAGACGCGCCCCATGATAGCGGGCAACGGATTGTCTTCCATGATCTGTCGCCAAGCCGCCTCGTAATCTCCCTCTTCGGCATAACCGAGCCAGGCCTGGATGTTTTCACCGGCTGGGCAGGCATTATTGCACGGCGGCAAACGGTCCAAATACACGGGACGTTCGGTGCGCCAGCTGCCCGTCTTATTGAGCAGGCTACTGCCTACATCGAGGGTGATGGCAAACGGCTTGGCCTGAACGACGGCGTCAGAGCTCATCAATGACTACCTCCCGATAACAAATGGTGGTTGCATACATCTTACCACCGACACACAGGCTAATGGTCAGCATCAGATATCTTCCGGCACCATCTTGATGGCACCACAGGGACATTCCGTTGCGCACATGGCGCAACCCTTGCAGTAGTCGTATTTGAATTCAAAACGCTCGCCCGGCCCGAGCTTAGTGATGGCGTTATCCGGACATACCGCGTAGCAATTGTCGCACTCGAAGCAGTTGCCGCACGACATGCAGCGCCGCGCCTCGAATAGGGCATTGCCCTCGTCGAGATCCCCCACCACCTCCGCGAAGCCTGTCTGCCGACGGATAATCTCGAGAGTGGGCTGCACCGTACGATCGGCGTCGGAGTAATACCAGGTATTCAGCAAGTTCTCGGTGGCAATCTCGCGCTCTTCGGCGGGTGCGTAAGCCTCCTGATGCAGATAGGCATTGATGCTGCGCGCCGCTTTCTTGCCGTGCCCGATGGCCGTGGTCACCGTACGTTCAGACGGCACCATGTCTCCGCCGGCGAAGATGCCGGGCCGATCGGTCATCATTTCCGGATCGACCAGAACGGCCCCCTCAATGATATTGACTTCTGGGCAGCCATCAAGAAGCCCGAAGTCCACGTCCTGACCGAGCGCCAGTACCAATACGTCGCCTTCAATAGTCTCTTGCTGTCCAGTGACTTGTGGCCGGCCATCCTTCCCGGCGACCATTTTCTCCAAAGTGATGGTGCGTCCGTCCACCTGCTTAATGGTGCGAAGGTTGAGGAGTTCCACCTTTTCTAACAGGGCCTCGTCCACTTCAAATGCGTGGGCAGCCATCCGGTCCCGGTCCCTGCGTACGATTACCTTCGGCTCGAAGCCCGAGAGGCGGACCGCCGTGCGGGCGACATCCATAGCAGTGTTACCGCCACCGTAGATCACCACTTGGCCCTGAAGCTGGGTTGGCTGATCCAGCTCCAAATTTCGCAGTACGGTGATCCCTTCAATCACCGGCATCTCGCCGGTGATGGGAATTTCTAGGTCGTTGGCTGTATGTGCGCCGACGGCCAGAAACGCAGCGTCGAACCCTCCCTCCTTCATGGAAGCCTCAACATTTTCTACCTTCGTGTCGAGCACTATTTTGACCCCCATCTCCTCGATGCGGGCGATCTCGGCGTTGAGTTTTTCGCGTGGCAAACGGTATTTTGGAATACCCCAGCGCAGCATCCCACCGGCCTTGGGCAAAGATTCGAAGATGGTCACCTCGTGACCAAATCGTCTTAGGTGATAGGCGGCCGAGAGCCCTCCGGGACCTGCGCCAACCACCATGACATGCTTGCCGGTAGGCTCCCCGGCGGGCACCGTCCAGCCGTATTTATTGCCTTGATCTCCTAGAAAACGTTCAACCGAGTTGATGCCCACGACTTCATCTAGACCGGCGCGGTTACAGGCGCCCTCGCAGGGGTGATAGCAAACGCGCCCCATGGTGGCGGGCAAGGGATTCTCTTCCATGATCTGTCGCCAGGCCGCCTCGTAATCTCCCTCTTCGGCATGCCCAAGCCAAGCCTGGACGTTCTCGCCAGCCGGGCAGGCATGATTGCACGGCGGCAAACGGTCCAAATAAACCGGACGTGCGGTGCGCCAGGTGCCCGTCTTGTTGAGCAGGCTGCTGCCGACATCAAGGCTTATGGCGAACGGCTTAGATTGCGAAACGGGCTCGGGCTTCATGCCTCATCGCCTTCCGGGGACAAAAGGTTGAACCGCCTGATATGCCTATCGGCGATGCCTTGTAGCGCCTCTAGTTGGGCTTCGTTGCCTTTCTTGAATACATGTGCAAAACGCCGCTGTAGCTTCAGGTACTCGGTAACCGGCTGTTTACGTCGGATTTTCGTAACGCCCGTCACCTCGCCGTCTTCTGCTTCGAAGAGAGGGAACATGCCACTTTCCACGGCAAGACGCGCGATCTTGATCGTGTCACCCGGCTTCGATCCCCAGCCCAAAGGACAGGGGACATGAATTTCGATGTAGCGCGCACCGTGGAACGACATTGCCTTCGAAACCTTGTGCTCCAGATCATGGAGATCGTGCACCGAAGCCGTAGCGACGTAGGGAATTTCGTGCGCCATGGCGATCAGCGGCACGTTCTTGCCGGTGCTGAAAGCGTTACCCGGCTGGGCCCCCACTGGCATGGTGGTCGCAGTGCGCGCGGCGCCCGGGGTCGAGCTTGAGCGTTGCACCCCGGTGTTCATGTAGGCTTCGTTGTTATAGCAGATGTAGAGAACATCGTCGTTGCGGTCGAACATCCCTGACAGGCAGCCGAAGCCGATGTCGGTAGTGCCGCCATCTCCGCCCTGGGCGATGACCCGTACGTCCTCACGACCCTTGGCTTTTAAGGCCGCCGAAATGCCGGCTGCCACGGCCGCGGCGTTGCCGAACAGGGAATGGACCCAAGGGATGGACCAGGCGGTCTCGGGGTAGGGGGTGGTAAAGACTTCCAGGCAGCCGGTGGCGTTGGCGGCGATCAACTGGTTGTTGGTGGCCCGCATCGCCGCGTCGATAGCGAACCGCGCCCCGAGCGCTTCGCCGCAGCCCTGGCAGGCTCGGTGTCCGGAATCAAGCGAGTTCGAGCGGTCGATGGTCGCCTGAACGGATCGATGATCCTCATCGAGCAGCCGGTTGCCCGCCGTAAAGGTGCCGGTCTGGTAGAATTTGACTTTTTGCTTGGATTCAGAAATTTGTGTCATCGTACTCTCCAATCATATGGCTTTGGCGGCGGCGACGACGCCGACGTCGTGGAGAATATTCTCGGCGATGGCGCCGGAACTGTGCGCTGCCTGTTCGCGTTCGATTTCTCGGTTTACGATGTCCATGCGGATGTCGTGGAAATGCGGTTCCTCTAGTTGGTCCTGGATGCCCTTTTCGAACATTCGGCGCAGTTTGGCCCGAGTTATGGGGCGCCCGCCTAGCCCACCGATAACCGAATGGACCCGGATTGGGAAATCCTGCAATGCCATCCGCAGGTTCATTGCGACAATTCCGCCCATGCCAACGGCAACGCTCTTCTCGAAGACGATCACTCGCTTGGCGTCTTTAAGAACCGCCCGAAGCGCCTCACTAGGAAACGGACGGAACGAGCGGATGGTGAGCCCGCCGATCGAAATGCCGTCCTCCCGCATCCCGGTAAGCACTTCTTTCATGGTCCCGATCACCGAGCCCATGGTGACCACCACAGTTTCTGCGCCCTCAGCCTCGTAGGATTTGATCAGGCCGCCGGAATCACGACCGAAGATCGCTTCAAACTCGGCCGCCTGCTCGGAGATGAGGTCTAGCGCCTCAAGCTGCTTGTGGTGCGCGAGATAGCGGACTTCGGTAAACGCCTCGGGCCCGACCATGGCGCCCATGGAAAGGGGCGAAGTGGGATCCAGCACCTGGCGCGGCTGGAAAGGCGGCAGAAATTCGTCCACTTCGGCCTGATCGGGAATATCGACCCGGGCATAAGCGTGGGTAAGGATGAAACCGTCCATGCACACCATGACCGGCATGCTTAGTTTTTCAGCTAGCTTGAAGGCCTGGATGTGGACGTCGACAGCCTCCTGATTGGTCTCGGCGAAAAGCTGCAGCCAGCCGGAATCCCTCGCGGCCATGGAATCGCTCCAGTCGTTCCATATGTTGATCGGCGCTCCGATGGCCCGGTTGCCCACCGTCATGACGATCGGCAATCCCATCCCCGAGGCATTGTAGACCGCCTCCATCATGAATAGCATGCCCTGGCTGGAGGTTGCCGTGTAGCTGCGTGCACCGGCGGCCGACGAACCGATACAAGCGCTGAGCGCACCGAACTCGGACTCGACCAGCATGAACTGACAGTTCTCGATCCCACCCGTCTTCACAATGGTGCCCAGATCCTCGACGATATGGGTCTGGGGCGTGATCGGGTAAGCGGAAATCACCTCCGGACGACATAACGCGACCGCTTCGGCGACCGCATGAGAGCCTTCGACTTGTTTCAACATAGCGAGTTATCTCCTTCCCGCTCAATCTGCTAATGCGGTGTCATAGGCGGCCTGGGCCGCGGCAATGTTCATATCTCCGACCTCACCGGGAAACTTCCGCGCAATGGCCTTGAAGACGGAATCTATCCGCACGACGTCGCTCATGGCCGTGAATGCCCCCAACAGGACCGTGTTGGGCGTCGGGCGCTTGAGATGGCGCATCGCCAGTTCCGTCGCCGGCACGGCGGCGACATTGCTAGCGGGGAGTTTTTGCGCCGCCTCGGCAACGCCGAGTTCCTCCATGCTCTTAGCGGTATTGACCAACAGGTAGCCGTCTTCCCGAAGGCCGGCGAAGACATCGATGGCCGAGAACAGGGTGGGGTCCTGGACGATCAATAGATCGGGCTCCAAAACCGGCTCGCGCAATTCGATCTCGCGTTCGTCAATGCGAACGTAGGCGACGACTGGCGCCCCCATGCGTTCGGAGCCAAAACTCGGCACCGCTTGAGCGTGCTTCCCTTCCTCAAAAGCGGCGATGGACAGCATCTCGGCTGCCGACACCACCCCCTGGCCGCCGCGGCCATGAATACGTACTTCAAACATCTTAGTCGTCCACTTCTTTTTAATCGGTCGTTTCTAGGGGAGCCTATCGTTACCGACCTCTTATTCACGGATCCCACTACATAAGGCAGTGCGAATAACTGCTTTTTCTGCTGGCCTTTGACATCAAATTACAATCATGGAACATGATGCCTTCAGATACTCATCGCGTCGAGTTCGTGTTCAGAGAGCGGAGCCCTCGGTTCGCTGCATCGGTCAAGCAAATAGACGATCGATCGGTAGTATCGTCCACTGTGAAATGAGAGTCCGATTTCGCAAGTGCGGCTGGTCGAGTAGCCGGACTGACAAGCGTCCGACAAGGCCGGACGAAGGTCTCGTACGGCACTCTCGTTTAGTTCCGGGCGCGTGAATCCTTTGTCTCCGGCCCAGCCACAGCACGTCACCTCGTCGGGCATGATGACCTGAGCTGCGCACGTTTCAGCGATGTTTTGCAGCTTGTCCACCAGCCCCATCTTGCGCGTGCTGCAGGTAGGATGAAGAGCCACGACCTCGGGCAATTTCCGGATCGTAAGACGCGCCATCAAGAAATCGTGGATGAACTCGGTGATATCGTACAACCGGAGGTCCGCCTCGAGGTTCTGCTTCACGCGATACATACATGGGCTAGTATCGAAGACGACGGGGTCCCGACCGTTATGGCTGGCTTCTACCAGGGCTTGTTCGATCTCGCGTAGCTTGGCGTCGGCCTGGGCGAATGCGCCTTTGCTCTCAAACGGCATCCCGCAGCAGAGCTGGTCACAGTCCTCTGGATAAGCCACTGCGTAACCCGCCTTGCGCAACAGTCCTTCGAACTTATCGGGAAGGGCCTCTCGTTCGGGGTCACCCTTGGCTGGCCCCATGGTGCGGCTGGCACAGCTAGGGAAATAGACGACGCGGGGGCTCTCTGACCCGGTATTGACGCTCTTTGCGGGCAGCTTGCACGGGGTTGGCATGGAGGGATTCCACAAGGGTATCCGGCTACCTGAGAGTTTGCGCGCACCGCTCGTAAGGCCTTGCATCACGGAGGTGCCCAGCGCGGTGTGTGCCAAGTGGGCGACGCTTAGACCCAGACGCGTCGTCGTCGACACGGCACCGAAATGCCCGGCCACTAAGTCGGCTATCTTCTTCCCAGTGGCACCGATCTCGCGCCCGCGCAAGACCTTAATCATGCGGCCAGTGTCGATGTCGACCGGACAGGCGATCGAACAAAGGCCGTCGCCGGCGCAGGTGTCGATGCCTTGGTATTGGTATAGTTCGCGGAGCGATTTCCCGCGCTCCGGGTTTTCCCCAGATACCTCGAGGCGAGCCATCTCTCGCAAACCCACGATGCGTTGGCGAGGCGTTAGGCTGAGGGCCCGGGAGGGGCAATCCGGCTCGCAGAACCCGCACTCGATGCACTTGTCCACCAGCGGGTCAACCGGGAACAGTGGCTTTAGATTCTTGATGTGCGCGTTGGGATCGTCGTTGAGTATGACGCCGGGATTGAGGATGTTGTCCGGATCGAAGATGGCTTTGATCTCACGCATCAACGCGTAGGCCTGTGGTCCCCACTCGAGCTCCACAAAGGGTGCCATATTGCGCCCAGTGCTGTGCTCGCCCTTCAAGGACCCATCATATTTCTTGACCACCATCTCACAGACATCGGCCATGAAGCGGCGGTAGCGATCGATCTCCTCCGGCGTTCCGAAATCCTGGGTGAATACGAAATGGAGGTTACCTTCCAAGGCATGGCCGAAAATAATCGCCTCATGATAATCGTATTTCTTGAACAAAGCCTGTAGATCGAGGGTGGCGTGTGCCAGCCTGGATACCTGGCAGGCGATGTCTTCAATGATAACCGTCGTCCCGGTCTCGCGCATCGCGCCGACCGATGGAAACAACCCTTTGCGGAGGTTCCACAGGCGCGTGTATTCCTCGACTTGGTCCGTGAATTGCACAGGATACAAGGTATCCACGCTGGCGATGGCAGCACTAATGTGGTTGACCTGAGAGTTCAGGGTATCACTGTCGGCGGCGCGGGTTTCGATGAGGAGGGCGGCTGCATCCTCAGAAAGCTCATTGAGGTGGTCGGGCATGCCGAGCTGGTTTTCCACCGAATGGATTGCGGCGCGGTCCATAAGCTCCACCGCCACAACCGGCTCGCTCTTCAGGATGGCGGCGGCGTCACAGGCGGTCCGGATATCTGGAAAGAAAGCCAGGGCGCTAGCCTTGTGGGGATGGTCCTCGACTGTGCGGTAGGTGACTTCGGCGATGAAGCCGAGCGTTCCCTCCGAGCCGATCATTAAGTGTTGCAAGATGTCGATAGGATCGTTGAAATCCACCAGTGCGTTAAGACTGTAACCAGTGGTGTTCTTGATTTTAAACTTGGCTCTAATGCGTTGTGCCAGCGCGCAGTCTTGTTTCGTCTCGTGCGCAAGCTTGTCAATCCTCTCCAACAATTCGCCGTGGTTCTCCGCGAAGGCCCTACGGCTGGTCTCATCGCCGGTATCCAGTACGCTACCATCGGCGAGAATGACGCGCATGCTCACCAGGGTCTGGTAGCTGTTCTGGGCCGTCCCGCAGCACATGCCGCTCGCGTTGTTGGCCGCAATCCCACCGATCTTTGCAACATTGATCGAGGCTGGATCCGGCCCGATCTTTCGGCGGAACGGAGCGAGATAGCGATTGGCTTGCTCACCAATCACACCTGGCTGCAGGCGGACCTCCGAGGCATCCTCATTGATGGCATGCCTGCGCCAGCCATGTCCTAGCCGCAGCAGAACTGAGTCCGTAATCGCTTGCCCGGAAAGACTGGTACCCGCAGCGCGGAAGGTTACAGGCGTGCCGTGCTCGCGCGCAAGCTCGAGACACCGCGTGACCTCGGACTCGTCAGCTACCTCGACGACCAGTTTCGGAATTAGCCTGTAGAAGCTCGCATCGGTCCCGTAGGCGAGCGTCCGCAGGGGATCGCTGATCAAACGCGAAGCCGGAATGAAGGCTTCGAATTCTCGACAAAGCGTTTCGTTAGGGTGAGGGTGCATCCGATGCGTTTCCATGTCAGATCACCAATTCTGGCCAACTGCCACAAACAATAACCAAGCTAGCGGATTGCTATAGGATGGGCGACACACTGCATCCCATAGAGCACGAGCTGATTTTGAGTAGAGGTTTTTCATAATGGCCGATATTTACTTGTTCCCGTACGCAACCGACGGTAACCAAGTGGTCAATTCCGGGAAGAGAAACACCAAAACTAGGGCGATCAATTGCAATATTATAAAAGGCATCACTCCGCGATAAATGTCGACTAATTCCACACTCGGAGGGGAGACCCCCTTAAGATAGAAGAGGGCAAAGCCGACTGGTGGGGTCAGGAATGAAGTTTGTAAAGTTACCGCGACCAACAAGGCAAACCATGTCAGATTAGGGAAGTCAACAACGCCAAAACCATTAACCTGCAAATCAAGACTAGAAATCACTGGCGCCAACAACGGTAGTATAATTAGACTGATTTCGATCCAGTCGAGGAAGAAACCAAGGAAGAAGACCACGACCAAGACAAAGATAATCAGTCCATAGGGGCCAAATCCCAAACCCGTAAGAGCGCTTTCGATTAATTCGTCTCCGCCACATTCGCGTAGGATCAACGCGAATATAGTTGCCCCGACAAAGATGGCAAAAATATACGCGGCGGTGTTCATTGTGTTGATCACCACATCTTTTAGAACCCTCAGGTTAAACCGCCTAAATATGATAGCAATTAGCATTGCACCCAGAGCACCGACACCTGAGGCCTCAGTTACGGTCGCAATCCCTGCAAAAATTGATCCAAGAACAAGCAGTATTAAACCTGCTGGTGGAATGATATCTAGCAAAGCTTGTAAAATATCTTTGAGATCTACTTCACCATGATCCGCAGCAAGCGGGGCTTTTTCTGGATAACTTTTGCAATAGATTAAAATGTATACAATATATAGCGCACCAAGAATTAGACCCGGAAAAACGCGAAATCGACCATCCATATGAGCAAGGACCAGTAAAACCAGCGGAATCGACCATCAATAT
>MPLX02034563.1_pt1 | contig 20760 bp, 22 predicted proteins | sample 1617341 | NCBI WGS metagenome assembly MPLX02 (sample SAMN05944804, study PRJNA350692) | marine metagenome | biome: marine; feature: ODZ; material: water; isolation source: 120 m water sample filtered on 0.2 um supor filter | place: Pacific Ocean | collected 2012-04-08 | depth 120m m | reverse complement strand
GTGTATGTTTGCTATGCACTTTTGATAGTATATGCGTTGTTTACTTCGCATTGAAAACCGAGTTATTTGATATGGGACAGGTGTATTTCCGGGTGGTGCCACTGCATTCCAGAGAATATGAAGAAATTAAAAGCAGGGGTTCTTGATTTATTTAAATCACATGTTAGAGAAGAAATCGCTGAAGAGTTCTCTTCGATGATCCCTTCAAAAAAAATTAATCTGCTTCATTCTGGCTACAGTGGCAGAAAAATCTCCCTTGATTTTGGATTAGAGTCCCATGGAACCCAAACTCTATTTTCCCTGATTGGGCCCCTCCTGAAAACTGCAAAATCGGGAGGGGTGATAGTTATTGATGAACTTGAAAACGGGATGCATCCACTACTAGCCCGGCAACTGGTAAGAATTTTCAACTCCTCAAAATCAAACAGTAAAAATGCACAACTGATATTTACTACCCATAGCACCAATTTACTCCGGGAAGGATTGCTCAGGCGGGACCAGGTTTGGCTAACGGAAAAAGACAAAAAGGGCGCGACACGCCTTTACCCGCTCTCAGACTTCAAACCCCGCAAAACAGAAAACATTGAGAATGGATATCTTCAAGGAAGATACGGGGCGGTACCTTACCTAGGTGAAATCGACACCTTATTCCAAAAGGAATAAAAAAGTTGGCCCGAGAAAAAAACAAGCGAAAACGTGATGATCTCAAGCGTAGGGTCGCTTTTTGCGAACCAAAACCCAGAATTCTTGTTGTCTGCGAGGGCGAGGTTACTGAACCTCATTACCTGAATAATTTCTCGGATGATCAAAGAAACGGCCTTGTAGAAGTTGACGCCATTGGGTTGGGGTATGACCCAAAATCCCTTGTCGAAGAATCCGCCAGACGTCGAGATTCGGCGGCAAAAAAAGCCGAAGAATTACAGGATGAATTCCTAAAATACGATGATGTCTGGTGCGTTTTCGATATCGACGACAAGCCCAAGGAACGGAAAGTATCGGAAGCTCGGAAGACCGCAAAGGAACTTAAAGTAAAACTTGGTATTTCGAACCCCTCCTTTGAGCTATGGGCCATCTTCCATTTTCAGGACTACAACAAGCCAGGCAACCAAAATCAGGTTCGAAAGGAGTTGAGAAAACATCTTCCAAAATACAATAAAGAACTCCCTTATGAGAAAATGTCCCCCAACTACGTCAAAGCCGTGGAACGGGCAAAAGCGTCGGTAAGGAACCGTGCCGCCGAAGGTGACCCAGAGGGGGATCCTTCTACAACCGTTTTCAAGTTGACAGAAACAATCAAAAAATTTGGTAAAAAATAGTAGTTGGGAAATTTTAGTGCTTCCTTCTCCGTTTATCTTCAATGGTTCTGACACCGCCTCAACCACCATCGCATTGGCCCACGGTGCAGGCGCCCCGATGGATACTCCTTTCATGCAGGCTTTTGCGGCGGGTCTGGCCGAACAGGGTTGTCGCGTCGTGCGCTTCGAATTTCCCTACATGCATGAGCGGCGCAAAACCGGCAAAAAACGTCCCCCCAATGGGGCGAAAATCCTGATTGAGACCTGGACTTCGGTGATTGACCAACTGGGACCAGACAATCTGGTCATCGGTGGCAAGTCCCTGGGTGGACGCATCGCCTCGATGGTCGCCGATGAAAAAAGGGTAAAGGGTCTGGTCTGTCTGGGCTACCCCTTCCACCCTCCCGGCAAGCCGGAGAAACTACGGGTCGAACACCTGCAAAAATTAAAAACACCGGCTTTGTTCCTTCAGGGAGATCGCGATACTTTGGGAAACAAGGAAGAAGTATCAGGCTATTGCCTGTCCAGCAGCATTCGTCTGCATTGGCTGGGAGACGGGGATCATGGTCTAAAACCCCGCACAAAATCCGGGCGTACTGAACAGCAGAATTGGGATGAGGCCGTTTCGGCTTTTGGCGATTTTGTCACGACGCTTTAATACCAATCGTCATAGTATGATTCGAATATGCCTTGCTCAACGCAATCCTGCTTTTTCATCCTGAATAGATTCTACGATGTAGGAAGTAATGGAAGGAATCATCACACTATATCAATTTCACAAAATCCCGATCCGCCGGTGTCAACCTGGTGCGCCTTGACCTCGGTGATGCGGCTCTGGTCAAGCCCGACAATCAGCCACAGCAGGTCGGGCTCAAACGCCATTTTTAAATCGTGTTCGGATGGCATTGCCGGATGGCCCGGATGAGAATGATAATGCCCAACAATGCGTTCTGCCCCGTCCGCGAGTTCACGCATTAAATCGAAGCGCACCTTGGGATCGACCTCGAAGCGGTCCCGAACGCCTTCTTCCGAAACGTTCTCGCTGGGCCGAACCCGGGTAATGGTGATGTCGCTATCCAGGTCTCCATAACCGGCCAGCAAACCACAACACTCGTTAGGATAGGCCTCCTGGGCAGCCCTGGTGATCTGCCCCATCATCCCGGCGTCGATCGTGATCATGGGGTGACCTTGAGCGTCCCTAATAATGAGCCATTGGACGCATCGACGACCAGCACTCTTTCGCATTTGGGACCCGCCGGGCCGATTTTCATGAAAATTCTGACCCCGTCTCCGCTAACGGCCGCAATGCTGCACCCATGAGGCAGGGACAGCATAACCTCGCCAAAAGCTGTTGGGGCCGCTCCCGGTGTTTTCGCCAGAGCCGTCGCCGGAACCGGCAGGGGTGAGGGCTGCGCAACCGTTTGGGTCGGCTCGTTCTCTCCCAGTGAGAAAAATTTAAAGTCGGGATCATCCGATTTACGGTACAATCCATAGGCGATGGTCGTCATCGCAATAACAATAAGAACGGCCAGTCCGGCCACTAAACCCTTGAGTGCCTGCATAATTCTGTCAGTTTCTAATCATGAATGAAAAGAATTCGCCCCTCACTTACACCGTTCAGGTGCCTCCCGGCAAGACCGGTAGCCGTCTTGATAAATTCCTGGCTGAAGAGTTGAAGGAGTTTTCGCGTACCCGCCTGAAGGCATTGATTGATGAAGGACGCGTCAGGTCTGAAAAAAAGGCCTCCTCACTTGCCCTCCTAGACCCTTCACATAAGGTCGACGAGGGGGATATTTACATCGTCGATGTGCCTGAACCGGTAGCGGCCACACCGGAACCCCAGTCAATCCCCCTGAATATCGTTTATGAAGACGATGATGTGATCGTCATCGATAAACCGGTGGGGCTTGTTGTCCATCCCGCGCCTGGCAGTCCCGATGGCACCCTGGTCAACGCCTTGTTGGGACACGCCCGAGATTCGGGTGATGGAGGGGGACTGTCGGGTATTGGTGGTGTTGAGCGCCCTGGTATCGTGCATCGCCTGGATAAGGGGACGAGCGGCCTGATGGTGGTCGCCAAAAATGATGTGACGCACAGGTGCTTAAGTGAACAATTCGCCGGGCGCTCGATTGAACGGGCGTATTATGCGTTGGTCTGGGGGCTTCCCAAGCCATCCCAGGGGGAAATTTCCGGAAATATCGGGCGCAGTTCCTCGAATAGAAAAAAGATGGCTGTCGTGAAACGCGGCGGCAAAACCGCGCTGACCCGTTTCAGGGTTGTCGAAACCTACGGCACGGTAGCCAGCATGGTCGAATGCCGTTTAGCCACCGGACGCACCCATCAGATAAGGGTCCATATGGCATCGCTTGGTCACCCGGTTATCGGAGACCCCCTGTACGGGGGCGGGGGAAAGGCTAAAAGAAAAGGCTTGAGCGATTCCCTGATCGACAAAATAGAAAAACTGGACCATCAGGCATTACACGCTTTTTCTCTGGGGTTTATCTTAAACAAAAAGTCGGAAACTTTACATTTCAAAAGCCAGTTACCCGGTTATTTCAAGGCTTTAGTAGAAAGTTTAGTAAAGTTCTAGCTTTTTTGTATGCCTGATCAATTCAGTCAGTTAATATTAATTCACACATTCCTGGTCGCTGGTGAAGATGGGAACGACAGCAGCACAGAAAAAACCATGGGGCTGTACCAGATAACACCCTTTATGGGTTATCTGGTACAACCCCTTAGCGTTCCCCCCGTCGCTTTGGCAACGGCAGCGACGACTTTTTCTGAAACCGCTTCAATTTCAGCATCGGTAAGGGTTTGTTCGACCGGCTGCAGGGTGACGTTTACAGCAATCGACTTGCGCCCTTGACCCAGATTTCCCCCCTGAAAAAGGTCAAATACGGCGACGTCGCTGATCAAGGCCTTGTTCACAGACTTTGCAGCACGCATAAGCACATCGGCGGTAATGTCTTCATCGACGACAAAAGCAAAGTCCCGGTTAACAGGATGGAACTGGGAAAGCTGCACCATGGCCCGGGTAGTCCCCTTGCCTTTTTTCACCTTTGGAAGGTTATCCAGGTACACCTCAAACGCGGCAATTGGGCCCTTAACCCCCATTTTCGCCAGCACACCCGGATGCAATTCACCAAAAGCGGTGAGAACGGTTTTTGGCCCCAGGTTCAACGTACCAGAGCGTCCGGGATGATACCAGGCGGGCGCCGGGGTTATCGTTTGCAGTTTTTCAACCGGGGCGCCTGCCACTTCCAGGGCGGCGATGGCATCGGCCTTGGCGTCAAAAACATCCACATCGCGCGGATTTTGCGCCCAGTTGCGGCGGCCGCTTCGCCCGGAACGAATACCGGTTGCAACCATCTGCTGTCCCTCGGCCTCATCGCCGAAAAACTGCGGTCCAACCTCGAACAAGGGGCTGTCGGCGATGCCCCGGTCATCATTTCGTCCGGCCGCGGCAATCAGATTTGGCAGGATAGACGGACGCATTGTGTCAAGATCGGAACTGATTGGATTAACCAGTTTCAGGTCATCGCCGCCACCACCAAACAACTGCGCCTGACCTTCGGTCATGAAGGAAAGGGTCACGGCCTCGACAAGGCCACGCGAAGCCAAAGCCCGGCGGACGCAGGCGCGACGGCGCTGATCTGAATTCCACGCCGGGTGCGGCACTGCATCATCACGCTGCATCGGGATCGTCGGCACTTTGTCGTAACCATGCACGCGGACGATTTCCTCGACAAGGCAGGCTTCGCCAACGATATCGTTGCGCCACGTGGGAACAGAGACATTCCAGCTTTCCCCTTCTTCGGAAACCCCAAAACCCAGGACCGTGAGGATACGTTTCATCTCTCTCTGTTCAACATCAACACCGGCCAGATCCATGATCCGGGCCGGGCGGAAAGCAACGGTCACACTGCGGTTCGGCTCGCCGCCGGCAGTGACGATTTTGGATGCCTCGCCACCGCAAATATCCAAAATCAGCCGGGTCGCAATTTCCATTCCCGGCTCCAGGAAAGCGGAATCGATACCACGTTCAAAACGGAAACGGGCGTCGGACTGCAAATTGAGCTTGCGCCCTGTCGTGGCTGTACGAACCGTATCAAACAGCGCCGCTTCAACAAACACGTTGGTAGTGTCTTCCGTGCAGCCGCTGATTTCCCCACCCATAACGCCGCCAATAGCCACGCCGTATTTTTCATCGGCGATGATGGTCATTTCACCATCAACTTCATATTCCTTGCCGTCCAGCGCATGCAGCTTTTCACCAGCCCCGCCCATGCGAACATGAATATCGCCGTGTACTTTGTCGGCATCAAAGACGTGCAGAGGGCGGCAATGTTCTATGGTCATCAGGTTGGTGACATCGACCAGAGCGGAAATCGGCCTGAGGCCGATGGCCAGAAGGCGGTCCTTCAGCCACTTGGGGCTTTCGACATTCTTTACGCCCCGAATGTAACGTCCGACAAAATATGGGCAGGCGCCAGCGCGATCCGTATCCAGGTCAAGGTGCACCTTGATCGGGCTCTCGAATGTTCCTTTGAGCGGCGTCGCATCCAGTGGCTTCAACGTACCGGTGCCGGAGGCCGCCAGGTCGCGGGCGATACCACGAATGCCAAGGCAATCACCCCGGTTGGGCGTGATGGCGATATCAATAACCGGATCGTTCAGGCCCATGATTTCAACGGCGCAAGCGCCGATCGGTGCGTCGTCGTCAAGCTCTACGATGCCGTCGTGCTCGTCGCTTAGGCCCATTTCACGCTCGGACAGCAACATGCCGTTACTTTCCACGCCGCGAATGGTGGCTTTTTTAAGGGTTACGTCAATACCGGGAATGTAGGATCCACCGGCGGCGAATACGCCTTTCATGCCTGTGCGTGCATTGGGCGCGCCGCAGACCACCTGTTCTGTACCGGAACCATTATCGACCGTGCAGACCTGTAGCTTATCGGCGTCCGGGTGTTTAACCGCTTCAACCACATGTCCGACAACGAATGTCTCAAGTCCCTTCGAGCGCTCTGAAACGCTTTCGATTTCCAGCCCCAACATAGTCAGCATGTCGGTGATTTCCTGCAAAGACGCATCCGTGTCCAGGTGCTGTTTCAGCCAGTCCAGGGTAATTTTCATCGGTTCAGCCCCCCGCTCATGCCCGGTACGTCAAGGGCCGAAAATCCATAATGTTTGAGCCAACGCAGGTCTGATTCGAAAAAAGTGCGCAAATCCGGGATGCCGTACTTCAACATAGCGATACGCTCGACGCCCATACCGAAGGCGAAGCCCTGGTATCTGGTGGAATCAATACCGCAATTTTCCAGAACCTTCGGGTTGACCATGCCGCAACCGAGTATCTCCAGCCAGTCGTCACCATGTCCGATACGGAATTCGCCACCGGCGCGGGTACAGCCGATATCAACTTCCGCCGACGGTTCGGTGAATGGAAAATAGCTGGGACGGAACCGCACCGGAAGATCATCGACCTGGAACATGGCGCGGCAAAAGTCGATCAGGCATCCCTTGAGGTGGCCCATGTGAGTGGTCTCGTCGATCACAAGTCCCTCGATTTGATGGAACATCGGCGAATGGGTGGCGTCGTAGTCGCAACGATAGGTTCGCCCCGGCACGACGATACGGATTGGCGGTTCCTGATCCTGCATGGCGTGAATTTGCACCGGCGAGGTGTGGGTGCGCAGCACCTTGCGGTGACCGTCTTTTTCGCCGGGCAGATAGAACGTGTCGTGTTCCTGGCGGGCAGGATGTTCAGGCGGAATGTTCAGGGCGGTGAAATTGTACCAGTCTTCCTCAATGTCCGGGCCTTCGGCAACGGTGAAGCCCATTTCGCAGAAGATCGCCGTCATTTCCTCGATAACCTGGCTGATTGGATGAATGCGACCGTCTCCTTGCGGACGCACAGGCAGGGTGACGTCGACTTTTTCCGCCATCAGGCGGGCGTCAAGCTCGGCCCCTTCCAGTTCCGACTTGCGAGTTTCAATGGCGTTCGCAACCTCGCCCTTCAGCGCATTGATGGCTTGTCCCGCTTCCTTGCGGGCGTCCGGGTCCATACCGCCCAGGGTTTTCATCAACTGGGTGATAGAGCCTTTTTTGCCCAAGGCCGAAACGCGCACCGCGTCAAGGGCGTCGGTGCTTTCAGCAGCGGTTATTGCCGCCGTCACGTCGCTTCGAAGATTGTCAACGTTGTCCATTCGATTGGTTTTCCGTTACTTAAAACAAACACAAAAAGGGGAGCGCGACCTCAAAGGCCGGCTCCCCGAATCCAGATTTTCCCGTGGACAATCCCTTAGGATTTAGCGAGAGCCGCCTCAGCCTCTTCAACCAGGACCTTGAAGGCCTCGGGCTCGCTGATCGCCAACTCGGAAAGGACTTTTCGGTCCAGTTCGATGTTGGCTTTGGCAAGCCCGCTCATAAAGCGGGAGTAGGTCAAGCCGTACTGGCGCGCGCCGGCGTTGATGCGCTGAATCCACAAACGGCGGAACTGACGTTTTTTGGTGCGGCGATCGCGGTAAGCATATTGAAGTCCTTTTTCAACGCGCTCGATTGCGACGCGAAAACTGGTGGAGGAACGGCCGCGGTATCCGCGGGCCATATCCAGGACTTTTTTGTGACGGGCGTGGGTGGTCGTGCCGCCTTTAACTCGTGCCATTTTTCCGGTTCCTTCTTACTTGGCGTTCGGCATGTAGGATTTAACAATACGGGCATCTTGGGCGCACAGGATCATGGTGCCGCGCGCTTTGCGCTTCATCTTCTGTGGCCGTTTACTCATGCCGTGCTGCTTGAGGGCAACATTGCCGCGTACCTTGCCGGAACCGGTAAGGCGAAAGCGCTTCTTGGCGCTGGATTTTGTCTTCAACTTGGGCATTTCACATTCCTTTAAATGAAGGGGTTGTGTTTAAGAGCGGCCAGGCATGCCCTGCCATTCCACTCGCGAAGGCGGGTTTATATACCCGTACCTCAGAGAACGCAAGGCCTCAGGCCCCTTTTTAGGGCAACCGCATTTCAATTTTGTGCCAATAGCTTAATCAGGAAGTCATCGTTCCAACCTGCGCGCTTGAACCTCACGCGATTTGAGCCTTTTATTTCTTCCTTTTTGACCAGATGAGACCTCTGCATAAGTCTCCCATGTAGCGCGTCAGGCGATTGTCAAATACCTGAAGCCGATTAACGCGCGTGTTGAATGTCCTTAGCTTGTGTCGTGGGGCAGCCTGCGTTCAAATTATCTGCATTTTACAATTAAAATGAAGTTTGATCTTGGTTGCTTTCCGTCTCTCATTAGTCGATGGTGTGGCGATGACAAACCTTGAAGAAAGTTCAGAAGCCCCAACAACAGATGAAACCCTGCAAAAGCCTAAAAAGATTGGCTTTTTAGCTAAGTTGCGCGCCTATTTTCTGGCCGGTATCCTGATCACCGCGCCGATCTCTATTACATTTTATCTGGCCTGGTTGTTCATCGATTTTGTCGATAGCAAGGTGACGCCTCTGATTCCGGTGAAGTACAACCCGGAATCTTATTTGCCTTTTGCCACGCCGGGTCTGGGGCTAGTCGTTGTTTTCATCGTTCTGACACTGATCGGCGCATTGACGGCGGGGTTTATCGGGCGCTTGTACCTTCGCACCAGTGAACGAATGCTTAGCCGTATGCCGGTTATTCGGGGTTTTTATAGCGCCATCAAGCAAATCCTGGAGACGGTGCTGGCCCAGCAATCAAACGCTTTTCGCGAGGCCGTACTGGTCGAATATCCCCGTCGCGGTATCTGGGCGATCGCCTTCATTACCGGGCGAACACAAGGCGAAGTACAAAACATTACCGAAGAAGAATGCATCAACATCTTCCTGCCAACGACGCCCAATCCAACGTCGGGATTTTTGTTGTTTGTTCCCAAGAAAGAACTGACCCCCCTGTCCATGAGCGTCGAAGAAGCCCTGAAAATGGTGATTTCCGGCGGTATCGTCACGCCTGATGATCATCGTCCGAGGGAAGAATGGGACAAGCCACGGGTCTCGGCGGCGACATATGAAGACGTGGATGTTCTGCGCGAGGGCGAACGTACCCCGGTGCTGATCCCGAAAGATCATCCTTTCAATCCTAAAAAAGGCGGTAAGGATTGAAAATTGACGGAGCTTGTCATTGCGGGCACATTGGTCAATCGAGAACAGTTTACATTGGGTAGCGGCATGGAGTGTAGAGTTCACACTTGATATGATAAGGGCTGCTGTGAAAGCTTAAAAGCTATTACCCTGATCGTCTTTTGCGTTACCTCGAAATCCCGTCGCCACCACATACATTTCCGCCGAATCGGAACGACTGGCTGGGGGCTTGGCGTGGCGTACCGTTTTGAAGCTGCGTTTCATCGCGCCCAGCATCTCGTTTTCGGTGCCGCCTTGCAGAACCTTGGCTATGAAAACTCCATTTGGAGCCAGCACCTCACAAGCGAATTCCAGCGCTGCTTCACACAAGGCCATGATTTTCAAATGATCCGTCGCCGTGTGGCCGGTCGCCGGCGCCGCCATGTCGCTCAAAACGATGTCGGCGGGGCCGCCCAAGGCTTCCTTCAACAAACCGGGAGCCTCATCATCAAGGAAATCGTGTTGCAGAACCGTCGCGCCGGAAACCGGTTCCATTTCGTTGATGTCCAGGGCGACGATAATACCGTTTTTGTTTTCGCCACCCGGTTTTGCGCGTTCAACTGCGACCCTGGTCCAGCCACCGGGGGCCGCGCCCAAATCAACGATACGTTTTCCGGGTTTCAGAACGTGGAATTTTACATCAAGTTCTATCAACTTGAACGCCGCACGGGAGGCGTAACCCTGCTTGCGGGCCTCGGCGACGTAAGGGTCGTTGAGTTGGCGTTGCAACCATCGGGTCGACGACAGTTTCCGCCCTTTTGCCGTGCGTACTTTGGTATGTACGCTGCGTCCTGTCAGGCCGCCATCACCGCGGGATTTGTTTCTGTTTCCCTTGCCGCCGCTTTTCCTGCTCATGTGGGGGCTCCGTTGAGTGTATCGCCATTTTCTCGAATCAACCCCATAAGCAATCCTTCGCGAATTCCCCGATCAGCGGCGCGTACCTTTTGTGAAGGCCAGCGCCTGTAGATCGCTTCCATGATGGCGCAGCCCATGACGACAAGGTCGGCCCGCTCTTTACCTATGCAGCCGTTTTTGGCCCGCTCAGCGAAATTCATTCTGGACAGGCGTTCGCTAATGGCGGCGATGACTTCAACCCGCATGTCCAGGCCATCGACCTGCGAGCGATCATAGCGATCCAGGTTCAGGTAAAGGCCACCCAATGTGGTAACCGTGCCGGACGTGCCCAGCATTTGCACATCGTTTGAATAAAAATAGTCGGAAATTCCATGTTCCTCGTCGAAAGGTGCAAGGCCTTCATCGACAAAATCAACGATCTCCTCGTAATGATGACGTTCGACAACGCCGTTGCTGTATTGTTCGGACAAAGTGACGACGCCGACGGGTAGAGACAACATGCCCAGTACTTCAGGCTCACCACCCGTGGAGCAGGCGACCCAAATCAATTCCGTACTGCCGCCCCCGATGTCAAAAACGATGGCCTGGGATGTTTGGTCATCAAGGAGTTGCGCACACCCGTCCAGGGTCAGTTGGGCTTCCTGCTCCGGGGTGACGGTTTCAAGCTGGATACCGGTTTCCCGCTTTACCCTGTCGTAAAAGGCGTCACTGTCGGTCGCCCGTCGACAAGCTTCTGTAGCGACGGAGCGTGAGTGCTCGACGCCATTGGCCTGCATTTTTTCGGCGCAAACTGTGAGAGCCTCAATGGTTCTCATGATAGCCGCTTCATTAAGTCGATTGCCCTGGTTAAGACCCTCACCAAGGCGGACAATACGCGAGAATGAATCTATGATCTTGAACGAGCCGTCTTTTACCCGGGCGACAAGAAGCCTGCAGTTGTTGGTGCCAAGATCAATGGCGGCATACACAGTCTCGCTCATGCGTCCATTGCTCCAAAATCAATCGCACCTGTATTCCTGCACCCATTACTAAACCTTCAAGGGGTTCGTTTCCATACACGATATTGATCCGCCTTTAGAGCAGGGGAATATCCACGTAATTGCCGATACTGTCCTCGCGGTAAGGGCAAGAACGGTTACGATCTCAACTACATCCGCGCCCGCACATCCAAAACCAGTGAAGCCTGGATCAGAGGCATCTTCCTGGTCATGAACCTGCTGGTTCTGCTCAGGTTTTCGTTTGTCCGGGTTCTGACGCACACGGGAACACCACGTGGCAGCAGTTTTGGAAGCCCATATCCACTGGCTGCACACCATCACCATTCGCCAGACCGGCAAACTGAAACAATCGTCATTATTGGAAATGGCTTTCTGAGGAGGCTCTATGTAATAACCCTTGCGTTTCTTATGCGTTTGGCTATATTCGCGCACTTCTTCCCAAGAATGAGGGCCAAAAAGGCCCCGCCCAGTGACACCCGCCAGTTTTTCAATGGGTGTGCGCCGGTGCTATTGGGACAAAAACAACCGGCAAACGAGTGATTGGAATAAAGTAAGATGAGCAGACGTATTAAATCGAAGTACAAGATCAATCGACGCCTCGGCGTCAACCTTTGGGGACGTCCCAAAAGCCCCATCAACAACCGCGAAAGCCGCCCCGGACAACACGGTCAGCGTCACCGTAAGGAAACCAACTACGGCACCCAGTTGATGGCTAAACAAAAGCTCAAGGGCTACTACGGCAACATCACCGAGAAGAAATTCCGTCGCTATTATGACGAAGCCGTGCGCCGCCGTGGCGACACGTCTGAGAACCTGATCGGTATTCTTGAGCGCCGTCTGGACGCCGTGATCTACCGCATGAAATTCGTGCCAACCGTGTTCGCCGCGCGCCAGTTTGTCAACCACGGCCATGTTTCGGTCAACGGTAAAAAAGTCAACATCGGCTCTTATTCGGTTTCCGACGGCGACGTCATCGAAATGCGTAAAAAGTCCCACGACATCCCGATGGTCCTGGAAGCCGTCGTCTCACCCGAGCGCGACATTCCCGACTACATGGAAGTCGACCACAAAAAGATGAAGGGCACGTTCACCCGCCAGCCCCTGCTGGCCGATGTGCCGTACCCGGTCCAGATGGAACCCAACCTCGTCATCGAATTTTATTCGCGCTAGGTATGAAATAAATCCGATAACACACTATGTAGTATGTTTCGGACATAATTGAGAAAAAGGACGCTATATGCAGCGTCCTTTTTTGCGTTTGCATTCTACACAAAACCTACACACGCTTGATATTTAAAGGATTTGACGACGATACTGTTGATGAAACTACACGTTTTCTACACGTAGATTGGCAGAAACACCGTTGACGGATTTCCGGACTGTTTAATCTGGCCATGCGCCTGGAACGAGAACAACATCACGATCATGTCGTTGCCACCGAGGGTCCCAGAGCTCAACCCTGTGGAAAATATATGGCAATTCATGCGAGACAACTGGTTATCAAATCGCATCTTCAGCTCATACGATGAAATCGTCGCCATTTGCTGTGAAGCATGGAACAGGCTCATGGATCAGCCGGGGAATATAATGTCCATCATCGGTATGAAGGAATGGGCACATGGGTTCTGATCAATGCCCGTTGGTATAACTCCTCATTTTGACGAGAAGTCTACACCAACTATTCGCTTAAAACATTATCACGGTTTAATGATTTATTACTCTTTCCCGAACCAGCGCTCAGTGGCGGCATTATCGGTGTCTTTGGCACCGACCCATTCGCCGCCCTGGTCTGTTTCTTCCAGTTTCCAGAATGGCGCTTTGGTCTTTAGCCAGTCGATCAAAAAACGGCAGGCATCGAAAGCAGCATCCCGATGGGCGGAAGAAGCCGCGACAAGCACAATCTGGTCGCCCGGTTCCAGGCGGCCGTAGCGGTGGATGATAAGGGTATTTTCCAGGGGCCATCGCTTTTGCGCCTCGGCTTCGATTTTTTCCAAAGCCTTTTCAGTCATGCCTGGATAATGTTCAAGAGTCATGGAGTTGATTTCAGTGTCCCCGGCCATTTCGCGAACAAGGCCGCTAAAAGCCACCACGCCACCGACGCCAAGGTTGCCCTCGCTCATGGCTGCGACTTCACTAGCGTAGTCGAAATCTTCTTCCTGGATGCGAATCATTGCCGCGCTAGCCCCCCGTAACCGGCGGGAAGAAGGCGACCTCGTCGCTGTCGCCCACCGGGTGGTCCAGTTTCACGTGTTCCTGATTGATGGCCACGCGAATAATGGTGATATCATCAAATGCTTTTTGATATCCCTCCCCCCGGCCTTTAAGCCACTCAACCAGCCCTTCGACGCTGGTGACGTTTTCGGGTAGGCTTAAGTCTTCACTGCCGACGCCGATACGGTCGCGGACCCAGGAAAAATATAGGACTTTCACGTCTTCTCCTTACGAGCAAAATCAGGGACACATTTCCGAAAAAGGCAGGAAATCAACCAAATCACCTTCATCTATCCGGGTCAGGTCTTCGGCGACTTCAATCAGGCCATCGGACGCTACCATCGACGTCAATACACCTGACCCACCCGCCGGATAAAGATGTGCGCAGTTGACACCGTTTTCATCTTTTTCCAGTCGCGCCCGCAACCATTCGCGCCTGCCACCATTGGCCCCAAAGCTAAAGGCCGCAGGCACCCTGTAAAGCGGGGGCCTTAAATCCGTTGCGCCGGAAAGCCGCAAAACCATTGTCCGGGCGATACGCATAAAGGTGACCATGGCCGCCACGGGGTTACCGGGCAAACCGACAAAAGCCGTTCCGGCGATCTGCCCAAATGCGATCGGCCGGCCCGGCTTGATCGCCAGACGCCAAAAATGCAGGCTTCCCAAAGACTCAACGGCGGGTTTGATGTGATCTTCGTCGCCGACCGAAACGCCGCCCGAGGTAAACAGCAAATCATGATTCTTTGCCGCCCCGGCCAAAGCTCCCGCGATGGTCGCCTCGACATCTTCGAGAATGCCCAGGTCCGTAACCTCGCACCCCAACCTGCTCAATAGCCCCATGACGGTAAAGCGGTTGGCGTCATAAATGCAGCCCGCTGGAGCATCATCCGACGGATCGCGAATTTCGTCGCCAGTGGAAAATACAGCGACACGCAATTTTTTATAGACCTCAAGATCACTACGCCCGACGGAAGCCGCAAGGCCTATTTCCTGCGGCCTAAGCCGTTTACCGCGCTCAAGGATGATCGCGCCTTCTTCCACGTCTTCCGCCTTGAAGCGGCGATTTGATCCCTGCTTGATGCCCGCAGGTAGCACAACGTCGTTTCCATCAATGCGTACGTCTTCCTGCATGAATACCGTATCCGGGCCGTCGGGCATGGGTGCGCCGGTAAATATTCGATACGCCTCGCCTCTTTTTGTCTCGTGGCCCAGGGGATGACCGGCGGCGATACGCCCCCCCAACGGCAGGCGGGTATCTTCATCGGACGAAAGGTCGTCAAAAAAAACTGCATACCCATCGACGGCGGAATTATCGTGCGGGGGGACATTCCTGTCGGATCTGACGTCTTCGGCCAGCACTCGTGACAACGCGTCACTCAAAAGGATTCTTTCCATGCCAACGACCGGCTTAAGGGTCGTTTCCAATTCATCCAGCGCCGTATCAAGCGGGGTCAATTCATAGGCATGGGTGAAACAGTCATCCTTAAGCTGCCCCATGCTTCAGGCTCCCTTCAAGCTCGCACCGATCAACAATAAAATCGGCGATGGCGACAGTATTATTCAGATCAATGACCGGCACTTCCAGCCCTTCCAGAAAAGTATCGCAGGTAACCGCGACGACATCCCTGTCTTCGCGGCAGCGCAGCGGCTTACCATTGGCTTCGCGGTAGACTTCCAGTTTCTCATAACGGTGGGATTTGAACCCTTCAATCAACAATAGATCAACAGGGTTCATTTGCTGGATCAATTCATCCATGCCCAGTTCAGGAGCGCCGCGAAGTTCGTGCATCAGCGCCCAGCGGCTGGATGACGAAATCATCACTTCCGTCGCCCCTGCCTTGCGGTGCTCGAAGGAATCCTTGCCTTCGCTATCCAAATCGAACCGGTGATGGGTATGCTTCATCGTCGACACTTCCAGGCCCCGCCCGATTAACTCAGGCAGGAGTTCTGCCATCAGGGTCGTCTTACCGCTACCGCTTGAGCCGGTTATGCCAAAAACCTTCATTAACGTATGTCCTTAATCTTCATTTTCCGCGATATGCCGCAAACCGGCCTTCAAGTAGTCGTAACCGGTGCCAACGGTCAGCGCGGCGGCGACCCAAAGTCCGAAAATGCCGATTTCCGTTGTCGTAACGGGACCAAAATCCGGTCCGGCTACACCGACAAGAAGGAAGCCCAGGGCCAGCATCTGGATTGTCGTTTTCCATTTAGCGAGAACCGTCACCGGAACCTTGACCTGCACCTCGGCCAGAAATTCCCTCAATCCAGAAACCAGAATTTCCCGGAACAAGATAATTGCGGCCGGCAAAATAGTCAGGTCGGCAATTGCATCCGTGGAGACCAGCATCAGCAAGACGCCCGAAACCAGAAGCTTATCCGCAATCGGGTCAAGGAAGCGCCCCATCGCCGATTGCTGTTCCCAGGCGCGCGCCAGATATCCATCAAAAAAATCGGTGATACAGGCGTAGGTATAGACACCGAACGGCAGCCAGTTACCCATCGGCGTTGGAAGAAACATAAGCACAACGATCACAGGAATAGCGAGAATCCGTGAAAATGTCAGAATATTTGGCAAGTTTGCCCACATGTGCTTTCCGGATTTAATTTTCTTAACTAATTGCCCAAGGTTTGCAGCGGCCAGAGTTTACCCTTCTGAATGGAACCAGTCATAGATTTTCTTGGCCATAGCGCCACTAATTCCATTAACGGCCTCTAAATCTGCCAATCCGGCGGCTTCTACCGAGCTCGCAGAACCAAAATGATGCAACAAAGCCCTCTTACGGCCTGGTCCAATACCGGGAACGCCGTCAAGGCTGGATTTTGTCACGGCCTTGCCTCTTTTTTGACGATGGAAGCCAATGGCAAAGCGGTGTGCCTCATCGCGAAGTCTTTGCAGGAAATACAATACCGGGTCGCGTGGTGGAAGGCTTATCGGGGCACGGCCCGGCAGGAAAATCCTTTCGCGCCCGGCATTTCGATCCGGCCCCTTGGCGATCGCTGCGACAACCATGTCCTCAATACCCAATTCTTCAAGGACCTTCAGCGTAACACCCAGTTGGCCAGCCCCGCCGTCGATCAACACCAGATTGGGCCAATGTCCCAGTTTTCGGTCCGGGTCTTCTTTCAGGGCGCGAGAAAAACGCCGTGTTAAAACCTCGTTCATCATGGCGTAATCATCACCGGGAGCAGTCTCAGGGTTTTTGATGTTGAACTTGCGATACGCGTTTTTCATCATTCCGTCTGGCCCGGCGACAATCATACCGCCGATTGCCTTGGTGCCGGATATATGACTGTTGTCGTAAACCTCAATTCTTTCTGGCGCCGCCTCAAGGTCCAGGGCTTCGGCCAGTCCTTCCAGCAGGCGACGCTGTGATGCGCTTTCCGACAAACGCCGACCAAGCGCCTCGCGCGCATTGTTCAGGGCGTGTTCGATCAGACTTAATTTATCGCCCCGTTTTGGGCAGGTGACGTTAACCTTGCGGTCCGCCTTGACGCTCAGGGCATCGGCGACCAGGGACTGGTTCGGCAAACGGTGAGAAAGCAAAACAAGACGTGGCGGTTCTTTATTGTCGTAAAATTGGCCGATAAAGGCCTCCATAACCAGGGCTTCATCTTCATCCTTTGCATGGGAGGGATAATAGGCGCGATTACCGAAGTTGCGCCCACCCCTGAAGAAAAAGACCTCGATACAGGTTTGCCCACCTGCCTGACAGGCGGCAATGACATCGGCTTCACCGACACCGGCGAGATTGATCCCTTGATGAGCCTGGATGCGGGTCAGGGCCTGGATACGGTCGCGATAGCCCGCCGCTTCCTCGTATTCCATGGCATCACTGGAAATTTGCATACGCCTTGCGAACTCACGCTGGATATTTTGACTTTTGCCAGTCAAAAACGCACGGGATTCCGAGACCAGTTCGCCATATTCTGCTTCGCTAATCCGATCAACGCAGGGTGCCGAACAACGCTTGATTTGATACAGCAGGCAGGGTCTGGTTCGATTGGTAAAGACACTGTCAGAACATGTGCGAAGAAAAAAACCGCGTTGTAAAACGGTCAGTGTTTCATTCACGGCTCCGGTCGAAGCAAAGGGGCCGAAATATTCACCGGGGCGGTTTTCCGCCCCCCGATGCTTCAATACCTGAGGATAGGGGTGTCCGCCTGTAAGAAGAATTCTGGGGAACGATTTATCATCACGCAGCAGAATGTTGTACCTGGGCTTATAGCGCTTGATCAGATTGGCCTCAAGCAGCAGGGCTTCAGCTTCGGTATGGGTGGTGACAAACTCCATTGACGCGGTTTCGGAAATCATCCGCCGCAACCGGGTCGATTGACGATTGAGGTTGGTATAACTGGCGACCCGTCTATTTAAATTTTTTGCCTTGCCTACATAGAGCACATCCCCGCCCGCGTTAATCATCCTGTAAACGCCCGGCGCAGCATCCAGGGTGCGCAGATGGGCCTGAATTATACTGACGCCGACAGGTGCCTTGTCGGTATCTTCAAGGGGTTGTTTTGCTTTTTCTTTTGGGGTCGGCATCACCCTTTTCTTTTCGGACTTTTTATTCGCCATTAGGACCGCCACTAGTGTCCTGCACCAGAAATACGCACGCGTATTTCACTCTTTTGTGACAACTATCCACGACTCTTGTGAATAACTCTGTTGATAAAGCCCTTTCTGAGAGAAAGTTCCCTGCCAATCCAAGGGGGCTTCCAAATTGCATAAAAAATAGGCACTTTCACAACCAGTTGTTTTTAAAAGAATAATTTAAAATCAAGAGAAGAATGTAGAAAAAGAGCGTTTTTCGGTGATTATTTTACTATCGAAACGACACTGCTCTCATCCCTGTGCACAACTCGTCGCATTTTTTCCCAATGAATCTATTTATTGCAATGGGTTGCAGGAATTTCCGGAGTCCCGGCCGAAGGTTACGAAACATTTTTTTCTTCAAGAATTATTGGTATTTACTACCTGGGATTCGGGATTGAACCTCTCTATTTCGACTCCGACGCTGACGGCGTCTTTCAATATATCGAGTTTCTCGATACGGACTCTGGCCGAGCGAACACGACCGTCTATCAGGCACATTGCGGCGACATCCTCAGCCAGGGTTTCAACAAGGTTCACGTGCTCGCGCGAAACCAGTTCGCGCACACCTTTTGTTAGCTCCTCGTAACAAACGACACTCGCCAGATCATCATTAAGATTGCCGTTGGTTTCGCCTTCGCGAACGGCCAAATCAAGATTGATGCGTACCCTCTGCAAGGCCTCGCGCTCGTAACTGTGAACGCCGATCGAACATTCAAGGACGAGATCGCGAACGAACACGTGACGGATGGCGGCGCGCGCATCCGCGATATTGTGGGGTTGTACCAGCCCCATCTGGCTACTCGTCATTTACCGACCTACCTTATTCTATTCCACCGCCCCGCCTGTGGGTTGTTCATGCGACCATCCCATGTGCTGACCGCCATCAAGGGCAATCATCTGACCGGTCATCGAGGGCGCCTCAAGGATAAACCTTACTGCTTCGACTATTTCCTCTAACGTCACGTTTCGCCTCAACGGAAGCGACGACCATTGTTTAATAAACGTCTCTTCCGTCTGCCTGGCGCTTGGCAGAGCCGGTCCTGGGCCGATGGCGTTTACACGCACTTTAGGCGCAAGGGCCATGGCTAATGTCTGGGTCAGGGTCCACAAACCGGCCTTGCTTAGAGTATAGGTAAGAAAATGCGGCGTCAGGTTCCACACACGCTGGTCGATAATATTAACGACATTCCCCTCAAGTCCTTCGGGTAGCTGCTCCACAAAGGACTGCGTCAGCACAAAAGGCGAGCGCAGATTGACCTGCATGTGCGCATTCCACGACTCGAAAGTCGCAGTCTCCGCCAAATCTTCTTCGAATAACGAAGCACTGTTAATTAGGCAGGATATGGGGCCTGTCATTTCGACAACCCGACTTACCAAAGAGCTTGCCTGTTCTTCATCATTTAAATCAGCCTGAACCGCTACCGCTTCACCACCGTTATCAATAATCAATCGCGCCAGTTCTTCGGCCTCGTCCCTGGAGGTGCCGTAATGCAATGCAATCCGCCACCCGTCTAAAGCCATGCCGACGGCGATGGCCCTGCCGATGCGTTTTGCAGATCCTGTTATCAAGACAGCATTTTTGTGTTCTTCAGACATAACGGAACTTTGCGCGATCAGGGGCTGGTATTCAAGGGCTCGTTCGCACTTTTATCCAAACAAGGCCATCAACTGCGCCACGCCATATGCCTGCGCCGACACATAAGCCGCATATCCGACCAAAAATGAAACTGCGACGGAACGTCCCAATCGCCAGCCACCAATAAGATAAGGCAACATCAGCACCGTGACCCCCAGCATCAGCCACAAGTCAAAATCCAGCAGTTGTTGGGGAACTTCGAGTGGCATTACCAAAGCGACAGCCCCGACAACCGCCAAAATGTTAAACAGGTTTGAACCGACGACATTGCCAAGGGCCACATCCGTATGTCCCCGCATGGCGGCGACAACGGAAGCCGCCAATTCCGGCAAGGACGTACCGATTGCCAGTACGGTCAGGCCAATGACTTCATCGGCGATGCCAAATGTTTTCGCCATCTCGACCCCACCATCGACCAGCAAATCGGCACCAAAAACGACACCCGCCAATCCAGCCAAAATCGCCATCCATATGGACCAAAGGGTTTTAAGACCCTCGAATTCCTTAACTTCTTCAATGTGAATTTCCGCACTGACGCCCCCATCATGACTATCGCGCCAATAAGCCCGGGCGAGGAAAACAAACAGAATGACAAGCAATACCCCGCCTTGCCACGCTTCAATGGTTCCCAACCAGCAAAACCACCCGAACAACAAAGAACTGCCCAACAAAACCATTCCATCGCGCATCAGCGCATAGGGTTTTATTGAAATCGGTTTCAACAAGGCGGCGACGCCAACAATCATCAGCATGTTCGCTATGTTTGATCCAACCACATTGCCCAGCGCCATTCCCGACGAACCGGCTATGGCAGCGTCCATGCTGACGAGGAGTTCCGGGGCGGACGTCCCAAAGGCAATAATCGTCATGCCGATGATGATCGGCGGTATTTCCATCCTGCGCGCCAGTCCGACGGCGCCACGAACGAGAATATCGGCGCTTCCCAACAGGAAAACAAAGCCGAGCAGGACTTTTAGATACATCATGAGGTTAACGCGAGCCTTCAACGAAATTGCGGAATTCGGCGAC
>MPLX02313364.1_pt1 | contig 20796 bp, 19 predicted proteins | sample 1617341 | NCBI WGS metagenome assembly MPLX02 (sample SAMN05944804, study PRJNA350692) | marine metagenome | biome: marine; feature: ODZ; material: water; isolation source: 120 m water sample filtered on 0.2 um supor filter | place: Pacific Ocean | collected 2012-04-08 | depth 120m m | reverse complement strand
TATTTTTAATTGATCGACTGCAGCAGCTCTGTAAGTATCTGCTGCGATAAGAGTCACAGTTTGGCCTATATTTTTATATACTTGTGCTAGTTTTGCGGCAGTAGTTGTTTTCCCTGAGCCATTCACGCCAACCACCATAAGAATTGTTGGCACTTGGAATGGAACTGGATTGAATGATTCAGACAAGAGAGACACTAAATGGTCACCCACTTTTTCAATAAAATTAGATTTGGAATGGTGTTCTACCACATCCATGATGGATTCCACCGTTTCAAAACCCAAGTCGGCTCCTAATAGTTGTTCTTCCAACGATTCCAGAGATTCTGGTGTGATTCGCTTTCCTGCCAATGATTTAAACGCATCAGCGATACTGGAGCGTGAGCGTGAAAGCGCCTTAAATAGTTTGCTTAACACGGTTCCTTTTAATGGCTATAAAAAATTGTGTTAAATATTGAATGCCACTGATGACAAGCAATACAGTAGCCACATAGAGGGAACCTAGTTTAAGCCAGGGCAGTGCGTGAAAATCAAAAATATGTAGAAATACCCCCAATGTGGTTATACCTGTGCCCCACTTCCCCCACCAATTGGCTTGGAGAATCATATAATTATAATTCATACAATACAAAGACAGTGATGCAATAATAACATGTCGACTTAAATAAAATGCAAAAAACCAAACTGGAAAAATTTCAGATAAGACTAAATACAAAACAATAGAAATGATAACAACAAAATCGGCTATTGGATCCAACCATTTACCAAAATGAGTTACTTCATGTGCACGACGTGCAAAATAGCCATCCAATGAATCAGATAAAACTGCCAACAAGATTAAAACAGCCGTCAGCCATTCCCATCCCGGTCTGGCCATTGTATAAATAATAGGGATAGCAGACAATGCCCGAAGCATACTGATAAAGTTAGCGAGAGTCAAAACCCGAGTTGGGTCGTTGATAATTCGTTCTTTAAGATTTGGTTTTTTCTTCTGTTCCAACTTGAGTATTCTTAATTATTTTCGTATCTAAATTGATGATTTTATCACAAATGGATTCAATAAATGTCTGATCATGCGAGACAATAATAAAATGCATTTTTGTCATACATTCTCGTAAAAAGGACCGTAAAATTACACGTTGGTCCCAGCCTAGTCCAAAGGTAGGTTCATCTAAGATAAGTACATCAAATTTGCAGTGGGCTAAAATAACAACCATAATTGTTCTTAATACTGCCCAGGGGAGTTTTATGCCTTGTAAAGTGCTTACTGTCTCCCATTGTATTCCAAAACGCAACAATCTATTTTTAAATGTCTGCTCCAAATGCGGGTCAAATATTCTATTCTGGATAATCATATCTAAAAATTCTGCTGGTGTCTTTAATTGTATCAAATGCTCAGGGAATTGATCAACATAGCCGATTTTCAGATCAGCTATGCCATTAATGGATAAACTAACCTGCCCCTTTTGGGGCTTTAAATATCCAAAACATAAACCAGCAAAAGTAGTTTTTCCAGATCCATTACTACCTAGAAGACCTACAGATCGACAGTCATCCAATGACAAAGAAAGATCTGAGTAAATTCTCCTGGAATTATCATATTTAAAGGACACATCAGTCCATTTAAGCGAAAGGGAACCTTCTGGGATATGGATTGAATCATAGTGCTCCGGTTTAACACACTCTATTTTTTTAAATGAATCCAAATCAAGTACCCATTTGGTATCCCCAAATTCTAAATCATTCTTTTCAGATGTTGCCCAAACTATGATTGAACTCGTATTGTTTGCCCAAGCCATCAACCAGTTCACAGCAATTAATTTATTTTCTGATGACAAAAATGATAATCCATCATCTATAATCAATATATCCGGAGACGACTGCATCGCTGTGGTGAGATTCAATAATTCTTTTTCACCACCTGATAATAACCCGGGATTCATATAAGGATCGATTGTATCTGGTAATTGGTCTAATCCAGATTCTATTACCATTTGTAATTCAGAAACTGATTTTCCTTTACATTCACCGCTAAAGGATAATTCTCCTCTCACAGTCCTCCCAATAATCTGATTATCTGGATTCTGGAAGATTCTGTGAAATATAAATGTCGTATTTTTTTGAGCTATTTGGAAATTGTAAGATTGGTTTAATGATTTACCTTCTATACAGGAAAGAAAAAAACTTTTCCCGACACCGCTAGATCCATAAACTATATTAATTCCGGGTAAAAATGTAAAACGTTGAGCAATATCCTGGAATTTGTCAAATTGAATTGTAAACTTGAAATTAGTCACGAATCAGGTTCCGAATTATCCGGGTGGATGAGCCCAAGTTTTGGTGAATCACATTTGTTGCTGCATAACTGGCCTTTAAAAAATGATCTTCATCCGTTACCAATCTTTCCAGAATGGATTGAAATTCATCTTTCTTTTGAATGCAAAATCCACCTCCATTATCCAAAAGTTCTTCTGCTTCATGAGCATGATGATAATTTGGACCAAAAATCACTGGTAATCTTGCAATTGCTGGTTCCATTACATTATGGATTCCCGTGGAAAAGCCACCGCCAACATAGCAGATCTTTCCTTGCCAATAGAGTTTAGAAAGGACACCCACAACACTCAACACCACCACGTTGTCTTCTGGCAATTCCAAAGTTTTCTTTCTTCCAAATACAGATGACTCTAATCCAAATTCTGAGAAAGCGGATTGAACGCGTTTGGTCTCAGACTTGGATGGTTCGTGCGGCGCATACAATATCTTTAATTCCGGATGCGTATTCATCATTTTACTCAATACTGGAATCAGAAATTCATCATCCTCTTTGTGCGAACTGCCAATAATAATCCTATTATTTCGGGATAAGACTGATAACTGGTGTTCTGTTGTGAATTCATCAGCAGTTTTCATTACCATATCGTACCGAGGATTTCCTAAGGCTCGTAAAACTGGTATGCTTGAATCACCTATAATTAACTGCATATTTTTATAATCTTTTTCTGCAACTGTATAAATTGTTGATATAGATTGATATACTGATTTGTAAAAAGAAAAAAATCCTGATTTAAGCTTCAGGGATCCGTCTTTTATCCGTGCAGCAAAAATATTAGTATGGATGTTTCTGTATCCGGCGATCCAAACCATATTAGGCCAAATGTCATAGGAAGCAAATATTACCTTTTTGGGTCGTGTGATTTTTAATGCTCTCCTGACACTCCATAAAAAATCAAACGGCATATAGATTCGGAGATCAATATAATCACTCTTGGCATTATCATATCCCGACGGTGATGAAAAACTCACAATAGCTACACACTCCGGTTCAATATTCTTTAATCCTTCCAATACAGGCTTCACCTGATAGAATTCTCCCAAACTTGCTGCATGAAACCAATATATATCTGCGGTGGTAGAAATTGAATTAAAGTATTTTTTCAACTCTGATTGGGAGCGAAACCGTCCTGAAACTCCTCGTCTAAATTTTGTATTAATAAGAGAAAAAATCAACCCAATCACAAAAATTAAGGGATAAAAAATAAAATTATAACTAATAAACCAAATCAGCTTCATATTTTATACCGAGGGTACTGATTGAACAACATCAGCTACGGATATTGAATCCATACATACCTGATTTTTCCGATAACAGGGTCGTTTACCATTTTGAGAACAAGGCCGGCACCAAAGATCCTTTTCAATATTCCGGGAAGTCTCTAAATGAACACCAGCACCTGTTTCTTTTGATGTGGGTCCTTGGATCATAGACACAGGAATACGCAACGCTTCCGCAGCATGAGTCAATCCAGTATCACTACCTATTACGTGTGCAGAATTTGATAAAATAGCCAAAGCTTGTCGCAAAGATGTTTTGCCAGCCAAATTAATGACAGATGGTAATTTATTTGCAATTTGGAAACATATATTATCTTTCTTCTCTCCAAGTAAAACAACTGACATATTAATATCCTGGATCAATTCAATATATTTATCCGATGACCATTGTTTTTGCTCCCACGCCGCACCGGGAATCAGTGTGATATAAGAACCTTCTCCCACAAATCTTAATGATTCATTTTTTTCATGGTTTGTGACCTTTAAAGATGTGTTTGGAATTTCATCACCTTCCTGCCAGATCTTTCCTAAATGCTCGTGATACATTTTTCTAGTGGAGAAATCATCGGCAAAAATATTTTGGTGAAATTGAAATAACATGAAACGATTCCACCTTGGTTTTTTCAACTGTAGGACTGGCCCTGTCGTTCTGAAAGTAATAATATTTGAACGAAGAGAGTTATGAAGATCAAATATGGTTGAATAATTCTGTTTTCGAATGTAATCACTAAATTCCCACAGATTCGCACCTGTCATATTTTTACTAAGTGGGATGAGTCTATCTATATCAGGATGAAATTCTAAAAGAGGCGAAAAGTGTTCCAGCGTTAAATAACTGATTTGTGCGTTCGGAAACCTATTACGGATCGTTTTCAAAGGAGATGTAGTAAGTACAATATCTCCGATTGAACTGAATCGGATGATCAGAATTTTCTGATCGAAGGACATGACTTTACTTGACCCGGAGTGCGTTAAATGCGACGAGATCAGATAAGGATTGTTTTATAGGCGTGTTAGGGTAAATCGAAATAGCGTCCAAGGCTTTATTTGAAAATTCATCTAATTTATTTCTTGAATACTCGAATCCACCTGATTCATCAATCATACCGCGAATATCTGTAAGAATTTTTTTGGTTTTCTTTTTTGCACTCATTAATTTTTTCAACTGTCGATTTTCAGATTTTGTCATCTGTGAATAAGAAAATATTAAAGGCAGTGTCATCAAGTTTTTCTTCACATCTCCTCCGCTATTTTTCCCAGTATCTGTTTCTTTTCCTAATAAATCAAAAAGATCATCTTTGATCTGAAAAGCCATACCAAGGTTTTCCCCAAAATCAAAAGTAGCTTTCCTGTCCTGATCTGTTTTTGACGTTGTGATTGCCCCCAACTCACAACTGGTTGCAATCAAGGAAGCGGTCTTCTGATTAATCATATCAAAATAAACATCTTCTGTCATTGATTTTGTGATATTTTTTTCAATTTGTAGAATTTCACCTGCACTCAATTTTTCAGCCGTATTGGAAATTTGCTCCAGAGCATCAAAATCTTTAATACCAATCATATTAATGAGTGCTTTACTTAAAATAAAATCACCCATCAAAATAGAAATCTTATTTTTCCATACTTGATTTATCGATGGTCTCCCACGACGAAGGGTTGCATCATCCACCACATCATCGTGGATTAATGTTGCAATATGGAGTAATTCCATCATGGCAGCAGCTCTGTAACTATTAAAGGTTGGTTCTCCACACAATCTGGCAGATAAGATTGTCAGGATAGGACGAATATTTTTCCCACGATTTCGAATCATATATTTGGAAATAGAATTGATGAGACGTACTTCTGACTTCAAGGCATTTTCAAACTCCTGTTGAAAAATCTTTATATCATCAAGTATTGGTGCAGTGATTTTTTTTAATGTTATCAAATCTTTATGCATGATGGCGATAAAATTACCGAAGAATTTGGAGAACCCTTCGGAAATCCTAATGTATAAACTATTTTTCTTTTTTCTATATGCATAGGGTTAATTAATCTATGATGGTTTAGTACAATCAAGTTTTATTGCGGTTAACCATCCACGAGACACCAATGCTTAACTCATAAAGCAAAATAAGTGGAAATGCCATAATCAACATGGAAATTGGATCAGGTGGTGTAATGAATGATGACAAAACCATAATAACTATGATAGAATGCCGACGATAATGACGCATGAAGGGCGGTGTTAATAACCCAATAGCAGATAAAAGAAGAGAAACCACTGGCAGTTGAAAAATTAATCCTGATCCTAACATGAGCCATGTGAGAAAACTGAAATAATATTGAATAGAAAAATTATTTTCCACATGTCCTGAACTGATACTACTGAAAAATTCTAATGAAAATGGAATTAAAATAAAATATCCGAATGAGATACCGATCATAAAAGATGTAAAAGCAAAAAAAACTACTGGAAATACATATTTTTTTTCATTGATTTTAAGTCCCGGTGCAACAAATTTCCAAAGCTGATATATCAAAATGGGGAGTGCAATGATCAATCCGGAAATAAAGGAAATGAACCATTTAATTAAAAACATTCCTTGAACCGATAAAACCTGGAGGTTTATGGAATTTGTTGTGTTTCTTGTTGGGTAAAGAAGAATTTCCAAGATTCGATCAATATATCCAAATGAAACAGCAGAGCCGATAACAATTGCCAGTAGAGATTTAATAAAACGCCATCTCAATTCTTCAAGATGGTCAAGAAATCCCATCTCCTTTGGAACTTTAGAACTCATCTTGTTGGCGATCCAATAATTGTTGTGCTAGAATTACAGGTGCAGTTTTAATGGAACTTAATGTTTGTGTTAATTGATCTAAAAGCGATCTCTTTTTTACCGTCCAGAAAGCATCTTCCAACCTAACACGTATAAGATCAGACACTCTATTTCGATATCTACTTAACCGACGATCATCTAATATACCATTCTCAGTCATTAATTTTAAATGATTCTGAATTCCCATAAATAGTTCAATAATACCGTGACCTTGATTTGCAACTGTATTGAAAACTGGTGGTTCTAATTTGCCAAGAGTTGTAAAATTATGGAGAATATTTTTTAAGAGCGATGCCAATCTATTTGCACCATCCCGATCTGACTTATTGATCACAAATATATCTGCGATTTCAATAAGCCCAGCTTTCATAAGTTGAATCTCATCTCCAGATTCTGGTACCAGCACTACCACCGTAATATCCGCTGCCTTTGCTACATCATGCTCGCCTTGCCCCACACCGACTGTTTCAAATATAATAAAATCTTTCCCACTAGCAGCCAATACATCACCTGCTTCCTGGGCTTTTCTGGCTAAGCCACCCAAATCTCCATGGCTACCCATACTGCGGATAAATACTCTGTTGTCCCATAAATATTTATTCATCCGGACACGATCGCCTAATAGGGCACCACCCGTAAATGGGCTTGTTGGGTCAACAGCAATCACGCCCACGGTTTTATTTTTTGAAAGGCACGTTTCGATCAATTCATTTGTGAGAGTGCTTTTCCCAGACCCAGGTGGGCCCGTGATTCCTATCCGAATAGATCCGGATGAACTTGCATGGAGATCATTATAAAAAGAATCAGCGATACGTTGATTATTCTCAATTCGGGTAATGGCTTTTGAAATTGAGCGCGTATCATTTTCTAAGATTCCCGAAATCAATGCATTAGGCATCTAAGAATCAAACTCCTTAACAAATCGGTTATAATCATAAATAATAAGTTCTTTACCGTTTCGTTGAACAAATCCTTCTTTTACCAACAATTTCAATGTTCGGGACACCGTTTCCCTAGATGTGCCTGACATATTAGCTATATCCTGCTGGATGGGTATTTTTGGGATACTCACCTGGCCTTTCTTAATCACACCCTTCTCATCTGCGATGCGAAGGATACACAATGCTATTCGTTTTTCAGCATCACTTAAAGACAAACTAGCTATCTGACGATCACTTTTTCGTAAACGATGTGCCATTTCCTTTAAAAGCCGAATAGCAATTTGTGGATAATTATTTAAAACGAGTAAAAAATCATTTCGGTTCAATGTTAAAACTTCCGTATCATCAAGTGCCACCACATTTGCAGAACGGAATTCACCATCCAATAGCGACATTTCGCCAAAAAAATCACCATCACTTAATATTGCAAGTATGACCTCCCGTCCTTTCTTACTTAATCGAGTAATCTTGACACTGCCCTCTGTTACAAAAAAACATTGTTCTCCTTCTGACGCTTCCAAAAGAATCATTCGTCCTGCATCATAATGTTTCGAAACCATTTTTTCCGATATATATCCCAGTTCTTCTTCAGTTAAATCCCAAAAGAGTGAGACAGATTGTAAAAGTTTAATCTTCTTCATACTAAAAAAATACCATGAACTAGGTTATATTCAAATTTTATATGCATTGAATTATTAACAGTAAATAAACTGAAATTTTGCCATATAAATACTATGATTTTGATGCTCATAATATTGTAAACAGTTTATTGACTCTGAATTTCATGATAGTGTAATATTGTGGGCTTTAAACTAAAGGAATTTTACTAAATGGATAGACATCCGCAACAAATAAAGCGGGAACGCCAAGATATAAAAAGACGCGCAAGAAATATTGATAGCATGTCTCGTCTTCGCACGCATATTAAAAACGTTTTATCAACAACAACAAAAGCCGATGCAGATAAAGCATATGGTGAAGCAGTAAGCATTATTGATAAAGCAGTGAGTAAGAATCTTATTCATAAAAATACGGGTTCACGTCGAAAGGCACAAATTACTCGTCACGTCAACTCTCTGAGTTAAACTTTACTCAGACAAATAATTGGTCACCCATCTGAGACCTGATAGTTAGGCGCTTCCTTAACTATTCGAACCTCATGTGGGTGATTTTCTTTTATTCCTGCCGCTGTGATTTGAACAAAATTTGATTTTTCTCCAAATTCTGTTATCGTTTTACATCCACAATACCCCATTGATGATCTGACACCGCCAATCAATTGATGAATCGTGTTTCTAACCGAACCACGATAAGGGACCATTCCTTCAATCCCTTCAGGAACCAATTTTGTAGCTTCTGCACCTTCTTGAAAATATCGATCGCCGCTACCTTTTTGCATGGCACCCATAGACCCCATTCCACGATAAGATTTATATTGTCGTCCTTCATATAAAATTGTTTCACCAGGACTTTCGTCCATCCCAGCAAGTAAGTTACCAAGCATAACTGAATCTGCCCCTGCAGCTAATGCCTTTGCAACATCGCCACTATAACGAATTCCACCATCGGCAATAACTGGAATACTGAAACCTTTCGCTATGTCCACAGCATCCATGATAGCAGTTAATTGAGGAACACCTACACCAGCAATCATACGAGTTGTGCAGCTTGCACCTGCACCAATCCCTACTTTTACACCATCCACGCCAGCATCGATCAACGCTTTTGCCCCGTCTCCTGTAGCCACATTTCCCGCAATAACTGCAAGATTTGAATATGATTTTTTAATATTTGCGATGGAATTCAATACTCCTTGAGAATGGCCATGGGCTGTATCGATGATGATTGCGTCTACTTCTACATCCGCTAACGCCCCAGCTCGATCAAAAGCATCTTTTGATACACCTATTGCAGCTCCCACACGGAGGCGACCATTTTTATCTTTACAGGCATCAGGATAATCTTCTTTTTTCTGAATATCTTTTACTGTAATAAGCCCTGTAAGCTTTCCATCTTTATTAACAACCAGTAATTTTTCGATGCGGTGTTTTTGTAAGATCTCCTTCGATTTATCCAAAGAAGTTCCGGTAGGGACAGTAATAAGGTTTTCCGACGTCATTCTGTCAGCAACTTTAAGGGAATTATCTGTTTCGAATCTGATATCTCGATTAGTTAATATCCCAACCAAGCGGTCATCATCCACGACTGGGAGTCCGCTGATTTTAAATTGAGCCATGATCTTTTTAGCTCCCCCAATCGAAGAACCAGCGCTGATAGTAACAGGATTTAAGATCATTCCACTTTCAGATCTCTTAACACGGTCAACAATTGTTGCCTGATCTTCGATAGTTAAATTCTTATGAATGATACCCAACCCACCCGTTCGTGCCAGGGCAATCGCCATTTCACTTTCAGTTACCGTGTCCATGGCAGCGCTTAAAATGGGGATATTCAGGGTGATGTCTCTGGTTAATCGAGTTTGAAGTTCAACGTCCCGCGGTAGAACAGTAGATGCCTGCGGCACAAGAAGAACATCATCAAATGTCAGGGCTTGTTTAAATGGGGGACGATTTTTCACAGTTACTCCAAAATAATGTTTTTAGTTACGGCGTGTACAAATTCGCCACATTTAATTTTTTTTGCAATTAATTCAATCTCTTCAGAAAGAGTACGATCCCCATTCTGATACTTACACAAAGATTTAAGAATATTCAGAATAGGTAATGTTCCTTTCCCTGGTGTGAGATTTGGAGATGCAATTTGATTTGCAGCACCCGCTACAAGTAATTCCACCGCAAGAATGTGCTGTAAATTATGTTGAATTTGCAATAGTTTTTGTCCAGCCCAAGGCGCCATACTCACAAGATCTTCCTGTCCACCAGATGTTGGAAGTGAATCCACGCTGGCTGGATGTGCCAGGGTCTTATTTTCTGATACTAAAGCAGAAGCAGTTACATGGGCCATCATATAACCAGATTCAACACCAGGAGATTTGGTCACAAATAGATGAAACTTGCCTTCCACACCTTTCATAAAATAATGAGTACGTCTTTCAGAAACAGCACCCAATTCACAAAATGAGATCGCTAGAAAATCCATTGCCTGTGCCAAATGCTCACCATGAAAATGGCCGGAATTGACTATATCACCATTTTCTAAAACAATTGGGTTATCACTAACACTATTGATTTCATTATCGATCATATTTGCTGCCCGTGTGAATCCATCTTTGGATGCGCCATGAATATGAGGAATACAGCGAAAACTGTATGGATCCTGAACAATACCGCAATTCGAATGAGATTTTACGATCTTGCTCCCATTTAAAAGCTTATACACATTGTTGGCTACAGACTGCTGTCCGGGATGATTTTTTAATGCATGAATTTTCTTTTGAAACACTTTGCGACTAGCAAAACTATTCTCAACAGAAAGTGCTCCTGCAATATCTGCTGTTTTTAACAATAAATCCCCATCCAATAAGGATTTAATGGCCAGAGCTGTGGAAACCTGTGTGCCATTAACAAGACTCAAGCCTTCCTTTTGTTGTAATACTAAAGGTTTTATCTTGGCTTTTGAAAGTGCCGTTTTTGTCGTTATTTCCTTTCCGTTGTAAAATACTTTACCTTCGCCAATGAGAGCTAGAGCCATGTGTCCCAAGGGTGCTAGGTCACCGCTGGCTCCTACAGAGCCTTTTTCAGGAATGACTGGGAGAATATCATGATTTAAAAATTGGACAATTTTTTCTGCTACGGCTGATCTAATACCACTATATCCTTTTACATATGTCAGGAGTTTTAGAACAAAAATAGTACGAATTAATCCAGGTTCAAGAGGATTACCTACACCGGAAGCATGACTTCGTACTAAATTGAGTTGAAGATCTTTTTGGTCTTTAGGACTAATCTTAATTTTACTCAAATTCCCGAATCCGGTATTGACCCCATAGATCGTTTCGCCTGTATTAATTTTTGCGAGAAGACGCTTATGTGACTGTTTGAGATTATGAAGGGAGTTTTTCGTTAGAGTGACGCAGACAGGCCCATCAAAAAGATGAGCGAAATCTCGATAAGAATATGAACGGGTAGAAATACGTAGTATTTTCATCTACGAATCTATGATTTTGTTTGATTTTAATCAAACGACAGAAAAAAAGATTATCGGATCGAATCCATCTCAGAGAAAGTTGTCATTTCAACAGGTAAGGATCTAGCGAAAACCTGACCATATCGTTTGGTGACAATACGGTTATCAAGACAAATAAATTTTCCAGCATCATAAGTTGTACGAATCAATCGACCGAAACCTTGGCGAAAACGGATGGCACATTCAGGGACCGTATACTCCATAAAACTATTTCCACCGATTTGACTTACAAATTCCGAATAAGATTTTACCAAAGGTTCTGATGGCACATCGAAAGGAAGTTTCACTAGGATTAGAATCTCTAAAAGGTCACCTGGGAGATCGACCCCTTCCCAGAAACTGTTTGTTCCAAATAAAATTCCATTTGGATGCTGATGCATTCCTTTAATAATTCCAGGTCTTGATGCACCACGGGTCTGAGCGAATAAGGGTAAGTCCCGTCCACCCGGTTTTTCTTTTAAGTAATTTGCTGTATCAGTTAATGCTTTTCTTGATGTAAAAAGCACCATTGTCCTTTTGCCAAGTGTTTTATGTAAATGATAAACTAATTCTCCAATCATGGTGGGGTCTGTAGATATTTCGCGAGCACCACCATATTGGTGATAAGTGACCTGTTCATTATATAGAAAAGGGCTAAGAAATTCTTTAGTTATTACTTTATCGCTATCATCTAAACCTATTCGTCGCACAAAGTAGCTAAACGAATTGTTCACTTTAAGTGTTGCGGATGTTAATAAGCAATAATCAAATCGTTTAAAAAATTGTTCCTTTAATGTTTCCGCAACATCAACCAAGGAAGCATGAAGTGAAATGATTAACTTCTCTTTGGATGTATTAGGGCTTCTATATTCCCCCTCCATCCAATAGACCCAGTCATTATCCTGATTCTCCGTCAAACGTATCAGGGAATTCATCAGACTGTTAGTAGTTTCCAAACCACGGTCTAATACTGAATGCAGAACAGAATAATCGGTACGGGATGGATCCATTTCCAAAACAGATTTTCGAATTTTTTCTAAAATAGAAAAGACATGTTCTAAACTTTTCTTCATGCCATGGATCTCTAACGTAACTGGTGCATATACTTTTTCCAATAGACCTAAAATTGGTTTATCTTGATAGGCTTTTGCTGGTGTAAATCTGTTATGATTGTCTTCTGATAAAGCTAACATGAAATCTTTTAAACATTTTTGGGCTTGTTTTACCGATTCTTTTAGATCATCGCGCAGATGTCCAATGCCCGGTTCCAATTCACTTATTTTATGTAAAATATTATTCCAACGGGCAGACCGTGGAAATGATGGATCAACTGTTTGGAGTAAATAAGATGTTTCTTGCTCGCTCCATTTTGTCTTGAATTGTTGGTAGGCAGATGTCACAAGATTGTGGGCCTCATCAACTATCACAGAATTGAAATCAGGTAGAAACCCTGGTTGGGCGGCATCTGTCATTAACAGTGAGTGGTTTACAACAATAATATGCGCACGGAAAATAGCTTTTTTTAATTTCCCATAATAACACCCATCATTTCGATTACAAACATCACCTGTACAAAAACCCGGTTCACTACAAAAAGTGGATTTTAACCACGTTCTCCGTGCATTAAAAAAACCTGAGCATTCTGATAAATCTCCAGTTTTTGTCCAATACATCCAAAATAAAATAGGAATTAACGCTTCTACGTCCAAACTATCGAGTGCTTTTGCATCTGAAATCAACCAATCAAATCGCGTTTTGCAAATATAATTATTCCTTCCTTTCATCATAACTGCCTTGATTGGTACATCCAATGTTTCAGCGAGTTGTGGCAGATCTTTATAAAATAATTGATCTTGAAGATGCTTTGTATGGCAGGCAACCACGGTTGGTCCATTATGTTCAACATTCAATGAATTTTTAAAAGCGCCAAACAAGTATGCCATTGATTTCCCAAGCCCTGTTCCTGCTTCTGCCACACTGGTACCCTTTTCTCGGGTTAAAGTTTCTTCTGCCAATGCAGCATATTTAACCTGATTGGGTCTGCTTTCAAAATTTGGATGAACATTTTTCAAAAGTCCATTAGGACCAAAAACATCATCTGCTTTGATTTGATCAATATCACGTGATCCGTTGCAACGGTATGTGTTCCATTTGAAATCATGTATTTGACCAGATGAGTTTAATCCTGATTTCAAATCGCCCAATCGGGCCAATTCATTACCGAGGTCAATATATAATTGCTGGTTCGGAATATCGGATCCCTTTGTCAATGCAATGACTTTTGAGATCATTTCTAAAGGATAGGTGCTTAATTCATCTAACATTTCCAAAAAGATCAATCCAGTATTTTCGGTATCCTTTTCTGCTCTATGTGCTCCTTTAGCAGATAAGCCAAAGTAATCAGATAATGCACCTAAATTGAATACAGGTTGGTCAAAAAATAAACTTCGTGATAGTTGGAGAGTATCATAATTAGCATTATTCCCTTTATTTCTACCAAGACGATCACACATTACGGATAAAAATTGTTCATCAAAATGAATATTGTGAGCCACCAAAGGATCATTCCCAAGAAAATATAAAAAATCATCAATGATAGTTTCTTCTGTGGGTGCATTTTGAACCATTTTATTTGAAATACCGGTAATCTCTGTAATCATTCTCGATATGGGTCTTTCAGGATTGATTAATTCTACATATCGATCTGTTATCTCGCCATCTTCGAATCGGATGGCCGCAATTTCTATGATGCGATCGTTATATGGATCGAGACCGGTGGTTTCAAAATCGAAAGCAGTAAAACGAGATAAATTGAGTGTTTTGAGAAGCGATTTTCTATCCAAAGGATTACCCAATTATGAAAAAAGAATTTTAAAATAAAATAACGGGCTCGAAAGTTCATCTTTCGGGATTTCATGCGATAACATCCCTGAAATAATATTTTGAACTTCCTCGTTTCTTGAAGCTCGATTGATTACAAAGTTTAATAGAAATTTAGATTGGGCCAGACTTTGTAATTTAGTGCTCGTTCTTAACTCTTTTCCCACTTCTTCCCAAAGTAATAGATCATATTCAGCCAAAGCATTTTCGGAAAAATCACCTGTTTTTATACATTTTGCAGCTATTTCCATGGCATATTGTCCTGAGACCATGGCATTCCCAATTCCCTCTCCAGTAAATGGATCGACTAGTCCAGCCGCATCTCCAAGAAGCATAAATCCATTACCATGATTTTTTCGATGGATACTTCCAAGGGGCAAATTCCATCCCACGGGACGCTCCAGTTGTTTCGCATCGGAAAATCTTTCTTTAAAATATTCAGTTTGAGTAACCTCATCCATAATTTGTCTAAGGGTGCGTTTTTCCTTTTTCATATCACTTTTACTTAATCCGATTCCGATATTGGCTCTTCCTTCACCTGCGGGGAAAAGCCAAAAATAACCTGGATTTACTTCATTTACATAATGAAGCTCGATTTGGTCTGTTAATCCTTTCACACCTTCATAATAACACCGGACTGCAACAGAAGTATTTTCCATATCCATCTCATAGAGTCCAAGTTTTCTTGCTACAATTGAGTTACACCCATCGCAACCCATGACAATTGGAGCTCGAATTTCTTCTTCAACTCCATTTTTGGTTTTTCCAATAATACCTATAACACAGTCATTTTCGATGATAAGATCTTTGACGGAGAATCCTTGTCGGGTTTCTGTGACAGCGTCAGCTTTTTCAAACATATAATTATCGAAGATTTCTCTGGGAATAACAAAACCTTTAGTAATCTTAGTCTTATTTTTTTTCCCTTGTAGGTGAATATCGAATTGTTTGTTACTAGGACTTCCAAATGTAATTCGGTTGATTTCGGAGCCTTCCAATTTTTCTACTTCATCCAAAAGATTCAATTCCCGCATTATGCGGACACTTTTCCCAGATAATGCATCACCACATATCTTATCTCTCGGGAATATTGCCTTATCCAATAAAATACAGTTTAAACCCAGTCGGTGCGCATACAAAGCAGCGGTAGTACCGGCAGGCCCGGCACCCACAATAATGACATCAAACATTCTTAAATTTCGTCTGGGAGGTCAACACCAAAGGAAGGAAAAACAATTCCATATCTGAAATAATTCACTATCCGAAGTGTATAAAATAATCCTGCTAATGGGATTAGAAACCATGGTGCACGGACACAAAGGAACATGGATAAAATGAATAATGGATAAAATCGAGCTCGCTGTAAATGTCGGACATGATTTGGCCACAAGAGTGCGATCACTGGAAAAGGTAATGATACAATACTGGCTGTACTAATGATGGGGTCATCCATATAAAAGCCCAAAACAATCGCACCTGCCATTAATCCTACAGAAATAGAAAGAAAAAATATTTTTTTATCCCAATTAAAGTTGAACCATTCACCTTTCGTTTCATCGAATGTGACCTGAAATTGAAAAATGGCTAATCCGCTTAAAAAAGCAGCTAAATAGGGTAGAAATGATCTTAAATCATTTACGGAACTATTCTGATTCGCCCATCCGATAAGAAGCAATAGAAGTGCAACGCCAAAATGGATGCTGTATTCTTTTTCATTAAGTCGTTTATTCCCCGCAGTCCAGATTCCTTTTGGTTGGAAATAATAAAAAAATAATCCTGTTACAAAAGCAAGTTTGAGCAAACCAATATTCCAACCGGACCATTTCCAATAGACAAAGCGGTCTAATGAACCCATTTGCAAAACAACACCTGCCACGGTAAAGGTCCAAATGGTGAATAATTGGATCAATCCCATCGAATCAATAATTTTACCGAATTGTATAAATGAGTTCCTCCATTTATTATATGAGGGCTTATCTCGAGGGAATATGCGTTCTACAATCATAAATTATCCAATAATTGGGGTTCCTGTGATGGAGGCGATGATCTCGTTCAATAAGATAAACCCCACCACAGTAGCGGAGACTGCAAATAAGATACGAACAAATACAGGATTCACATTTTGATTATCCATCCCAACAATCATTTCAGTAATAAAATTCGAAATACCCCACCGATATAAAACAAATACTGCAGTAAGCATTCCGCCAATGGGCAGCATATATTTAGCTGACAGGTAATCCATTATATCAAAGAAACTCATATCCAAAAAAGATGTGATATTAAAAGATCCCATTGAAAGTGAACAAAAAGCACCCACAACGGTAATTACAGAACCGAAAATAATAGTGGCCTTTTTACGAGCCCAGCCCTTTTCATCAATAAAGTAAGCTGTAATCACTTCTAAAATGGAAATGGCAGATGTCAAAGCAGCCATAAAAAGTAGAAAGAAAAATAATGTTCCCCAAACTGCACCCCCGGCGATTTTAGGAAAAATTGTTGGCAAAACAACAAAAATCAATCCCGGACCAGCTCCTGGGTCAGCACCCATTGCAAATACTGTTGCAAAAATAGCCACACCTGCCATCATAGCAATCAATGTATCCAATAGAATAACCCATAAAGCCGACGATAATAGATTCTGATCTCTTCGTAAATAGCTCCCGTAAGTGATCATCGTTCCCATACCCAAACTCAGTGTGAAAAAAGAATGTCCCAATGCAAGAACAATACTTGATGCTGTTAAGTCTTCAAATTTTGGTTTAAACAAAAAATCCAAGGCTTGCATTCCATTGGGAAGCGTTAGCCCTCGAATCATGAGCACAATTAATATCACTAAAATCGCAGGCATCATAATTTTTGTCCACTTTTCAATCCCACCTTTCACGCCTTGTACAATGACAAAAATGGTGAATGCCATAAAAATTATCTGCCAGATGACGGGTGCTAAAGATCCAGTGATAAATGAATTAAATAGTGAACCCGACATATCCGGATTACCTGCTAATTTAGTAAACCCACCCGTTAGAGATATGAGAGTATATTTTAGAGTCCAACCACCCACAACACCATAAAAAGAAAGAATCACAAAAGCGGATGCTACACCCAGCATCCCAACCCATTTCCAATTGGATTTTGGCGATATTTTTTCAAATGCGCCAACTGGACTAAGCTGCGTTTTTCGTCCTAAAACAAATTCAGCAATTACGATGGGAAGTCCAACAATGAGGATACAAATCAAATATACAATTGTAAACGCTCCACCTCCATTTTCTCCAGCCATATGTGGGTATTTCCAGATATTACCTAATCCCACAGCGGATCCGGATGCAGCTAGGATAAATCCAAGTCTTGATCCCCATTGTTCTCTACTCTGCATCTATAATTTCCCCCTTTTTTTCACTTTTTAACGGACTTGCCATTAAATGATCAAAATTGTGTAAATGTGCATCTACTACTGCATCAATCATGCCATATACATAAATAAAGCCGATCCACCAGGCATACTTGTTTCTTTTTTGAAGATACCGATGCTGACTGAGTGGATAAGTGTCATTATCATAATCTTTGTAAATATCCCTATTTATAATCCAATAATTAATCGCAGCCATCTCGCAACTAATGATTAATGCCGATTTAATCCATTTCCCATTATAAGCTTGCCCAAGTCCGGGAACTAACGACCAGTAAAAAGCTATTTTTGAATTTTTTAATTTTTCTTCTTTTATTGGTAAAGCGAAAACAAAACCGATCATTAATATTAGAATGATGGGAAATTGTAATCTCATTCGTTTATACAAATGCAATACATTCAATTTCGACTTTGGCATTCAAAGGTAATCCAGAAACCTCTACAGTGGACCTTGCAGGAAAGTCAATGCCACTAAAAAATGCTTCAAATGATTCATTCACATAATTGAACCCTCTTAGATCAGTGACAAAAACGGTGAGTTTGACGATATGGGATTTATCTACACCAGCAGCTTTAAGAATTGCATCAATATTCTGTAATGCACGAAATGTTTCAGATTTGATTCCTCCTTCAATTATTTTTCCTGTGCCAGGGACAATTCCTACCTGCCCGGCTGTATAAATAAAGCCGTTGGATTGTACGGCCTGATTATAAGTACCGATAGCCGCCGGTGCATCAGGCGTATGAATTATTTTTTTCATGATATTTCGAACTTTTTATCTAAACAAATACAAGGCAGACCCACATCATCATTGAGTTTACGATAAGCAGTCCCGTCAAATTTTCGCAGGAAAAATTCACCTACGGCGGCGACTGTAGTTTCAAACAAATGACCACCGACGGTTTGCATATCATGATCGGATAAAACCACATGGGCATGGACAAAAGGAATTCCATCTTTCAGGGTAACATTCCCTTCAAAATTGACCAATTCCCAAACTTTAGGAAAAGGTTTACGGATATACTCTTTCTCGATGGTATCATAAGCGCCAATTTCGGATTTTTTTACAGCACCGATCCCGGAAATCTTTGCATTCGTAATTCCCTGATCCTTACAAAATTGGGTTATTGTGTCCATGACCTTTTCATTTTTTTCAATATAAATGAAATAATCTTTTTCTACACATTCAAACTGCATTTCATTCTAGCTCTTTAATTGTTTAATTAATAATGTTTTTGTTTTTTCCAACGCAGAAATGATGGCAGTATTCTCTTTTCCACCTGCAGTGGCAAGATGAGGTTTACCGCCACCGCCGCCACCAATGAACCGTCCAATTTCTTTCGCCAATTTTCCTGCAAAAATCCCATTTTCATTTAAATCTTTTGAGACCACAATTACGGCAAATGGTTTTTCATCACCTTCACTGAAAAGGACGCCAATTCCGCTGGTCAATTTATTAAACAATTGGTCACCTATACCTTTCAATTCATCAATTGTTTCGACAGATATTTGTTTAATGATGATAGTATGATCTCCAACGGTTTCAGAGTCGGATAACAGGTCAATTTCTGAAGATGACTGATTTTTTTTCTGTTTTAATTTTTTTCCGAGATCTTTTTTCTCCTGCAGCAGAATAGATATTCTTTCTGCCATGCCAGATGGTGGTGTATTAAGCAATTGTTGCAATGTTGATAAAACTGTAGCATTGGATTGCATTTCTTCAACTGCTTTTTGTCCTGTGATGGCAACAATCCGCCTTACACCCGAAGAAAGGGATGCTTCTTCTGTAATCTTGAAAGAGCCAATATCACCTGTCTGTTTCACATGGGTTCCACCACAGAGTTCCAAAGAATAATCGCCAACCTTGACCACACGGACTTCATCACCATATTTCTCGCCGAAAAGAGCTTCAGCTCCTGCTGCCTTGGCTTCATCAAAACTTTTAATTGTAACATCTGACTTTGTATTTAACAAGATCTGTTGGTTAACAATTGATTCAATTTCCTTAATTTGATCTGCAGTTATCTTTTCAAAATGGGTTATATCAAATCTTAAATAGTCTGGATGGACTAATGAACCTGCTTGATTGACATGATCTCCTAAAATATATTTGAGTGCTTTATACATTAAATGGGTTGCAGTATGATTATTCATAGTGGACTGCCGTCGAGATGCATCCACTTTACAATTAACTTCACCCTGTTCAGTCATCACTCCTTTGCAAATATGAATAAAGGATTTATTCTCTTTTTTTACATCCAATACCGTAAGCTCGATCCCTCGCCCATTAATTATCCCCATATCACCTATCTGCCCACCGGATTCGGCGTAAAATGGGGTTTGGTCTAATACAACAAGAATAGAATCACCCTGAATCGTATATTGCCGAATTTGAGATTTAGATTCTAATGATTCATATCCCAGAAAGATTGAATCATCTCCTTCAGAAACAATAATCCAATCAGTCGAATCAGTTGATCCTTTAAATTTACCCGCATCTTTTGCTCGTTTTTTCTGCTCTGCCATTTCAGAATCAAAACCATCAATATCAACAGTTAGTCCACGTTCCCGTGCCATGAGTTCAGTCAGATCTAATGGAAATCCATAGGTGTCGTAGAGTTTAAAGGCATCTGCACCGCCAATTTCATCTCCATCCAATTTAGATATAATTTTATCAAAATGATTGATTCCCCGATCCAATGTTTGGTTAAAAGAAACTTCTTCTGCTCGGATTACTTTTTCAATATGAGATCGTTTGTCCACAACTTCAGAGAAAATGCTACCCATGACTTCTCCAACTGTGGGAACAAGTTTAAATAAAAATGGTTCAGCCAAATCTATGCTTCTCCCAAATCGGGCAGCCCGCCGAAGAATACGTCTCAAAACGTATCCACGACCTTCATTTGATGGCAATGCACCATCCGCAATAGAGAAACATAACATTCTAATATGGTCTGCAATCACACGAAAAGGAATGGGATTATCTTCATACGTAAAATC
>MPLX02354623.1_pt1 | contig 20887 bp, 25 predicted proteins | sample 1617341 | NCBI WGS metagenome assembly MPLX02 (sample SAMN05944804, study PRJNA350692) | marine metagenome | biome: marine; feature: ODZ; material: water; isolation source: 120 m water sample filtered on 0.2 um supor filter | place: Pacific Ocean | collected 2012-04-08 | depth 120m m | reverse complement strand
CGCTTGCTTCTGCCGGCTGCATTGAGCGCAGGCCTGGTATCCATGATCCCAGGTGCGCTGTCGGCCCAGCTTGATCGGCTCAAGGCTCCCAGGATGGGTCCCCTGGAGGCTCTGGTCAGGGCGGCGGGGGGTGCTGATCCAAACGCAGCCAAGCAAACCCTGATTGTTGTGCCAAGCACGGCGGATCTCAATCAGCACAATGTCAGTTTTTACGGTCGTCGCAACGGCGGGCATCTGCTGGGTCGTCAGCTCGGTACAGGCCCGGCTGATCTTGAGGCGGTGCTGAACCGCGCCAACTGGGTTGTCTTGGCGGAGGGGGATCAGGGCTCGGTGCGCCGTTATGCGGAGGAGCTCGATCAAGGGGTTCGCAGCAGCGGTGTCTTTGCTGAGGTTGCCCGTTTCCCGCGCCCAGGTGGCGATAGTTATTCCCTTTGGCGCCGCCGCCTTGAAGTGCCTGTCAACTCAGACTTTCCGCAACGCTTTGCAGAGATCGCCGCGGGACTTGCGCATGGGCCTCGAGGTCTTGAACCCGTCTTCGAGGCTGTCGCCGTGGAGCACATGCTTGATGGTCACTTCAGTTATCGCTCAACGGTGAGCAAGGAGGCGTTGCTGCGTCTGGAGCGCAATCCCCAGGACAGGGAGGCGCGCTGGAGACTGGCTTTGCTGGCTGTGCTGAGCAATCGCCCTGGAGAGGCCGCTGCTCATTTCTCGGTGCTGGAGAGGTTGCTTCCAGGTAATCCCTGGCCAGCCGCCTATCGCAGTGCTGTGACATTGGCAGGCTGGAATCCCTGGGGTGCTGCGGCAGTAGCCGACCAGGCGCAACGCCAGACAGCTAATGGGATTCTTGCGGGCCTTGGCGATCTCAGCGCTGTGCTGGGAGGGGCCCTATGGAGAGTGCCATCGGCATCGCGTTCCATTCCTCTGGCAATCCTGATGGTTGAGGCTGCCTTCCAGCCAGAGATGGAGAAAGGCCGCCCTCAGGGCGAAGACTCAAGTTGATCAAGCCGTAGCCAGACATCGGGAACGGGCCTGTGCCAATGCACCTGGCCGTAGTCGCCGTTGGTGGCAACGAGTTCTCCAGGACCCTCAAAAATGTAAGCAGGTGGAGTGGGATCACTGGCTGAGGACTCGACACTGTTCTCATAGGCAGCGCGATTCACCCGCACAAGGCTGCCTTTTTTCAACTTGACGGGGGCTTTTGCTGCTGGAGGTGTCTCAGTCATCGGAAGTCATTGTGTTCAGGAGAGGCTAAAACCAGCACACCCCGGTAACGGCGCTGCCTTGCAAGAATCCGTAGCTCTTTATCTGCTGGTCTTCGGGGCTCTGCTGCTGGTAGCTGCCCTGCTGGATGATGTGGCCAGCAGGGTTCGCGTCCCCGGCATTCTGATGGTGTTGGTGCTCGGCCTGTTGGTCGAAAACAACCTCAAGGAAGCAGGTGGTGCCAGCTCAAACCTGCTCTCACTGGCTCATGCCAATCAGATCGCTCAGTGTGCTCTGATTCTGGTGCTTTTTTTCGGGGGACTCACCACCAACTGGTCGCGGGTCAGAAATGTGATTGCACCAGCGGCGCGGCTGGCGACCCTTGGAGTTCTGTTCACTGCCTTGCTGATCACTCTGGTGACGGTCGCACTGGGTGTAGCCGATGGTGAGAGGAACTGGGCTCTGCTGCTGCCCGGCGCCTTGTTCGTTGGCGCCATGGTCAGCAGCACGGACGCCTCTGCGGTGATGGCGCTGCTGAGGCCCCTTGCAGGACGCCTGCCTGAGCCTCTCCTCGATCTGATCGAGACAGAGTCTTCCATCAATGATCCGATGGCTGTGGTGCTGGCCCAGTTGGCCTTGGCTCTGATCGGCGGGGAGGGGATGGAGCCGGCAGTGCTTGTCGCTGTCGTGGTTCGTCAGTTTCTGCTTGGCATCCTGCTTGGATTTCTGGGGGGAAGCCTGATCAGCCAACTGTTGATCGGCCGCGCGTCCTTGACCAGGGGGTCCATGCTGCCGGTGGTCAGCCTGGCTCTGTTGCTGGTGCTGACTGGTGCCACAACCCTGATGGGGGGAAGCCCCCTGCTGGCGGCTTATCTGGCGGGATTGGTTCTGGGCAACAGCCCTGCCACCGATCAACAGGTCTTGGCAGAGTCCCATGCGAGTTTCGCCAAGATGGCTGAGCTGCTCCTCTTCCTTTGCATGGGCTTGGTGGTGGCACCACAGGATGTTGTGAGGGCTTTCGGGTACGCCTTCCTGCTGTTTGTTGTGATGCAGCTGGTGCGCTGGTTGATGGTCAACGCGCTGTTGCTGAGAACAGCCTTTTCGCAATCTGAGCGGACCTTTGTCTGCTGGACCGGGATCCGTGGTGCTGTGCCCATTGCCATGGCGATTCAGGCCTGGGCTGCGAATGTGAGTTTTGGGGCATTGATGCCCCCGCTTGCCCTGGGAGTGGTTTTGCTTGGTCTGTTGACCCAGGGCTTAATGCTTGTGCCGTTAGCCAAGAAGCTTGGTATTGCAAGCCCAATCGAGGCTCAGCCTTGATCTGCTTCCGTTTGTTTGAGGCTGGCTTTAGCTCTATGGCTCTATTGAGCTTGCACCCCACCGCCTAGGAGGGCCTAAGGGAGTGGAGTGGTTTTGATCAAGCCCAAGCAGAGATCAGGGCCTGCCAATGCTGGTCAGGTGCCCTGAACCCTTTTGCATTGAGCCTTCTCGCTTCAGTGAGCGAGTCTTTGAGTAGCCGTGTCTTTCAGTGACCCAGGTAGCTGCCGCCGGCAAGCCTGAAGACCAGCATGACGTAAAGGGATGAGAAATGTTTCGTGGCCAATGGCGAAAGTCGCTTCATGTTGGTAAAGAGAAGAACACACTACTTAATCCTAATACATTTAAGTTCATCTCGGGTCCCTGCTGGTCGGTTGGGTCTGTGGAGCTTGTGGCTGCTTGTCCGCTTACGGGGGCTGCTTCCGTGGGGGCAAGGCTGCTGTGTCAAGGCCAGTACTGGGCTCTTCCGGGTCATGGGAGCATTGCGGCAATCAGCTCGCGGGCAGGGGTTGCCTCTCCTGGGGCCCTCGTTCAAGGCCTTGGCTTGTGCATCGCCGATGACTTCAGCCGCGCAAATCTGGCCAGCTGGATGCCGATGACTTGACAAAGCTCTTTTTCGTGGCAGTGATTGGCTCTGGCTAGTGACAACAATCAATTTCGGGGTAATTTCCAAGCCGATCAGGGCTGAAGGGGGCAAAGATGGTTGTTGGCATTCGCCGGGTCGTTGCGCACTCTCTGTTGCGTTAATGGACCGGTGGAGCGGGCTTGGGCTCGTTTGATCTCTTCTCATCAGAACTGTCAACACCTGCTGTGGGTTCCTGTTTATGCGTCTGCTTCTCCTTGGTTGCACTGGGTTTGTGGGGCGTGAGTTGGTCCCGAGGCTGCTCGCCGCCGGTCACCAGCTGACCCTGGTCAGTCGCAGGCCTGCCTCAGGCAAGGGCCTGCCTGCCTGGACCCCTCAGGTGGACTGGTTGCAGCTGGATCCGTCTGACTCCGCCAGCTGGCAGACCGATTCCCTTGTCAAGGCTGTTCAAGCTGCTGAAGGGGTGGTGAACCTGGCTGGGGAGCCGATCGCGGAAGAGCGTTGGACAGCGCAGCATCTGCAGACGATCGAGTCGAGTCGTCTGCGCACTACCTCCATGTTGGTGGAGGCCATGGCCCGGATGGAGGCTCCGCCCCAGGTGCTGGTGAATGCATCCGCTGTTGGTTTTTACGGAACCAGTTCTGAGCTTGAGTTCAACGAATCAAGTCCCAGTGGCGACGATTTTCTCGCAGGTCTCTGTTCAGCCTGGGAGGCGGCGGCCCAGGCCAGGCCTGATGCCACCCGTTTGCTTGTGGTGAGGATCGGCATCGTGCTGGGTTCTGATGGAGGCGCCCTCGGCAAGATGCTGCCGATCTTCAGGGCTGGGTTCGGTGGCCCTGTGGGAACGGGCAGGCAATGGATGAGCTGGATTCATCGCACCGATCTGTGCCGGTTGATTGAGCAGGCCTTGATTGATCAGTCCTGGTCTGGTGTTGTCAATGGAGTTGGGCCGCAGCCGGTCACCATGGCAACGTTTGCCCGTGCCCTGGGCATGAGCCTGGGGCGTCCCAGTCTTCTGCCTGTTCCCGGTGCGATTCTGATGATGCTGCTTGGCGATGGTGCCCGCGTTGTGCTTGAAGGTCAGCGGGTGGTCTCCGAGCGTTTGAGCAAACTCGGCTTCAGTTTTGGCTATCCCGATCTGGCGGAGGCTCTGGCGGATGTGACCCGTTCAAAAGCCCAGTGATCGCCGCTGCCATGCGCTTGCCTCCGCCTGCAGCGCCAAGTCGTTGTTGTGCCTGCTGGTGACATTGATCGTGCAGGCTCTGATCAGAGGCGCTTCGCTTCAGCAGCTCAAGGCTGAGTGCTGCTGTGTTGCAGAGAGACTCATTCTCGCCAGGCTCTCCGCTTGCACAGAACACCGTTGGACCCAGCAGGCGCCGCTGGGCTTCGGCGAAGGCCGGGGTGAACTGTGGTCCCTTCCCGGGTAATTGCAGCACCGGTTTGGCAAGGCCAACAGCTTGTTCAGTGGCAGTCCCTGCCATGCAGAGGAGCAGGTCACTGCTCTGCAGAACGGTAATGAAAGCATTGCGGTGCAAGGTGATTCGTCGGTTGTTGCAGACCAGCTGAAGCGTGTTCTGCGGGTCTGAGCAGACTTGAAGTTGCCAACCCCTGGCTGCCACCAGCGTGGCCAGGGTGGTGTTGTCAAGAGTGGAGACAAGGGCCAGATCAAGGCTGAGCGTTTCTGCTTTAAGGGTTGGTTCCGGGAGTTGCTCAACCACCTGCAGCAACAGCAGCAGGTTGTGTTCAAGTTCAGGACGTCGACTGCCGGGGAGCAGTCCGATGCGCTGATTGCCGCCTGGCAGCGATGGCTTCGGCGTCAGCACCGGATCCATGAACGGGTTGCCGAGAAACTGCACTGATCGCTGCAGCTGTTCAGAGAGGTCTGTGGCGGTGCGTTGATCACGGCTGTAGACCCCCAGAAAACGCCGACTGGCAAGGCAACTCCCACAGGGCCAGGGCAGGCGCAATCTGCCTTCATAGTGGCTGGAGTAAGCCACCAGGTAGGTGACAACGGGGCGTCTGCTCAGCCAGGCAGCCATGACTGGAATCACATCGCCGATCACAATCACCAGCTCGTAGCGATGGGCAACCCTCAGTAATCTGCTGAGTCGTCTGAGCAGATAGAAGATCTGTCCCTGGAACAGTTCCGTCAGCCGGCCCCGGAGGCTGGTGTAACCCAATCCACCGGTGCTGAACTGCTGGGCTTGCCCGAGTGTGGCGATACCGGCATTGGTGTAGGCATCGCCGCAGCCAACCAAGGGCAAGGCCTCAACCTGATGGTTCAGTCCTTGGAGGGCCTGCCCCAGAAGCGCGCCTGACAGGTCTTCTCCATGACCGTTGCTCAGTAAAAGCAGCCGTGCCACCTCAGATCCTCAGCCGCAAACAAGGCCTTAAGTGAGTTTAGACGGCCCATGGGCACCGGTTGGCATGGAGTGCTTTCACAAACCCATCTGTCTCTCAATCCCCTCTAGAACAGGGTTCGTTTCAAACAGTCCACGCAACAACTCCTCACCGGAAACTGTCCGCAGTAAAGGGCCATCACCATCATCAATGTGCTCAGCCAGAAAATCGCGGAAGCTCTCAAAGTTATTGCCAGCAAGATCTTCAAGCACACCCTTCTTTGCATCCTTATTGGGGCCTTTATGGGTGATTAACATATCTGAATCTGCTTTGATCTTCTTGCGGAGAGTTGATCTGATGATCGTGTCTTCTTCTGCAACCTCAATGGATGAAACCTGCTTTGAAACTCAACGCTATTACCAGATTTAAGTTGCGCAAAAGAGAGCTAAAGCTCAAGCCAATCGTTCACTTTTTTGAGCGCTGGCCAGCCTGGTTTGCGCTGGAGCCCATCGGCAATCGATTCTTTGAGATCCGCCGCAAAATCAGGCGAGATGTTCACCAGCTGCTGCACGGCGTGGATGTGATCACGCACTCCTTTGGCTTTTGTCTCCAGCATGGCCAGGCAGAGATTGATCCGAGCCTGTGGATCCTGGCCGTTCAGCTTCACGGCTGTGCGGGCTGAACGCAAGGCTTGCTCTGGTTGATTGCATAACAACTGCAGCCAGGACAGGCAGGTAAAACCCGCCGCTTGCTGAGGCATTGCTGCTGTGATCGCCTCGAAATCACCAATCACCTCACTGGCCTCAGCCCCGGATCGATAGCGCTCCATGGCTTGATCGAACAGGTCTGTGTTGGCTGCTGTCATCTAATCAAGGGCCGAGGCGTCATCCTTTTCAGGATCCCATGGCGCAGCAAGGGCTTGGCTGCAGATCTGGCCTTGCCTTCAGATCGGCAGGATCAGCTCCGCCCCTGGCCGCCCGTCATGGAGGCTTGAAAACTTGAAGCCCCCTTCGAGCAAGGCGTCGCTGAAGTCGAGCTGAACCCCACTGATGTGGAGAAGGCAATGGGGATCGATCACCAGCTGCAGAGGCGCCCCGGAGGCCATGCTGACCGCAAGGATTCGATCCGATTCAGCCGCAGAGTCTTTAGGGACAAAATCAATGTTGTAGCTGATGCGCTTGCAGCCACCGGATCGGAGCGAAATCCTCACCAGTTTTTCCTCGCTCTCCTGGCTGAGCAGAGAATCGAGCTGTGCCATCGCGGCCTTGGTGATCCTCATCCCCTGCTGCTCAGTGGCGGTTTCAGCGGTCAATGATTCAGACACTCCTGTCATGGCAGGGTTAAAGGCCTTCACTGACTCTATTGGGTGTTCTGCTGCATTGTTGTGCGGCGAGGATGTTTCGCGGCAAGGATGTTTTGCTGCGGCGATGTCCTGCTGCGGTGATGTGCTGCGGTGGTGTCTGAAGCGGTTGGGAAGCGTTGATTCATAGAGTCTCTGTACTTCGTCAGGAACCGGGTGCGGGTTGCGATCGTGGGCGCTGGGCTGGCCGGACTAACGGCGGCAGTGGATCTTGTCGATGCCGGCCACGAGGTTGATCTCTATGAAGCCCGACCCTTCATGGGCGGCAAGCTGGCCAGCTGGGTCGATGCAGATGGCAACCACATTGAGATGGGCTTGCATGTGTTCTTCTTCAATTACGCCAACCTGTTCGCCTTGATGCGCAAGGTCGGTGCCCTCGAGAATCTCCTGCCAAAGGACCACACGCACCTGTTTGTCAATCAAGGCGGCGATGTGCGATCCCTGGATTTTCGTTTTGCCCTTGGCGCCCCGTTCAACGGTCTCAAGGCCTTCTTCACCACACCTCAGCTCAACTGGATCGACAAGTTGCGCAATGCCATGGCCCTGGGGACCAGTCCGATCGTGCGGGGCTTGGTGGATTACCCAGGCGCCATGGACACGATCAGGGCCCTCGACGCCGTGAGTTTTCAGACCTGGTTTCTGCGCCATGGCGGCAGCCTGCAGAGCATTCAGCGGATGTGGAATCCGATCGCCTATGCCCTTGGCTTCCTTGATTGTGAGGCGATCTCCGCCCGATGCATGCTCACCATCTTCATGATGTTCGCCGCCAGAACGGAAGCGTCGAAGCTGAATCTGCTCAAGGGTTCGCCGCACCGTTGGTTGACCGGTCCGATCGTTGACTACATCAAGGCCAGAGGTGGCCGCCTGCATCTCAACCACAGGGTCAAGCAGGTGTTGTTTGACCCTGCAGAAGAACCCCTGGTCACGGGCTTGCAGCTGGGAACCCCTGATGGTGAACGCACTGTTCAGGCGGATCATTATCTGGCGGCCTGTGATGTGCCCGGGATTCAGCGGTTGTTGCCAAAGGACTGGCGGCGCTTTCCCCAGTTCGCAGCGATCGACAGACTTGAGGCTGTTCCAGTCGCAACGGTTCAGCTTCGCTATGACGGCTGGGTGACGGAACTGGGGGATGATCCGGCCAATCAGGCAGCCCGACAGGACCTCAGCCAGGCTTCTGGTCTCAATAATCTGCTTTACACCGCTGATGCAGACTTCAGTTGTTTTGCTGACCTGGCCCTGGCCAGCCCTGAGGATTACCGCCGCCAGGATTTAGGATCACTGCTCCAGTGTGTCCTCACCCCTGGCGATCCCTGGATACCGGCAGCGGTTGAGAGGATCGTCGAGCACACCGATGCTCAGGTGCGTGAGTTGTTCCCATCGTCACGATCCCTGAATCTGGTCTGGGGCAATGTCGTCAAACTGGCGCAATCTCTTTATCGCGAAGCCCCCGGCATGGAGCGTTTCCGTCCTGATCAGAGCACGCCGGTGGGCAACTTCTTTCTGGCAGGTAGCTACACCAAGCAGGACTACATCGATTCCATGGAGGGAGCCACGATGAGTGGCCATTTGGCAGCGGCGGAGATCCTTCGACAATCGGCAGCTCAGGCCCCTGACGCAGCGGTTGCCTGATCATGGGACGTTGGCTTGAGCACACTGTCACCACCGAGGTGAAGGCCCCTGTTGATCAGGTCTGGGCTGTCTGGAGTGATCTGGAGGCGATGCCCTACTGGATGCGTTGGATTGAATCGGTGAAAACCACGGACGATCCTGAGCTCACGGATTGGACCCTTGCGGCCCAGGGATTTCGTTTCAACTGGAAGGCCAGGATCACCCAGCGGGTTGAGGCTCAGCAACTGCACTGGGAATCCGTGGGTGGTCTGCCCACCAAAGGAGCTGTTCGCTTTTATCCCGAAGATGACGCGCTGACGGTTGTGAAGCTCACCGTCAGCTATGAATTACCGAAGGTCTTGGCACCCTTGATGGAACCGAGCATCCTGGGAGGGATGGTCACGAAAGAGCTTCAGATCAACCTTGACAGATTTCGCGATCTTGTGGAGAAACCCTGAGCACCCTGTTCAGGCTTCATGGCTGGGGGGAGAGCCATCTTTTCGCCTGCAGATCAGATGGAGGTCGCCATTTTGTTCTGCCAGCGCAGTGATCGTTCTGATGCTGGCCTTGGTGGGCTGCGGCAGTGAGCCTGAGCAAGCCTCTCCCACTGCTCCAGTTGCTCCGCTCACTGCTCAAACAAGGAAGCCAACAGTGGCGCCAGGTGGTGCTGATTCAGGGGCTGAACAACAGCCTGAGCAGCCGCTGCCGCCATCGGCAGCAAGTTCTCTCACGCCTCTGCCAACGGTGAGTCAGGTTCAGGCTGCCGTTGTCGACGGGCGCCCAGATCCCTTTCAAGCCTTGAACAACACGCCGGTTTCGCCGGGGCCTTCCGAGCAGGCTGTCTCCGCAGATCCATCCACACGCGATGGGGTCAGCCTCAGGGGTGTGCTCGCGGTTGGCGGTCTTGCGCAGGCTCTGGTGCAAACGTCTGCAGGATCAGGTGCCGTTTGTGTCGGCCCCGGAGGGCTCTGTCCGGGAGACACTGGCCCTGATCAGCTCCTGCCAGCGGGTTGGGCAGTGGTGGCCATTGATTTGAAAAGTGGCTGCCTCACCATCTCGAATGCAGGGCAGTCTCAACCACCCCTTTGCTTGATCTGATTGGACAGAGTCAGGCACCGCCTGAAAAGCTCTGGTATCGAGCTTGTTTCAGAGTAATCTTGTGCCTTTTTTGTGGTTTGTTTGTTTGAGGCGGATCGGGCAATCAAGTCCTTTGGCGCTGGATTCTATGCCTTTTTTGATTCTGCTGATGATAAAGGGATCGTTCATTTTAGAAGGGGATGACTGTAGCTTTTTCAGAAAGTTCTGGATGTAGGCATCAGCTCTTTTGGTTGAAATTAAGTCATCTTTGATCAGTTTGCATAAAACACTGGTCTGGCCCTTGGCGTAGCCAAAGGCATACCCTGAGGTGTAAATGGCCTTTTCCTTGTTCGTCGGCTGCCTCCCCTTTGTGCCGCTGTTGCCAACAGCCTGAACGGAGCAGGAGGACAGCAGGATTGCGAGCAGTAGCAATCTCTTCACACGAAGGGCTACAGAGGATTGCTCCATGCTAGTGGGGTTGAGTTTGGATCATTCGCTTTCGTTGGTTGTTGTGCGTTGCTGTTGTGGTGCGGCTGCAGTTGTTGCGGCAGCTTTTGTCAGCGATGAGCGTTTATGGATCTTTGGCTGCTGCTGTTGAAAGGCGCCAAAAGTAATCCTAGAGTCGCTGTTGATTCGACTGGCCGATGTTCACAAGGCGCCGCCTTGCCTCTGAGCTCTTGGGTATGGCTGTTTTTATTTTATTGTGGGTTGCCTTTAGTTATCTTCTGCCTTTTTTGATATCTAATCAGGAGTGGTCCAGGCTTTTGGCATTTATTGCCGCCTGGCTTGTTAGCTGGTGGATAGACAAGAACTGGATGAGCAGAAGATCCTGATCCATGCTTGCGCCATGGCTGATTCATGTTGATGGCTGCACAGGATTCCTGGCTCAGTTGTTAGTTCTGATCAGAAATCACCGCTTCGATGCAGGCTTTGACCAGTCCATCAAGATCGTGGGGCTGGGCCTGACGATCCATGCGTCCAAAGTGCTTTTTGCAGCTTTGCGTTGTCTGCGGACCAATAGAGATCAGTTTGATCTTTTCGAGATGTTGCATCCAGCTGGGTCCAAATCGGCGCTGCAGAAGTAAGGCGGTGTGGGCTGCGGTTTTGCCGCTGCTGAAGGTGATGGCACTGATCTCACCATTGGCAATGGCAATGGCTGTGGGATCTGGGATTTGCTCAGGGCAGCTGGATTCATAGGCAGCTACTTCCACGACCCGAGCACCGGCTTGGCCAAAGGCATCGGCCAGAACGGTGCGGCCGCCGCTCTGGACTCTTGGCAGCAGCATCCTGAGGCCATAACCGGAGACCGGGAAATGCTCGATCAGGCTGTCGGCGACGAAATCTGGCGGAACAAAATCCGCGCTGGCTCCAAGGTGTTCAAGCTGTTGTGCCGTTTTTCGACCCACCGCTGCCACTTTCAGTCCAGGGGGACGGCTGGCGAGGGATTGGCCTTGCAGCTGAAGTCTGGCCTCAACGGAAATCACTCCATTGGCACTGGAAAACACAAGCCAGTGGAAGTTCTCCAGGTCTGCGAGGGCCTCATCAAGGGGATTCCATCGATCTGGTGGACCGATCACCAGAGCTGGTAAATCGAGCACCTTTGCACCCTGTTCCTGCAGAAGGCGACGTGCTTCGCCGAGCTGCTCCTGGGCACGGGTCACAACAATTGAGCAGCCTTCCATTGTTGCCAGGCAATCGTTGCTCATCCTTCGCCATCATCGAGTTTGATCATGCCCTCAAGCTGACGCCGCAACGCTTGAGCATCGTCGCGTCGGCCCTGATCATGCAGGAGCTTGAGGGCCTGCCGAAATCCGCTTCGAGCCCCCGGGATATCACCACCAACAAACCTGGCCACCGCATCATTCTGGTGGGTCTCGGCATGTTGGGGATTGAGTCGCTTGGCCTGCCCATAGGCCAGAAGTGCTGCTTCAAGATCGCCGCGCCGGCGTTGCATCAGCCCGAGGTTGTACCAGCCGAGCGCCACTTCCGGTGCCGCCTGGGTGGCGGTGGCGGTGAGCGCCATGGCTTCGTCCAGGCTCCCCTGCTTCATCAACAAGGCGGCAAGGTTGAGTCTGGCCCCGAGGCTGATTCGTGGTTCCAAAGGCAGATCCAGGGCCTCGCGGTAGGCCTGTTCGGCAGCCTTGTGGTCGTCAGGGGCGAGGGCGATGCCGAGATGGAGCAGCAGTTCATAGCGTTCACAGCCTGAACTGCCTGAGCTGTTCAGGCAGTTGATTCCTTCTCTCAGCAGGTTCAGGCCTCGTTCACGATTGCCCGCTGCCACTTCAAGGGCACCGAGCTTGGCGCAGGCATAGGGATCGCCGGGACACTCCTCCAGCCATGATTCCATCGCTGCCCGCAGCCGCTCGCCCTTGTCGCTGCCTTGCAGGAGCTCAGGTCTGTAGCCGTCGTGAAGCAGCGCCGGTTCCCTGCAATCGGCGACGCGCCAGTGAGGCTCTGCGTCCATCAGGGCGCGAACGCTGTCGTCGATCATCGAATGGTAGGGCCGGCTCCAGTGAATGCCCGGATGGCGCCGGAAAAGGCGGCTCACGCTGGAGTAGGGGGACATGGCCGCGCCCAGCTCGTAGCGCAGCAGGTTCACAACCAGAACATCCGGCTGGGCCATCAGCGCACGCAGGCTGGGAATCGCTTCGGGGCGGAGCTGTTCATCCGCATCCAGGGTCAGCACCCAGTCGCCTTTGACAAAGCCCAGGGCTGCATTGCGTGCTGGGGCGAAATCTCCGCTCCAGCTCAGATGCTCCACCCTGGCGCCAGCGGCTTCGGCGATGGCCACCGTTGCATCCGTTGACCCCGTGTCAACCACAACCATTTCATCGACATGGCTCTTGACTGAACTCAGACAGGCCTCAAGGCGTGCTTCTTCATTGCGCACGATCATCGAGAGGCTGAGCATGGATGGGGGACTGGCTTGGCCGAGGCTAGGGGTTATCTGTCGATGCAAGCAGACTTTGTAGGCAGAGATTCTGTGAGCATCCAGGCATGGAACCCAGTCCTGCCTGCATCTGAATGGCCTGAATAAAAGTCCATCAAGGTTGAGAGGGGCCAATGAATGAGATCGGCCAAGTGATCGGAAGGGCCGGTTTCATCTTGTTCAGGGCTCTTGGGGGCGATGCTCAACAGCTGCAATGAATTTGCTCAGTTGATGACGCCTGAACCCGTGTCGATTCGGTTTGGGTTTAAAGCCACTCAATCACGATGCATGATGTTGTTGGAGTGCTCTGACACTCCACAATTTTGTTTGTGAAAACAACGGTTTTGTGAGCAGTCAAGTGATCTCAAGGTATCTAGATCAACCATTGATATTGATTGGATCACCAGCTCGATCCAGTCCTCAATCCTCTTTGGCAAGACTTGCTCTTCAATTCCATTGTGGCCTGGGCCGGCCCAGGAGCTTAAAGGTTGATGCGGGCCAGCAAAGACAATTCTAATTAGGTATTGATTCGGTTTGCAGGGATCGTGGCTGGTGAGTCTGTCGCTGAGAAATTAGCTGTAAATCGATGTAAGTCTTCTGCTTGGCCGGCATCGCAACTTGCTTTAAGCAGGGCGAGAGCTTTGTGTGCAGGAAGAGAGCTCGATTTATCGATTGGCGGTATGGTCGATATGGTTTTTGGTGATGGTCTGAGAGAAGAAGTTCGGCTTCTCTTGGTTGTTTAGTGGTCGTAGTTTCTGAGTGGTATTCCAGTGCGTTCGTAATAGAGTTTTGCTGCTCTGATCACATAGGCTTCAGGTTTGCCCAGGGAAGTGCACCACGTTGAGTTCACGGCTTCCGACCAACGCAGTGCCTTGTTAAGCAGCTCAGGTGGCATCAGTTGATGGTTCCTTTCGAAATAAGTGATCCATTGCTCATTTGTGACTGGTTTCATTGTTCGTCCTCCGTTTATCTCTGGGCGCATTCTTTTTCTCCAGCAAGCTTGGTTCGATAGCAGTGTAGCTCATGCTTGGGAATTGTTGTTGCTTATCAGTGCGTGGTTGTTGTTCTCTTCTTGTGTCCAGCACCCTTGCGATGCTTGGGTTTTAAATGCAAGGCAGTGTCCTTGTCTTCCCTTGCTGGAGCGGTGAGTCGATCTTCCCCGCCCTGAGGAGCAGGGTTGGGGCCGTTGGAGATGGGGGAATGGGTTCTGTCGCATAAATTCAAATTGCCTTTGGCTGTTTGGCGCGAGTTTGGTTTGCGGTTTAAGGGCCTTATTTCTGCTGCTTGGCTGATGCTCTTGCGTTGAATTGATGGTGAGAAGGATGTGGATTCGCTGGATATTGATTGTGCCTGTTATCGCTTTCTAAGCATTGTTGTTCGGCTGGATTGACTCTGCATCAGGGCTGCATTGAGGCCCTTGAGATTCGGACTCTGCTGCCATTTTCGTTGTTTGTGAGTGCTGGCATCCTTGTCTTGACTGACATCTTGAACCTCAAGCCCTCAGTCGGTGAACTCCTCAGCCGCTGGCTTGCTCATGGCTGGGATCTCTTTGCTCTCAAGCATTAGCTCCATGACCTGTCGCTGCGCTTCGCCGGTTTGCGCAGGGCTGAAGGCCGCAGGAATCTCGGGTTCAAGCAGATTCAGCAGCTCTCTCCAGAGATAAGGGCTGCCATAGATCACCAACCCTGCCAGGCGTTGTTGTTGCTGAAGCTGTTGCAAGGCAGCGGCCCAGGGCTCATCGCGATCGCGATTGCCGCTGAAGGGATTGCCGCGCACGAAAAGTTGCAGCAGCACGGGTCCCTTTCTGAATCTGTCCAGTGCCAGCGGTTGCTGTTTGTGGTTTTGCCAGGGGGAGATGCCGAGGTTGTGACAGACAATCGGTTCGAACTGCCGCGCAGCTGGCAGCGTCAGAGCCGCTGATCTGCTGGTCAGGATTGGGCTGGGCAGCACAAGATCTGTCCTGACCAGATTGACGCCGCCCCCCTTGGCAGAGATGCCATGGGGGTGTCGCAGTTGCAGGCTGGAGCTCACCAGCTCCTGCATCAGTGAAATATCCTCAGCCCGCTCCAATGATTCGAGTTGGCGTTGCTCCTGGTCTTGAGGCGAGGCCTGACTGAGCTTGTTGAAGGCCTGCTGCCGCCGTTGCAGTGAGCTTGTCAGCTTTGCGATCGGGATGTGTCCCGATGCAAGCGCTGCGCAGATTGCCTCAATCGCGGCATCGGCGTCGGCTGGCATCAGGATCAGGTCAGCACCAGCCGCGAAGGCCTGAACGGCTGCCTCGGCAGGGCCGTAGCGCCTGGTGATCGCTTCCATGACCAGGGCATCAGTCACCACAAGCCCCTGGAAGCCCAGTTGATCCCGCAGCAGTTGGTTGAGCACCACGGCTGAGAGTGTTGCCGGATGGTCTGGATCGAGAGCCTTCAGCAGCAGATGGGCGGTCATCACGCTTTCGATGCCTGCCTTGATTAGCGCTTGGAAAGGTGGCAGTTCCAGATGTTCAAGACGTTCGCGGCTGTGATTGAGAACAGGCAGCTCCAGATGGGAATCCACGGTTGTATCGCCATGGCCGGGGAAATGTTTGGCGCAGCCGAGAACCCCAGCCGCCGCCAGGCCTCGATGGAAAGCGCAGGCCAGTGCGCTCACGGTTGCTGGATCCTCTCCCCAGGCCCGCACATTGATCACGGGATTGCTGGGGTTGTTGTTTACATCACAGACAGGCGCGAGCACCCAGTTCAATCCACAGGCGAGGGCCTGATCTCCAGTGCAGTGTCCATAGCGCTCGGCCAGGGCGATCGCCCGCTCGGGTTGCTCCTGGTAGAGCAGCCCCAGAGCCATTGGGGGCACGAGCCAGGTGCCACCTTCGAAGCGTTGGCCCATGCCCTCTTCAACGTCAGCGCAAAGCAGCAGAGGCTGCGTTGCCCAGCGTTGCAGGGTCTGGCAACGCTGGAAGATCTCCGTGCAGCTTCCCCCCAGCAGGATCACACCGCCAATGCCTTCTCCGAGCAGGCGCTGCAGTTCGCTGTTGCTCAGTTCCCATTGCGGATAACGCCGTTGGCGATCTGAGGCATAGCCACTGGCTCGCACCACGATCAGCTGAGCCACCTGACGGCGCAGAGACTCTGTTGCCATCCCACTCATGGGTCTGAACTGGAGCTGGATTGAGCTTTTGATTCAGCTGCGTTTTCAGTTGCGGTTTCAACTGCGCAATCATCAACTGCGCAAGCAGCCTCGGCTGCTGCGCTGTCATGGCGTTCCTCCTCAAGTTGGCCAAGCAGATTCAGCACGGATGTGCCCCGTTCAAGGCCGCGATCCAGTTGAAACACCACCTCGGGTGCTCGCCGCATCTGCAACCTGCGGCCAAGCTCTCCGCGCAGAAAACCACTGGCAGCTTTCAATCCTTCCAGCACCTCGGCACGATCAGCCTCCTCCCCGAAGATGCTCACGAAGATCTTGCAGTGCTGCAGATCGCCGGAAACTTCCACCTCCGTAATGCTGACCATGCCCTGATGAATGCGTTCATCTCGGACTTCGTTGATCAGGAGTTCACTGGTTTCGCGACGGATCAATGCCGCGACCCGAGCCACTCGTCGCCCCTGTGCCATGGATAGTTCTAAGGCGGAGTGCTCACCATGGCACGCAGGATCAGACTCAGGCTGATGAATCCACTGATCAGTGCACCGATCAGGGCCACGGCTGTGATCGGATTGCTGCGTCGCCTGGCCATGGGCTCAGCGAAGGAATTCAACACCCCGAGCATCAAGGCGATCAGGAGGCGGGGATAGCGGCTCAGATTGAGCAGAAATTCCTTCATGAACGGTTGTTGAAAGCGGCTTGCCGGGTTTTGAGCTTAGGGAACAAGTCAGGAGGATTTCACCAGACTGAGAAGATCTCCACATCCGCAGCATGTTCAGTGAGCATGTTCAGTGGCCGTTCGATCTATCTGGCAAGGGCCTTGTGAGCTTGGCGGCAAGAGTGAATCTTGCTGAGAGCAGTGTTTGATCCTGGTTTCTCAAGGCTTGTGAATAAGGATGAGACTATTAATCTCTGCTGTTTGATCTTAGCTGTGGATGAAGATGCTCCGCTGACTTAAATAGGAGCAAGGATTGTTTGATCAGATCAAGCGCACTTCAGGCTGATGATGATCTGATGCAATCAAGGTTAGTGTTCATCCTGGAGATGATCTTTGACCTGTTGAATCCTGACTAAGTTTGAGAAGGCAAGTGCAGGGTCTGGATTTGTATTGCAATCATCGATTGCAGGGGGTTGTTGTTGGTTCCCTGCGGCAAGTGCGCTCGGATCAACTGGGCCGCTCAATCTGTTCCCTTGGCACGAGCGCCTGAGGCAAGGCGTGGCCTTCAAGGCTGGTGAATTCGTGCTCTGCGGATCTGCTGCTGCTCTGCAGGCCTTTAGGCCTTTGGACATGGGGGTTTCAAAGGGTCTGTCTGGGGTTTCTGCGATCCCTTGAATCTGCTGGCTACTCTGCGGATCGGCTGGTGGCTCAGAGCATGTTGGAACTGCATCAATTCCGTCATTCGGCCTTCTGCCTCAAGGTGCGGATGGTGCTTGAGATCAAGGGCCTGTCTTATCAGCAGATTGAGGTGACTCCGGGCCTTGGTCAGCTTGCCGTTTTCCGCCTTTCCGGCCAGCGGCAGGTTCCTGTGCTTGTGGAAGGCGACAACGTCGTTGCCGATTCCAGTGTCATCGCTCGATATCTCGAGAGCCGCCAACCTGATCCTGCCTTGATTCCCGCGGATCCCAAGCGGGCTGCTCAGGCCCATCTGATTGAAGACTGGGCCGACACAACCCTGGCCCGTGTCGCCCGCATCTGTCTTGTACAGGCCGCCACCATTGATCCAGGCCTGCTGATGTCCCTGCTGCCTGGGGATCTTCCCGAACCTGTCCGCCAGGCGATGGGTGTGGTTCCCGGTGGATTGCTGAATGGGCTGACTGACTTCCTCAGCCAGGGGGAGCGGGCGGAACTGCTCAGCAGCCTGGAGCAGATCGCTCAGCTGTTGGAGAACAATGAATGGCTTGTGGGTGATGCCATCTCCCTGGCGGATCTGGCTGTGGTCGCTCAGCTTTCACTGCTGCGGTTCCCTCCATCCGCCGGGCCTGAACTGGCTGGCAAGGGCGTGCCTGGGCTGAGTGATCACCCCCGCCTGCAGCCTTTGTTCCAGTGGTGCGAGCAGCTCGACCTCAGCCTTTTTGAGGCGGATCCTGCAGTGGTGTGAGGGTCAGCTGGTAGTGGTGATGGGCCATGGCCTGATCCCGCAGGCTGTCCCCCGGTGATGGGTAGCGCCCCTGCCACTGCTCGGCGCAGATGGCGTCGCCGCAGCGTTCGTAGCGGCTGAGGGTTTCAATCCGACTCAGCCGTGGTGGCCCGGGGCCATGCAGGATTTGTAGCACCAGCTCATCGGCCAGAAAAGTCTCCTGCTCGGGGGGCTCTTGGCGCCGGCCCGTCACCGTGGTTTCCAGGTGGAGATCTCCTTTGAGCCAGGCGATCTGGCGATTGGCGGAGTCCGGATCTGCCTCCACCCGCAGCAGCTGATCCCCCAGCAGCGCACGACCGATTGCCGTGGCGTTGAAGCGTCGGTCACCCACCAGCCGGCCGCGGCGGTCAGGCTGAAAGCGGGCCTGATGCCTCAGGGGAGCGTCGTCCGTGGCATCGAGGTCGCTGCTTTCCACCTGCCAGAGCCCTGCGAACCAGTCCGGATAAACCAGGTCGTCTCGGTTGGACGGCCGTGGCAGAGGTGCCGGCAGACTCCATTCGGGCCAGCTGTTCCAGCGTTGTTCCAGCGTCGCGTCAGCCCGCACTGGGCCGCCGCTGAGCAGGATGGTGAAAACGATCAGCAGCACCAACAAGCGCCGTCCCATGTCCAATCCCCTGATCCGTGCCATTGATCACTATGTGGTGCTGGAACCAGATCAGCCGGAACGGCTGCTCAGTGCTGAGGAAACCCTGGCATGGCTAACCGGTTGGCTAGAGCGCTTGGACGGCCTGCCGGAGGACCTTCAGCAGCAGCCTTCTGCGGAGGCGGCTGCCTTGCGCTTGCTGGACACCGCCTGTGATCTGGAGATCTCGCCAGGATTCACTCTGCAGTGGTTTGCGGTGCGTCTTGAAGCTCCGGGCTCCTGAGCACCCCTGGCAGGTCCTCGAGAATGCGTTCTGCCACTGCATCAGGGCTTTCTTCCCCCACAGGGATGTGCAGGTCTGCCTCGGCATAGAGGGGCTCCCGTTCCTTGAGCAGGGCCGCCAGTGCTTCGGCTGGTTCGGGGGTCTTGAGCAGGGGGCGATCCCCGGGATCGGCTTGAAGGCGAATCATCAGTTGATCGCGGCCGGGATTGAGCCAGATCACGATCCCCTGGTGCAGCACTCCCCAGTTCTCAGCAATTGTCACCACACCGCCGCCGGTGGCCACCACAAGGGAGTGGCGTTCTCCGATGGCGCGCAGCACCTGGGATTCCATCGACCGAAAGCTGTCTTCCCCGTCTTGGCTGAAGATCTCCGGGATGGAGCGGCCCGCCAGCTTTTCGATCACGGCGTCGGCATCGACGAACCCGTAACCGAGGCGTTTTGCCAGGGGACGCCCCGTGCTGCTCTTGCCGCTGCCCATCATCCCCACCAGATGAAGGTTGCGGCCTCCGAGGCGCTGCCTGAGGGGAGGCGGAAAGGGTTCGCCGGTCATCAATCTTGTCAGGAATCCTTACTATGCATGCTGGTTGAAGCATGTGATGACGAACATCCCAACCCAGGCTGAAAACGGTCAGGGACGCGGATGCGTGATCACCCGTCGTGCCAGTTTCTCCGCCAGTCATCGTTACTGGCTGCCTGAGCTTTCCGCTGATGACAACGCAGCGCGCTTTGGCCCCTGTGCCCTTTCCCCAGGTCATGGTCATAACTACGAGCTGATTGTTTCGATGGCCGGCGGGCTTGATGCCGATGGCATGGTGCTCAACCTCTCGGATGTGAAACAGGCCATCCGAGCGCAGATCACCGGGCCTCTGGATTTTCGCTTCCTCAATGAAACCTGGCCCGAGTTCAATCTCTCGAGGCAGGATGGCTGCCTGCCCACCACAGAAGCGATGACCAGGGTCTTCTGGAGGCGCCTCCAGGAGCATCTCCCGCTTGTGGCTCTGCGCCTTTACGAAGCCCCGCGCCTCTGGGCCGATTACCTCGGAGACAACATGGACGCCTATCTGACCATCCGTGCACATTTCGCTGCCGCCCATCGACTGGCGCGCCCCGAGTTGACTCAGGAGGAGAACGAGAGGATCTACGGCAAGTGCGCCAGACCCAACGGCCATGGTCATAACTATCTGTTGGATGTGACCGTTCGCGGTGAGATCGACCCCCGCACGGGCATGGTCTGTGATCTTTCAGCTTTGCAGCGACTTGTCAATGATCTGGTGATCGAACCTCTGGATCACTACAACATCGATAAGGACGTTGATTATTTTCGCAACTGTGTCTCAACAGCGGAGAACATTGCCCTGTTCATCTCCGATCGTTTGGCGATGCCGATTCGTGCGATCGGGGCCAATCTCCACAAGGTTCGTCTGCAGGAGAGCCCGAATAATGCCGCGGAGGTCTATGCCGAAACAGCCAGGCTTGACGCGATGCCTGCGGCCCTTGAGGCCGTGGCCCTGAACTGAGTTCCCACTTGCGCACACCCTGGGTTCGTCTCGTTCTTGCCATCAGCCTTGATGGTCGCCTCGCACCTCCGGGGGGTGGAGCGGCACAGCTGGGTGGATCCGGCGACCGCAGGGCGCTGGAGATGGCCCTGGCCTGGGCCGATGGGGCCCTGATTGGTGCCGGCACATTGCGGGCCCATCGCTCCACCTGTCTGATTCGTGATTGCGATCTTCTCCGGGAGCGTGCCCTGGCGGGCCGTGAACAGCAGCCCACAGCTGTTGTGGTGAGTCGACAGAGCGAACACCCCAGGGATTGGCCCTTTTTTCAGCAGCCGATCCACCGTTGGTTACTGAATCCAAAACACTCAGAACTGACAAGTTCGATTGAGACGCAACCTCCGCTTGGCTTTGAACGCTGGCTTCGGATGGGGGGCTCTTGGTCTGAGACCCTCCACGGCCTGGCCGCAGATGGTTTGTCGCGCCTGGTTCTGCTCGGCGGTGCTCAGCTGATCTCCTCCCTGCTCCAGGAGGATGGGGTGGATGAATTGCAACTCACCCTCACTCCCATGCTGCTGGCTGGAGATCATTGCTGGCTCCCCGATCACCTCGCTGAACTGCCAGCAAGTCTGGCGGCTGCAGATGCCTGGCAGCTACAGCTGGCTGAACCTCTTGGTGGGAATGAACTTCTGCTGCGTTATCGGCGCAATCGCCAGGGGCTGAGTGATGCATCAGTTGCAATCACCTCCAGCTAGTCAATCGATTTGATCGCACTGGTGAATAAGGGCTGGCACTGTGATCTGGACGGAGTGGGAGGCGCTAGGTTGCGTGCGGGTTTTCGGTG
>MPLX02161275.1_pt1 | contig 20891 bp, 16 predicted proteins | sample 1617341 | NCBI WGS metagenome assembly MPLX02 (sample SAMN05944804, study PRJNA350692) | marine metagenome | biome: marine; feature: ODZ; material: water; isolation source: 120 m water sample filtered on 0.2 um supor filter | place: Pacific Ocean | collected 2012-04-08 | depth 120m m | reverse complement strand
GCTTCCTTGAGAGTCTTGCCGTCCTCAACATACCCCCGGCTGCCCGACGGCTGGAAAATGACTAGGTGTTTCTTAAGCTTCGGCACGGATTACATGTCCCTCCTTCGTTTAATTCTGATCAATCACTTACCACTCCGAGCTATTCATCACACGTATTCCAAGCCATTGGCCCTCATATACAATGGCCAGAGCTCGATAATGTCAACAAACGCCTTGGGAGCAGCAAAGTCAGTTTCATGCATGTGGACTAAAACAACTCCTGCAACACACCTTCTTTGGGGAACGATAAATGCGTCTCGCCGATTCGGGTACATGCTACAGAATGATCATCTGAGATATATTTTAAAGTTGGGGTTTCGGCGCTGCATTCAGACTTAGCTATTTGACAGCGCGGTGCAAACCGGCATCCAGAGGGCAAATTTCTGGGATCGGGAATATCACCCTCAATTGATACCCGTTTTCTCTCATGGGTGGGATCGGGGACAGGTATCGCTGAAATTAATGCCCTTGTATACGGATGTACAGGTCGGCTGGTTATTTTTTGGGCTTTTCCTTCTTCAACGATGGACCCCAGGTAAAGAATAGCAATTCGATCGCAGATTCGACGCATGGTTGAAAGATCGTGTGAAATATATAGGACGCCAAGACCCAATTCCTGGGTAAAACGCCGCAGCAGATTCAGAATCCCAGAACGAACAGAAACATCAAGCATCGAGACGGCTTCATCGGCCACAATGAACCGAGGGTTAAGGACAATTGCCCGCGCAATCGCCACTCGTTGTTTCTGCCCACCGCTTAGTTGATGAGGAAACCGATCCCAAAACTCTTCGGGCGGCGTCAGTTCTGCCAATCTGAGGGCATCTTTGGCACGTTCAATTTGTGTCACCCGGTCGCCAATCCGAGAAATCCGCAGTGGTTCCAGGACAGTGCGAGAGACCGTATGTCGAGGATTTAACGATCCATAGGGATCTTGAAAGATTATTTGAACCTGTCGGCGAAACGCCCTCTTCTCTTCCTTCGACGCGTTGATCATGCTCCGCTCAGCGAGACTGATATTGCCGGAAGTGGGAGTTAGCAATTGAGTAAGCATTAATGCAATCGTGCTTTTCCCACACCCGCTCTCACCCGCGATGCCAAGGATTTGCCCTTGTTTAATTCGCAAATTCACCCCATCAACCGCCTTCAGATATGTTTGCGATTTGCTTCTTTGCACCAGGGATTTAATGCCAGTATGCAATGGGAACCATTTCTTTAGATCTTCAGCCTGGAGCAGCCCCCCCTTTCCGCTCAATGCCTCCATATCATTGGTAACAAGCCACTTTTCACCACTTCGTTTGTCAACACCTGATTTTTTCCACACCATCGGATCCTTGGCCATTTCTCGGAATTTGTCTGCACGGTCCAAGTAATGGCATGCCGCCAGATGATCTGGCCCAACAGAAGTAAGATGAGGTTCTTCTGCTATACATAGATCAGTGCTAAACGGACAACGCGTGTGAAATCGGCAGCCATCTGGAAGGGACAAAATACTCGGGGGTGCGCCAGGAATAGAAATCTGATGTTTTCCGGCAGGACCCTTAATACTTGGAAAGGAGTTGCCAAGACCCATCGGGTATGGACAAAAGGGTCTCAGAAGCACAGATTCACAATCACCAACCTCCATAATCTTTCCGGCGTACATTACAGCGATCCGTTGACAATTCTCAGCCACCAAAGCAATGTCGTGGGTAATGAGTAACATCGCCTTTCGCGATGCGCGCCTTACCATACTAATCGTTTCCAGAATCCTATCCTGAACGATCACGTCCAAGCCGGTTGTTGGTTCATCCGCAATAATCAGCCAAGGATCAAGAACCAAAGCCATAGCAATCATCGCGCGCTGACGCATTCCTCCGCTGAATTGATGAGGGTAATCATCCAGTCGATTTGGCTCTAGCCCCACAGCAGTAAACAACTGAGAAACTCGACCAATATCTGTTTCCCGATTTCCACCCTCGTGAAGCTGGACAACCTCAACTATCTGATCACCGACCTTTTTTACCGGATCAAGGGCATTCATGCCGCTTTGGGGGATCATCGATATAGAATTCCATCGCACGGACCTCATCTGTCTTTCAGAGAACTGAGTTAAATCCTTATCCTGGAAGACAATCCGTCCACCGCTCTGGACGCCATTAGGGGGCAACAAACGAAGGATGGTCTTTGCGACGGTAGTCTTTCCACTCCCCGACTCTCCCACCAGACCCACTACTTCATCCGCATCTATCCCTAATGAAAAGCCGTCAACAGCGCGTGCTATCCCCTTAGAAGTTTTATAATCGACCTTGAGATTTTCAAAGTTTAATAGTGACATCTTAACGCTCCATCAGCCTGGGATTGACAGCTTCCTCATAGGATCGTGAAACCAAGAAGGTTGACAGGACAAGTAACGATAAAGCAATTCCTGGTGGAAAAATCCACCACCAAGCCTGCCTCATTGCACCAGCCTGGAAGGCAACCTTAAGCATCTGGCCCCAGCTAACAATTCTCGGATCACCAAATCCCAGGAAACTTAAATTGGCTTCCATAAGAACTGCCCAAGCAATGCCAAATGAGGCGTAGAGAAACGAAAATGGAAGCACATTAGGCAAAATCTGAAACCAAATGATCCAGGTGTCGCTCGCTCCCGCTGCCTTGGCGGCGAGGACAAATGGGCGCTCTTTCAGTGCAAGTACCTGTGATCGCACCACACGTGCCGTCGTGCGCCATAGAAATAGTGAAATAACCACAATAATATTCGACATTCGTGGGCCAAACAGAGCCACCCACAAAATAGCAAAGGGTAAGAAAGGCACCCCGTATGCCACATCTGCCAATCTCATCAGAACTTGGTCCAGCCATCCCCCATGGTAGCCCGCCAACAATGCAATTGCTGTCCCAATCGCCGCACTAGAGATCGCAGCGACAACTCCGACCAGAATTGTGATTCTTGCACCGTGGAGCATCTGGCTCAAAATATCCTGACCAAGATGATTAGTTCCAAAAATGTGCTGCCCTGATGGAGGTTCCATCCTGACCACCTCGCCATTTTCGTGAAACGTTGCCTCGAAGGGTTTGAATGGCGCAATAGCTGGGCCAAAGGCAGCGATAAAAAAACAGACTAGAAGATAAATGCCAGAAACTTTTCCCATTAGGTCCTGTCTTATCCAATTCATAGGATTCTCCAGGCTTGTCAGCCATCCTCCAACATTGGTTTGAGATTTACGAATCCCATGCAACACATTTTTGATTGGCATATCAACACTATCCACCTGCCCTCAGGAGTCATTTTCCGCTTGGGGCTGCAGCCACTCACTCATAAACTACCCGCGGGTCCAAGGAGCCATACGCCAAATCAGCAATAAATGTCATTATCACTACAGTCAAAGCCATTAGGAAGAAAGCGCCTTCAGCTACGGGATAGTCTTGGTCCAATATGGCTTGGACGAGAAGCCTACCAATGCCGGGCCAACTGAAGATCGTCTCAATGACAACTTGGCCGTGAAACACATAAGTGACCATCATTGCAACGTAAGTTACCATCGGGAGGATGGCGTTCCTCGCAGCATGTTTTATCTGTGTGAACTCCGAGAGGCCTTTTGCCAGATGCACTTCCATAAAATCTTCCCCCTTGACTTCCAAGATGCTCGTCCTCATCAACATCAAGGGGCCTCCAAGTAAGTACAAAGAGATCGTTACCAGAGGAAGGGGAACACGAAGCCAGAAACCCTTGGTGGAAAGAGCTTGAAATGCGGTGAGATTTGATCCCGGTTCCATCATTCCACCAGAGGGGAATAGCCTTAGTTGGTAGGCAAAAACCATTGCGATCATAATCCCAGTAAAGAAAACGGGAGTCGCTCTCAGTCCGAGAGTGACCGTAACGGTGATCTTTTCGAGTAGAGAGCCTCGTTTCCAGCCAACGAGCGCTCCTCCTATGCCTCCAATAACGACAGACAAAACTAGAGCTGGACCCATAAGAACAAGACTGTTCATTAACTTTTCCGCTACGATTGATTGAACGCTAACGCCACTAATGAAACTGCGGTCAAACTTGAATGTGATTGCATTCACCAAGTAGGTGAAATATTGAGTGTGCAATGGCTCATTCAGGCCCCACAATTCGCGTACTCGTTCTCGGTCATCCTCCGACATCGAGTCATCGAAGACCGCCAGAGTGGGATCGCCAGGCATTAACCGGAAAAGGGCAAATGTAATAGTCATGATCAAGAATAGAGTCAATAATAATGATGAGACCCTAGTTACAAGGAATTTTCTCATTTCAGATTTCCCCTTCACTCGACGAGTTGTCCGACTGCTCTTGAAGCGCTTGCCAGATTTTTTCAGCCGTTATGGGGAGATCTCGAATCCTCACTCCCACAGCATTAAAGATCGCATTGGCAATGGCTGGTGCCGTGGCAGTTAACGCGGGCTCGCCCAATCCTTTTGCCCCATAGGGACCATCATCATGCGGTGCTTCGACAAGAATTGGGATAAGCGACGGCAAGTCCATTGCAGTGGGAATGATATATGCAGCGAGGCTAGGATTGCTCGTTATCCCCTGCTTAGTGACAATTTCTTCGGAAAGGGCATAACCAAGCCCTTGGACAATCGCGCCTTCAATCTGCTGTTCGCATCCCAGAATGTTTATGGGTTTGCCAACGTCGTGCGCTGACGCCAGATTTAGTACCGTCACACGCCCGGTCTCCCGGTCAACTTTTACTTCGGCCACCTGGGTTGCGTACATCCAGAAGGCTGATGGTTTGGTGCTTTGTCCGGTCTCCGGGTCTAAAGGAACAGCTCCTGGCGGAGTGAAGAATCCTCGGCCCAAGATTGTAGCGCTCGTGCCATAAAACTCCTGCATGATCTCACTAAATGTCATTCCATAAGAAGTACCCTTTACATATGCTCCTCCATCCCTAAATTCCAAGCTCGTGGGGGCCACGTCCCTTAGCTCAATCATCATCTCAATCAGCTGCTGCTTGATGTCGCCAGCAGCAATCTGAATTGCTTTGCCGAGTTGAAACGTTGTTCGACTGCCACTGGTAGCAGCATGGTAGGGAGTCCTCTCGGTATCGGGATTGGCCACTGTCATTTGACTCATGGGCATTCCCAACTCCTCAGCCACAATCTGTCTCAGGACCGTTTCCGTGCCTTGGCCCATCTCAACAGAGCTGGACAGGATGCCTAGACTTCCATCCTCGTTGAGCATCAGCATGGCCGCAGAGGATGTAGGAGTGTTGGTCAACTTGAACATTGAAGCAAGACCTCTGCCATGGCCCTTTGATTTCTGAGGCTGTTTCTCTCTGTAGCCAACTGCTTCAGTGGCCTGCAACAGTGTCTCACGCAGCCCACAACTATGAAGTATCTCACCCGTTGCCGACACGTTCCCTTCTTCATAACAATTCATCAGCCTTAGCTGCAATGGGTCTAATCCCAGCTCATTTGCGATAATATCCATTTGTGACTCGTAAGCCCAGGCCACCTGTGGAGTACCCAAACCGCGAACCGCACCAGCCACCGGATTGTTTGTGTAGACGCTAAAAGAGTCAATCTTTACATTCGGGATGCGATATGGTCCTGCCGCAGTTACCCCCCCATTCTTGGCAGCCACCGGGCTAACTGCATAAGCTCCCGTGTCGTAGACGACAGTCACCTCTCTAGCTACTAGCTTGCCGTTCTTGAGCACGCCTGTTTTCATCTTGACGATAGCTGGATGCCTAATCACAGTTGCCATGAAAACTTCTTTTCTTGAGAATGCAACCTTTACAGGAGTGCCCCTAATTTGAAAAGCAAGCGCGACAGCCAGTGGTTCTACCCTGGGATAGAGTTTCCCACCGAACCCTCCGCCTAATTCAGTGCGTATGACTCGGACTTCGTTAAGCGGGAGTTCTAGAGCTTGCGCCAGTTCCCCCCGGACACGGTGTGGCGCTTGCGTATTACTCCAGACGATCAAGTTTCCTGACATTTCGACAAGGGCAACGGAAGCGTGAGGTTCAAGCGGGATTGGGTGCATACTCTGAGTAGTGAAAGTGTCTTCAAAGACGTGGTCAGCTTGTGCAAATCCTTGATCCACGTCTCCCCTTCTGAGCTTGAATTGATTGCAAATGTTGGAGCCTGGAACTGGGTGATATTTTTTTGACGTCTTGTAAGTCTCAAGAGCGCTATGTACCAGAGGGGATCCAGCTTTCATTGCTTCAATTGGATCAACCACGGTGGGTAGTTCCTGGTACTCAACCTTTATCAGATCGACAGCTTCGCGAGCCGCTTCGGGCGTTACAGCCGCGACTGCTGCGATGGGCTCCCCATAGTAACGCACCTTGTCTATAGCCAAAAATGGTTCGTCCACAATACCCTGACCATGACAAAACGGAAACTCTTTTCCTGTAACGACGGCCTTAATGCCAGGCACCTGCCGTGCTTTTTCCGTGTCGACGTGCACCACTTTGGCGTGCGGAAATTCGCTCCTGGCAACTTCGCCATAGAGCATGCCCGGGATTTCAATCTCTACGCCATATGTAAGAGCCCCGGTTGCGCGGTCCCAATCATCTGGTTTTGGGAACCGTTTGCCAATATATTTATGTTCTTGTTTTCCCATTTCCTAATTACCAGCTTTTCAAAAGCGCCTTACGTTTCGCGTGATTTTCATTTCACAAACCTATTAGATTGAGAATCATAATTTGATTCCCCCCAATACAGTTGCCAGTAATGCCATACGAACTAAGAGGCCGTTAAACGATTCTTGGAAATAGCAAGCTCCGGGATAGTCATCCACATCTGGGCTCAACTCGTCCGTTCTTGGACCTGGGTGCAGGACAGCAACGATCCTATCCAGTTTCTCAAGCATTGCACGATCTAACCGGTAGGAACCTTTAACCTGGTCGTACTCCTCTGAGCTCTCATAGCGTTCCTTTTGGATTCGGCTAATCAGAACCACATCGGCTTCTTGAAGAGCGCTATTGAGATCCTCCGTCTCTTCGACTTGCATGCCTCGGGCTTTGAGATCAGTGATAAATTCACGCTGAATGAATAACTGAGATGGACTGACAAGTATGAGCCGCACCTTGTAATTCGAAAGCACATATGCGCGCGCCTTGCTCCCGCGCGCATGCATGTGGTCGCCGCAGAGAACTACGGTTTGCCCATCAATAGCCCCTCGCTCACGCAAAATTGTAAATGCGTCAAGGATGCCCTGTGTCGGGTGGTCACTTGTACCATCCCCGGCATTAAGAATTGGGACCGAGGCAACCAGTGATGCAGCTGCTGCTGCACCAGACTGAGGATGTCTAAGGACAATAGCATCTGCATAATTTTGAACTGTTTGAATAGTGTCTTCCAAGGACTCGCCTTTCCAACTGGAGGACGTGTTCTTAGCGTCGGCTACAGATAGTACTTGCCCACCCATTCTCAACATTGCGGATTCAAACGAGAGCCGGGTTCGAGTGCTCGCTTCAAAGAAGAGAGAAACTAGAACCTTGCCAGAAAGAAGCTGTGATGGGCTGAGGCCACGTGCAACGTCTTCCAGCCTGATAGCCAGATCCATAAGATGATCCAGATTGGCCCGTGTCAAAGTCTTAGAATCTATCACGTGATACATGCGTTTTTTCCCTTTGCTATCTCAGTCGTATTACAGCCATGCAGGTACACCTGCTCATTTTATTGGAGATATGATCTTCCCATAGCCTGGCTTTCCGATCACGTCGCCGTTTTCCATCACTACCTCGCCACGTACTATGGTCATAGTCGGAGCACCGACCGTCTGCCATCCATCGAATAGTTTCGCGCTTTCTCTACAACGAGTGTAGAGTTTGTCAGCACTGATAGTCTGTTTCTTATTCATATCAACAATGACGAGATCTGCATCAGCCCCAATACTAATGGTTCCCTTCCGAGGATAGAGCCCAAATGTTCGGGCAACGTTCTTAGAAACAAGTTCGCTGAGCAGATTCAAACTTAATCTTCCCTTATTGACCTCCGTCAGCAGTAGTACCAGCGTCGTTTCCAACCCGGGATAGCCACCCGGTGCCATGAAAATGTTGTCTTTACCGCGGTCCTTCACTGCTGTTGTATGTGGGGCATGATCGCTACCTATGGTATCTATAGCACCATTGAGAAGGTTTTCCCAAAGCTTATCTTGCTCATCTTGGGAGCGAAGCGGAGGATGTATTTTTCCGTACGGTCCTAGCTGCATAAGGCATTCATCAGTCTGCAAGAGATAATGCACGCATGTCTCGGCTGTCACGGATACTCCACGTTTCTTTGCCCTGCCGATTATCTCGGCTACTGAGCCACTGCTCACATGACAGATATGCAAATGTACGCCTGTCTCCTCCGCAAATAAAATCGCCCGTGATACGGCTTCCAATTCTGCAATCAATGGTCTGCCCAAATTGACAGCCATCGGATCTACTTGGCCTGACGCGATCAGCTCTCGCGTTCTATGCTGAACAATGTCGTCATTCTCAGCGTGAATACAACTCGGTAAACCTGTTTGAGCCACTGCAGAAAAGACATCTAAGAGCTCACCATCGCCATCTACCTCAAGGCCATGATGTTCATCAATCCGATCTGGCGGCGACTTAAAAAGAAATGTTTTGAAAGCAACCACACCATTCTCGGCTAAGGGTCCAATCTCTTTTATACTGGTCGTACCCGCTCCGCCGTATAGGCCAAAATCAATCACAGCTTTCTCATTGCAAATCGCATACTTGGAAGCCAGCGTTTCAACGGAATGGACACTTGGAACAGAAACGGGATGTTCCAGAACGGTGGTTACACCACCCGCAGCGGCTGCCATTGTGCCCGAGGTAAAATCCTCCTTCTCGGGATGGCCAGGATCACGTAGGTGTACATGGGCATCAATTAATCCCGGGATGATGATTAACCCTTCCGCCTCGATCACTTTCTTTGCTGGAGGCAAGGCCGGGTCTTTGGCGATAGTGACAATTGCTCCGTCCTTGACACCTATATTTGCCTCAACAAGACCCTCAGGTAATAGAACCTGTCCAAACTTAAGTGCCATATCTAAATTATTCAAAATTGTGCTCCCCTCTTCTTTGCATCCAATCTGGATGCTAGTGACGGATCAGCTAGCATGACGAGGCCAATTCCTGTCGGGTCTGGGAAACAGGGATGAAATCAACTTCGAGATCGTCATTCCCTTTCATAACCTCGATATTTCCAAACCAATGGGTATCATCCACCGATGGGTAATCAGATCGGAAATGGCTTCCTCGGGTTTCTTCTCTTTTCAGTGCACTGGCAACAAGGGCTTGAGCCGTTTTACTCATCGCCTCGACTTCTTTCAATTTGGCCAAATCGTATGCACTGTGCCAAGGAGTTGTGAGTAGAGCACTTTGGCATTCCTGGATTTTGGCAGCTGCTTTGTGCAACGAATCTCGCGAGCGAACAACGGATGCTCCCTCCCACATGCTTAGCTGCACCGATTTCCGAATTTCATTGATCGGAATCGATTCCTTTCGATGGGGAGCGCTTGGCATGGGAAAGGTGGTTTCCGGCAGGAGGTGTTTTCTGCCTCGATGTGCATATCCAGATGCTTGCTGCCCTGCAATAGCACCAAAAACAACTGTCTCGTTCAAGGCGTTACCCGGTAATCGATTCGCCCCATGAAGCCCACCAGCCCCTTCACCAGCAACAAAAAGACCATGGATCCCTGTCTGACAAAGAGAATCGGTCTTGACACCTCCCATAAAAGAATGTACGACGGGTGTGACAACTAGCCATTGCTTGCTGACATCGAAACCAGAGTTATCCAGAAATTTCCGCATGATTGAATAGCTTGTTTCCCAGACAATTTGTGGCACGTCTGAGAGATCCATGTAGACACCACCTTCAATACCATTCCCCGCGTTCACTTCAGACCAGATCGCGCGCGCCATATTGTCCCGGGTGGTGAGGTGTGCCTTATCAGGATCATACTGAGACATAAAAACCTCACCTTGAGAATTTCTCAGTTTTGCTCCTTCTGAGAACAGGCTATTATGGATAGCCAGCTTCAAAGGAGAGAACGCTTGAGAGGGAAAGTACTGCACAAATTCCATGTCACGGAGTGTCGCCCCAGCCTCGAGTGCTAATGCATAGCCATCTCCAGTCATGTCGACCGTGTTGTTTGATTTGGAGAAGATTTGACCTCCACCCCCGGTTGCCAAAACTATGGCACCTGCATGAAACTCAATTCCGTGATTATTTTTTACATCAAGCCCAATAGCACCCCTGACAGCTTGATCCTTGACCACCAGTCGGATTACGGGCATGTTTTCCAATAGTTTTACACCCCGATCTAGAGCCGCTTGCAGAAGAGGAATAGTTACAGACAACCCAGCAGTTTTGAAAGGGACATGCGGAGACCAAGCTCGAACAGTTCGAGCACGCGTATGCCCGGGAGACATCGTTCGAAGCAAACCATTGTCGGCCTTGAGAAATTGCGCCCCATATTCTTCAAGTCTACGGATACAATTTCCGGTTTCTGCGACCAAGGTTTGCACTAGCTGTGGATCGTTTATGAAATCTCCAACTCTCATCGTGTCTTGATAATGCGTACCTGGGTCAGTGACATTCTTCGAAGTGAGTTCAGGTGCCACAAACCCCGATCCGGATACGACAGTGTTTCCGCTGTGACCTATTCGTCGTTTTGAAACTATGACAACCCGATCGACGTGTTTGATCGCCTCCAGGGCAGCAATTAAGCCGGCGCAACCCCCGCCGACAACCAACACGTCACACGTAATCTCAACCCGTGGAAGCCTTCTGGTTCCCATCGTCGTTGTGTGTTGTGTCAGTTCTAATGATGTTCCTTGAAGGAGTTTTATACATACGTATCTTGCTGTGGCTGAGGTTAAGTGAGACGATTGTTTCCGCCATCTTCAGGCCAGCAGCGGTAGGAGACAGAACCGGCACACCCAGCTCCTGCTCCAACTCGTATGTGTATCTTCCCATTCCAGCACATGCCAGAATAAGAACTTCTGCTTTGTGATCATTCACGGCCTTTAGCCCTGCCTTGTTAATCGCTAATCGAGTAGCCGAACGGCGGTGTTCTGTATCAGCCACAGTCAGACCCAAAGGGACAATTGAAGCTAACTTGTCTTTGAGACCTGACTTCATCACTCGATGCGCCAGATGGGGAATGCGTTGTTCTGCCACCGTGATGATAGAGAAGGAGTATCCAAGCATAGCAGCTATGTGATGTGCAGTTTCACCAATGCCAATGACCGGTATATGGGCAATCTCTCGAGCAGCCTCTAATCCGGGATCGGAAAAGCAGGCAATGACAGCAGCGTCAAAACCATCGGCTTCTGCCTCGCTTACCATCTTCGTCACCTCGCACGCTGCTGAAACCTCATCATATGCTGACTCAACCGCTTGAGGACCTGTGGTCGGATTTGTTACAAACAATTCTGTGTCTGCGCTTCGTGCTCCTTCAAGTTCCTCAGCGATGGATTTCGTCATTTTCACTAATGTGTTTGGATTGAATACGATGATTTTCACTCTGGTCTACTCCATTGTTCTATTTAACAGCCATCCGTATGGCATTAATAATTTTTAGATAATTGCCGCAGCGACATAAATTCCCCGACAAGGCCTCACGAATCTCAACTTCCGAGGGACAAGGGTTTCGATTCAGTAAACCACGCGTACTCATCACAGCTCCGGGTATACAGTATCCACACTGCACTGCTCCTTCTCTGACAAAAGACTGCAATAGTGAATGACTGTCCTCATCGGTTGCAACACCCTCAATTGTGATTACCTTCCGATTATGTGCTTTCATGGCTGGCAACAGACAAGAAAGCACAGGCTCACCATCCAGAAGGATGGTACATGCGCCGCATTCCCCTTCAGAGCAACCTTCTTTTGTGCCGGTAAGGTTCAGGTCCTCGCGTAGCACTTGCAACAACGATTTACGATGCCTTTCCCGCAAATTGACAGGCTTACCATTTAGACCAAACTCGATGATGTCATCAGGCGATTGATTTCCGGAGCATGAGGTTTCCCTGAACTTCAAATCTTGTTCCCTGTTCTTATTGAAACTGGCTGGATGCTCAGGCCAATCCTGTCGCTCTTCGCCATCTCGCAATTGCTGCAGCGCGCGTATCGTGAGGACTTTTACCATAGCCCGACGATAATCAGCACTGCCACGAATGTCGTCAATCGGTTGGGCAGCGGCGGCTGACAGATCACCCGCCTTTGCGATAACATCCTTGTCTAGCGATTGGCCCAACAAATATTCCTCCGCCTCATTTGCGCGAATGATGGTAGGACCTACAGAACCAAGGGCGATACTCGCATTTGAGATCCTTTCGCCATCAACACCAAGGACCACAGCCACGTTGACCAGAGCAATAGCTTGCGCTTTTCGCAACCCTAACTTGAGAAAGGTTCCTCTTTCCTCTGGCTTCATAGATGGGAATTGGATACTCACTATCATTTCATCTGGCTGGAGCGCAGTGCGCTGCACTCCAAGAAAAAACTCCGGGAAAGTCAATTCTCGCTGTCCGCGCGCTCGGCTGGCTAGTGTAATGGTTGCATTTAGTGACCAGAGAGGGGGAATGGTATCGCCTGCGGGAGAGGCGAACGCTAGATTGCCTGCAATAGTTGCGCAATTGCGAATTTGTGTCGAGCCTACCTGCGAACAAGCCTTTGGCAAAGCAAATGCTTTTTCAATAAGTAGATTGGAAGATACTGCCTGGCCATGGGTTACCAGGGGACCTATCCGGATCATTCCGTTATCGAGAGAGATCACATCAAGATTAGGAATCCGAGTAACATCAATCAAGCAAACTTCAGAAGACCAACGTCTTTCCAAGATTGCCAAGGTCAAATCTGTGCCCCCCGAGATGATGCGCGCTTGACCCTTCCATTCGTCTAAGAGATCAAGTGCATGATCAACCGACGACGGAGAAAAATATCTCTCACAAATCTGCAGATCTTTCCTCATCACATTACAGCTCCACAAGTTTGCCGTTCATCAATTGCTGCGAGGGGCAGAAAGCCCGCGTACCGGGTTGGCCAAGCAGAGCTCGTCCTATTGAGACACTTTCTGATCACCTGCCAGAAAACTATAAAGTTCACTCATATCCTCATAATCTTCCATGTTCTCGACTATCTTTGCGATTCTGTCCGTCTGAGTAGATCCTAAAGTTGGTGCAGCCAACCGAACAAACTTCTCTCGGAGTTCCCGTCGACTCATTGGATTCTCTGGATCCCCTTTTGAGTAATCAACTCTGCAATCATACCTTTTTGCATTTTTCATGGTGATTTCAACGATTTGAAGAATCTTTTCCGGATAGACTTCTTCACATTCGGGTGACACCTCTGCATTAACCTTCTTAGCGAGCTCCAAAATCAGCGGATCCCTGAGGCTCTCCGGAGAAAATTCGGATAAGAGGACACTGCCCTTGGTTAAGGCGGCAGCCACACAAAACGGAAGACTGAACTGAGCGTCGCTCACAGTTTCTGGTTCGTACTTGCGGTCTTCAGGCCACATCACCGCACGGTACATTTCCTTCGCCAGCTTCACTTTTACCTCTTGAATATCGCTTAATCTCAGATTTTCCTTGGTCTTTATCCATAGGACGGCATCAATTGCAGGATGACAGGCCCGGCCACTCGCATAAGGTTTAAATGCAATATTCTCAATCTCGAAGACTTGCAACAAGTCTTCCAAGGCTTTGGTTAGCAAGCCAGGACCATTGGCAAAAGCGTGACAAAACCCCATTTCACCTTCTAACACTGTCGTAGGTCCTGAATAGCCATCGACTACCAGCACAGCAGCAAACCCACCGTTCTGAGTGGCCCTGCCCACCTGCAATGGCTTGGTTATCGAGCCGTTTCTTTTCCATTCCCTGATGCCGCCTGCAAAGCTGCCGGCTATGCCGAAAGCGTTAGCTATGTCGAAACCATCCAGACCCAGAAGCCGTCCGGATGCTGCTGCAGAACCAAAGACCCCGCGTGTAGATCTCGGTTGGAAGCGGAGTACAAACAAAGAAATGCAAGTAGCCATCCCGATTCTAATGACCACTTCATAGCCAACCACCACGGCCGATATGATCTCTTCCCCTGTACTTTTGCATTGCTGTGCCATAGCAAGAGCCGCAGGTATCACTGACACTCCCGGGTGCACACTCCCTTTTCTATGAAAATCGTCTAGCTCGACGGCGTGTGCGCTCGTACTGTTCACCAAAGCGGCGTCGAGAGGGGCTGCTGCTCCTCCGTGACCAATAACAACTGTTTTGCTTCCGTCGAATTCGGCTGATGGCGAAACACTTTTATAGACAATATTGGATGCTGGAGTTGATGATCCTGCTACGGTCACTCCTAAGTAATCGAGGATGCAATCTTTGGCGCGATCAGCGGCCGCTGTCGGGATTTGGTCAAAATGCGTCTTTGCAGCGAAATCAGCTAATCTTGTGGTTGCATTCACATTGCCGGTTACCATCGTGAGCTCCAACGGAAATCATATACATTAATCAATTAGCGCAGCCGTTTCACGGTAGACCAGTTCAGAGTTACATTCTTCCCAAGGACAATCTAAGCAGTCCACATCTAGGACTGATGGTCCTTTGCGTCCCTTGATTTCATCCAAAATGTTTACCAGTGCCTTGCGTACACTTCTCTCCTCTCCCTGAATTGACAGAACCACACAACCCCCAGCTCCCCCCAACCCTCCAGCCGCAATTGGGGTTGCTCGAAGTCCGTAAAGAATTTCTATCGCTTTGACTTCGGTAATTGTGTTGCCTCCGACGGGAATTAGTCCAGCTGTCAACCCCATAGACCACCCCACTCTGGAGAAGGGGATTGCCCGTGCAGCTTCAGCAATCGGAACAGGAATGGACTTTTCTAATCCGGCGGCGAGAATAAGATGAAAATCCTTCTTTTTGCGCGTTGCAAGCACAAACCCGATAGTGCCACCTCCTCGCTTTCCAAATAAGACTCCCGCATTTCCTGATGGATCAACCGCATTGCATCCCTTCACGTAAACATCCTCGGGGGTCATCCTCTGCATGACTTCACCCAATTCCAAACCTTTCTTCAAAACGCCCTTCTCTATCACCCACGTGGAAGTATTCTTACGAGGCTCTATACCAGAAGGAGTGGATCCATTTTTCGCTTCTACCTGACGTTCATAGCCAACACATAGTCCCTTAGGTCTCACTGCACCAGCCAACCAGATTCCCCCCGGCGGTTGACCAGTGATCTCCTCCACAATCGCGGTCGCTGTACTACTTGGATGAGTAACTACTAAGCCATTCTCTACTGCGTTTTTAACCGTCTGCAGCTGTGCTATTGCTTTGGCAATTAAGACCTTTGACTCCGGAGGTGTTAACACTATCTCAGCAAAGAACATAATTTACCTCCTCTAATTGAAGTGTGGGTTGTAGGGTAACTTGATATCTTAGAAGCCTGTCGCTTCCTTCAGGAAGGAGTTCATTACGAACGTGGTCACTTAATTCGTTGTGCCTCTCGTTCGTCCTCGGAGGCAGAGTGAAAGGTCCCCACAGGTTCCTGCAACATGCTGTCAAGGTCAGGACGTCCTTCCAAGAGAGACTCCAGGTTTTCAACCATTTGTGGAAAGAGCTCGAGTGGCACTCCTAGAAAGACCTCTTCCGGTTTCACTTTCACAAAGGTCCGCATCCCGAAACAGCCTAGGGAGACACAGGCTTTTCCAGTTAGGTAAGGGCTCACAAAAATCGTCGAACAAGTCGCGGGTCCGGTCATTCCATCAACAGGAATCCCATCCTCGTATGTCAACGATCTAGACAAATACAGAGCCTGCTTGGCGTTGCAAATGAAGACTACTACTACTCCACCGACTTCGGGATGAAATGGCATCTTGTCCATTGGAGCAACAGAATAATACTTAATCGAACCTGGCGGCTCGATAATTGAATAATAGGGCAGGTGCCTTCTTCGACAAACAGGGCTCTTGTACAAACCTCTGCCTTTGTTCGGATATTGACCCGCGGACCATCGGCCATCTAGTAGCCCTTCTTTAGGAGTAGTCATACCCAGATAATATAGCCCATTTGCACAGTCATGATCTTCCACTGTGGTATGGACAGCTTCACCTTCGAACCGAGCAAGGTCAATCATTTCACATGCCTTAAGCAGAGGACCCTCATATTTCTTTACTTCTGGTGGCGGAAATGTTGAAAACTGGAGTGCCACCGGAGTCCACTCAAGATTCGCTGCCTTCATCACGCGCTGAGTCAATTCTTTATACATAGTCATTATCCTTTTCGAGACAAATATGGCAACAGAGTTTCAACTAGGCGACTGATTCCTAACTTGCCTTCTTTGTTTCCATCAGTTCTTTAGCCTTCGCGACCGCGGCATGGGCGTCTGCTGCCCAGCCCTGCGCTCCGATAGTATCAGCCCACTCCTGGTTTGTAGGCGCTCCACCGACCATCACCTGAAATCGATCCCGAAGTTCCAGGGTGTCCAATAAATCTATAACGTCACGCTGAATAGCCATAGACGTGGTCAGCAGAGACGACAGGCCAATAATGTCCGCATCCTTTTCAATCGCGGTATCCACGAACATAGATGGAGCTTGGTCAACCCCTAGATCAAATACCTCAAAGCCTGCCCCGATTAACATAGTGGCGACGACCGTCTTTCCAATGTCATGCACATCGCCTTTTACTGTACCTATCACCACAGTTCCCATCCTAAAGTCACTGTCTTTGCTTCCGAGCTGTGGTTTGACAATCTCGAAGCCGACCTTCATGGCTTTTGCCGACTTCATCACCTCGGGCAAGAACACTTCTAAACGATTCCACCTTTCACCCATAACTTCCAAGCCGGCAGTAAGCCCTCCCTCTAGGATATCTTGCGGCTCCATCCCACTTTCAACGGCTTCCGTCACATACTTCCGGACCTGCTCCGGATCACCATTCACAACGCCGTCCTTGATAAGAGTTAGAATATTCTCGGTCATGACTTTATCCTTCCAAACGGGATTCCAAGCTTCTCGAGCTCAATCTTCTGTCGATGATATCGCTCTAAAGTCTCATCTCTCGGTTTAAGTGTTTCCGGATCATATAGATCATCGTACAAATAACCCAAATCTGGTTCGGAGAGTTTGTCTTCATACATCTTAATGAAGCTATCAGCGAGTCCGTTCGCTTCCTCTCGGGACATGCCAGTAACAGCTAGACAAATCTCCGCGACCAACTTTGCGTCTATTGGGCTCACCCTGTTGGCTTTCCCACCCCCAGAGAAACCAATTGCTGAAGGATTTCCCCCAGAAGCCATGGCTCCAAGTGCCCAAGCCGCGCCTTCATACGCAATTGTTTCAGTTCCAGGCCCAAAACGAGTTACCAATTGCGCAAAACTAATCATAGGTGTATTGCGGGCAATAGCCTGATGACTAACATTAATCGCCCACAACATCATGCGGTGTGTATTGTTGGACATTACGAAATGCAATGGTAACGATGTGCAGTAGGTGATCTTGCTCAGTGTCGCACCCTGCATGTGGTAAGCTACATTGCCGATAGCAACTCCCTCTGGGCCACCCAGGTAACCACCCAGAATAGGCGAGACGGTCCATTTTCGATTCGCATTCCAGTCAATAAAGAAAGCCGCTTTTGCTAGTCTGTGGTTATCCACTTTGAATTCTGAGATGGGGCCGCCTGTCCATCCTTCGCGTCTCGTCAGTCCGGTTCCAGGACGTGCCGCAGCCAACGCTCCCATCGCAGTGGGGCCTGCGACTCCCGCATTCATGACGGCTATGCCAGGTCTTCCCGCGCGGCGCCTAGCCTCATCATACATAGCAGCCAACCGACTTGCACCAAAATATTCTGTCGGATCATTCCCTCCTAGTTCAATCCCATCAATCCACGGCACATGGGGGCAATTGTAGAGATCACACAGAGGCTCCTGCAAGAACGTCTGCACGATTGGAAAGAACCGGTCTTGAGTGACCGTAGATGCATTAGCTGTGATCCACAATGGTGGGCGCCGTGGGTCTTCGACGTCTCGATGAGAGATGATCCGTGCGTCAAGGCCTTCTCCAAATTGAGCCTCTCTTGGGCTGGCCCATACAGCCTCCTCAATCTCATCCTTCGTGAACTTGATGACTCGATTAGTATCGATGCAGTAAGTCCCAACTTCTGCATAAAATTCCAGTGCTGCCTGATACACCGCATCAGCGAGAGAGTCGTCGAATGGCACCGGTGTATTGGGGTCCAATTTAATCTTGTACTTTTCCTGGACTTCCCGAATCTTGGGCGCAAGAATATTCATTTCGAAGTCATTCTCACGCATTATTGGCCCATTTCTGGACCGACCTACTACATCACGATAGAAATCTAGTGGCACGAAGCACCTCCGTTGTCAATTTGAAATATTATCCAGGTCGACATTATTGCTAAGGACGACCTTACTCTTATGCCTTTGTACAAGGTCCTTGATAGCTTTTATCAATTTATGGATCTCTTCTTCTGAGTTGTAGAAATGGACCGAGGATCGCACAATTTCTTCAACACCTAGGTGTCGCATCGCCAGTCTGGATCCTTGCCCTCCGGAAGCAACAATGATATTCGCCATCTGATCTAACTCCCTGGCTACTTGGTTTGGATCCATTTCAAGCAGATTCCAAGCAACTATTCCTGCCTGAACATCAAGCTCTGCAGCCCCGTACAAATCCAGTTCAGGAATCATTTGCAACTCGGAGACAAGCAACTTCGAAAGGGTTTTCAGTCGTGACTGAATCGCAGACAGACCGATATCCTCAATATATTCAACTGCAGCCGCCAATCCCAGGACACCTCCAGTATTTAACACTCCCGCCTCAAACTTATGGGGACCAGCGACGAATTCAAAGGAATTTTCATCAATGACATTACCTGCTCGGCTTCCAACCACGAGTGGTCGCAGATGTTCCATATGTACTTCCTTTGAATATAAGAAGCCGGTACCCTGAGGACCCAAAAGAGATTTTCGGCCACAAAAGGCAATAAAATCGCATTGAATCTCGTTTACATCAATTGGAACACGTCCCGCAGATTGCGCCGCATCAACCAAGAAGAGAATATCTCGACTTCGGGCTAGAGCACCAATTTCAGCGACCGGCTGGATACTCCCAAACACATTTGAGACGTGGGTCACAGCTAACAAACGTGTGTTTTCTGATAAATGCTGTTCGACCACTTCCGTATCCAAGACCCTCTCTGGTCCAACAGGTAGAACCGTCAATCGTATGCCCCGCTCTTCTGCCAGGCGCATCCAAGGAATAACATTGGACTGGTGTTCCAAGCAGGAAATAATGATCTCGTTGCCAGGCTTCCACTGGATACCACTCGCCACTAGATTGATCGCTTCCGTTGTATTCTTTGTAAAAATGATCTCCGAAGCTGATCTTGCACAAATAAATGTCGCCAAGCGCTCTCTGGCTTGGTTGACAAGCGAAATAACTTCTGAAGCTGCACGAGATACACCTACCCCGAAATTGAACGGCTGGTGAGTGTAATAATCTTTCATCACATCAACTGCTGGTTGGGGACTAGGCGAAACCGAGGCACTATCTAGATAGCATAATGATGATACAAAAGGGAAGTCTTTCCGAAGTGCATCTATATCCATTTTCATACCTGTCATTCGGTCAACATATTCGGCTAAGAATCAAGGTTAGCGAAACACAGCTAACTTTCAGATTTGAGATGCCTGAGCAGAGCTGTTTTTGCGACCATTAAATGGTCTCGCATAGCTTTTTCCGCTAGGGCACCGTCACCAACTTCTAGCGCGTCCATTATTTCCCTGTGTTCCTTTTGGATGTAAGCCGCTCTCTCCGGCATAGAAAGGAATGCATGCCTATATAGCTCAGCTTTATCCCATAAATCCATTACCATTTTTAGGAGGAGTTTCGAGTTTGCCGCTTCGTACATTTCACAATGGAACTGCCTGTTAAGAATTCGATACTCAACATAGTTGTCGGTTGCTAAGCAGCCTTCCATTTTTTTCACGATTTCGCGCAGACTGCCGAGTTGCTTCGGATCAAGGCTCGCTGCGGCAAACTTCATTGCCAGCCCCTCGAGATAGACTCTCACCTGATAGAGCTCCTCCAGCTCATCGTCAGATAGCCTAACAACTTCGGCGCCTTGATAAGGGGTGATTTTGATGAACCCTTCTGTTTCTAGTCGATTCAATGCCTCTCGGACTGGCATACGGCTTGTTCCGAGTTGATCTGCAATTAGTTTTTGGTCAAGGCGTTGGCCGGGCTCGAATTTACCTTGATGTAAGGCTTCCCGCAGATGCTCGTATACCAGCTGGGAAGTAGTTTGGCGGTTTACCGATTGTAACTGATCGGCGTTGGTTTCCTGGATATTAGCCATGAAAGTGTTTTCTCAGACTTCCCTTAGCGTTAATTGGTAGGAGCCGTTCTCCATGCTGACCTCAATCTCTTCCAGAGGCCCGCAATCCAGATTCGATGGTAAATTCTCCTCCGATCAGGATCGACTCTCCATCAACCAAATAGTCATTTCCTAATAGAGTAATCTCGATATGACTCTTAGCACGTACCGCACCACCCCAAAGAAGGGGGTCCCAGTTAGATCCAATGCCTATGCAGATGCCACCGTAATAATAATGAATGGCTGCATTGTCCAGGTGGTGAAACACCAAGCGATGGTCAAACCCTAGATTGACATGCGCGAGTTGATAAGAATTCGGATCATTCTGAGCCTTGAACCAGTCATCAAGCATAATTCCTACTTCATTGTCCCGATGAATGTTCACTAATTGCCCCTTCTCAAATTCCATCCTCACAGGCTCGTGGACCATCCGCACCTGGTGAGTGGGACTCTGGATAAGAAAAGCACCAGTAAAAAAGATTATTCCATCTGCACTATCTTCGG
>MPLX02154040.1_pt1 | contig 20925 bp, 18 predicted proteins | sample 1617341 | NCBI WGS metagenome assembly MPLX02 (sample SAMN05944804, study PRJNA350692) | marine metagenome | biome: marine; feature: ODZ; material: water; isolation source: 120 m water sample filtered on 0.2 um supor filter | place: Pacific Ocean | collected 2012-04-08 | depth 120m m | reverse complement strand
TTGAGCGAGATCAAATAGAAGATGAGAAGGTTGTATTTGATCTTCCCTGCAGAGAATTAGGGCCCGTTCAATCACATTTTGTAACTCCCGTGCATTACCGGGCCATGAGTAAGCCAAAAATTTTTCAACAGCCTGGGAAGATATCCCTTTCACAGAACTGTCCAATTTTTCATTGAAACGCCTGATAAAATGATTGGACAGAGGTATAATATCTTCAAGCCGTTCTCTAAGCGGGGGTATGTTGATAGGGAGGACAGCTAAACGGAAATAAAGATCGTCCCGAAACTGGTTCCGATGCATTTCCTCTAAGAGGTTTCTATGAGTTGCGGCGATAATGCGAACGTTAATTTTAATTGATAAATTACTTCCCAAAGGACGTATGGTTCGTTCTTCTAACACCCTTAAAAGCTTAACCTGGGTGGCAGGAGACAATTCACCAATTTCATCCAGGAATATGGTCCCGCCATCCGCTGCTTTAAAATAACCTCTTCTGTCAAAAATTGCGCCGGTAAAGGAGCCTTTAACATGCCCGAACAATTCACTTTCCAGAAGAGTTTCCGGTAAAGCGCCGCAATTGACTGCAAAGAAAGGTTTAGCGGCCCTGTTCCCGTTCCCGTGTATCGCCTTGGCTATCAGTTCTTTACCTGTCCCGGTTTCTCCTTGAATTAAGACGGTAGTGGACAGATCTGCAACTTTCACGGCCAGTTTTATCACCCTTTTCATCTCAGGGCTGCTAAAAACAATATCTTCCTTATTAATTTTGCTTAATTCGGTTTGAAGAGCTTTTATCTTGCTTTTTGAATTCCTGATCTGTTTCTCTAATTTTTTTTCAGGGGTTTTATCGGCAAACATCCCTTGAGCATACCAGCCTTCATCAATTTTAATGCAGCGGCTATTTGCATGAATGGCTAATTTTTCTCCATTACGATTATTAAGCAGGAGTTCCATCCCTTCCACTTTATGTAATCCAATTAATTTTTCAAAATATTCTGCTACAGAATCTTGGTGATTGATAAGTTTATCCATCATATTCTTAAAGTTTTTTTCAACTATTTCGTTTATTTCTCTGTCAGTAAGGCCAACCCCTTTCAAGAGATTTTTATTGATAAATCGAATACGAGCCTTTTCGATATCTTTTGGGTGTTTAAAAGGGTGGGTAAAAAATACTATAGGAAGAGCGTTACTGACTACTTCTTTGAAGATGTTAATTTCTTTCTTTTGATTTTTCATAAAAAAAATAATATCACAATGCAACAGATGTTTCAATGAAAACGGGAAACTGTTCTATATTGAACCACATTCCATAGGCCCACTTTTACCCTCATTTTTTTAACTAATTGACTTTTCAAGGGAAATTAGTTTTAATCCCAGGATTAAACACCGATGGCATAAAAACTGCTCCTGGGTAGGTGCGCATAAAAATTGCTCCTAATTGAATACGATACCCCTATTGAATGAGAGTATATTTTTTGAGTTCAATGGGGTATTTTTTTATTGACAAGAGGTCTTACAAAAAAGTGTGGAAAAAGTAAAAAAGAGGCGTATCCTTTAATTCAGTATTCCATCATTTCATTTTTCCTTTTTTGGGGTAAAGTAAAATTACTTCAAAAAAGGTCTTATTTATAATAGCTTGTGGAATTACCACGACATTAATTTAAGGAAGGAGAATAAAAAATGAAAAATTTCAAGAAAGTTGTATCCGTAGTTTTAATTCTTTCTGTATTTGTTTTCATACCCCTGGCATCTTTCGCCTCTCATCCGGGACATAACGCTTGCAACCCATGCGCTAAGAATGCTTGCAACCCGTGCGCTAAGAATGCTTGCAACCCGTGCGCTAAGAATGCTTGCAACCCGTGCGCAAAGAATGCTTGCAACCCATGCGCAAAAAACGCTTGCAATCCGTGCGCAAAGAATGCTTGCAACCCATGCGCAAAAAATGCTTGCAATCCGTGTAATCCCTGCAACCGCTGAGGAGAATACATTAATTTAAGGAAGGAGAATAAAAAAATGAAAAATTTCAAAAAAATTGCATCCATAGTTTTAATTCTTTCTGTGTTTGTTTTCATGCCCCTGGCATCTTTCGCCTCTCATCCGGGACATAACGCTTGCAACCCATGCGCGAAGAATGCATGCAATCCTTGCGCAAAAAACGCATGTAACCCTTGCGGAAGAAATGCGTGTAATCCATGTGCGAAAAACGCCTGCAACCCCTGTGGAAAAAGGATGAAAAACGCGTGCAATCCGTGTAATCCTTGTAATCCATGCGCTTCAAAACCTCCCAAACCAATACGCGATAAACATATTACCAATTACTCTAAATTGGTGGATATGGGTGAAAAACTATGGAAAAAAGTAGAGCTTGGGAACAGCGGACTAAGTTGCTGGGATTGTCACGAAGATTATGAAAATTTTGATCAGGATACAGTTGGGCCGTTTCCACACTTCGTAAACATGCCGAATGATATTGTTACTCTTGATCAAATGATTAATTTTTGTATGATCAACCCCATGGAGAGTCAAAAGCTGGATTCCAGCAGCATTGAAATGACTGCAATGTCGGCATTTTATCAGAAGTTTATTAAAGGATATGTGCCATTTGTAGCTCCTAAAAATGCCTGTAATCCGTGCGGTAAGAAAAAAATGAGAAACACCTGTAACCCATGTGGAAAGAAAATGAAGAATGCTTGTAACCCATGTAATCCCTGTGGTAGCATGTAGTCCTTGTGCTAAAAGGTAGATTTTTAATATTACTTTTTTTAATTCCAATATTCACAACAACAGCCTGGACAAAAATTTGCTGGGCTGTTGATTTCTCTTTTAAAGAACACTGGAAATTCCCCATTCCCCCACAAGGCGATCCGCCAAAAAATTTTTCTGATCTTGAGGCTTCTCTGGACCCTGACGATTGCGGTACTTGCCATGAGACCCAATACGAGGACTGGAAAACTTCACGGCACAGCAAATCCATGGGGCCGGGAGTTGCAGGACAGCTTCATTCACCGTGGGTGAATAATCCATTAACTTGTACTAAGTGCCACACCCCTTTGGCCGAACAATCCTCGAAAAAAATATCGCCCGATGGGTACCTAACTAAAAATCCCAATTATTTGCCTGAATTGAGATCTCAGGGTCTTATCTGTGCCGGATGTCATGTACGCCGTCATATTCGTTATGGGCCCAAACCTCTAACCGGGAAAGTTAAAAATCCGCCTCATAATTCATTCGTTGAAGTCGAAAACTTTGGGAATTCAAAATTTTGCAAGCCATGCCATCAATTTGATCCAGGGGAATACCGGATTAATGGGAAGCTCCTTCAAAATACTTATGAGGAATGGAAAAACAGCCCTTATTTAAAAAAAGGCATACATTGCACTGATTGTCATATGCCAGAGCGACGGCACATCTGGCAGGGCATTCATAACCCGGAAATGGTTAAAAAGGGTGTAAAGATTGAGACCACACGTGAAGGAACGGATGTATCTTTTAAAATCACTAATAGCGGCGTTGGTCATAATTTTCCAACTTATGTAACACCAAAAATTGTTATTCGGGGTTCTGTATTTGATAAAAATGGGACAGAGGTTTTACGGTCAGTGGAAGAAAAATTTATTGGTTGGAATATCCCTTTAAATCTTTCTAAAGAATGGTATGATACACGTATACCGCCAGGGAAAACTTTGAGTGGGAAGTTTAAGATCAATCCAATTACTGCCGGAGGGAAGTTTCGAATTACCATACGTGTTTTCCCTGATGATTTTTATAGTCGTTTTTTTAAAGCCTTGTTAGACAATCCACCAAACGGGATTGACACAAAAAAAATCAAGGAGGCATACAATGAAACGCAGAAATCGAATTATATCCTCTTTGAAAAATATTGGGATTTGTCATTTAAAGAAAAGTAACCACAGATTGCACTGATTTCACTGATTAAATTATGAAAAAGTACTGGAAAATAATTGTGCCTGTTGCTATAGGCTTTGCGTCAATGAGTGTCCACTTCCTGTCGATAAAAGATACCGCCTTTGATGATGAATTAATTTTTGATATGCGGAAAATTCTGGGTAAAACATTGAAGGATGATGAAATACCTGATTACGCCAAGCTGTTCGGACCTTTCATTAACAAATCACAACCAGGACATTTCCCGGATATAAGTGGTGATTTACATGCCTACAATTTTAAATATGGCAGAATTGAAACAATTGGTGGAATGATTTTCGGGACCTGGTATTTATTCAAAAGTTCTTTCGCACACATTAATGGATTTGAACCGGTTAAACTCCCGGTTCCTATGAAAGAAAATGCTCTTAAGAGTTTTGGCTTTCCACCTGACAATAAAAATTTTAATTCAAATGATCGTGCTTATATATGGGAAGATGAATTTAATATCAGGCAGCTCCAGCTTTATCGGGAGCCGTCAGGTGAAAATACAATTGTCAGTGTTCAAGCATATTTGGTGATCCCCTGGGAAGGTTTGGGCAATTTTCACCAAAGAAAGCAAAAAAAGCCTAATCAAAACCATAAAGAAATCGGGCAGAAAAATATAATTATGTAAAGTTCAGAGCTTTAAGGGGCACCACCTAGGCTACCCCGCTGTGACAACCGTGGCTTCTTATGTTAAAGAAAAAATATTCTTACCATAAAACCTGAATTTTACCAAATTCTATAGCTTTTTTCTTCAACCTTTTCTGAAATCTGGAGAGTAAAGATAAATGTTATTTCCTGGCCTTCCTTGCTTTCAACTTCTATCTTCCCCCCATGCTTTTCTATTATCGCTTTAAATAGTGCCAACCTCAAACCAATACCAGGATACGGTTTAATAATTTATTGCTTTATCTGAAAAAATTTGCCAATTATTTACTTGCTGTAACAACCCAAAGGGCAGTGCTGACACAAAGAGTGTTATACATACTACATTTATTAACTAAGGAAATAATCGCTTCTTGATTTTTGTGGTGCAGTACAATTGTTATGACAATGTTAGTTTGAATCTAAGCCTTAAATAGTTTATAACTATTATTAATTTTTAACAGTCAAAGGTTGACAATAGATGTAAAGCAACTCAGATCTTTTAAGAATTTATTAAGAAAAAATTGAGATTTTTTTTTAAATATGGTTATTAGTTAAAATATTTGCGAAGCAAATTCCAGGAGAGATGACCGAGCGGTTGAAGGTGCACGCCTGGAAAGCGTGTGTAGGCAACCCCTACCGAGGGTTCGAATCCCTCTCTCTCCGCCAGGAAAGTTTTTTATTGAAGTTCTCCGCAGCAAAGCTGCGAAGAATGCACTCGCTAAACACTTCCAAATCCTTTAATTTGAGTTTCTTACTAGGGAATGCATAAAACAGTTTACATTTTTTTGAGCATAACTGTCCTGCTGAGCCTGACGAAGTATGTGGGCGTCCAAATATGATGTTGCCCTTCGGCAAGCTCAGGGTGACATAGTACTCTTATGGAAAAATGTAAACTGTTTTAAGCTCTGAGTAATATTTGAGATTTAGTGGATATTTGAAATGTGAAGTTTGAAGTTTTATCAGGGTTGGGTCTCACGCGACAGAGAACTGTGAACCCCGTCAGGTCCGGAAGGAAGCAGCGGTAATCAATCATCTTTGAGCGCTGTGAGGTAGCCCAACCTTAATCAATTAACAATTAGCATTTATCAATAGTCGATGAATAATCTTGGATAAAAAATCAATTGTTATGTTGATAACTGCTAATTGATCATTACCTAATTTTTTATGACATATCAGGTTACAGCCAGGAGATGGAGGCCGCAGATTTTTGATGAGGTAATCGGACAGGAACATGTTGTCCAAACACTCAAAAACGCTATTGAGCAAAATCGCCTTGCTCAGGCCTACCTTTTTTCAGGAACCCGCGGTGTAGGAAAAACCACAACTGCTCGAATTCTGGCAAAGTCTTTAAATTGCGCTGAAGGAGTTTCCGTTTCACCATGCGGTAAATGCGACAGGTGTACAGAAATTATTGAGGGAAACTCTATTGATGTCATGGAAATTGATGGAGCATCGAACAACTCCGTAGATGATATCAGGGAACTCCGAGAAAATGTTAAATACGCACCTGCTAAAAGCCGCTTTAAGATTTATATTATTGATGAAGTTCATATGCTTTCCAAATCCGCATTTAACGCCCTTTTGAAAACCCTTGAAGAACCACCAAACCATATCAAATTCATTTTTGCCACGACGGAAGAAAATAAAATTCCAGAAACCGTTTCATCCCGCTGTCAATGTTTTGAGTTTTGCTACATCTCTTATAAAGATATTATTTTCCAACTGAAAAAAATTTCTGGAAGTGACGGAATAACTATCGGGGATGAAAGTCTTGCTGTGATAGCTAAAACTGCAGAAGGCAGCATGAGGGACGCGGAAAGCATCCTAGACCAGGTTGTTTCCTTTGCGGGAAAAGAAATTAAAAGAGACGATATTGCTTCAATCTTGGGACTGGTCGGTTTTGATAACATTGCTACTTTTATGGATAAAATTTTCGAAAAAAAACCAACCCCTTTGCTGGAACTTTTTCAGGAACTGGTGTTCCAGGGTCAGGACTTTCGCCTTTTTCTCAAAGAGCTAATGGAATATGCTAGAAACCTTATTGTTTTGAAAGTTTCAAAAGAATCAAAAAAATTAATTTCCCTGTCCTCTGAAGAAATAGATAGATTAAAAGGCCAGGCTGAAAAGGTTTTTTTGGACGAATTGCACCAGATTTTTAAAATTATTTCAGCCGTTGAACTGGAGGTGAAAAGATCATCTTACCCGGTGATGTTGGTAGAAATGGCATTAATCCGGTTGACAGAAATAAGACCTTTTCAATCTATAGACAATATTATTAAATCTCTCTCTCAAATCGGAAAGGAAATAGAATCTAATGAAACCGACAAAGCATCTAAAATAAAAGAAGAAGCACCACGCTATGAAAATGTAAATGATAACGATAGTTCTGGTGATATGGAAAAAATATGGGAGAGAATCAAAATTAAAACTAAAGAAAAAAGAAATCACTTAGGTATGTTTCTTGACAGTAGCGAATTAGTTAGCATAACTGACAATACTGTTGAAATTAGTTTTTCAGATAGATTTACTTTAGCGCTAATACAAAAAGATGAAAACAAAAAAATATTGTCAACAACAGTCGAAGAGGTGTTAAATAAAAAAATAAAGTTGCTTCTTAGAGAAACTTCCGGAAGAAATAAAAAAGAAGAGGAAAAAAATGAAAAAAAAAGCAAAAAACAGGAACAAACCGGCGGGATTGATAAAGAAATTGTTCAGAATGCCCTCAATATTTTTGGAGGAGAAGTCATTAGAGAAGAATAGCAGCAAGCGCTAAGATATAATAATTTTTTAAAGAAAGGAGATACGATGCAAAAAGGCTTAGGAAATATGATGAAACAGGCGCAGCAGATGCATACCAAAATGCAGGAAATTCAGAAAGAATTGGCGAATAAAAAAGTTGATGCGGAATCAGGCGGAGGAATGGTAAAAGTAACGGGAAACGGGAAAGGAGAAATTCTCTCCATCCGGATCGAGAAGGAAATTATAAAACAGGAAGAGAAAGATGTTTTGGAAGATCTGGTTCTTATCGCGATTAATGAAGTTCTGAAGCGTTCTCAGGAATTAAACACCTCTGAAATGTCTAAAGTTACCGGAGGTCTTAAAATGCCCGGGTTGTTTACTTGAAAAAGTTTTACACAATCGGCAGTTAGAAAGAAATGTAAGTTTATAACTAGTTTTTTTAGCTGACTGCTCAAGAAAAAACATGAAATATTCTGATTCTATCGCAAAATTAATTGATGAGTTTAAAAGATTACCAGGCATCGGGCAAAAAACAGCGGAAAGACTCGTTTTCTTTCTGCTTAAAGAGCAAAAAGATGCTGTCCGGGGATTGTCTGAAGCTATCCTTAATTTAAAAGATAAAGTTCAAAGCTGTTCCAAATGCAACAGCATCACGGAAAACGACCCTTGCAATGTATGTAGCAATCCGAAAAGAGAACAAAAAATAATATGCGTGGTAGAAGAACCCCACGATCTTTATGCCATCGAAAGAATGGGAGAATATCACGGAAGTTATTATGTGCTGATGGGGAGCATCTCACCGTTGGAGGGAGTAGGACCGGAGGAAATTCAAATTAACAGACTGGTGGAAAGAGTAAAAAAAGACGGAATCCAGGAAGTTATCCTAGCTACTAATCCCAACATGGAAGGAGATGCCACTGCAATCTTTATTTACAAAACACTAAAATCCCTGGGAGTAAAAGTTACAAGAATCGCGCGCGGCCTGCCAGTCGGAAGCAATCTCGAATACGCTGATGAAGTTACTATCCTTAGATCCTTTGAGGGAAGAATGGAAATGTAGCGACTCCCCCTCCTCATTATCCCCATCAGATATGAAATTTTAAAACATTTTTTCGTGTTCCATTTTATAATAAACTGATTCTAAAAAACTTTGATTGCTGTTTATAATACAAGGGTATAAACACCCTTAAATCTAAAAATTGTTTTTACACTTTGTTTAAAAATATATAAACCAACAAGCTATATATAACACTTCTATGGTAAATATTGTGTATTGGTAGAATAAATATGACACTTTTTTAAATTATTTTTTAGATGTCGTGTAATCTGAGGAATTTGCAGATGGGTATTAGACAGGAGCCTCAGAAATTAAATCATTATAGTTATTCCAGTCAGCCGATACCACCATTGATGCTTCGAGCTTTTGATGAAAAAAAAGTATCCTCAATTGCCAAGCGAAAACTGGAAAAGGTACCTAATTCTGAGGAAGAGAAAGAATTACTGTATTGCACTTATTGTTCAAAGCTAATTACAAGTGGAGACCAGCGTATTCAAATAGGGGAAAGTCATAAGCATGTATTTACCAACCCGGCCGGCATAACATTTAGTATCGGTTGTTTCCGGGAAGCTCCGGGAGTCGCTTTTCAAGGGGTGCTAACGGAAGAATTCACATGGTTTAAAGGGTACCAGTGGCGGATGGCCTATTGCAGCAAATGCTCCATTCACCTTGGTTGGCAATTTCTTAAGGACAACCAAAGCGGTTTTTCCGGGCTGATTCTCACCAGGCTTACTACAAAGAAAGTTTTAAGTGCTTAAAATTTAATTTATTATTTGTAAGGATGAGGAAGTTTGCGCGTTTTTATATATTCGCCTTTTATTTTTAAAATGATTTTTGCCAGACTTATTGGATCAGAACCTAAAACTCTAATCATGGGTTCTTTTCCCATTTCTCCAGTATCGTAGATTATATTAGGGACAGAGCCAAATTTTTTAATCGCCTGCTCAGCGCCCCATCCCAAGGTGTTTCCTTCTTTTCTTTTAACCGGGTTTGGTTCAAGCCTGCGAGAAAATGAGGAAACAGAAAGCTTTAATTTTTTGCAGGCAGTAATAATCTTCGGCGCATATTTAATATTCATGGCTGCTTTTTTTACGGGATCATGGTTCATAGCTGTCAGGATAATCGACCCAATATGGCTAGAACTTCCAAATTTCGGCCTGCTGATCGTTATAATTCCGTTGCCGTTTTTGATGAACCTCTCCGGAAATGCTATGATATCTTCTTTTGATTTTGCTCCCTCCATTCCATACCCGAGGTTGGATTGAACTTCAGGAATCAGGCAACCTATTTCTCCTTTTTTTAGAATATCCAATGCCGTTTCCATTTCACAAAGCATCCTGTATTTTTCGCTGTTCCTGCTGCTGAAATCAAGAAAATGATCGATGATCTGGTTTCCCTGGCCGAGATTGACGGAATGAAGAATAGAACTTGTTACAAAATTTTTAGCTTTCTGAATTGCGTTAATCAATGGAGTTCCTTTGGCTAATTCCGCTGCGATCACAGACGCAAGGGTACAACCGGTGCCGTGAACATTTTTCCCAGGTATACGCTTGAATTCAAAAAACCTGAAACTTTCTCCGTTATAAAACGTGTCCACAGCCTTGCCCCTCAAATGCCCCCCTTTTATCAAGACATTTTTAGCCCCTAATTCATAGATCATTTTTGCGGCCTCTCTTATATCTCTGTAGCTTTTTACAGTAATACCGGTCAGGATTCGCGCTTCGGGAATATTGGGTGTTACTAAAAGGGATAGAGGAAATATTTTTTTTATAAGGTGATTTTTTGACGCAGGATTAAGAAGAGGGGTATCGCCATGGGAATACATAACAGGGTCTAAGACAATTTTTTTTACATTATACTCCTTTAGTTTATTTGCGACGGTATTAATGATTTCATTGTTGAGAAGCATTCCTATTTTTGTAGAATCCACCTCTATATCAGAGAAAACGGCATCGATCTGAAGGGCAATAAACCTTGAATGGAGGTCAATAATTCCCTGAATCCCTTTGGTGTTCTGGGCCGTGATAGAGGTTATAACTGACGTCCCGTAAACTCCCAATGCGGCAAAGGTTTTCAAATCTGCCTGTATACCGGCTCCTGCGATGGAATCAGAACCTCCGATCGCTAACGCTTTCTTCATTAAATATCTCCTCTCGAGTAATGATAAATGATCAGTAATCAATTAGCAATTAACAATTAAAATGTTGTAAAAAAATAATTTGTGAAATTCATGCAATTCGCGGTTATAATTTCAGTTATGGCAACACAACAAAAAAGCGGTTATTTAAGTTCCCTGAAAAAGGGACTTTCCAAAACAAAATCAGCACTTGCTGGTGGTATGGATAAGATCATTTTCAAGGCTAAAAAGGTTGATGAAAGTCTGATGATAGATAAACTGGAAGAGCTTTTAATATCAGCAGATTTGGGAGTAAAGTTCACGCTTCAAGTGTTGAATGACTTACGAAAAGACATTAAAGAAAGAAAGATAAAAGAGAGCCGGGAGATCAAAGATTTCTTGAAAGAAAAAATATCCGGCATGCTTACGAAAAAAAATGCAGAAATACTATGCAGGAATGATTCCCCTCATACTGTTATGGTCGTTGGAGTCAATGGTTCCGGAAAAACGACAACAATTGGGAAATTAGCATACCAATATTCCTGTGAGGATAAAAAAGTCCTTTTAGCGGCAGGAGATACTTTTCGGGCTGCTGCCATTAAGCAGCTCCAAATATGGGCAGAAAGAACCTGTTCAGATTTCATAAGCCATCAAGACGGCGCGGACCCCTCAGCGGTTGTTTTTGATTCTATGAAAGCTGCCAAAGCAAGAGGAAAAGACATATTAATAATCGATACTGCGGGACGATTGCATACGAACACTAACTTAATGGAGCAATTAAAAAAGATTAAAAGAGTTATTTGTAAGGAGATGGAGGATGGTCCCCATGAAATTTTATTGATTATGGACGCGACTACCGGGCAAAACGGTTTGTCTCAAGCCAAGATGTTCCACGAGGCGCTTCATCTTACCGGAATTGTATTAACGAAACTGGACAGCACAAGTAAAGGCGGGATTGTGGTTCAAATTATCGATGAATTAAAAGTACCCGTAAAATACATTGGTATCGGCGAAGGATTGGAGGATTTGAAGGTCTTTAACCCGGAAGAATTTGCAAACGCTCTGTTTTAGGACTCGCTACTTAGCTCACAACGTGGCCAGTACCCGCAACCACAATTGAAGCTCCCCGTAGCAGAGCTTTAGTTTAGAGTATGGTTTTATTTTAAGTTCACTCGCTAAACACTTTAGGTAAGGAAAACCAAATTGGACGGTTTTTTTAGGAAAGCCGTCCAGAAGGTTTTGATGCCATGGATGGCAGAGCTCAGCTTTGCCGATAACCAAGATTACAATCCCCTGTATCAGGGTGGCAACTCAGGGGTGTCGGGGTCAGAGATAGGTGTCGGATTCATTGAACAATTAAAAGACTTAAAAAAAATTTTCAGAGTACACAAAGAACACTGAGGATGAAAACAGTTGGCAGTTGGTCAAGTATTAATGGGTTTAAAAAAAGGGAATAAATATAAACTTTATTTAAAAAGGGAATAATAAATCAATAAAGCTATAACGATGAAATTAATAAGCAGTCCACCTGCCATCATAAAGTTGAATATCTTGCTTTTAAGTTTTTGTTTATCTGTTTCCATTTCTTACCCGTAATTTTGAAAGGTCTACTGAAAAAAAATTTTCGCAGTAAAGCGTGCCTCTCTATTTGAGTGCGCTCATCAAGCCAGGGTCTTCGGCCATATTTTTGTTCCTGACGTCATAGAAAACTTCCATATGTTTCCTCTTATATTCAAGATAATTGTGCAAATCAGGTATGCATTGAATTATGAAACTCATTTTTTTATGTTTCGGAGAATAATTTGCCGCTCTGTGCTGTCGGGTAGTATCTAACTTGTAAACCGCGAGCCTTTCTAAAGGGCCATATAACCTGTTTTCTACCTCGATTCCAAACATTTTATTTTCAGAATGAGTAATATCGCAAAGAAACCTGTCTGCGTTTTCTCCGGCAAGATCGAGGTGGTAATGCATGAAAGATTCCGGATCGGTAAGAGTCAATGACACCCTTATAATAAAAAACTTTTTATAGTATTCTGTAAAAAAAGAATGAATGGTTCCCACAATATTTTTAATCATAAATTCTTCTTTTTTATTTTCGGGGGGAGGAAATAGAGAAGTATGTATAACTTCCTTTAAAAAGTATTCATAATCTTCTCTGTTATTGAAAAAGCGTATAAATATATCATCGTGAATTACATATTTGTTAAAATAAGGATTCCCAACGCCGTCATAAGGATCATCAGAGCCTTCATCTCCCGGGAGGTCATGCGTTTTAGGCAAATCCAATCCTTCAACATATTTAATGAAATCATCCACCAGTTTTACGTCTAACGGCATATCGCCTACCTTCTGAGCGTCCATGTATTCAGATGTCATACCATCCTCCTTATCCTACAATACCCCGCAGATCCCCTTAAGGGTGTAAAACAACTTGATCGAGATTTAATCAATGTCCTTTTAAAAAGTCTATCAAAACGGCATTTTCAAGTCAAAGATTTCTTTTTCAAGTTAGGGCATCCTGGCTAACTTTTTTAAAATTCCTACACGTTAAATTAATATAGTCTATGAAAAGTGGCGCGCCCAAGAGGATTCGAACCTCTGACCTACTGAACCGCAATCAGTCACTCTATCCAGCTGAGCTATGGGCGCGTTATAAAGCTATCAGAACTCAGCTATCAGCCGTCAGCTTTCATAATAAAAGCATAGTTTTGCAGATTTGTAATCTAATAGGTTAAACAGCGCGGCTGAGCCTTTGAAGTTTTATTACAAACTCCCTTATACAGCATCTTCTCCATGCTCTCCTGTCCTGATTCTTATAATGTCTTCGACAGGAAGCACAAAAATCTTTCCATCTCCAATTCTTCCTGTTTGCGCCGTCTTAGTAATTGCCTCAACAATCTCTTCTACCATAGAATCAGAAACAATGATTTCTAATTTTACTTTAGGTAAAAAGTCAACGACATATTCCGCACCTCTGTATAATTCCGTATGGCCTTTCTGCCGGCCAAACCCTTTTACTTCACTTACGGTAATCCCTTTAATATCAATCTCATTTAGTTTATCTTTAACTTCATCTAATTTAAAAGGTTTTATTATAGCTTCTATTTTTTTCATTTATTTTTCGCCTTTCATCAAATTTGCACAAAATATTTTAACCCCTGCTTTGAAAATATTAAGTTTGCTCATAGAAATCAATATTATCATAATCAATATATCGTGTAAACCCTACCCCTCATGCCTTAAAGTTTGAAGCGGTTTATTTTTCAAAATGCTCCAACTCGATAAAAGTCCTATTGCCCAGACTAAGAAAACGGTAGCCATAACAGCAATGATGATTGGTAGAGGTCTGAACCCCCAGTCAATCCGGACTAAATGCTTGTCGATACCGTAAGAAAAAAGAATTGAAAGCAAAGACCCTACTCCGCCCGCAATGAGGCCCAACAATAAATATTCATATCCCAAAATTCCCGCGATGGCTCTTTTTGTTGCCCCAACAGTTTTGAGTATAGCTGCTTCGCGCATTCTCCGAAATTTGGTAGACGCAATGGCGCCGGATAAAATGACAAGGCCGGTGGTGATTGTAAAAACAGAGAGCATTCGAACTAAAAGAGATATACGATCAAGAACTTCACGGGCTCTCATTAAAATCTGCCGCGTACTAATTGCCGTTACATTAGGCAATGATTCTGCCACAAAGGTTTGCAACGCCAGTTCATCTTCCTCAGGAACCTGCGCTGTTGCTACAAAATTATAAGACAGGTTTTTTACGGAGCCCGGAGAAAGGATCATATAAAAATTTGTCCGCCGGTTGTTCCAGTTGACTCTACGAATAGAGGTAACCGTGGAAGTGACAAAAGTCCCCTGTATATTCAAGGTAACTTGAGATCCTAAAGAAACACCAAAGGTATTAGCAGCATCCCTTTCTACAGAAACTGTGGGGAAATTTTCTTCAGAGTTTCCCCACCATTGTCCTTCAATTACAATGTTTTCTTCCGGTAGAGTATCCGTATAAGTCAAAACAAATTCCCGGTGGAAAAATCGTTTGGTTTGTTGATTATCAAACTTCATCTCTTTAATCGGTTTGTCAGCTACCGCGTGAAGCCGCGAACGAATTATCGGGACCATGCTGGTTAAACGGGCTTCAGGTATTTTCTTAACAGAGTTTTCAAAACGTTTAACCTGATCCGGTTGAATATCAATAAAAAAGAAGTTGGGCGCATCCACAGGGGCGTTTTTATCGATAAAATCGAGTAAATCAGATTGAATAAGCTGAACCGTAAGAGTCAGCATGACGCCTACTCCAACAGCAGTTACTATTGATACTGCCTGGCTATGAGGGCGGTAAATATTTGTAAGTCCGTATCTACTTGTTATGCTTCGTGGTTTAGGTAGTCTTTTCAAGAATTTTAAAATCACACGGGTAACGAAAATTAATATTGCTGTCGCTCCAATCATACCTGAGAAAAAAATGAATCCGGCTTTAAAAGATCCTGCCTGCCAAAACGTGATAAGTGCCAATCCCAATCCCGCTATAGTAACAACCAGCAAACGATCGGGATAAAGGGTATTAAAATTCCGGAATATAAATAACCATTTATTTCTATATGGCTTCATTTCTGTTGAAACACCAAAACCGCTTTCATTATCATCCTGACGTAATAGCATTGCCGGAGGTGTACGTCTGGCGTTAAGCAATGGCCATATAGAAAAAATAAAGGTGGTAACCATTCCCAAAATTAATGCTTCAAACGCAGGCTTCCAAACCCACTGGTTAACAATAGCAACATTGAAGTATCGGTTAATTCCAGATGCAACCAATCCTTGCAGGCCAAAGCCACCAGCAATTCCTAGCAAACTGCCTGTTAAACCTAAAAACATAACCTGGATTAAATAAACTTTTAAAATTTGGAGAGTTTGTACTCCAAGACATTTTAGAATTGCAATATTTATAAGTTTAAGGTGTAAAAAGGTGCTCGTTATCATTGCAATACCAACACCACCAACAAGTAAAGCAATAACTCCAATTGATCCGAGAAACAACTCAAACCTTTTAAGAGATTCTCTTAACGCGGGCTGGGCTTCTTGATAGGACTGAATTTTTACGCCAGAACCGGAGAATCCCATTTTCAATTTACTTACAAGAGGTTTTACTGCTATACCCTGCGGAATTTTCACTTGAGTTCTGTACCGAATACGGCTTCCCGGCTGGATGAGTTTTGTTTCATCGAGTACTTTTGATGAAATCATTACCCTCGGCCCAAGGCTGAAAAGAGTAATTGCGCGATCCGGTTCACGTTTGATTACACCATTTACGCTGAGTCTTTTTTCTCCTAATTGGAAATAATCACCTATTTTCAGATTACTTTTAACAAGAAAAGATTTTTCTACTAATGCGCTGTTGCCGAGTAGCAATGTCTGGAAAGGAGCGTCTGGGAAAACCTCTATATTGCCGTAAAAAGGATAATTTTTCGGAACGGCTTTTAATTCCACAAGCATTGAAGAAGAAGGCCTGTCTTCATTTGATTCAATCAATGCCATGGCTTTTAGTTCCACAACAGTTTGAACATGAGTGTACCCCTCTGTTAATTGCGTCACAATTTTTAATTCTTCGTCCGAAAGGGGCCAACTTCCCCTGATTTCTATATCAGAGGCTATCAAGCTTTTTGATTCTCTTTGAATGGAGTTAGCAATGTTTGCGGAAAAACTTTTTACCGACATCACAGCACCAACTCCAATCGCAATACATGCTATAAAGAAAATTAGCCTGTGCCAGGACCCGCGGCACTCCGCCATAACGAGTTTAAAAATCACAATGATGGTTTTACTTTTCATTGTTTTAATCCTAAAAATCTACACTCATCTGCGTCCAAAATAAAGTTCCTGTCCTATTAATTATGAAGCAGTATCGGAAACAATTCGCCCATCCTCTAATCCAATAATCCTTTCAGCTCTTGAAGCAATATCCAGCTCATGGGTAACCAAAACCAACGTCACTCCATGTTGATGATGCAGTTTTTCAAGAAGTTCAATAATTATTTCGCTATTAGCGCTGTCCAGGTTACCGGTAGGTTCATCGGCTAAAATAAGTTTAGGGTTGTTTACAAAAGCTCGAGCCACTGCCAACCGCTGCTGTTCACCCCCTGAAAGTTGTCTCGGATAATGATTCAACCGATGGCTGAGATCTACAGATTTTAATGCTTCTTTTGCTTTTTCTTCAGAATGATTACCGCTACTCAATTCAGAGGGAATTGACACATTTTCATGGGCTGTAAGAGTTGGTATTAAATAAAAGCTTTGAAAAATTATCCCTACTTTTTGCCCACGCAGGCGGGCTAATTGATTTTCATCTAATTGCGTTAGATCTTTGCCATCGAGAAAAACATCTCCGTTCGTTGGAGAATCCAAGCCTGCCATAAGACCTAATAAAGTGGATTTTCCACTCCCGGACGGACCTGTAATCGCAATGAATTGTCCTGCTGGAATATGAAGATCAAGGTCATTAATTATTCTTACTTTGTGACCACCACCGTGTAATGATTTGTGTAAATTTTGAATCCTGATCAAAGTAAAGTCTCCTTACAACATAAATCGGAGAGGCTCCGCAACCGAAAGGAGCTTCCGCTCCGGCAAGCAAACAAAAAAACTTGCTCAAAAAACAAGTTTTTACAGTGTAGTAGTATAAAACTACTAATGCTATAATGCCATACTGAGAATTAATTAACCACTATGTTTGTAGTAGGTTTACGATCAAAAAAAACGTTAAGCCTCTAGTAGAGAACTTTCAAAATAACGTTGCAATAGACAAATCAATTCAAATATCCGAAATACGAATAACTAAATCCGAAACATATACTGCACCCCATTAAGTGAGATGGTGTAAATGGGTGTTTTGAAAATTTGATCGTTGGAATTTCAAATTTGTTTCGAGTTTCGTGCTTCGAATTTCGGATTTTATTCCTACTTCATTTGCACAGCATTCTTGTAATATTAATATGAAATAAGGCGACTCGTTCCCAAGCTGGAGCTTGGGAACGAGTGTTCTTGTGTCTTAGTGGCTACAAAAAAATTATGACTATGAACATAAAATTTTCCTTATCTGTATTTTTCACTTTACTCTATTTGATTATTATAATTGGAGATAGTGAAGGAAAAAACAACCTTCTTATAGTTGCTTTAGGAGACAGCCTGACAGCAGGTTATGGAGTGGAAGAGAGTCTATCTTTCCCAGGGCGTCTCCAAAAAAGATTTAAAAAAAAAGGGTTGCCCCATCGCGTTGTAAATGCCGGAGTGAGCGGGGATACTACCGCAGGAGGACTTCGGAGAATACATGGTATTCTGAAACAAAAACCGGATATTGTTATATTAGCGTTAGGTTCCAACGATGGTTTACGGGGTTTTCCGCCCGCTGAAATTAAAAAAAATCTGGAGGCAATAATTAAAATCTGTCTGGAAAATAAAACAATGGTCTTATTGGCTGGAATGAAAATTCCCCCTAACTATGGCCCAAAATATACAGGAGAGTTTAAAGCAATTTATCCTCGTTTAGCCAAAAGATATGATCTATTCTTTATACCATTTCTTTTAGAAGGTGTCGCCGGAAAAAGGGGGCTGAACCAGGCAGATGGCATTCATCCCAAAGCAGAGGGATACGCAATAGTGACTGAGTTGGTTTGGCAGGCATTGCTACCAATGCTTGAATAGTTTGAAAAATATCCCCCGATCTTTTTTTCTTCTCTAAAAAGAGGGGTTTCGCCTCTGGCGATGGAGATGTGTATGGGGTATATAAAAAACGACATGATCACAAAAAATATTTTTAAACGTGCGACAAGGCATCTCTCAGATCTTCTTTAATATCATGCCAGTCCTCAAGACCTACAGAAAGACGGATGCCACCGGGTTCCATACCTGCTTTTCGCTTCTCATCTTCTGGCAAAGCCGCATGTGTCATGGAATAAGGATTTTCAATAAGTGTTTTTATGGCCCCCAAACTTACGGCTAAAGTTATGGAATACGCGTGATCTGCCAAATAATCTATAAAGTTTTCCACTTTAGGGCTTTGCTTTCCGTCTACTTCAGCGTCTTTCGGAAGAAAATAAATCATATTTCCAGGTGAGAACTTTCCCGTGGAATTAATCATCTGGCGTTTTGCTAATTCAAATTGAGGGAAATCATTTAATCCCGGGTAAACCACTTTTTCAATTTTAGGATGTTCGGACAAAAATTTCGCGACTTGATGGGCGGTTTTAATTTGATTGGAAAACCGCGTGGCAAGTGACGGCAATCCGTAGACGAGAAAAGTCCAAGCGCTTTTCGGATTAAGAGAACCGCCGAAATCTTTCCGAAAAAGCATAAGCCTGCCATAGTAATCGTGAGGGCCAATCACAGCTCCACCCATATCCGTACCAAATCCACTGATACCTTTTGTCAGGCTCTGAACAGAAAAGTCCGCTCCCAATTCAATTGGGCGTTGACAATAGGGAGTGGCAAAAGTATTATCCACTACTATTTTAATGTGTTTTTCTTCAGGGCGACAGCTGTTAATTTCATCAACAATCTTACGTATGGCTGCAATGTCTACTAAAGTTAAGGTAGGGTTAATAGGAGTTTCAAAATAAAGCACCCTGGTCTTATCCCTAATAGCCTTGTGCAGGGCTTCTTCATTATTGATGTCAGTCCAGACCACCTTAATCCCGAAACGCGGCAGCCAGTTGTTGAATAGGCTGTAAGTACATCCGTAGGTAACCTGATGCGCCACGATTTCATCACCAGCCTCACCCAACACCCCGACAACAGCACTGATAGCCGCCATGCCGGTGGAAAAGGTTACGCATATTTCTCCCCCTTCGGCATAGGCCAGGTTTTCCTCCAGCATACCGCGGCTCGGCTCATCCAACCGGTCGTAAACATAAATGGGAATATGCCTGGTGTCCTGCATGCACTCGGAGGCAAACTCAAAAAAACCCTGCGAACCACGATGCGTTGAGCTTAGTCGGTACATAGCTGAAGCGGACATAGGCGGGTTTACATGGTGGCTATATTCCCACTTCTTGCTTTCAAAGTTCCCATGTATCAAGTGAGTGCGCATCCTATACTCTTCTTTTGTTTTTTTACGACTCATTTTCGAAGGTTTCATAATAATTTCTCCTTAAAAGAAATTTAAATAGTAGCTCAAGAAAAATATGAAACATTAAACTTTGATGAATCATACCAAGCTAATGACCCATCTCTATATATATTGTGCCAGATTATAAGAATTTTATCACTTAAAACAATTGATATTTTTAAATCAAGATATCCGTTTTAAAAGTAATAAAAAGGGGTTGAGGAGATAATAGAAATAAAGATATAATACCGCTTTATAATAATAAATGCTTCCGGACACTAATTATTGGAGCTAAGTAAATGGATGAAAAACTTAAAGAAAAACTAACCGATAAAAATAAATGGATCAGAGGCTTATATATGCTGCTTTTTACTTTAATTTATAAAATCGCTGAAATCCTTGTTACCGCTGTTGCTGCTTTTCAATTTGTTGCATCCCTGTTCACAGGAAAAACCAATGAACATCTGATGACATTCGGGCAAAGGCTGAGCATATTTATTTATCAAATAATGCAATTTTTAACCTTTAACAGTGAAGAGAAGCCATATCCTTTCTCGCCGTGGCCACAGTCCCTACCTAAAGTTAAAAAAAAGAGGTCTTCAGGAGAAAGAGCTTAAAAAAGGTAAAAAAATTAAATCCACCCTAAGGCGGACATTGAGTTATTAGAAATGGATTTTTTAATTGCTAATAATATGGTTTTCCAAATGTTTTTTAGTTTTATCTAGCAAACTTTTAAACTGAATGCCTGTTGACTCTGATTTTATGCCTATCATGGAAAGGTTATGTAAAGAAATTTCTCCATTTGAGAATGACTTCATTTTAGAGTTCAAAGGGAAAAACGCAAAGGACAATATTACGAAAGGAATACATTAAGAAAAATATGGAATAAAGCTGATAAAGATGCAGGAGTGCCTCATATGCAGCTTCATTGGGGAACAAGGAACTCAGGAACAATCCAGTTGTTAGAGGAGGGATCATCACTCAAGGATATTCAGGAACTTCTTAGACATGCGGATTTAAAAACTACATATAAAGCCTATGCTCATTATCAAAGGAAAAAATTAATTAAGGTAATGCAACTAAGGAAAAAGAAAAATCATTCGGAGAAAATTTTGCGTTTCAAGGTTGAATCCGCCTTTTGATAACTTATGAACAATAAACAAAATATATACTTGATTCAAATAGGAACTGGAACAAGTGTCAAGGCCGGAGTAAAAATGTACCACTTGGCGGCGTAAAAGTGTACCACCTATAATGTAGTTAAAGGTATAGTTCATAAGGGGGTACCCCTTATGAAGTTTTTTTGTTATTTCACTTTTTTTTCTTTTTTTTTGCTTT
>MPLX02285538.1_pt1 | contig 20997 bp, 21 predicted proteins | sample 1617341 | NCBI WGS metagenome assembly MPLX02 (sample SAMN05944804, study PRJNA350692) | marine metagenome | biome: marine; feature: ODZ; material: water; isolation source: 120 m water sample filtered on 0.2 um supor filter | place: Pacific Ocean | collected 2012-04-08 | depth 120m m | reverse complement strand
GTACGGGCATCTGCAAACGGATCTCCGAAACACAGCACTGAAACCCCCTTATTTGACCCCAGAAACCTCGATTGGAGCCCGCAAATGGCCCTTATTGAGATTGATGTGATTTTTCTGCCTCGGGCGGCAAACACCGGGCAAGAAGCTCCGTAGTAGGGGGTGAAGCGAGCAGGCATCAGCGAACTTCAAGGAGTCCCGCGAGGGACTCACCAACTCACGATTCTCTTCTCTCTCTGACTCTCCTCTCTCTCCACCACGGGCCTCGTCAAGCACTCGACGAGGCCCGTGGTGTATCCCGCCCGCGGCGATAGAGGATCAGCAGAGAGGGCAACAAACCCGAAGTCTTGGGCTGCACAGGGCACCGCGTGGTGGTGCCGGCCAAGATCAAGGAACACCAGTGGCACATTCAGCGAGAAATGCTGAAATTGAGCACACGACCGCAAGATCCACCCATAGGTGGTGATGAGAGGCCCGCTGGGATCCACGACGATCATCAGCAGCCAATGTGATACGCAAGGGGCTACGTTCCACGAAGCACGTCGTCCTCGCACAAGCCGGACCCGCCGAACATCCTCGGTGGGTCCGGTGTATTTGGAGGGTTGTGATTTCATTCACAACTTCCGGCGGTGTCAGATCTTGTGAACTACTGAACAATGTTGTCATTCTCAAGCGATGGCGGTCTAATGGTCGAGAATTGTGAGGATTGAAATACAGATCTGCGGGGCTTCCACGCAAGGGATGAAGGCTCAACTCGTGTCAGAACTACACAACAACGCACCAACCATGCCCCGCCACGATCCGCAGGGTGATTCTTCAAGCGACATGGTTGTCGCCACCGCGGCCGAATCGGTCATTCGGTCGGTCGATCGCGTGCTGCGTCCTGATCAGGACGAACCCTTCGTGATGACATGCGGTGGGCTCTCCAGGCTTCGCCGCAAGACAGCCTGACGCGACCGCCGACCGCTCGGTACCGTGGCCTGATGACTGCCCCACTGCTCAGTATCAAACGGCTCTCTCCGCTCGCCACCATCCCTGCCTATCAGTCCCACGGGGCCGCTGGATTGGATCTCCATGCCGCTATCGATCACGAACGGGTCATCGAACCCGGCTGCATCGAGATGATCCCCATCGGCATCGCCATCGCGCTGCCAATCGGGCATGAAGGTCAGGTTCGTCCCCGATCCGGTCTCGCAAGCAAACATGGCATCACCCTGCCCAACGCCCCGGGCACCATTGATGAGGACTACCGAGGAGAAGTGTGTGTGCCGCTGATCAACCTCGGATCCGAACCATTCACCATCGAACCGGGCATGCGGATCGCCCAGATGATCGTTTCACCGGTAACACACTGCAGGATTTCGGAAGTAGAGAAACTGGACAAGACCGAACGGGGGCCGGGTGGGTTCGGGTCGACGGGTGCAGGTGCCGGGGTCTGACCCCTTTCGCTATCCAATCCCCACAATCTCTGTCAAACCAACCAGCCCAAGCGGCTCACGGGCGAAGAAGGGTTCGGCGGCATTGACACCGATGCGGCTGCCGAAGTAGTGGCCGGCTGACTCGACCCACTCTACGACGCGGCGGTTCTTCTCTGGAATGACGAACTGCGTTTCGTAGGCGGTGATGGCGTCGCGTTTGCGCTGCTCATAACCGCTGATATCCATCAGGAAGGACGGCTCGGGGATGATCCGCAGGTGCGTGCAGTAGTAGTGGAAGAGCCACCTTGGATAGACCGGCTCGCCGGGCAAGTCGATCTTGGTGAGTTTGGCATCAAAGCGGGCGTCTTCAACGATACAAGTGACGGCCCGGTGGTCGGGATGTGCATCTTCTGGAAACGGCACGAACAGAACATCGGCCTGGTGCTCACGAATCACACCGGCCACGGCGTGCCGCGCTTCGATGGTGTGTTCGACGAAACGGTTTCGCAAACCAATCTGCACCCGCTCCACACCGAGAATCTCGGCGGCCTTGGCAGCCTCGGCAGCGCGGGTCACTGGATCGCCGTGTGGCGTCGGCTCACCATCGGTCATGTCTACCAGTACGACATCGTGCCCCTGTTCGACCAGACGCGCAATCGTGCCACCCATGCCGAGTTCCTGATCATCTGGGTGCGGACCGAATACGAGGATGCGTGCCATGGGCCGGGAATACTACTCTGCCAACTCCCGGACGCGCAGCGATGAAAGCACTGCCCTCGCTGCAACCTCCACCTCCATGGATGTGCGTCTCCACGCCCACATGTCCTGCCTCTCTGCAGATTCGGCTCGCGCTTGCAGCCGCTCGAGCAATCGCCCCGCCTCGATTTCAACTTCCGGCGGAGGCGACCAGTGCATGCGATCCAGTGAATCTGCCGGCCACGCAATCGCCTTGAGTGCCAGCGGCAACCTCGGCACCTCACCCCACTTCTGACAGATCGATCTCACCTGCGCATGGGTGCCCGCATCATCGGTTCCATCCTGTACGGCCCGAACACACTCCAGCACATTCTGCTTCAGATCCGTGTCGGCCTCTGGCCAAAACGACGCGGTTGCCAAGGTGGCCAGTCTTCGTCGGCGGCGGCTGTCCTCGATGATGCCCGACACGACCACCATGGCGCCAGGGCTGGTCCAGACGTCATTGCACTGCGCCAGCCAAGAAGCCTGCGCGGGCAACTGTGCCAGTCTCATGTGCAAGCGATGATCGAGTAGTCGAACCGCGCGCTGAATCGGCCACGCTCCTTCATGAACCGGCACCGCCATCGATTCGCCTGCAAATCGAACAGACTCCGCCAACTGATCGACGACAGCGGCGCAGCCCGGATCATCGACGTTCAATACCTCGAAGGTCTCTTCGGCAGCGCGGCAGATCTCACGAGGGCCGCCGCTCTGGCGAACTGCCACACAGGCACCGACCGCCGCTCGCCGCCGCGGCGACGGGGCCCATGCACTCAGGTTCGGAACAATTGCCCGCAAGCCATCGAATCGATCAGACACTGAAAGCTGCTCGACTTGGGCCAGTTGTGTATCCAGGTCCGGCGGCGCTGCCTCTTCGATCCACCGATCGATCACCTCCAACGCATCAGTCCACGATGCAACCATCGCCACCTCAAGCCAGTCCGAGCGGGCTGCAGCCTCGGACAGCATCGAATTCAGTTGCCTGCGGATCATCACGGGGGCCTGCGGACCACCCTTGGCTGCTACTCGCTCACACCGTCGCTGTGAGTGAGCCAACTTGCGGCGGATCACTCGAACCCAGAGCGGTTGATGGGGAATGTCAGAATTCACGCCGGACAGTATCGCCCACCTCAGAGTTCACTGCCCGCCCGCCGCTCAGCAAGTTGCCGCTGCCGCCCGCATCCCGGCGAGCCGTACTCGATCCACCGCAGAGTCAGGCCTTCCGGAGGCATCGTCACGCCTGCGGCAGACCGCTCACCCGCTGAGATGATGGCGGCCATCGAGTTTGCAGGTCGCCGACCGGCACCGACTTCCACAAGCGTGCCCGTGATGATGCGGACCATGTTCCACAGGAACCCATCGCCGCGGACGGTGATGTCGGCAACTCGATCTTCCACCAAGGCAACCTCACATGCGGTCACTTCCCGCACCGTCGATTCGCGCCCATGGTTCAAGCGGGTGAAACTGGAGAAGTCGTGCCTGCCAACAATCGCCGCAGCGGCAGTGTTCATGGCCTCAAAATCCAGTTCCCACGGTACCCACGCCAGATGATGCCGATCGAAGAGTGGACGCTCATGGGCTTCTCTCCTGGAGAACGCGACCCGGTATCCGTATTCCTTGGCAACGACATCACCAATCACGTTGAACTCGTCTGGTACGACCTCTGCTGTGAGTACTCGTATGTCATCTGGCAACCTCGACGAAATGGCAGGAGGAAATCGATCGACATCCATCGCGCAGTTCGTGTCGAAGGCCGCCACCTGGCCCACCGCGTGTACCCCCGAATCGGTACGAGAGGCGCCATGAACCGATACCTCTTCACGCACAACCGCCCGGACGGCCTGCTCAAGTACACCCTGCGCAGTACGAAGCGGTTCCTCTTCCGGGGGGTGCTGCTTCTGCCAACCGAAAAAGTGTGTGCCGTCGTAGGCGACCGTCAACTTGATGCGCCGCGTCACCATCAGTTCGGATTCAGTGACCGAAAAGATTCCCCGGTGCGAACATCCGCTCTCGCTCGAAGTATGCAAGCGCGGAATCGACATCCGGGAAGATCTTCGTGGCGGTCTCCGTGATGAACGGTGAGGGCGGCTTCTCTGGCTTCCACACCACATAGACTTCCTTGGTGTGCTCCCACGCGTGCTGCAGTTCACGCTCCACGCCACTGGAGAGACCGGGAACGCCACCTGGAAGCTCTGGAACGAGCGAGACGATCATGTCGCTCTGGTCGATGAGCTTGAAATCCCGCATGTAGATCTGCCCATCGACATCACCCGCGATGTCGAGCACCTCGCGGACCCGCACTCGAAGTTCGGTGCCCTCTCGTCCACCGTAGGCGTGGGGCGTCACGTCAATCCAGTCCTCTCCGGTCTTCGCAGCCTCGATGGCGCGGTCGAGCAGGAGTTTCTCATCGACGTCTGCGGGATCGAACGTAATGAAGTGTTCGGCCAGTGCATCTCTGAAACGGCCGATCTCAGCCAGCACATCGGGCATGTCCACCACATGACTCATCGGAAAGGACGGATACACCCGCTTCATCTCCGGCCGCGTCACCAATCGCAGGCATGCCTCCACGGTGTCCTGCTGGCGACCACGACTGAGAATGTAGAACTGGTCGGCGCAACCCATGGCACTGGCGAGTAGTTCGGTCGCGAGAATTTCTTCTTCTCGCCATACCATGCAGTCCTTGAGGGTTGCGTCGATGTCGTGCTCGGCATGGAGGCGGTGATGCACCATCTCGATGTTGTCGAGCAAGCATATGAAAAGGTCAGGTTTGAGTTTCTCCATCTGATCAAAGTCAAAGGCACTGAACAGACCATGCCGCCAGCGGAACGTGGCATGTGTGTTGACCATCAGGTCCGGACAATCGATGATGGGCGTTGTCTCGGAAATGATGTCCTTGAACGCGGCTCTCCGAAGCGATGCAAGACGGCTCAGCGGTAGGTCAAGAATACGACCCGACCGCACATCCGGCCCCTCGCGGTACATCATGTTCCCGACGTTGTAGAGTTCGATCCGCTTGCCATGCTGGCCGCCGAGTTCTCGAACGGCCTCAAGGTAGGGTTTCTTGTCGATTCCGATTTGGCCGGTGATCACTGCTCTCATGCGGGGCAGGATAACAGGCGACCCTGTAGCAGCAGCCTCAACGCCGCCCAGATTCGGTCGACCGGCGATATCGACGCAGCCAAGCCGCTCGGGCGCGGGGTGGCTCCTTCTTGCCGCGAGATCGCGCGAATACGATGGCAAGGGCTGAGATGGCGACCACGAGTACGACACCGGCGATGATCCACTGCACTGTGCCAAATGTCGTTCGAGAAGCAATGCCGTAGCCGATCAACAGGCCGGCCCCGAATTGCATGGAGGCGGTCACGAGTACGCACGACCATGTGGCGATCGCGAATCGCCACATCTTCATGTGCATAAGCCCCGCAACGGTGATCGCTGGAGTGCGACTTCCTGGAATGAACCTCGCTGCAACGATGAACCAAATGCCCCGCTCATCGATCTGATGCTTGGCCTGCAGCAGCCGCTTCGGGTGCAGGAAACGCCGGATAAACCGCTTGTGCAGCAGCCGTGTTCCAAATTTGCTGCACCAGAAGAACCACAGCATGTCGGCTGTGGCCACGCCGACGATTGCGGCTATGAGTGTCGGTACCCAGATGTCTGCGCCAATCGCTTGCTCGCCGATGATGATGCCCGCCGGAATAATGACGATGTCCTCGCCGATCGGAATGCCGATGCCGCTCGCAAGCAACAGACCAAGCACGACCCATGGCAGGTATTCCGCGTATTGGATGATGAACTCGGTCATGGGGATAGAACTGCTCGTCTCTGCTCGGGTGGGCGGCACGCTTCCCGCAACCATCGCATCTTCGCTCTCGGCCGATGCCCTTTGTGAGACTTTCGCCGCCGCCACCACCACACGATCGTGATGAGAAGCAGGATACCGAGGCCGATGAAGACAGCGTCACGCACATGCGCGTCCCGTGTAGAGTCACCGAGCCCCTTGGCGATGAGCCAGCCGACGAAGAGCTGCCACGCCACGCTCTTGGCGGCTCCGATGCACTCGCCGATCATGAACTTCTGAATCGGCATATGCGCCAGCCCCGCTGCCGTAATGACAGGCGTGCGGGCCGCCGGAAGGATGCGGCCCATCACGATGACCCAAATGCCCCAGCGATCGAGTAGATACTTGATCTCTAGGAGTCGTCTCGGATGAAACATCCGCCGAAAAAACCGAATGCCAAGAAACTTGTATGAGTACCGCCGTACGAGCAACATCCAGATCAGATCTGCCAGCACCACTCCGCACCAGGCCGCCGCCACCGTCCACCAGAACGGCAGCACGCCCCGCTCTATCAGGAACCCCGCCGGAACAATCAGTATTTCCTCGCTGATCGGCACGCCGATGCCAGCAAGCATGATCACCCCGAATAACAACCACGGCCCATTGCTGGAAAGCGATTCTTCGACATGGGTTTCGATCTTGCCGTGGAGCGAGTTTGGATCCTTCACCAACGTCGACGTCGCCGATGAATCTCCAGCGGCAACGAGAAGACCACCGCCCAGAATGGCGAAAATAATCAGAAACTGTCGCATACGGAAAGGCTAACAGGCGAAACTGACACCCTTGGCGATCTTACTCGGCAGATCTACGCCCTCAAGATCGGACGCACTCATCGCGGTGAGCGGCGAAATCTCGATGGCGGCATCGATGTGGCCGTCGCCGCGGCGTGGGACCTGCACACCTGCCTGCTCAAGCCAATCCCCATAAAGATCAGATTGCATCTGCTTGCTCGACTCAGCCGAGTCGATGCCGGTGGCGTTCTTGATGGGGGCGAATTGCTCGGCACGATCGACTTCCAGAATCGCGGGCTTGGCGGCAATGCCCATGGCATCAAAGACGAACCGCTCAAGTTTGATGGCATTGGGCTCGCTCGGCATCATCGGTTCGCCCGTTCGGTGGTCGATATGCGAAACCTTCTTGACGGCGCGGTGCCATGGCAGGTCGTCTTGGCCGGCGGTCGCGACGCGACGGGCGAAGTCGGTGCTGATGATGTGCATGGCGCTGTTGCCGGCGGCGAAGCGAAGACGGCCCGATTCATCCGTGGACTGTGCCTCCGCTTCGCTGAGATCGGTGTATTCCACTACACCAAGGCGGGCATTGATGAAGGCGAAGACGCCCACTTTCTCATCGGGACCTGCCTTGGACACCATCTTGCTGGTGAACTCACCCGACGAGTGTGCCTTATCGGCGTGCAAACCGAGAAAGACCGGATCGAGCACCGGCGAAAGCGGGTTGTCCACTTGGAAATACGAGATTGCCTCGATGCCGCGACCCTCCATGTGGTCGATCGCTCCGCTGGCGAGCAAGGCGTGGAAAGAGCCTCCGTGTCCGTCCGGGCTCATGACGGGTACCCCTGGACGTTCCAAAAGGATCTTGCCCGTCTTCATGTCGAACGCCGGCATCATCCCCTGCGGGAACATCATGATTTGCCGCCGATCGAGACCGAAGCATCGGTTGTCGAGAAAGAATGCCCGCGTCTGAGAGTCGTTCGATTCGCTGGTCATGATGTACCAGCGAATCGTTCGGCCCCACCGCCGCTCCGCGGCAAGGATCTGCTCGGCGAACAATCGAAAGAGTGGTTTGCCGCTCACCGGGCTCGCAGGGAAGGTGCCCTTGGGGCCATTCCACCCGAGCCGCGTCCCCTGACCACCCGCGACAGTGAAAGCGGCGACGCGGCCGGCTTCAAGCATCGCTTCGCCCCGAACACGCAGGTCCTCTGCATCGATCAGATCGACGCTGTCACAGGCCTGCTCTGGTTTGATGCAGACGCACGGAGCCGGGTGCAGATCGCCATCACCTGCAACTGGTGCCGCCAGAACCAACTGCTCGATCATGGCGGGAAGCGACTCGAGCGGCAGCGATTCCAGACGCTTGAGCAGGACATCCTGGTCAATCTCGCTCAGCCCATCAATATGCTGGAGCAAGTGCGACTGCCTGCACGCTTCCAGTGTGGATCGCATCGCATCGAGGCGGCTCATGCGTGCTCAGGTATCCTCGGGCAGCGCGGGCGCCGTCCAGCCGGTGGGCAGGTGCCGCACGATCTTGCCGGTCTTGAGATAAATCACCTGCTCGCAGATATTCGTGCAGTGATCGGCCATCCGCTCGACGGCGCGTACAACGGCCAGCAACTGCATGCCCGCCGGGACTGATACGGCGCCCTCGGCAAGCGCGTTCTGAGCGCGACTTACAAGCTCGTCCTTGAACGCATCCACCGTATCGTCGAAAGCGAGCACCCGCTCTGCAAGCTGCGTATTCCCCATCCGAAGCGACTCGACCGTGTCGCGGACCATCCCGACCGCACTGTTCGCCATGACCTGCAGGGTATCGGCGACTTCGGTGTCCTTCCGTTGCTCGGTGGCCTGCGCGATATTGACCGCGCAGTCAGCGATCCGTTCGAGTTCATTGTTGATTTTCACGATGGTGAGAATCGATCGCTGGTCATGTTCATCCTCCGGGCGATACTGCATCAGACCGATGCATGCTCGCTCGATCTGCACATCGACATGATCGATCGTGGCGTCATCACGGACCACCGTGGCAGCGGTCGTATTGTCATTCTCGAAGTAGGACTCCACCGCCGAGAGGCACAGATCGGTCACGCGGCGGCCCTGTGCAAGCAGGTCGGCCAGTACGATCTCGAGGCTCTTGTGAAAGTCGTCCATGGCGGCTGAGGTGTCTCGAACCGGAGTATAGATCCGCTACCCCCGGAAGTGTCGTCTCACAGCCCCGGTATCATCCGCTTCCACCATGGTGGTTCTCAGTGTCAATGTCGATCATGTCGCCACCGTTCGGCAGGCGCGGCGATGCCTTGAACCGGATCCGGTACTGGCTGGAATGGAAGTGCAGGCAGGCGGCGCCGGCGGCATCACCGTGCATCTGCGGGAAGATCGCCGCCATATTCAGGACGATGACGTGCTGCGACTCTCCGACGCGGTCAACCTCCCCCTGAACTTCGAAATGGCGGCTACAGACGAAATGGTGGACTTCGCAATCTCGCTCCAGCCACGGTCGGCCATGCTGGTGCCGGAGGGGCGGCAGGAGATCACAACCGAAGGGGGTCTCGATGTCGCCTCTGATCAGGACCGCCTGCAGGCGGTCGTCCGGCAACTCGCTGATGCGGGCATTCCCGCGAGCGCCTTCATTGACGCTCAGGAGCGGCAGATCGCAGCGGCGGCGGCCTGCGGTTTCGCGGTCTGTGAAGTCCATACCGGCCCCTGGGCCGAGACCGTCGAGGGGCGAGGCGATCGGGATGTTGAGCTGGGCAAGGTCGCGGCCGCCGGCACGCTCATCACCGAGGCAGGCATGCGTTTCAATGCCGGCCACGCGCTGAACTACACCAATGTGCAGCCCATTGCCGCACTTCAGGACCTTCAGGAACTCCACATCGGCCACGCCATCGTGTCGCGGGCGATCTTCACTGGTATGCAGCAGGCCGTCCGCGAGATGGTCGACCTCATCGAGAACGCCACCACATGAGCACCGACCTCACCGATAACTCACTCCCTTACCGCATCGCCGTGCTGTGCTATCTGCGTGATACCGACGGCAAGTTGCTGATGCTGCACCGGGTCAAACCACCGAACAAGGGCATGTACTCACCCATCGGCGGCAAACTCGAACCGACCACCGGTGAGAGCCCCCACCGCTGCGCTATCCGCGAGACCCAAGAGGAGACCGGACTGGTCGTCAAGGACGGCGAGATCCGCCTCATGGGCATGGTGTCCGAGACCGCGTACGAGGGCGAGTGCCACTGGCTGCTCTTCCTCTATGAAATCACCCGCCCCATCGAGCACGATGAGATCACCGCCTACGAAATGGACGAGGGCACGCTTGAGTGGCTCGACCGTGACCAGATCGATCACCTAGATCTACCCAAGACGGACCGCGACATCATCTGGCCGCTCGTTGCAGCGTACGAAGGTGGCTTCTTCGCCTGCCACATCGACTGCCGCAACAATCCCATGACTTGGGAGGTGCTTGAATCTTGGAAAGGCTGATGATTGCGTTGCCCTCGCCCGGCAGCGTTCGCCCTCATCACCTGTTCGACTGCACTATGGACACTCGCCCCACGTCGCGAGAACCCAAAGCAGATCTTCCATCCCGACAAGATCATCCTCGTTGAGGTCGGCCATGCCGGTTGATCCGCTGCCCGAGCCGCCCCAGTAGGCCACAAGTTGGAGGAGGTCGTAGGAGTCGACGACTCCATCCGGGGTGGACCAGGATGCGCTGGTGAAATCAGCGATGCAGTCGGCTTCGTCTGGAATGCAGTTGCCGTCCCAGTCGTGACTGTCACCCAAGGCCAATTGATCCCAGTCCTCCACGCCGTCACCATCACGATCGTCCGCCCACGGTCCGCACCACACCAATACGGTGCCAGCATCGACCGTCGAGCCCGACCCATCATCCACTTCCTGCTCAGGCGCGCCGGCGATGATCACATTGCCCTCGATCGCCACGTTGAACCCCAGGTTGGCCCCGCCGACGATGTCCTCGCTGGAGAGATGCGCGATCTGCGGCCACGAGTCATCGCTCTGCCGCTGAAAGATCATGACCGCGCCATCGTTGGTGCCGGTGCCGTTGTATCCGCGGGCGCCGACGACCACCGTGTCGCCGTCCATATCCAATCCAATACCCATGTCGCTGCCACCTTGGGCCCTGCACTCATAGAGCACCGCAATCTGCGTCCATGTACCCCCCTGCTTCTCGAAAAGCCGCACCGAGCCGCCTTCATAGGCATTGTCGTCATCGTCGTAATTGGCGGCAGCGATTACGCCATTGGAGATCGCCACGGCATGGCCGAAGGGATCCGTCCATCGACCGTTGGGGTCATAGAGCATTGCTTCTTGTTCCCAGTTCGATCCGTTGTGCTCGAACACGAAGGCAACCCCATCACCGCTGGCGTTTCCGTTGCGATTGGGAGCGCCGACGACCATGACATCGCCCTCAAGGGCGATCGCATCGCTGAAACCATCGAAATGGCCGGGCACATCGGGAGCAAATCGCTCAACCTGATCCCAACTGGCGCCGTTCCAAGAGAAGGTCCATACCTGCCCGGTCCACGAACTGTAGTCCCAATCGTAATAGTCGCCACCGATCGCGAGCGAATCGCCATCGACCGCAATCGATCGGCCGAAGTCATCCACAATGTCATGGAAGGCTCCGGTTGTGTCGTACCAGCCTTCCAGCTCGCCGCTGCTAGCCCACAGGCCACTCGTGGAGTTGCGGCGGAAGGTCTCGACGATGCCCGGCGAGTGTTCTTCAGGCCCGCCCTCGGCATGCCAGACCAAAATGGTGTCACCATCGATCTTGACTTCGGCTCCAAAGTAGTCGTATGCCTCAGGCGTGTTCACCGCCTCGCCGCTGAGCGACTGAAGGTGGGTCCATGAGCCTTCGTTCAGTTCCCATACCTCGACTTCCCCGGCCCGCTCACCGAGGGTGCCGTCGTAGGGAACGCCGACGACAGCGATCGAGCCATCGACATCCACTGCGTAGCCGTACATCTGATAGGAATGTGGGCTTGAGTGGGTCAGTTCGAAATCGGGAGAACCAGCGGCGACGGGAGCGGCCACGACGCACGCGGCAATGAGGGGGAGAACTTGGGGTGTTGCGGCCATGAGAGGGCTCCTTCGGGCTACCCCATGTATGGCCGTAATGGGTCTGTGTGTGCTGTATTTAGGGGGGATTCAGAGTCCTGTAGCGAGCCGCACCCGCTCTAGAAGGTCCCCAGCGGCATCCTTGGTCGCCGCCTCCACGATGATCCGGGCAATCGGCTCGGTATTGCTCGGCCGCAGGTGGGCCCAGCCCTCAGGCAGATCGACGCGAAGCCCGTCGCAGTCGTCGATCTTCGCCTCGCAGAAGGCCGCTCGCATCGCCGCAAGAGCCGGGTCGAGATCGGCTCGATCGACCAGTTTGAGTTTTTCCTTGATGATGACGTAGCGGGGTATCTCATCCACCAACGCCGAGAGCGTCTTGCCTTCTCGCCGCATGAGGTCGAGTACGAGTGCCATGCCGGAAAGGCTGTCTCTGACGAAGGTGATCGCGGGCAGGATGATGCCTCCGTTGCCCTCGCCCCCGGCGATTGCATTGTGTTCACGCATAACCGCGGCCACATTGGCCTCACCGACGGCGCTGCGGTACACCGTTGCCCCGAACCTCTCTGCAACGTCATCAATCATGCGGCTGGTCGAAAGGTTGGTGACAAGGTTGGCACCGGGGTGCTCGAGCAGTACCCGCCACGCAGCCAGAGCGAGCGTGTACTCCTCGCCGATGTAGTGACCCTGCTCATCCACGAGCGCGAGTCGATCGGCATCGGGGTCCTGCGCGCAGCCGATGTCGGCGGCGTGCTCGCGGACCGCTTCGCACAGACCCGTCAGGTTCTCACTGATCGGCTCGGGTGTGTGCCAAAAGTCGCCATTGGGCTCACTGCCCAAATGTGTCAGGTCACACCCATATGCGTCGAGTAGTGAGTGTCCGCCAGCAGTGCCAGCACCATTGACCGAATCGAGCACGACCGTGAAATTTCGCTCGCGAAGCGGCATCGGATCGATCAGTCCGAGCACCTTCGAAATATGGGTGTCGGTGCCTCGAAGTTCGGTCGTGATCGACTCAGACGAGGCCGTGGTTTCAACTTCGTCGCTTCCGCGGAAGGTGGCAACGATCTCGGCGGCAAGTTCCGATGACGGGGCCGTGCCGTGGTGATCAAGAAGTTTCAGCCCATTCCATGGCGTCGGGTTATGAGAGGCGGTGATGACGACGCCTCCCGCTGCGCCTGTGGTGCCGATCATCACGCCGACGGTCGGCGTCGCGACGACGCCGAGGTCAATGACCCTGCACCCCACCGCCGCGAGTCCCGCGGCCGCTGCAGCGGCAAGTTCAGGACCAGACGGGCGGCTGTCCCGGCCAAGGCAGACAGCTGGAATGGTCTCAGCGCCAGAAACCAGATGGCTGCCCCAGCACGCAGCAAACCTGCGAGCGACCTCCGGCGTCATCGTCTTGCCGACGATGCCGCGGGCACCCGACACTCCGAGCATGAATGGCGCATCGGTCATTGCGTGAGTTCCATTGTGCAGGTCGCTTCGCATCCAGTGGCTTCGGTCACGGAGATCTGCAGTCCGGTCAGCCCAGAAGGAAGGTCCGGGCGAATCGTCGTGGCAATGTGCATGGCGACATGCTCTGCGGTGGGGTTGAGAGTGTCAAAAGGTGGTGTGCCGTTGAGGTCCGCACCACGAAACGGCGAGATGGCCGCATCGAGCAGGCCCTCTAGCAGATGAAAATCGCATAGCAGTCCGTCATTGTCAAGCGTCGGCCCCGTCACCGTCAACCGAACACGCCAGTCGTGGGAATGCGGCGTTTCCAAAACACCTCGCATCACAATGGCATGAGTGGCAGTGAAGGTGCGCTGGGTCTGGAGGCAGTACATGGGCAACGCAGGATATCACCCACATGGCGACTGCCACCCTTGGCTCGAGTTCCATACTCTCCTGTTCAACTGATCGCCCCCTCTGGCGGCGAAGCCGCGTCATTCCGCCCACGCAACTCGCCGCGGCATCGCCGAACCGACGAATCGCATCTCAGGAACATCTTCCATGTCAAGATCGGTGCCAGTCACGTTGTCGGCGGATACGACCAGATCAATGGTGGCGTGCGTAAGCCACCGACCGTCGCGGAAGGTCAGCCGAAAGGGCGATCGTGGAATGATCTGACCAGAAACATCCTGAGTCACGCCATCCAACATCGACCAACTGTCCACGCCGTCCTCCCAGCGAATCGTCTCCGTAAAAGGATCCCAGCGAATCGTCGTCCAGATCCCGTTGGCGGATTGGATCGAAAGGTAGTTGGACTCAAGAACACCTCCGCCTGGTCCGGTCGGCAGTGGGAGAAAATCCACACCGCCGCGAATCATCATCTGCGCCCGCTCGACGATGAGTCGGCCAGCGACACTGGCCGACACCCGCTCAGCAGTTCGGCGGTAGGTCTCGAAGCTGGCCCGCAATGCCATCATCGTCGCCGTCAACAGCACGACACTGATGGCCAGCGCGATGAGAATCTCGATGATCGAAAAGGCCCGTACGCTCCGCCGTTTCACCACAAACCTCCCTCATACCAACTGGGCGACTCGGGACTGGCCGTCAATGGCCAAGGAATGCCATCGGGAAGTTTGGCCGCTTCGTCATATCGAATCGTGATCTGGCCGAAGCCGCCAAAGCCAGGATCATTGACATCCACCCCCTCGGCGTCGCCATCCTCCGGGCCGAAGTAGCCGAGAGTCGTGTTGAAAGCGTCGGGCGTGCCGCCGTAATAGAGTGGACCCTGCGTCTCGGTCGGGCGGAAGGTGGTCATGAGTGTGCCGTGCACATCGGCCGAACCACGCACGTCAATCAGACCGGTCACGATGGTGCCGCTGAGTTTGACCTTGGTGGTGGTATCGCTGTCGAAGTTGCCCACATCGACCGACCAGCCGGGCAGCATCATGCTGGTCTTCGCCATCTCTTCGCGATCCGCTTCGGGCATTGCGAGCAGGATGCCCTGCAAGACGGCGGCATCGGGCTCGGCCAGCAGATCCGCGTCCTCGGGATCGATGAAGAAGCGTGAGTTCCCAGTGAGTTGCACCTTATTTCGCCAGTGCGTGTATTCGAGTGGGCGATCCCCGGCGAGTGTGCCGAGGAACGTGCAGCCATCGAAACGAAGGTTATTTGAGAAGGGGGTCGTGTCCGAGTACGTCATTCCATTGATATCAACGGTCATCTCCGGGAACCGCAGTTGCGGCACATTGCCCGGGCCGAACTCCCGGGCTCCGACGTAGTTCCAGTCGACATTCGTGCAATCCTCGGTCGTCTCAATCCAAGCAACCCCAATGAAGTAGCAGTCCACGAAGAGTGCATTGGTTCCCATTGGGATCTTGACATCGCCGAAGATCATGTTTCGATAGACCTGCCGATCAAACAGGTCATAGGATCCAGAGGAACCCCAGGGAACGGATTCCGGATCCGTTGTTTCACCGCTCCAACCGCCGTTACCGGCTACCTGCGACACGAAGGAACTGGCGAGATTGGCCTTGTCCTCGTACCAAGTCGTTGAGTTGAGAAACATCTCGCTGGTCAATGAAACGAGTTCTGGCTCGGCAACATTGAAACTTGCGGGCGGATGTATCTGATCGGTACGAACTACGCCTTCGGCACGCGACTGCCAAGAAGCGGACCGCGCCGACTCCCAGTCCGTCGAATCCACAGCAAAGCTCATGTGTCCGCGGATCTTGGCGTAGCGGTCCCTCGCATCGAGCACGCCGTCATTCAAGCCCATGGCCGTATCGAGCCCATCAATCACACCATCGCCGTTGCGATCGGGATCGGCCGCATCCAACATTGCGGCAAGGTCATTGTCGGCGTCAAACTCGTCTGTGAGCACGCCATATCCAGCGGTCTGTGCCATGTCAGAGTCGTACACAACGAGATCATCGTCGTCGACATCAAAGACTCCCAGAAAGAGATCGAAGTCGTCCACGTACTGATCACCGTCATGATCCTGAAGACTCGGATTGCTCGCAAGCGCCTCACCTTCACCGGCATGCCCCGGTCGAAGACGCCCATCGCCGTCGGCATCATCCGACTCGACAATCGCATGAAAGGCATCAAGCAGTGGATCCAGTGTGGTCGAATCGAGATCATAGAAATCACTTCGCAGCACGATCGGATCGCCGTTATCGGGCGTCAACTCACCTGCGACTGTCCCGTACAACGCGCCGACCGGCCCGTCCACGAGCACGTTCTTTCCGATCATGATGCGACTCTGCCCGATGAGGGCGTACTCGATGCGTTTCTCGAGCAGGAAGTCCATCTGCACGAGTCGCTGCACACCGTCGTCGATACCGCGGCTGGTCACCCGCACGCCGCTGCCATCGGCCAGCATCTCGTACTTGAGTTGGAACCACGGCGGATTGGCCCCATCGTGAACAGCGACTCCTTGCGAGTACACGATGCCACTGACTTCATCCAATGAAGCATCGACAGAAATTCCGTTCTCCAAAACCGTGCCATGATCGTCATGCCACAGATGTGCGTCGTAGACAGCGTGCATCAGACCGATTCCACTGGCCGCCGAAACGGTGTATCCATCCACCGGCTGCGTGTCGACTGTGCCATCGGCCGCCACCCAGGTCCCCTGCCACAGTCGGTCACCAAAGCCGCCTTCCAGATCTCCGGCCTCGACTACGAATCGCGAAGATTCTCGGCGGAGCCGCCACGCCGCAGTACGCAGCCCGCTCTCAGCCGCGCTCAGGCTGCGAGATACTCGGACGGCCGACTCAGCACTTCGGACATTGCCCTCAGACACGATGGCCATCACAGCCGTGAGTGAGGCTACGAGCGCCATGAAGATCATCGCAAGCACCGAAGTGACGCCGCGAGGGGGTGTACTGCGGCAGCTCATTGGACATGCACCCACGTGACGCTCGTGACGAGTTCACCCGGATCATCCGACTGATCGAGCCAGTACACATCCACCTTCACACGGACCGCTTCGGAGGTTCCATCCCCCACGACCGTCGCCAGATCGGTCGGATCGACCGACTGTACTTCGACAACCTGCCGCCACTGATCCATGTCGGGGATGACCTGCCCGGCTGAATCAATCGGCCCGGTGCCGGCCCAGCCCGATACATCGAGTCCGTCATAGTCATCCATGTCGTCCCAGTCGGTCAGCGCCACCTCGCCCGACTCGGCACCCCACGTATCGGTGCCCGTCACCGGATCCGCCACCGAAATCACCATGGTCCGCTCGCGAATCTCCCCGCCAAGCCGGGCTCCCTGCGCGGCCTGATCGCCCCAGTCGTTCTGCCTGGTGAAAGACTCATTGGCCGCCAGCATCGCCAGCATCGCTGTAGCGACGATGATGATGGCAAGTCCGGTCTCCACCAGTGTGAAGCCTCGCCGCACGCCCACATTGGATCGACGCTGCGTCATCCCGATACCAACGAACTCATCTTGAAGATCGGCAAGATGATGGCCATGGCAATGAAGCCAACGATTGAACCCATGATGACGATCAGGATTGGCTCGATCATGCTGGTCATGGTCTTGATCGCATCACGCAGCGCTCGCTGGTAGAACTCAGCCACTTCCTCAAGCACTTCGCCAAGCCGCCCCGACTCCTCGCCAGCGGCGACCATTTGAACGACCGAACTGGGCAAGAGCGGGGAGCCGTCCAATTCCTCGTGGAGCTTGCGACCTTCTCGCACCGCCGACTGCACTCGCTTCCACAGGTTTTTGTAGAGTCGGTTGCCGGAAATGTCTCCCGTCACGCCGACGGCATCGAGTACAGGCACGCCGGCATTGAGCAGTTCGCCCATCGTTTGAAGCGAACGGCTGACGTACAGCGCCCGGAACATGCCCTTGAAGAGCGGCGCCGTGAGTTTGAGTCGATCAAACCACAATTGCCCGACGTTGGTCTTCAGGGTTGCGAGCAAACCGATGATGGCGAGTACCGCCATCCCGACCAACAGTATCCAGTTGTTCACCATCCACTCGGACAGGCCCAACAACATCTTGGTCGGCGCGGGCAAAATTTCCTCCTTGCCTGCAAATACAGTGGCAAACCGAGGCAGCACAAACGTCAGAAGAAAGACCGTGACACCAATGGCCATCGTGGCAATCATGCCCGGATAGACACTGGCGCCCACTACCATCTTGCGGGTTTCGAGTTGCTGCGCAATGAACGCTGCAATGCGATCGAGCATCTTGGCAAAGGAGCCGGACATCTCCGAGGCCTTCACCATGTTGACATAGAGTGGGTTGAAGAGTTTCGGATACCGCGAAATCGCCTCAGAAAAGGATTTGCCGGCCTCGATGTCCGCTCTAATCTGCAGGATGATGCGGCGGAACCGGGCGTTCTTGACTTGATCGGCGATGCCGTCGAGTGCCATCCGAAGATTAATGCCCGCTCGCACCATCACGGCGAGTTGCACGGTGAAGTCGAGTACATCTTTCTGACTTGGTCCGCTGCCGGCATTCAGAACTTCAACCATCCGCTTCCAGTTCACTCGCTGCTCAACAATCGGAATGAGCTTGAGAACGTGGTGGCCCTGCTGCCGAAGTGACACCGCCGCCCCGGATGCCGTATCGGCGGCGATCTGCCCCGACTCGATGCGGCCGTGTGCGTTGCGGACTTCCCAGCGGTAGTTCGGCATCGACTTTGATCAGGCTGCGATCGCCTGCTCCATGGCTGTGGGGTGGGACGCTCGCGCTATGGCATCCTCGCGAGTAATCAATCCGTTGAAGCAAAGTTCGGCAATGGAGGAATCGAGCGTTGTCATCCCAAGGCTGCGGCTGGTCTCGATGACGTTGGGAATCTCGAAAGTACGGTTCTCGCGGATCAGGTTTCGCACGGCTGGCGTACAAAGCAAGATCTCGACTGCTGGCACCATGCCTGCAGCGTCGGCTCTGGGGAAGAGTACTTGCGAAACAACCGCCTGCAGCGTATTGCCGAGCATCGAGCGAATCTGGTTCTGCTGGGTCGCCGGATACATGTCGATGATCCGCTCCACAGTCTGGCTGGCGCTGACTGTGTGCAGGGTGGAGAGCACAAGATGTCCGGTCTCGGCCGCGCTCATGGCGAGCGCAGTCGTTTCAAGATCACGCATTTCGCCGACTAGGATGATGTCTGGATCCTGCCGCAGCGCGTGCTTCAAGCCGGAGGTAAAGTCGGGCATGTCATCACCGAGCTCCCGCTGCTCGATAAGGCACTGGCGGGATTCGAAGGTGTATTCGATCGGATCCTCGAGTGTGATGATGTGCTTACGTTGATGACTGTTAATCGACTGAATAATGGCTGCAAGTGTCGTGGATTTGCCCGATCCCGTGTCACCGGTCACGAGCACCAGTCCGCGGGGCAGCATGGCGAATTGCTGCACGACCAACGGCAGATTGAGCATGTCAAGCGGTGGAACTTTGTCGCGAATCGCCCGCATCGCCATAGCCGTACCGGTCCGCTGATGGTGGACGTTGACGCGGTAGCGGCCGATATTTTCGACTGCGTAGGAGAGGTCGAGATCCTTGTTCTCACAAAGCTGCTGCCGCTGCGCATCGCTGGCGATGCCAGTGATGAATCCGTCGATGCATTCGGGAGTCAATACCGGCCCATCGAGTCCCCGCATGATCGTGTCAACCCGCACCATCGGCACATGCCCCGGTACAAGGTGGATGTCGCTGGCATCAACCGCTGCTGCCTGATGAAGAATCGCGTCAAGTCGCATGCATGCCCTCCGAGCCGTACCCTCCACACCAACCATCGGCCTCCTGCACAAGCCACCTGAGTCCGCCCCCTCATGTTTCATCCACTTCCCCGCCGGCCTGCGCAATCTGCAACGCCTGTGCGGAAAACGCTGAATCCCTTCCTGCCGACCCCCTCCACTGCTCCACTACGCTCGTTGCTGCGAGGCCTCCCCACGCTGCAACGTGCTATGGTTCGCCAATGCCAACCACTCGACTTCTCGTGCCGCTGCTTCTTCTGATCACCGGATGCGCCATGCCACCGAAGGTTCTCCTAAGCGGAACAGGCATCTTGACTGAACGCTCATCCGACGCCACCGCCGGCACGGCGACAATCCATATCGTCAACCCAAACGATCACGTGATCAAACTGGTCGAGTTCGACTACACCGCGCAGATTCAAGGCTCCGGACCTTGGCGAGGCCGGCACGCTGGCGGCATGGTGCTTGCCGCAGGGTTCGATCGCACGGCCGAACTCCCAATTGTCCTTCCTGCCTCCGCAACGCCCGGAAGCCAAGTCCATATCAGTGGCTCACTGCACTACTTGGACACGAGCACGCTCGCTGAGACCTTGGCGGAATGGGGATATCGGCCCACAACCTCGTTTTCCGGAAGGGTGACGATCCAGACGGACTCGGTCCCGGTTGAGGCATCCGCCGAAACACATTGAAGAATTCCACTGGACAAGTCCGGCTGCGTTTGTAGAATCCGCGCCGACACATCCTTGGCGCCGCAATGAGGTCTCCGGCCATGTCCACAGCACACCCACCTGGTTCCGCGTTCGATCACACGGCTTGGATCGAATATCTGCTCGCACGGTTTTTCGCCATCCTCAGACCCATCGACGACGAAGAGAACGAGGGCTACTTCGACGGCATCGCTGAGTACATCGATCGCGATGATGATGACAAAGACGATGTGGACGACTATCTCGAAGACGACCAAGACCTCGCAAACGAAGACGAGGATGACCTCGGGTAGCAACAATGGACTTGGCGCCGACCCTGGCCCTTGTCACCAAAGATCAACATCACGTCAAAGCGTGTGGGCCGGGGTCAGTACCTGACCCCTTCCTGCTGGCAACCCATTTGTCGTCGGACCGTGACGCCTCGCGTGCACGACCATGCATGCCAGCAGCGGATGCCTCAACTGCGGCGCACAAATGTTGAACGGCGTCAAGCGAGGCAAATCGATCGCGAAGCATCGGCAATTCCGCCGCAGCAGCACCGCCATGCCGGAACAGGCAGCGATGCACTTCCTTCATCGCGTCCACATCGGCCTGCTCGAAGCCGTTTCGAAGCATTCCGATTACGTTGACCGCTCGTACCTCAGCCGGATGCCCTTCGACGATCATGAACGGCGGAACATCACGCGAGATCCGAGCGAGTCCTCCGACAAAGGAGAACCTCCCAATCGTCGCAAAGTGATGAATACCCACACCGCCACCGATGGAAGCGCCGTCCTCTACCGCGACATGCCCGGCAAGCATGACCTGATTGGCAATCACGGTTCGATCGCCGAT
>MPLX02043475.1_pt1 | contig 21030 bp, 20 predicted proteins | sample 1617341 | NCBI WGS metagenome assembly MPLX02 (sample SAMN05944804, study PRJNA350692) | marine metagenome | biome: marine; feature: ODZ; material: water; isolation source: 120 m water sample filtered on 0.2 um supor filter | place: Pacific Ocean | collected 2012-04-08 | depth 120m m | reverse complement strand
CCGTAAGAGGTGAATGCAAACTTTCGAGCAACCATCTCAGCTGCAGAAGCAAATCCTTCAGTGGAGAAGTCCTGACAGGGGAAGTCCACCTGTGATTTACGAGCAAAGGCGGCACCCAGATTCGAACTGGGGATAAAGGATTTGCAATCCTCTGCCTTACCACTTGGCCATGCCGCCGCCGGGGAACCTCAGCTCCCATCTGCGGATCGTATCAGCCAAGCTGCGAAGACACTTGTCGTGGTCTGCAACGGACACGGCGAAGATCTAATCGCCTTGCGTGTGCTCGAGGAACTTCACCGTTCTGGACCCGCAACCGCACTGCAGGTGCTGCCCCTGGTCGGCGAAGGAAAAAGCTTCGATCAAGCGGTGGCCTCGGGCTGGTTGACGCGCCTGGGTCCCTTGGCCCATCTGCCGAGTGGCGGCTTCAGCAACCAGAGCATCAAGGGGCTGATCAAGGATCTCCTGGCCGGTCTGACACTGCTGAGTTGGCGACAATGGCATTGCCTCCGCAACGCCGTTCGCAAAGGCGCCGTGGTCCTGGCCGTGGGGGATCTGCTGCCTCTGGTGATGGCATGGAGCAGTGGTGGCATCTACGGATTCATTGGCACACCGAAAAGCGACTACACCTGGCGCAGTGGACCTGGTCATGGGCTGAGCGATCACTACCACCGCCTCAAGGGCAGTGAATGGGATCCCTGGGAGTGGGCTCTGATGGCTGGGCGCCGCTGTCGCCTTGTTGCCGTGAGAGACCGTCTCACCGCAAGGGGCCTGCAGCGCTGGGGGATTGCAGCCTTGGCACCAGGCAATCCGATGATGGATGGCCTCTTGCTGGAGCCCTCTCCAGTAGCCCTGCAACGCTGCCGTCGCCTACTGATGCTCTGCGGCAGTCGGATGCCAGAAGCAGGCTCGAACTTCAAACGACTGCTCAATGGCCTCAACGGATTGCGCAGCGCCGGTCCGATTGCGGTTCTGGTCGCCGTTGGCTCACGACCGAGCACAGGTCAGCTGGAAGCCTGGCTCAAGTCAGCTGGCTACAGGCAGAGTCTGCCGCCATCCGATGCCATCAAAGCCCAGTCCTGCTGGGTGAGGGGAGCCCAGCTTGTGCTGATCGGACCAGGGCAATTCAATCGCTGGGCAGCCTGGGCAGAGGTGGGGCTGACAACAGCAGGAACAGCAACGGAGCAACTGGTGGGCCTCGGCATCCCTGCTGTGTCTTTCCCAGGACCTGGCCCTCAGTTCAAGCAGGGATTCGCCACAAGGCAAAGCCGATTGCTGGGAGGAGCTGTGATTCCCTGCCGCAACACGAAAGTGCTGGTCAAGCACCTTGAACGACTGCTTGAGGACGGCCCGCTGCGGCAACGTCTGGGACAAATCGGCAAGCGGCGCATGGGCCTTGCCGGTGGCAGCAAGGGTCTTGCCGAGCTCATCTCCAGCAGATTGCTGCCGGTACCCCACTAACGAGGGACCACCAACCTGCCATCAAGGGTGATACTGAACAGCACTCTCCCCTCTGCCATGGCAGCCATCCAGGACCATGAGTACGTGAAACGCTGCGCCGAGCTGGCCAGCCTGATGGGCATCAGCCTGGCCTCGGCCCGCAAGCAGGTGGAGCTCGCTGCAGCGCGGGAGGGAGGCAAGGATCTGGCCCAGCGCAAAGCGATTGCAGAACGCCTCGTCCATGCGGCCCAGGCACTGCCCCAGGATGGCGAGGGTTCACCGGGAGAGCAGCTGACCCAGCTGCTTGGCGCGCTCGCCCACGAAGAGAACTTCATGGTTGAGGACTGAGCCCATTGCATTGCTGAGTGCTGAGGCAGCTTTCAGCGCTGGGAGGCGCAATCTGTGCCCGAAGGCGCAATCAGTGCCCAAAGGCGCAATCAGTGCTCAAAGGTATGGGTGAAGCGAAGGCGATCAAGCTCCGCGATCACCGGGATGCAGCCGAAGCAGCGTTGAGCCAGCTGCCACCGCCCCTCTCGACGCAACATCTGCTCAAGCCGATCCCTTGCTGGCAATAAAAAACGTGCATCGTTGGCGGCATAGGCCAGCTGGGAATCGCTGAGGGCATCCACACTTCCCCAGTCACTGCTCTGGGCCTGTTTATCAAGCTCAACGCCCACCAACTCCATCACCACTTCCTTCAACCCATGCCTGGGGCTATAGGTCCTGGCCAGCCGACTGGCCACCTTGGTGCAGAAGATGGGATCCACCCCACAGCCAAGGCCACTGGCCAGAGCCGCCACATCAAAGCGCGCAAAGTGAAACACCTTTTCGATGGACGGCGACTCCATCAGGCTCTGGAGCCTGGGAGCACTGGTTTGTCCAAGGCCGATCCGAACGCAGGCCACATGATCTTCAGGATCACAAATCTGTACAAGACAGAGCCGATCACGGCCATGCACAAGCCCCATGGCCTCTGTATCAACAGCAAGGGCTGACGCTCGAGCGAAGCGCTCAGCCCACTCAGCCGTGAGATCAGCATCAAAAACAGCAAATCCGGCAGGTTTCGAGGACGGATCAACCATGGGGGAGGCAGGCGGAGCCTGAACAAACCTCACCACTGTGGAACGCCATCAGCCAAACCCATGGGGCGTCTCAGATGCCTCACTTGAAAATCAGCACAAGACGTGGCTAGACCGGGCGGAGCGTCTCAGCCACCGTGCTCACTCAACGCAAACCAGCTCGCCAATGTCTCGCTGACATTGAGCGGTACTTTGAGCAACCACCAGCACATTTTCTCGACCTTGAACTGGCCGTCTGCTGGGTGCTTGCCTGCCTTCTCAAGGAAGACAACTACCCAACAGGCCTCCTCCACAAACTTGAGAAGGAGCATCCCCACCTGCGGCTCTCAGAGACCGTCCTTCAGCAGGCCCTTGATTTTCTTGAGAGTCAGGGATCGATCAGCAGTTACAGCCAACGCTGTCCAAGTCGGGGCAGACCACGCCGCATGCTTCATCTCGTTCCCGAAGCTGGTGAAGCGGCCCGACGCCTGATGGAACCTTGGCAGAGCTGGCTGATCGGACATGGAATGTTGACCGTTTAAAAAGGAGGCGCACATCAGTGCTCCTCCTTGATGCCAACGGCCTTCTCCTCGACCCTTCTGCTGACCCTGCTGATGGTCATCGGCCTGGTGTTCTTTCTGCGGGCAGCCAGCAAGGACCGCACAACAGTGCTTGATTTTCATTCAAAGCGCCCTGCCATTGAAGTGCTTGAAGGGCTAAGCCACTGGCTGGAAGAGCGGGGATGGCAACAGGACGGAGGCGATCGCGACAGACAACTGCTGAGATTCCGGGGTCAGCTGGGCTGGAGCAGGGCCCTGGCCATGTTGTTGTCAGCCCTTGGCGCCATCGGCGCAGGCTGCCTCGGGCTCGTGCTTCAAGAAATCTTCCCAGCCTTGGGATGGTGGCCGATTCTGCTGGTCGGGCTGGGGCCTCTGGCCGGAATTGTCTACGCCGTGAAAGCCAGTCGCCAGGAGGCGGTTGAGCTCCGCTTGCTCAGCGACGATGACAATCAGTGCAGCTCAATCCGACTCAAAGCCCATCGAGATGAATTGATTGCTCTCGAGAACGAGCTTGCCGAGCCCCTGGGTCTGGCGAGTGATGGATCCCTGCTCTCCTCTCCCATCTGAATCTCCAGAACCTTCTGAACACTGCCGATGCCCCTCAGGAACAGGTTGAGCAGACAACGAGCCCTGTGCACGGGTGCTGCCGCACTGACAATTCTCACCGCTGGTCTGACAACGGCTGCTGGTCTGATAACACCTGCTGGTCTGATAACAGCTGCTGCAGTCCCGAGCCAAGCGGAGACAGATCCACTCACAGGTCCTCGCACAAGACTTGCAGGGGTATGGGTCGGCACTGAAGAGGTTCCAAAGGACCTGCAGATCCTTGTTCTGGCTGGACACGCTGACTCTCAGCGCATGGCGGGCTCAGGCACCTCCGGGGCTGCGGTGGATCTGCAGGGAGCCGCACCGATGGATCACCGCATGCGTGATGAACTCTTCTGGAATCAGAAGATCCGCGATGCCGTTGTCAATCAGGGCCAGCGGCGAGGGTTGAAGATCAGGGGCTATGACCCTGGCCAACTATCGATTGCAAGGGCAAGCGACCCCAGAACGAACTGGTCGGTGGCCCGTCGTCAATCCGCCCTCGGGGACTACGTCCTGGAGATTCATTTCGATGCCTACAGACCCCACGGATACGGATCAGGAGTGATCCCAGCCCTCAACCGCAAGCTGAATCGGGTTGACGAAAGTCTGGCGAATGCATTCGGTCGTTTTCCCAGGCTGTTCCGTGGTGGTTTAGGTGGGCCTAGACGAGGCCTGAGCATTCTTGAGATCGGCATGCTGGAAGGAACTCTCGAAGCGCGGCTGCGGGACCCCAGCACCCGGGAAGCCACCATTGAGGCCATCGCTGAACGCATTGTCAAAGCCCTCTGGCGGGGGGTCAGACCAGAGAGGGCCAAGCCGCCCAAGCCTCAACCAATGATCAAGTCAGGACCTGATCCCGAAAGCCCAAAGCCTCGAACGTTGCCGCATCCAGCCACTGCTGAACAGGATTGAAAAGGGTTTTCAGCAGAGCTCCAGTCAGTAGTCCCCAACAGGGGATATCAGGGGAGGTCACACCTAGGATCCACCACATCTGAGGGACAGGCATGGCAACGGCCGAACAGGCACGGATCGCCCTTGATGAGGTGAGGGATTCCGGTAGCGGTCGTTCTGCGGTGGAGCTGGGCTGGATTGATCAGATCAGAGTCACCCCTCCAAAAGCAGTGGTGCGGCTGACATTACCGGGATTCGCCCAGAGCCAGAGGGAGCGACTGGCATCGGAGACCCGCAGTCAGTTAATGGATCTTGAGGGAATCAACGACGTGCAGATCGAACTTGGCACCGCAGCCAGCGAAGGTTCGATCGGCAGGGCGGGTCATGGTCAACCTGCTGAGCGGCAGTCGATTCCAGGGGTGGATCAGATCATCGCTGTGAGCAGTGGCAAGGGAGGCGTCGGCAAGAGCACCGTGGCCGTGAATCTGGCCTGCAGCCTGGCCCTGCAGGGGTTGAAGGTGGGCCTTCTAGATGCAGATATCTATGGGCCAAATATCCCGACCATGCTCGGTGTGGCCGATCGCACCCCGGAGGTGAGTGGCAGCGGCGCTGATCAATGCATCCAACCCATCGAAAGTTGCGGCCTGGCCATGGTTTCCATGGGCCTGCTGATTGAGGAGAACCAGCCTGTGATCTGGCGTGGGCCGATGCTCAATGGAATCATCCGCCAGTTCCTCTATCAAGTGAACTGGGGAGAACGGGATGTTCTGGTGGTTGACCTCCCCCCCGGCACCGGCGATGCGCAGCTCTCTCTGGCCCAGGCGGTTCCGATGGCAGGGGTTGTGATCGTCACCACACCCCAGAAGGTTTCCCTTCAGGATGCCCGCAGAGGCCTGAACATGTTCATTCAGCTCGGGATTCCTGTGATCGGTGTTGTGGAGAACATGAGCAGTTTTGTTCCACCAGACCAACCTGATCGCCGTTACGCCCTCTTCGGCTCGGGCGGTGGTGAGCAGCTGGCCCAGGAGAACGCGGTGCCACTGCTGGCCAAAGTCCCCATGGAAATGCCGGTCCAGGAAGGTGGCGACGAGGGCCGTCCCATCGTCCTCAATCGAGCTGATTCAATCAGTGCCAAGGCTTTTGAACTGCTGGCCAGCCGTGTGCTCAGTCAGGTCTCCAAGGCCCTCTGATCAATGGTCACCAGTCAGAACCTGCGACGCAACGGAATGGTCCAGCGCTCTGCAGGTCGGCTGCGCCAGTGGAAGCCGAGGGAATGGCTGCTCTGGGGAATCCCCCTGCTCTTCGTGGCCATCGCCGGGCTGCTGATTGCCAGCACCCAGCGGCAGGCCGACTATGCCGACTGGTATCACCACTGGATCACAGCAGGGTTGGGACTCTTGCTTGCCCTTGCTCTTCAGCGCTTGCCACTGCAGACCTTTCGCCCGCTGCTGATTCCCATTTATGGCCTCACGGTGCTCAGCCTGGTGGCGGTGCGGATGATCGGAACCTCCGCGCTCGGGGCCCAGCGCTGGATCAGCCTCGGCGGCATTCATCTGCAACCATCAGAGTTCGCCAAGCTGGCGGCCATCCTCCTGGTGGCCTCGGTGCTCGATCGACACCCTGTGGAGCGCCCGGTCGACCTGTTCAGACCCCTTGGGGTGATCTCAATTCCATGGCTGCTGGTCTTCATCCAGCCGGATCTGGGCACATCCCTGGTTTTCGGCGCCTTGATGCTGACGATGCTCTATTGGTCTGGGATGCCCCTGGAATGGGTTCTGCTGCTGCTCTCACCACTGGCAGCAGCACTTCTTGCCGGACTTGTTCCATGGTCAATGTTCATCTGGATTCCAATGATGGGTCTGCTGGCCTATCGAACACTGCCGTGGAAACGCCTCGCGGCCATTTTGGCGATGGCGATTCAGGGAGCGATGGCTGCCATCACACCCTGGCTTTGGCTCCATGGCCTCAAGGACTATCAACGGGAGCGCCTGGTGTTGTTCCTGGATCCCAGCAAAGACCCCCTCGGTGGTGGTTATCACCTGTTGCAGAGCACCGTTGGCATCGGCTCAGGGGGACTCTTCGGAACTGGAATCCTCCAGGGTCAGCTGACGAAACTCCGCTTCATCCCTGAACAGCACACGGACTTCATCTTCAGTGCCCTGGGAGAGGAGATGGGGTTTCTCGGATGCCTGCTTGTTGTGACTGGGTTTGCCCTGCTGATGGGAAGATTGCTGCAGGTGGCCAGACAGGCGCGAACCGATTTCGAATCCCTTGTCGTTGTGGGTGTTGCCACCATGATCATGTTTCAGGTGGTGGTGAACATCTTCATGACCATCGGCCTCGGACCCGTCACAGGAATTCCCCTTCCTTTTCTGAGCTATGGGAGGTCAGCGATGCTGGTGAATTTCATCGCCCTGGGGCTCTGTCTTTCCGTGGCCCGCCGCGGCCGACTCGCCGGAACAGGTTGGTGAGCCCTTTCACTCCCCTCACCGCCATCCAGCAGAGGCTGGCGGAAGGTGTTCCCATCGGCAGGGGGGATGAAGCCACGGTTCGACGCCTCTGGTGGGCCGCTCTCGAAACCCTGCAGGAGGACATCCTGCTGCCCATGGACGTGGCAGGGGGGTTGTGGATGGCCTCACCTCTGCCAGCGCTCTATGAGCCAATCCTGCTGACCAGGCTGCAGGGATGGGTCTGGGCACCGAAGGAACTCGATCATCTGCCCCCCCCTGTCAGCAGCCTTCTCCCCCCCGGGCATGGGGGCCCGAAACCCCGAGGTGGTGCCAGCACGATCAGCCGTTATCAGCATCTGCCTCTGCGTCCGGAAGATGGCCACGATCCCCTGCTGTTGATCATTACGCCGGCCGTTCAGATCGCCCTTGCCCTGCATGGCCAAGCGGAGGAGCGACACCTGCTGATGCGCAGTGATCCCGAGACCCTTGGAGATCTGCTGAGGTTGCTGGATCAACGGCTCAGACATGAGGATCCAGCCAAAGCGAATGCACTGCGACAGGCCCTTGCGGACCTTGGGCCATTGCGCAGCAATGACGAGCTGGGAAAACTGTTCTGGCCACGACTGGCGGAGCGCATTGCCGCGATGGCTCCAAGTCTCACCCTGCAGCCGATTGCGAATGAACCTGGCAAGGCAGCTCCCAGGGAAGGTTCCGTTGAGGGGCCAGGCGGGGAAATCTCACTTCTGGAAGCGCTCACCCATGAGGTGAGAACCCCCCTGGCCACAATCAGAACGCTGATCCGATCCTTACTGCGACGCAGCGATCTGGCCTCCGTGGTGATCAAACGTCTGCGACAGATTGATGCGGAGTGCACGGAACAGATCGACCGCTTCGGGCTGATCTTTCACGCGGTGGAGCTTGAAAGACAACCGCACGAAACAGCAAGTCTTGCCCGCACCGATCTTGGCAACATGCTGGAGATGCTTGGTCCTGCCTGGAACCAGCAACTGGAACGGCGTGGGATTCAGCTCCATCTTGATCTCACTCCTAATCTCCCCGCCGTGCTCAGTGATCCAGGCCGACTAGAACCGATGTTGGGAGGTCTGATTGACCGCAGCAGCCGCGGCCTGCCCCCGGGTGGCTGCCTCTTTCTGCAACTGCGGGCAGCCGGTCATCGCCTCAAGCTGCAGATCCTCAGCCAGGGCCCTGAAGCCGCCGGCATCGACGCAACCACCCCTGAGCAGACAGCGGAACTGGGACCCGTTCTCAGCTGGAATCCCAGCACTGGCAGTCTGCAGCTGAGCCAGGGGGCCACCCAGAGAATGCTTGCCAGCCTGGGGGGCCGACTCACCAATCGTCGCGATCGAGGCCTGACCGTGTTTTTTCCCATCGACGATCGAACCTGACGATCACCCCAGGGCGAACAGAAGTGTTGACGGGTGTGAAGGCAAGAGCCATGAGTTCCATAGGGCACAAAGCACAGTGCTAATTTCCACCTATCACCGCATGCACAATCCCGAGGTCACTCATGACAGCATCAGCGTTGAAAGGTCAGCTTCCTAAGAACATCGCCAGCACGGGAGGACTGCTGAACTCCGCTGAAACAGAGGAGAAATACGCAATCACCTGGACCAGCCAATCCGAGCAAGCCTTTGAGCTGCCAACAGGTGGTGCGGCGATGATGAACCAAGGTGAAAACCTGATGTATTTCGCCCGCAAGGAACAGTGCCTGGCCCTGGGAACCCAGCTACGCAATGCCTTCAAGCCAAAAATCGAAGACCACAAGATCTATCGAATCTTCCCCAACGGTGATACAGATTTACTCCATCCAATGGATGGTCAGTTCCCTGAGAGGGTGAATGAGGGTCGCGTCATAACGAACCACAACCCCCGTCGGATCGGCGAAAACCCCAATCCTGCAAGCATCAAATTCAGTGGTCGCAATACCTACGACGCCTGAGGCTTAAAAGGACAGCATCGACAACTGAAACCACTGATCCCCATCAGGCCAGATCTATGTCTGACCTGATGGAATTAGGGCATCGGAGATCAGCTTCGAATCAAGCCAATGTCGGGCTGCGAAAATGCTGCCATGCACAGTACTGATCGTGCCGCGTTTCACCAGGCCGTCACCAACGGATCCACGTTTGTGCCGGTGGCGAGAAGCTGGCCCGCGGATCTTGAAACACCTCTGAGCACCTGGTTGAAAGTCGGGGCAGATCAACCCCCTGGCGTGCTGCTCGAATCCGTTGAGGGTGGTGAAACAGTGGGCCGCTGGAGTGTGGTGGCCTCGGACCCGCTTTGGACAGCAACATGCCGAGGCGAGCAGCTCACACGCCGATGGCGCGACGACCGGCGTGATCAATTCAGAGGCAATCCCTTTGAAGGGCTGAGGCAATGGACAAAGCCTTACAAGATCGCCTCTCTGCCTGGGCTGCCATCCCTTGGACAGCTGTTCGGAATCTGGAGCTATGAACTGATCCAGTGGATCGAGCCCAGCGTCCCCGTTCACAACAGAGACGCCAACGCCCCCCCAGACGGCATCTGGATGCTGATGGACAGCATCCTGATCATTGATCAGGTCAAACGTCTGATCACCGCGGTGGCTTATGGAGACCTAAGCCAGGGACAGACTGCCGAGGAGGCCTGGATCGCAGCGATCGCAAGGGTTGACCAGCTGGAGGCACGGATGGCAAAGCCATTGACCGGCATTGAACCGCTCCGCTGGCAGCCCACAGCCCATTCAACGCCAACCACCACCAGCAATCGAACCCAGTCGGATTACGAATCAGCAGTGAGAGCGGCAAGAGATCACATCGCCGCAGGGGATGTCTTTCAGCTTGTACTCAGTCAGCGTCTTGAAACCCGCGTTGAGAGGAAACCTCTGGAGCTCTATCGAAGTTTGCGGATGGTGAATCCTTCCCCCTACATGGCCTTCTTCGACTTTGGAGATTGGCAACTGATCGGTTCGAGTCCGGAGGTGATGGTCAAAGCGGAACCACTCAGGGATGGAATTCAGGCCAGTCTCCGACCGATCGCGGGCACCCGTCCCAGGGGGCGCAACGAGCAGGAGGATCAGGACCTGGCCAGCGAACTGCTCGCTGACCCCAAGGAGCGGGCTGAACATGTGATGCTCGTGGATCTTGGCCGCAATGACCTGGGACGGGTCTGTCGCGCCGGCAGTGTGACTGTGAAAGAGCTGATGGTGATTGAGAAGTACTCCCACGTGATGCACATCGTCAGTGAAGTGGAGGGGTTCCTGGCACCTGGCAAAGACGTCTGGGATCTGTTGATGGCGTCCTTCCCTGCCGGAACAGTCAGCGGCGCCCCGAAGATCAGGGCCATGCAGTTGATGCATCGTCTTGAACCTGATGCCCGCGGCCCTTACTCCGGGGTGTATGGAGCCGTTGATCTCAATGGGGCACTGAATACGGCGATCACCATTCGCACCATGATCGTCAAGCCCCATCCCGAGGGGGGCTTGCAGGTCCAGGTTCAAGCCGGGGCAGGGGTCGTGGCCGATTCCCAACCCACGGCCGAATACCAGGAGACCCTCAACAAGGCTCGGGGGATGCTCACAGCATTGGCCTGTCTCGAACCGCCGCAGCCATGAGTACCCCCCTCCTGCTGAAGGGATTTGAGGTGGAGCTGTTCACAGGCCGTTTCACAGGTGAGAACGTCGGCGTCTCCGCAGAAGTGGCAGACGCGCTTGGCGATTTCGTCAAGGAGCCTGATCAACGCAATCTTGAGTACATCACCTCCCCCGAAGCCAACTACAAGCCACTCAGGCAGGCGCTGCTCTCACCGAGAAGAACCCTGAGGCAGTGGTTGGCACCGAAACAACTGACGCTGCTTCCCGGCAGCACCCTCAGCCTTGGGGAGCCACAGCGGTTCGAACGATCCGACCCCGGCAATCCCTATCACGACCTGATCGAGAGCACCTATGGCAGCAGAATTGTCACAGCCAGTGTCCACATCAATCTCGGCCTGAATGATCTGCCGTTGCTGTTCGCAGCCCTTCGCCTAGTGCGTTGCGAAGCGGCCCTGTTCCTCTCCCTCAGTGCCAGCTCCCCTTTCCTGGCGGGCTGCACCACAGGATCCCACTCACAACGTTGGCAGCAGTTCCCGCTCACACCAGCGGAGGTTCCCCTGTTCCTCAACCATCAGCACTACGTGAGCTGGACTGAGCAGCAGCTGGCCACAGGATCAATGTGGAATGAGCGCCATCTCTGGACATCCGTGCGGCCCAATGGCCCCCAGCGTCCCTATGACATCAATCGTCTGGAATTGCGGATCTGTGATCTGATCACAGATCCGGCAATTCTTCTAGCCGTAACTGCACTCTTCGAATTGAGGGTGCTGAGCCTCATCAACAATCCTGATCAACTCGACCCTGTGCAGACCAGCAGCCTTTCTGCCAATCAACTCGCCGAACTCAGTCATGCCAACGACATCGCTGCTGCCAGGAACAGTCTTGACGCGACGCTGCATCACTGGCGGGACGGACGTCCGCTCCTATGTCGTTCCTGGATCGCGATGCTGCTGGATGAGCTGATGCCTCTGGCCAGGGATCTGAATCTGATGGACCAGCTTGTGCCACTGCAGGCCGTGCTGAAACATGGCAATCAAGCCATGCAATGGCTGCAGTCTGTGAACGAAGGTCAATCTGTCGAGTCGGTTTTTCAAGCCGGAATCGCCGCCATGGCTGCAGAAGAGCAAGAGATGACCAAAACACAAAAACCTTTGGGATGATCGGCGATCATGGCCTTGTCTCAATCCACCGGAGCGTCGATGCCCCTCTCCCCTGACCAAGCTCCTGAGTGCGATCAGCCCAGGGCAACCGTTGGGGCCCAGGGAACTGGCCAACTGCTCCAGCATCGACTTGAACTTGTCGAGGAGCTCTGGCAGGCGGTGCTGCGCAGCGAATGCCCACCTGAGCAGGCCGAGCGACTTCTCCGCCTCAAGCAACTCAGCGATCCCGTTGCCTTGGAGGTAGCTGATGGCAACTGCATGAGCACCGCCATCGTGCAACTGATCCGAGAAATGGATCTGGCGGAAGCCATTGCTGCAGCCAGGGCCTTCTCTCTGTATTTCCAACTGGTCAACATCCTCGAGCAAAGAATCGAGGAGGACACCTATCTCGCCACAATGGCGAGCGACGAGGCCACGGATCAGCCTTATCAGGTTGATCCCTTCGCCCCACCCCTCGCCAGTCAGACCGATCCAGCCACATTCCGAGAGCTATTTGACCGTCTGCGGCGACTGAATGTCCCCCCAGCTCAGCTGGAGCTGCTGCTGCAGGAGCTGGATATTCGCCTCGTGTTTACAGCCCATCCCACGGAAATTGTCCGGCACACCGTGCGGCACAAACAGCGCCGGGTGGCAAGCCTTCTGCAGCGTCTGCAATCCGTTGAATCCGGTGCCAGACACGAAAAGGAGTGCCTTCGACTCCAGCTGGAAGAGGAGATACGCCTCTGGTGGCGAACCGATGAACTGCATCAGTTCAAACCTTCCGTTCTGGATGAAGTGGATTACGCCCTCCACTATTTCCAGCAGGTGCTGTTCGACGCCATGCCACAACTGCGGCGACGCATCTCATCAGCACTGGCTTGCAGCTACCCGGATGTGCGTCTGCCTCAGGCCGCCTTCTGCACCTTCGGCTCCTGGGTGGGATCAGACCGTGATGGCAATCCCTCCGTCACGCCGGACATCACCTGGCGAACAGCCTGCTATCAGCGCCAACTGATGCTGGAGCGCTACATCAGCGCAATCCATGGACTAAGGGATCAACTCAGCATCTCCATGCAGTGGAGCCAGGTGAGCCCTCCGCTGCTGGAATCCCTCGAAATGGACAGACTCCGATTCCCGGAGGTCTACGAGGAGCGGGCAGCCCGTTACCGGCTCGAACCCTATCGCCTCAAACTCAGTTACACCATTGAGAGGCTGCGACTCACTCAGCTGCGGAATCAACAGCTTGCGGAAGCAGGATGGCAGACCCCTCCTGAAGCACTGAGCCCCAGTGACGCCCCCCATGGAGAAGCGCTCCACTATGGGTCGGTGGCGGAATTCAGCAGTGACCTGGAATTGATCCGCAACAGCCTGGTCAGCACTGATCTCAGCTGTGAAGCACTCGATACGTTGCTCACACAGGTGCACATCTTCGGCTTTTCCCTCGCCAGCCTCGACATCAGGCAGGAGAGCACACGACACAGCGATGCTCTCGATGAACTGACCCGTTATCTGAACCTGCCCAAGCCCTATGGCGAGATGGAGGAAGCCGAACGGGTCAGCTGGTTAATGGCTGAGCTCCAGACCCGACGCCCCCTGATTCCACCGTCCGTGTCCTGGTCGACCAGCACGGCGGAGACGGTGGCCGTGTTCAAAGTGCTGCATCGACTGCAGCAGGACTTCGGTAGTCGGATCTGCAGGACCTATGTGATCTCCATGAGTCATACGGTCTCAGACCTTCTGGAGGTGCTCCTGCTTGCCAAGGAAGCCGGACTTGTGGACCCAGCGACGCACCATGCCGATCTGCTTGTGGTGCCCCTGTTCGAAACCGTTGAGGATCTGCAGCGTGCTCCATCTGTGATGGAGGAGCTTTTTGAGTCGCCTCTCTACCTGAAACTGCTACCGCGGGTGGGGGAACTGACCCAGCCCCTTCAGGAGCTGATGCTGGGCTATTCAGACAGCAACAAGGACTCAGGCTTCCTCTCAAGCAACTGGGAAATCCATCAGGCCCAGATCGCCTTGCAGGAGCTGGCCAGCCGCAAGGGAGTGGCCTTACGCCTGTTCCATGGCAGGGGTGGCTCCGTAGGCCGTGGTGGTGGCCCGGCCTATCAGGCCATCCTTGCTCAACCCAGTGGCACGCTGCAGGGACGCATCAAGATCACCGAGCAGGGTGAAGTTCTGGCCTCCAAATACAGCCTTCCGGAATTGGCCCTGTACAACCTGGAGACCGTGACGACCGCTGTCTTGCAGAACAGCCTTGTCACCAACCAACTGGACGCAACACCGAGCTGGAACCAGTTGATGGCACGCCTGGCTGGACGGTCCAGGCAGCATTACCGAGCTCTGGTTCATGACAACCCTGATCTTGTCGCTTTCTTCCAGCAGGTCACTCCGATTGAAGAGATCAGCAAACTGCAGATCTCCAGTCGTCCAGCCAGACGCAAAAGCGGAGCCAAGGATCTCTCCAGCCTCAGGGCCATTCCCTGGGTGTTCGGCTGGACCCAGAGCCGTTTCCTGCTGCCGAGCTGGTTCGGTGTGGGCACCGCCCTTGCCGCCGAGGTGGAAGCCAATGCAGCTCAACTGGAGATGCTGCGCAAGCTTCACCAGCGTTGGCCCTTTTTCCGAATGCTGATCTCCAAAGTGGAGATGACCCTCTCGAAGGTGGACCTGGATATTGCCCAGCACTACATCACCAGCCTCGGGCGTCCGCAGAATCGAGAGGCCTTTGATCAAATCTTCGAGACGATTCAAACGGAATACAGCCTCACCAAACGACTGGTCCTTGAGATCACAGGCCATCCAAGACTGCTCAGCGCCGATCCAGCCCTGCAACTTTCTGTGGATCTGCGCAATCGAACGATTGTGCCGCTGGGATTCCTGCAGGTGGCGCTGCTGCGCCGCCTGAGGGATCAGAACCGGCAACCACCGATGAGCGAAACCCCGGGGCAGGATGTGGACGAACGCACCTACAGCAGGAGTGAACTGCTCAGGGGAGCGCTGCTGACAATCAACGGGATTGCTGCAGGCATGCGCAACACGGGCTGAGCCGACCTTGCTGTCCTTCCGTCAGACCTCTGCCACCCCCCAACTGCCGCCAGGCTTTGTGCTGGAGAGTGATCGAATCCCCACCCCTGAAGCGCTCAACAGCCTGCTCGCCGACTGTCAGGAGACAACCCATGCCTCGGAGCGCTGGGCTCTTGCCTTTGAACGCACAGCCTGGCACCTCAGTGTTCTTGAAGAACAAAGCGGAGTCCTGGCAGGATTTGTTCGTGCAACCAGTGATCGCGCCTTGAATGTCAATCTCTGGAATCTTGCCGCTCGCCCGGGAAAACATCAGCACACCCTTCTTTCCGTGCTGGTCCATCACGCCCTCGTGAGCCTGCGCAGGGATCTGCCCGGTTGCAGTTTCTCTGTTTCGGCAGCGCCGATGGCTCTGAAGGCCCTTGCAAAACAAGGCTTCATCCTTGACCCAAGTGGGATCCGCGCCATGGGCTTAAGGCTGCGGTGAAAGGCTGAATCCCACAAAAACGAGCATGGAGGGACTCGAACCCCCGACCCTCAGAACCGGAATCTGATGCTCTATCCAACTGAGCTACATGCCCACAACAGGCTTTCAACCGTTGTGGAGAGCGACTCTTTCAAGCCCTCTCAAGCCATGTAGCTTAACTGCACATTGCTCCCGGAACGATTCGGCTTCAGCAGCTCGAGCTTCAGGGATTTCGCAATTACAGCCAGTTGCAGCTGGAGCTGAGGGAACAGCGTCTGCTGGTGATCGGCCCCAACGGCGTGGGCAAATCAAACCTTCTCGAAGCTGTGGAGTTGCTTGGCAGCCTGCGCTCCCATCGCAGCAGCAGCGATCTGGACATGATCCACTGGGAGCAACCCAGAGCCCTGCTGCGTGCCATCGCCACGGAAGGCGAGGCTCTCGAACTGGAATTGCGGCGCAAGGGCGGACGACAGGCACGCCGAAACGGCAAATCACTGAAACGCCAGCTTGATCTGATCGGGCCTCTGCGCTGTGTGGGTTTCAGCGCCCTCGACCTCGAACTGGTGAGAGGAGAACCCGCCCTGCGACGCAATTGGCTGGATCGCGTCGTGCAACAACTTGAACCGATCTATTCAGATCTGCTGGGTCGCTACACAAGGCTGCTGCGCCAACGCAGTCAGATCTGGCGTCAATGGCGCCATGGCCCCAGCCAGGAGGCGCGTGACGCCCTGCTCGACACCTTCGATACACAGATGGCTCTCGTCAGCACACGGATTCACCGTCGTCGCAGCCGGGCTCTGGCGCGCCTGGAACCACTGGCGAACCAATGGCAGCAGAGACTGAGCCAAGGGGATGAACAACTGCAACTGCTCTACCAGCCAGGCAGCCTGCTGGAAGGGGTGGAGGAGGAGGAACCATGGCGGCTGGCAATCGAAGCTCAACTCCTGGAGCAACGCCCAGAGGAGGAGCGCCTGGGCCACTGTCGAGTGGGGCCCCACCGTGACGAAATCGGCTTACAGCTAAATGGCGCTGCAGCGCGTCGTTTCGGCTCCGCCGGGCAACAGCGCACATTGGTGCTTGCCCTCAAGCTGGCAGAGCTCGAACTGGTGGAAGGCCTCTGCGGCTCCCCACCCCTGCTGCTGCTGGATGACGTGCTCGCAGAATTGGATCCAAACCGGCAGCTGTTGCTGTTGGACGCTGTGGGCCGAGACCATCAGTGCCTTGTCAGCGCAACCCATTTAGCGGCTTTCGAAGGGGACTGGCATCAGCAGTCCCAGATTCTTGAGGCTGAATCCCTCAGGTCAGGCTGAAATATCAGGTATGTTGACTAGCCGTTTTTGTTGACCTGATGGAGCAGAGCCTGTCTTGCCTGCATCCCAATCCGGGATGGGGGGACGTTGATTCCAACGAAGTCGCCAACGCCACCACTGCCAATACCACCGACATGGTGGGCAAACACTGCATTCTTGAGCTCTACAACTGCGACAACAGCAAGCTCGACGACGAAGCCTTCCTGAGAACCAGCATCACCGCCGCAGCCAAACGTGCTGGTGCGACCCTTCTCAACCTCATCACCCATCGGTTCGAGCCTCAGGGCGTGACCGGTCTGGCTCTTCTGGCGGAATCCCACATCTCCATCCACACCTGGCCGGAAAGCGGCTATGCAGCTGTTGATGTGTTCACCTGCGGCGATCACACCATGCCTGAACAGGCCTGCGCGGTGCTTCGCCAGGAACTCGGCGCAACGCACCATGTGCTCAAGAGTTTCCGCAGGGAAACCCCAGCATCACTGATGAATGCGATACGTGTTGTTCCCCAGGCATCGCAAGTGAAGGTCTGTTGAACCAGACCTCAGGGCAACAAACCGATCCCAGTTTGCTGAATCAAGGATGAAGCCCAAGATTCAGCAAATGAGCTCAAAGAGCTCAGAGATGGTTATAAGAAGCTGATTCTTCAGCAGACATACTATTGACGATAGGATGGCGATCAAAATATTCAATAGCACCGCGAATATCATCTAAAAGAAGATCTGCCATTTCACGGCTGAAGTCTCTCTTGACCAGAATCCTCTGAAAGGCTTTATCCGCAAGTTCACCAGTAAATGGATAGGCAGGAACCTGCCAACCTCGCATCCGTAACCGATCAGCAAGATCGTAAAGATTGAAATTGAAAGTCTTATCCGTTCGCAACTTCCATACAACTGTTGGGATCCCCCGCGATGGATCGCCATCGTGAATCAACTCAAAAGCCCCTATCTTGAGCAGCTCCTTGCCGACATACACCGCATTCTGATGGCTGCCACCATGGAGCGACCGGTAACCACTTCGTCCAAGGCGCACAAATTCGTGATATTGGGCAATTATCTGGCCTGCAGGCCTGGAGAAGTTGATCTGGAACGTTGGCATATCTCCCCCCAGATAGGTCACATGAAACACAAGACCTTCCGGGAGGTCTTCCTTCTCCCGCCAAAGCACCCAGCCAACCCCCAAGGGGGCAAGTCCGAACTTATGACCTGAAGTGTTGATTGATTTGACCCTGGGAAGACGGAAATCCCAGGCAGGCAGATCCGTCGCGCAGAAAGGAGCAAGAAATCCACCACTTGCAGCATCCACATGGATGGGAATATCCAAGCCCGTGCGTTCCTGCAACGCATCCAAGGCCTGACTGAGTGCATCCACATCCTCATAAAGGCCATGATAAGTCACACCAAGTGTTGGAACAACTGCAATCGTATTCTCATCCACCTGCTCCAACATCCGTTCTGGACTCATACATAATTCAGTTGAAGTCATCTCAACTTCTCTCAACTCCACATCCCAGTAGCGCGCAAATTTCTTCCAGCAGATCTGCACACTGCCGCACACCAAGTTGGGACGATCCACTGGCAAGCCAGCCGCCTTGCGACGATCTCGCCAACGCCATTTAGCGGCCAGCCCGCCAAGCATGGCGGCCTCACTGCTACCGATCGTGGAGCAACCGACGGCGTTGCTGGGTGCATGCCAGAGATCCGCCATCATCGAGACGCAGCGGCGTTCTATTTCAGCCGTCTGGGGATATTCGTCCTTATCAATCAGATTCTTATCCACCGCCAGACTCATCAGCTCCATGGCGTAGGGGCTCTGGTAGGTCTGGCAGAACGTGGCCAGGTTCTGCTTGCTGTTGCCATCAAGAAGCAGCTCCTCCTTGAGCAACTGCAGGGTGGTTTCACCGGGACGTCCCCCCTCCGGAAAGGTTCTGTGGGGGAGAGGCATGACCAGAGCATCGACAATGGCCTGCTCCTCCAGATCATTTCTCAACGCGTGAGGATGATGTAAACCCATGCTGTTCAAATGCACTTGACCCGGAACTTAGAGAAAACTTCTCAACCAGGCAGAACTCAACATCCGATGATGCTGCCCTGAAGACATGACGGAGGACCTGATTGGATCATTGAATGGCTAAGCCAGAACAATCCGCAATCCCCTGGGAGCTGATTCAGCATCGCCACCATCCCTGGATTGAACGGTGTTGAGGCATCAGCCGCGATTGAGTTTTCCACTGACAAAACCCTCAAGATCAAGGCTCACCGACGTGAACCCCAGGCCAAGGAACGCAGCCACCAACTCCTCCCGATTGAGGCTGCGCAGCATCGGCTCAATCTGCGGCGCTGGCAGTTCGATCCTGGCGGCGAGGCCATGACTGCGAACACGCACCTGAGCAAAGCCCCTTGCCATCAGCCAGGCTTCAGCCTGACCAACCCGCCTCAATCGATCTGCTGTGATCGTGTCTCCATAGGGGAAACGCGACGCCAGACATGGTTGTGCAGGCTTGTCCCACCAGGGAAAACCCAGCGCCCGGGAGATCTTGCGAACACCAGCCTTATCAATGCCAATTTCAGCTAAAGGGGAACGAACCCCGGCAAGACGGGCGGCCTTGATCCCCGGGCGGTAATCGCCCAGATCATCAACATTGACCCCATCCATCACCTGAGCCCCAGCCGCTGCTTCGGCAATCGGGGCGAGATGGCGATGCAACTCCTGTTTACAGGCGAAGCAACGGTCCTCAGGGTTGCTGCTGTAAGCAGGATCCAGAAGTTCCAGGGTTGCGCACTCCTGATGACGGATCCCCAGCCAACCGGCCTGCTGGCGAGCCTGCTCGAGCAGATGCGGAGCCAATGCCGGGGAAACTCCAGTCACCGCAAGGGCAGCTGAGCCGAGTTGTTCCTGGGAAATGGCCGCGACCAGGGCACTGTCAACACCGCCGGAATAAGCCACACAGACACGCTGTAAAGCAGCGATGCAGGCACGCAGCTCTCGCAACTGGGCCTGCCGAGCATCCGAGAGGGCCTCAAGTTGCCGGAAGTCAGCCGCCCCCATCAATCCTGCACACACCTTGCATGCTGTTTGAACTGGTTAAGCTCCAACGGTAGAAGGGGCTTTCGATGCTGTCGAAGTCGCAAGCATTGGGACCATCAAGGAGAGGATCAGGTGTCTCGCAGCACTCGTGGACGTGGAATCGGAATCCAAACTGCGGCCGACAGCCAGGAACGCAGTCAGGGGCAGCTTCATATCTATGACGGAGAGGGCAAAGGCAAGAGTCAGGCGGCCCTTGGCGTCGTTCTGAGGACCATCGGTCTGGGGATCTGCGAAGAGCGCCGCACCCGGGTGCTGCTGCTGCGATTCCTCAAGGGACCTGGCCGCTCCTATGACGAAGATGCCGCCATTGAAGCCCTTCAGCAGGGCTTTCCTCATCTGATCGACCAGGTCAGAACGGGGCGGGCTGATTACTTCACTGCTGAGGAGGCCAGCCGATTTGATCAACAGGAAGCGAAGCGGGGCTGGGACATCGCCAAGGGCGCTATCGCCAGCGCCCTTTACTCCGTGATTGTGCTGGATGAACTCAACCCAGTTCTCGATCTCGGCCTTCTCGATCTGCAGGACGTGGTCAGGACCCTGAAGGATCGTGATGCCGGAATGGAAATCATCGTCACAGGCAGAGCAGCGCCCAAAGCGCTGGTGCAGGTGGCCGATCTCCACTCAGAAATGCGCGCCCACAGGCGGCCATCCCCTGATGAGCCAACGGTGATCCCGTTCAAGACCACCGGAGGCATCGAGATCTACACCGGTGAGGGCAAAGGCAAATCAACCAGTGCCCTGGGCAAGGCTCTGCAGGCGATCGGACGAGGTATCAGCCAGGACAAGAGCCACCGGGTGCTGATCCTGCAATGGCTCAAGGGTGGCAGTGGTTATACAGAAGATGCGGCTATTGCCGCTCTGCGGGAAAGCTATCCCCATCTGGTGGATCACCTGCGTTCAGGCCGGGATGCCATCGTCTGGCGGGGCCAGCAAGAACCGATTGATTACGTGGAAGCCGAGCGGGCCTGGGAAATCGCCCGAGCGGCTATCGCCAGTGGCCTCTACAAAACAGTGATTCTCGATGAACTGAACCCGAGCGTGGATCTGGAGCTGCTTCCTGTAGAGCCGATTGTTCAGACCCTGTTGCGCAAACCAGCGGAAACCGAGGTGATCATCACCGGACGATGCAAAAACCCACCCGCCTATTTCGACCTGGCCAGCGTCCACTCCGAGATGGTCTGCCACAAGCACTATGCCGAGCAGGGCGTAGACCTTAAGCGGGGCGTTGATTACTGATCGACAGGATTAAAAAATCAAGCTGGCCTCAATAGCGATTCATCAGAGGATCAATGTGTTCAGCCCAGGCATCAATTCCACCCTCAACGTTGACTCCATAAATGCGATGGCGCTGCATGCAAATCAGTGCCCTGGCGGAACGACCGCCCAACTTGCAGTAAGCAAAGATCCTGCGCCCTGCAGCCAACTGACGGATCTTTT
>MPLX02302042.1_pt1 | contig 21080 bp, 18 predicted proteins | sample 1617341 | NCBI WGS metagenome assembly MPLX02 (sample SAMN05944804, study PRJNA350692) | marine metagenome | biome: marine; feature: ODZ; material: water; isolation source: 120 m water sample filtered on 0.2 um supor filter | place: Pacific Ocean | collected 2012-04-08 | depth 120m m | reverse complement strand
CTTCGAGATAACAGCAAGCGCCGCCGGAACTCCCGCTTGGATTGACAAGGCCGCCATTGCTGCAGGTCTGACCGATCAACCAGCTCCCCCCAAATGTTGCGCAGTCCACCTCGCTCATGTCGCCGATACATACGCCGCCTACGAAGCACGCTCCCGTTTCACTCATCCGTGGATCATCCGCCATCGGGGCGCCCACTGCGAGGAAGTTGCCCGAGAGCGCCACCGCGTAACCGAAGTAGTCCAGCGCATGGATGTCAAGGGCGCACGTGTCGGTGTCTGCCCGGCTCAGAACCGCTTCGAGTGCCCATGTGCTTCCGCTGCGGTGATAGATCGCGACGGCCCCTGCTTCGGGAAGCAACTCCATGCCATTACCGGGCGCCGCAGAAGCATAAGGAAGACCGACGGCGACGAGGTTGCCCTCCACGGACACGGCGTGGCCGAATTGCCCGCCCGTCGGATCGACATCTGCTTCTTCGAAGAAGTCATCTGCGGGGGTCGGTTCATCATCATCGATGTCCCATGGGTCGAGCCGGTGGATGATCCGCCACTGGCCGGATGAATCCGCCAAGATGTAGGCGGCGCCGGTGTTGTCTTGAACAAGCGGCGGCGAGTCCGACCCAGGCGCGCCGATGACTGCAGTCAGGCCGCCGAGCAGATCACCATCAAGATCGACGGCGCGACCAAGGTAGTCCAGGTGGGTGAGTGAGCTCAGCTCCCCGACGATTTGTCCTGCGGTGCCACCTGCAACCGGAGAAACCGTCCACGGATCGAGCGGGTTATTGATTCGAATGAGTGCGTGGACGGCACCTTCTTCTGGGGAATTGGGGAGATTATCCGCATCGGTGAAGCCAGGAGCCCCGATGAGCAACCGATCATCGAATCGATCGAGAGCCACACCGTATCGTCCATTTCCCCAGACCCCGGGTAACAACTGCTCGAACACCGGCTGCGCAAATCCCACGGTTGGCAGCGCCAAGAACACCAGCGTGGGGATGACTCGAATCATGTGAAGATGCACTCCCCGTTTCTCATGGGGTCAATCTATGGCTCGCTCTTGGCGGCGAGGATGCTCAAATCGGCCCATTGCCGAAGAAAACCCCACCGAATGAGTGTACCGCCAGCCCCCATAATTCGGCTTCAAAAGATCTGAATTTCCTCAAGGCTGCGTGACCACCAATGTGTCATTTTGCCCTCCAAACCCGAAGGAATTGCTCAGGCAGGTATCAACAACGGTCTTCCGGGCGGTATTGGGGACGTAATCGAGATCGAGTTCTGGATCGGGGTCGGTGAGGTTGATCGTCGGGGGGATGATGCCATCACGCATGATGAGCAGGCAGGTGATCAGTTCCACCGCGCCCGCGGCGCAGATCAGATGCCCCATCATTGACTTGATGCTCGTCATGGGAATTTTCGGCGCGTTGTCGCCGAAGACGAGTTTTACCGACTTGGTTTCAATGGCGTCGTTTTCTTGCGTACCGGTTCCATGGGCCGAGATGTACTGGACCGGTGGTCGTCCGTCTTCATCGGCGGCGCTCGGGTCGATGCCGGCTTCCCGCATGGCGGCGTTCATGGCTGCCGCCGGACCGCGACCCTCGGGGTGCAGGTCCGTAATGCGGTAGGCATCGGCGCTCGATCCATATCCGGTGACTTCGGCGAGAATTGTGGCGCCCCGCGCCTCGGCATGTTCGAGTGACTCCAGAATGATCACGCCCGAGCCCTCACCCATCACGAAGCCACCGCGTGATCGGGAGAATGGTCGCGAGGCGTGCTGGTAATCTTCGCTTCGGGTCGAGAGAGCGGTCAGTCTGTTGAAGCCGGTCATGCCCAACACGTGCAGCATTGTGTGGGTGCCGCCGCTGATCATCACATCCGCGTCCCCTCGTCGGAGGATGTCGCACGCTTCGCCGATGGCCTGCGTACTTGCAGCGCATGCGGTGAGGCAATTGAAGGCCGGTCCACGCAGTCCGAATTCTCGGGCGATGTGCGCGATGGGTTCGTTCGGCTCTTGGGCCACTTCGTGCCGGCATGCAATGTGCTCTTTTGCCCCGGCAAGCCAGGTGCTGTCGTTGACGCTGCCGAGTTCCGCCTGCCAAGCCGGAACGGTGGTCTTCTGATAGGCATCGAAGTCCAAGACACCTTCACCGGATCCCAGATAGAGACCGCAGCGGCGGCGGTCGAGCGCAGCAAAGTCTCCGAGCCCGGATGTGTCCCACGCCTGCCGCGTGGCCCCGAGGGCGAAAGCGGTATGCATGCCGGGTTGTCCGTGCCGAGCGGCGCTTTCGACGTATTTGGTCCAGTCGTACTCACGCACCTGGTTCGCGAAGGAGGTCGGGAACGTCGCTGCATCGAATCGGTCGATTGGCGCGACCGATGTTTCGCCCGCCACGAGCCGTTTCCACACCGACTCGATGTCGTGACCCATCGGCGTGATCCATCCCGATCCGGTGATGACGACGCGGCGGCGAGTCATACGTCTGTCCCCCTCGAAAGAATGGTGGCGGTGTTCTGGCCGCCTTGGCTGGCCGTCAAGACCAGAACACTGCGAAGTGAGGCGGCACCACTCGGGAGTTGCTGGGTCTCCAGACATCGCGTCGCGACGGCCAGCTGCACGGCGCCGTGTCCGGCGCAGCAGTTGCCGGTGGTGGGGGTGAGCAGCACCATGGGAAGCGTGTCCGCCCGCTCGCCGAGTGCCGATCGCAGAGCATCACGTTCCGCCTGATCGATACCTGGAATACCCAGGCCCATCGGCACGATGGCATCGATGTCATCAGGGCCATATGAGGCCTGCTGCATCGCCTGCGCGATGGCGTCACCGATCGATTCGGCGGAGGCGCTGGTGATCGTGTTTCCCTCGATGCTCTGCGTGCAGCCGAGTCCTGCAATCACTGCCTTGATGGTGGCTCCGCGAGCCTTCGCGTGCTCGACTTCTTCGACCACCAGAATGCCGCCGCCCTCGCCAAGCACTGTGCCGTCGGCGTCATCTGCATACGGACGCACGATCGTGGCTGGATCATCGCTTGCCGATGCGGTAGTCAGTCGGCCAGCGCATTGCTGCCGCCACGTTGCCAGCACGTTGAGCCGGCTCTCCACACCGCCCGTCAGGCAGGCGTCGGCGGCACCACGTTGTATGACGCGAACCGACTCGGCCATGGACAGTGGGGCGCTTGATTCCCAGCAGGTGATCGTGTTGCTTGGTCCTTGGCAGTCATGCACGATGGTGACGTGACAGGCGAGCATGTTCGGGAGATACTTGAGCAGCCACAGCGGGGTCAGATTCTCCATGCCGGCCTCGCCCCAGTGCCCGAGGCTGAAGTCGCCGTCATCTGTTTTGCTCGTGATAAGGGCCGCGCCGAGTTCATTGACGTCGGCGCAGATGAGCCCGGCGCCGATATGGCATCCAACGCGGTCTGGGGCGATGGTCGGTTCACCTTCGCCCGCTCCGGCGGTGGTCAGCCCCGCATCCTGCACCGCCATGAGGGCTGCGCCCATTGCCAATTCGATGTCACGGCACATGACCTTGGTGGCTTTGCGGTAGTGCTTGGGGACCAACTTGCGGATTGAAAAGGCGTCGGCGGGCAGTTCGCCAGCGAAGGGACATTCCCACGCGGCGCCGTCGAAGGCTTCAAGGGGTCTGATCCCGGTTTCCCCGGCCTCCATCGCCGCCCACAGCGGCTCGATTCCGAGCCCGAGGGCCGTGACCGGACCGATTCCTGTGATGGCGACGCCGCGGTTCATGGCGGGAAGTTTACAAGGAGAGGGTCGTGTACCGGTATCTGGCCCCGTACCCTTTGCGGATGCAGATAGATCTAGCCGATGCCACGCTTGTGATTGTCGTACCTGCCGCAGCGATGGTGGTGGGGGCTGCTGCTGGCTTGTGGAAGCAACCCGGGCCGCAATTGCGATCGGGTCTCCAGCACTTGGCCGCCGGGATCATCTTTGCGGCGGTGGCGATCGAACTGGTACCGCCGCTGCTCGCTGGCCCGAGTTGGGTTGCCATGGCGATCGGATTTGCCCTTGGTGTGGTGGTGATGCTTGGCATCCGTACGGTTGCAGGTGAGAAAGACAGCGAAGTCGGGGCTGCCGGTTCCAGAAGTCCTGCGAGCATGGTGGCTGTGGTAGGCGTGGACCTCTTTGTGGATGGTTTACTTGTTGCCTTGGCACTTGGGACAGGCGAGCAGGGGGGCTTTGTACTCGCCGCGGCAATCAGTTTCGAAACATTCTCCCTCGGCCTGGCGATTGCGGCCACTCTCTGTGCTCGCCGTAGCCTGCTGATCGGTACGGCCATCACGACATCGCTGCTACTGATCGCCGGTGGCATCCTCGGCATCATGCTGATCGGCTGTCTTTCTGATCCGTGGCGACTGGGCATGATTGCCTTCGGCACCGCGGCACTGCTCTATCTCGTCGTAGAAGAACTCCTTGTCGAAGCCCACGAGGGCAACAGCGACACCAATGTCGCCACATCGCTCTTTTTCGTCGGCTTTGGAATCACACTCGCAATTGCCGCTGTGAGCCGTTGAGCAAGGAGTCAGTCGTTGGTGCCAGAGTTCTTTGGCGCCAGCCGCCGCGCGATGAGCATCGCCATTTCCAGCGACTGCTCGTAGTTGAGTCGTGGATCGACCAGCGATCGATAGCCGTCCTTCAGGTCGTCATCGGTCAATCCGCGGGCGCCGCCGGTGCACTCGGTCACGTTTTCGCCGGTGAGTTCGAAGTGCACGCCGCCGAGGTGGGAGCCACACCTGTCGTGGATGTCGATGGACTGCTCGACCTCGGCGAGGATGTCCCCGAAGCTGCGAGTCTTGATGCCTGTCTCGGTCTTGCGAGTATTGCCGTGCATGGGGTCGCAAACGAAGAGCACCCGCTTGCCGGTAGCGTTGACGGCGTCGATCAGGGCGGGGAGGTAGTCGGCGACTTTCTCAGCGCCATACCGGTGGATGAGTGTCAAGCGGCCAGGTTCGTCATCGGGGTGCAGGGCATCCATAAGTCCACCGAGAAAGTCGTTCATGTCGGTGGGGGCGAGCGCCGGGCCGATCTTGACACCGATGGGGTTGCGAATGCCTCGGAAGAACTCGACGTGTGCTTCATCGAGTGAGGCGGTGCGCATGCCGATCCATGGGAAGTGGGTCGAGAGGTTCCACGCTCCATCGCGGCGGGGGACGGTGCGTGTGAGCGCCGCCTCATACGGAAGCAGCAAGGCTTCGTGGCTTGAGTAGAAGTCAACGCGGGAGATGTCGGCGATTGAAATGCCACTGAGCGTTTCCATGAACCGCAACGATTCGCCGATTGAAGTGACCATGTCGTGAAACTCGGAGGATTTCGGAGAGTGTTCGACGAAGTCGAGTTGCCAGTACTCAGGGTGATGCAGATCGGCAAATCCGCCGTCAATCAAACTGCGGATGAAATTGAGCGTGAGCGCCGATCGCTCGTATCCGCGGAGCAGGCGCCATGGGTCCGGCGTGCGAGCCTCGGCATCGAACCGCGGGCGGTTGACGATGTCGCCGTAATAACTGGTGCAGGTCTCATCACCACGCGTTTCGGTCGGCTCGCTGCGAGGCTTGGCATACTGCCCGGCGAAACGGCCGACGCGAATGACCCGTTTGCGGGTGCCGTGGACGAGCACAAGCGACATTTGCAAGAGGATCTTGAGTTTGTTGATGATGACGTCCGAGGTGCATTCCGCGAAGGATTCGGCGCAGTCGCCACCCTGCAGCAGAAACCGGCGTCCTTCGGCGGCCTCGGCGAGTTGGTGTTTGAGCGACTCGATCTCCCAACTCGTGACCAGCGGCGGAAAGGCGGCAAGTTCACCGGCTGCCTCCGCCAACGCCGCAGCATCCGGGTATTTCGGCTGGTGGCGGGCGGTTTTTGTCCGCCAAGAGTCGATTGTCCAATCGGTCATCGCAAGGATCCGGGAAAGAGGGACACGGGGTGGGTAGGATGCGGGTGAGAGGACTCGAACCTCCACGGGTTGCCCCACTGGTACCTAAAACCAGCGCGTCTGCCAATTCCGCCACACCCGCTTGTGGCTTGAGAGGATATATGAAGGGCACGTCGCCCATGCGACCCCCTGAGGAATCACCCATGTCATGCACCGCATTTGCCGGAACCCGCTTCATGCCGTTGTTATCCCGCGTCGTACTCGGCGTGGCCTTCTTTTTCTCAGGATGGCATCTCTGCTTCCAGGAGGTGACATTCACGCCTGAGCAGATCAAGCGGCTGGAGGGGGTGACCGCGGTGGCCGTGCCTGCGGCGCTGATTCAGGAAGGGGATGGGGATCAGGGCGACAAGGCCGATCCACCTGCTGCCGAGCCTGCTGAAACGGCCGAAAAAGCCTCGGCCAAGCCGATCGCACCAATCGGGCCGTTTACTCCAAAGGCCGAGACGCCACCTGCAGACGATGGGCTCCTCCGCCCTGCAGCTGCGCGGCTCACACTGGGACTGCGAGACGCCGGATTTGAGGGGTGGTCTGAACCTGTGGCGTGGGGAGCGGCGGTCGTGCAACTGCTTGGCGGGGCACTCATTTTCGTCGGACTGCTCACCCGGGTCTGGGCCTTCCTGATGGCGATCATGCTCGGCGCATCGTTCTGGTTCATCAGCGTGCAGTCCGCAGCCATGTTCGATCTGAATCCATTTGACTGGGCAGCGGACGGGGCGGCCTTTCAGGGGATGTTCTTCACGCTGGCGATGTTCGTGTTGGCCTTTGGGGTGCTGCTGACGGGGCCGGGAATGTTGGCGGTGGATACGTTGCTTTGGCCCGGCAAGGCGGCTTCACCGCCAGCGGAGCCAGCGGAGTAACAGAGCAGGGCAACCCCGATATTGGTGATGTACTTCGGTCTTGGCCGGGCAATGGGCCTCGGCGGGGGCGTATCCTCCGCTTGGGAGGCACTGCCGACGTGAAAGTATTTACCGCTGGTCAGACATCTTCATCCACGCCGCGGACCGGTGAGAGGGTGTCGATACGGAAAGTTGCCCCGTGGAGTGTTTCGTTGCTGCTGCACATCGGGGTGATTACGGTGGGTTTTCTGGTGACATGGTCGATTATTCGGCTTGATGAGCGTCTTCCATCACCGGTCGTGACGGGCGATGTTGCCGTGGTGTCGCCCGTTGTGGCGCTGCATCCTGCACCATCGGAGTCGATGACCACACCACCTACGATTCCCATGCCCGACCTTTCGCCTGCTGCGAGTTCAGTACCGCATATCACAGGCCCCACTCCAGCGAACTCCGTCGAGACAGCGTCCACGCCACCCGCATTTGCCGGTGCCTCGATGGGCGTCGCCCGCGAAGTCGTTTTCGTCATCGACGCAAGTGGCAGCATGACCGCTTGGCTTCCCTTCGTGATCGATGAAGTGGAGCGAACACTGGCCGCCATGAGCGGCGACCAACAGTTCGCAGTCGTGTACTTCGCTGGTGATGTCGTTCGGGTGACGCCGAAGCGGGGACTGGTGAGGGTTACACCCGAGGCAGCCGCCGAGGTTGTTGCCACGCTTCGCAATACGGCCGGGCACCAACTTGGTGGTGGTTCCGATCCATCGCCGGCGATGAAGAAGGCCTTCTCGATGCGTCCCGAACTCGTATTGCTCTTGAGCGAAGGACTCGATGGCCGCGGCCGCTGGGCGGTGGATCGCGATGCTACGTTGCGGGCCCTTGATGAATACAACTCCGACCGCCACACTCGTGTCGCGTGTATTCGTTTGACCACAGGTGAGAGAGCCACCCCGGCCAAACTGATGCAGGCCATTGCCGAAGCCCACGGCGACGGCACTGTCACGACCATCACCCTTGAGGAACTGGACCGATGAGTATGAGACTGTTCATAGCCGCTGCATCACTCCTTGCATCAACAGCACCAGTTGCGGCCTCGCCCACTGCCCGCAGTTTTGCCTCCGCGTTTTTCATCTCCCGCAACGGCGACGGCCGGATTGAGATCCTTGGAACGGCGGTGGTCTGGCTTCTGTTGTGCCTGTCCGCGGTGGCTGTCGGCTTGGTGATCTCCATGGCCAGCACCAATCGCCGTCATGCCATCCTGCCCGATGGTTTCATCGAGCAGATGCAGGAAGACATCAAGGCCAGACGATTCCGCGATGCCATGACACGGGCCGATGCGAGCGAGACCTTCATCGGTCGGATCATGGGAGAGGCCATGCGGCAGGCTCCGCATGGCTGGAATGCCGTGATCCGCACGCTTGAGCAGGCCTCGGAAGAGCGAACTGTCTCGCGGCTACGTCAAATCGAGATCCTCAACACCATCGGGCAAGTCAGTCCGATGATCGGCCTGTTTGGCACGGTCTACGGCATGATTCTGGCATTCACTGCAATCGTGGCTTCCGGGGGCGCGGCCGATCCAGTGATGCTTGCCGGAGGTATCGGTACAGCGCTGACGACGACGTTCTGGGGGCTTGTCGTCGCGATTCCTTCGCTTGCGGCCTGCGCAATGCTTCGCAGCCGCATCGATGCAGTGACTGCCGAAGCCACACTCGCCGCCGAGGAACTGTTGAGCGGTTTTCGCCCGAAAAGCCGGAACGGCGGCGGACCGACCGCGTGAGAAACCGCCGACCAGCCTTGCCGGTACAGGCCAACATGACTTCGCTCATCGATGTCGTGTTTCTCTTGATTGTGTTCTTCGTGTTGGTATCGCGAATCGTGGACGAGGATCGGCCGCGGTTGGACCTGCCGTCGCCAAGACCACCTGCCACGGTTGTTGCAGCGATTGGCCCCCGTGCCGTCATCAGCGTCGTACCGAGCGAGGCGAACACGGCCCGATATCACCTCGCTGGCCGGTACTATCCGGCCGACAAAGCGGGCTGTGCAGCGATCGGCTCCGTGCTGACGGACATGCTTGCCCGCAACGCTCGAACAGCCATTCAGATTCGCGCCGGGCGTGACACCCCGTGGAATGTCGTGGCACCACTCCTTGACGAGGCCAGAGAGGCCGGCACGCGAGCGGCCCTGCAGCATCCGGTTCGTGTTCAACTTGCGGCCATTCGGGAGCGGGGCGTATGAGACCACATGCCAGCGCCAACAGGCGTCGCGGAAGTGGCGTGGAACTGCAGATCGCCCCCATGATCGATGTGGTCTTTCTGCTGCTTATGTACTTCATGATTGCGACCGACTTCAGCCCGGCCGAGGAAGTGTTCAGGCTGGATCTCCCCGAACAGCGGGTCGGCGAGGCCGACCCGCTGCAACTGCTGGATGAGCCCTTGCGCGTGCGGGTAGTTGCTGCGGGTGCCGATGGCCAGCAAGCTCGGGTTACGGTCGAAGGACCGTGGGATGTGGCCGGATCTGCAGATGGACTCCGAGTGTTTCTCAGTCAGTCGCTCGTTCCACAAGGCAGCCTGTTCATGCCCGATCATCCGATCGTCATCGTGCCCTCGCCACGGGTTGGTTGGGGGCATGTGGTCGCCATCTTCAACGCGGCGGTGGCAGCTGGATGCACGAACGTCACGCTGGAGACGCCATCGTGATTGCTGCGGCCGTCCTGACAATCGGCCTGTGCGCAGGTGACGCAAGCGATCTTCGAGCAACCTTCGAGGAGGCGCGTACCACTGCCGAGACCATCGATGCGGGGCTCGCCTTGCTGGACGACCTGCTGGTGCGGCAGTGGTCCGAGGACTTGGCACTCGAACTAGCGATGATCGGCCTGCCGGACGCCGATCGTGACGAGCAGGCCCGCACGCTCATTGACGAAGCTTTGGTCATCACCGATGCGGTTGACGCAGCAATTCTCGCAGCGGCCGCCGACGGCATTCGAGTCAAAGCCGATTCGGCGAGGTGGAGACGAGCTCGCGGCCTGGCATGCGCTGCTGCTGCCGCGCTGGCGTATGAGCAGATCGATTGGTGGCGTGAGGCCATGATGCATCTCCGTCAGGCTGCGGCGGCTCGCGGCGATATGTCAGGCCGATTGCGCCGGATGTTAGCGCAGGTGCATCTGTCTCGAGGCGAACTCAAGCAGGCCGCCACGATTGCTTCGGAGATTGCCGAGGCCAGTTCGGTCACGCCACTGCAGCGAACGATGGCCGAAGCGATTCTGCTGCGATGCCACCACACGCCTGAACCGCAAACTGTGCTGGATCATGCCGAGGAGGCATGGCAGGTGGTGCTGCTTGGTGAGGCGATTCTGCAGGCGTCGGCTGACACGACGTCGGCGCTGCGATGGATCGCGCCGATTCGCGCAGCCTTTGGGCGATGCGGCGTGCCGATCGGATCGCACGGCCGTCTTGCGGCGAACATGGCTGCGAGGCTGGCTCCAACGACCATGATGGCGGCAGAAGAACTGGCGAGCCTTGATCCGGCGGCCATCGTCGGCGCAGCTCGTTCCGCGATCGAGCCGAGTGATGCAGTGCAATGGATGGATACGCTCGCGGAGCGACCTCCAGCCAGATCCGATGAGGAGTTCATCTTCGAAGCGCAAGCCCGATGCCACGGTCGCTTCGGTGATGCGTTCGGGGCGATGCGTGCTTGGCGGAATGCCGCCAGTGTCGGCAGTGCAGATTCGCCGCGATACTGGGACGAGGCAGCCCGCGCCGCAGTGGCCGCATTCAACGCGGGGCACGACTCCTCAGGAGAAATACGCGATGTATTGAAGTCGGCCGCTGGCAATGGCTCGATGCGGGCGGCATGGATACGGTCACTGGCGTCGATGGATGCAAGGGTCGGCGATGTGGCGGTGGCTTTGGATCGTTTGACAGAAGTGCCGCCGGCGGGTCCTGAACACCTGCGAGCGCTTGAGCAGATCGGCCAACTGCTCGGCGATCGGCGGCGAACGCTTGGGCGGTGGACCGATGGAGACCGGGATCGACTGGAACGTGCAAGGCGGGCCGCGGTGGCGGCGGCCTCGCAGCGGACTGATCCCCGGAGGGCCGCCATGGCTGCTCCGATAGCGGGGATGCTGGCGGCGATGTTGATCGAGCAGCAACTCGACAAGGGTGATGTGGATGCCGCCGAAGCCGCTTGCCGCGACGATGAGGCGATCGAGTGGCTTGCACCAATCGAACGGGCCTTCCTCGATATTCAGATAGCGGCGATGGCAGGTGATTGTGACGCTGTTGCCGCCATGATGGGTCAATGGGATGAGCAGCACGATGTGTTGGTGCGTCGGTTGGTGTTGTGGGCGGGTGGGCCCTCGGTTGCAGATGCAGCGGAGCCGGACCATCCGACTGCGCTCGGGTGCCTGCTCGGCGCCATATCGATACCGCGGCCAACCGGCTCCACCGGTGAGTTGTTGCGTATGGCCGAGTCCCTTTGCCGAGGCGGCCGCTGTGACTGGGCGGTAGCGTGGTTCAACGCGGCCCTTGCCGAGGATTCCACATTGCTGCCTGCGATCCTTGGCCGCTGCGAGTGCCTGCGAGAGAGCGAAGACCGCGCCGTATTGGCCGATGTCGCCCGTGGCTACCGACGGATTGCCGCGATGCCACGCGAAGATGACCCGGTGAGATGGCGACTGGCAAATGTGCGGCTGTTGGAAGTCCTCCGCCGAGCGGGGGCAGATCCTGCAAAAATTGAAGCGAGGCTGGCCCGCTTGCGGGCGTTGGATCCACTTGTAAAGTAATAACAGGACCAGCCTCGGATACCTGACCCTGTCCTCACATCAGACGCAACTCATCTCTCAGAATCGCCGCGAGTTCGTAGTTCTCCGCGGCAATCGCCTCGCGGATGCGGTCCTGCAATTCAACACGCTGCGAGGCGGGGAGGCGGGGAATGAGCAGATCTGTCATCCCGGCGAGCAGATGCGCTTCGTTGCAGTGTTCGAATTCGTCATCTGAGAGCAATGCCCGCAACTCGGCGAGTCCACCTTCCAATGCCAGTTTCGCCAGGTCCGTTCGCGAACCGGCCAGCGATGCTTCGGCTATGGCCCGGGCGTGAATCGCAATGCTGCGGAGCAGGGGGGCGAGGACGGTGTCGCGATCAAGAGACTCCGGCGGCTGTTCGTACAGGAGCCGGGCGGCCAGCAGCATGTGGTCCGCATCATGGGCGGCTCGGACGTGCTCGCCGAGATACAGCAGTGTTTGGGCCCGATATTCATATTGGATGATCTCATCGCGGAGCGATTTGGCGGTTTCAATGGTCAGTGGCGTGTTTTTTATCGCTTCAAGAACCGTCTTGAAGCCGCCGGGGCGGAGACCATCGGGCCGCCCCTCCACCTCCAGTTGCAAGATGCCCAATTCCACTCGGATTTGGAGCAACGGCCGCCCATCAGCCCCCGTGAGTTCCCGCGCGGTGAAGTCATCGGGGCGATAGGGCCATTGTTGGAGGAGGCTAGTGAGATCGTCGGTCACGGGTGTGTCACGGTTCCAGAGGTTGGATTGTTCTGTCCATGCGGGCCAGGAGGTGTGGTTTTTTCAGTTCATTCATTGACAGTGGGTTCTTGGAGTCAAGGAGGGCCTTTGGTGGTTCGATTGTATCGACGGCCTCGATTCTTCCAAAGTTCGAGGATTGATCACACCGTCCTATCGGACCTTGATAGGGGGTGTGAGGGATGCGCCCGCGGCGAAATCGCTGTCGGGGACAACGACCGGGTGCTTGGAGGCACCAATCTACCGCTCGTGTGGGGGCGGCAGGTACCCGGCCAACAGGGATGGTCTGACATGGCTCGGTACGGAAACGACAAGAATCTGGAAACCTATCTGCGGGACATCAATCAGGTGGCCCTGCTGACAGCCGAGCAGGAGAAGGAACTCGGTTGGCGGATCATCAACGATTGCGACATGAAGGCCAAGGATCACATGATTCGGGCCAATCTCAGGCTCGTGGTGGCCATCAGCAAGAACTACACCAGACGAGGTCTGCCAATCGGTGATCTCATCGAGGAGGGGAATGTCGGGCTCATCCGCGCGGTGGAAGGCTTCGATCCGGCCCAGGGGGCTCGGTTCTCGACCTACGCCTCATGGTGGATCAAGCAGGCCATCAAGCGGACACTCATCAATGCCCGTCATCCGATTCACATTCCTGCCTACATGGTGGAACTCATTACCAGGTGGCGCCGTACGAGCACCGCCTTTGAAGAAGAGCAATGTCGCCAGCCCACTGTCGAGGAGATGGCAAATCTTCTTGAACTCCCACGCCGCAAAGCCGAGATTGTGCAGCAGGCGATGCAGGCGCATCGATCTTCGTCGCACGCACCAACCATGGAGAACGGCGAGGCCCTCGACTTTGCCAGCGTCGTGGAAGATGGACGACATGAGCACCCTGAGCAGTTCTGCGGCCGGGTTGAGGATTTGAAGGCGGTACTTGAGGTGATAGAAACCCTCGAAGAGCGCGGCGCTCGTGTCGTGCGGCTCCGATACGGCCTTGAGGGGCAAGCGCCGCTCACGCTCAAGCAGATCGGTCTGGTCATCGGTCTCACCCGTGAGCGAGTCCGCCAAATTGAGATGGACACGCTGCGGCGGATTCAGCACAAACTCAAGAACCGACAGAGAAAAGTCGCATAGAACGCGGCCCTCACTCGCGATGTGCGGCAGCGTCTCAGGCCTTGTAGAACGGTAGCGGCGTCGTTTCAGCGGCGGCTTTCGCCCGGCCGAGATCGACTTTGAGTTTGGTACCGGGTTCGCTCGCATCGACCTCGACGATCGCCATCGCAATCGACTTCTCCAGCGTCGGGCTGAAGCATCCACTGGTGATGGTGCCGATACGCACATCATCCTGCATGACGGCCATGCCCTGCCGCGCGGCGCGGCGGCCTTCGAGGACGAGACCTGTGAGTTTCTGTTTCGGACCGCCAGCAGCGGCAATGGCCTGCAATGCATCCTGGCCGATGAAGCGCCCCGTTTCTTCATCGCTTTCACCCTTGTCGAGTTTGATGGCAAAGTCGAGACATGCGGTGAGCGGATCGATGTCTTCGGTGATCTCATGGCCGTACAAGGCCATCCCTGCTTCAAGTCGAAGCGAGTCGCGGGCACCGAGTCCACAGGGCTTGACCGTTGTGTCATCGGCATCCACATTGCCGAGAAGCATCTTGATCATCTGCTTGGCGACCATGTTCGGCAGGATGACTTCAACGCCATCCTCGCCGGTGTATCCCGTTCGCGATACGAGAAACTTTGCAATCAGAATGGACTTGTTGGTAAAGCGATATCGTTTGAGTTCCGGGATCTCCCTGGAGAACTGTCCAATGAGATCCATGACCTTGGGGCCCTGTACAGCAACCATCGCGGTAGATTCGGTTTCATCCTTGAGCTTGAACGCCATGTTGCCCTTAACGGCACTGAAGTGATCAAGCAGTTTCTCCCGGTTCGCCGCATTGCACACCATGATGTACTCGGACTCGCTCACGCAATACACCAGTACGTCATCCTTGCACCCACCCCGTTCGTTGCAGATCAGCGAGTAGCGAATCTGTCCGGGCTGCATGCCATTGATCTTCCGCGTGCAGACATGGTCGAGAAATAGCCGGGCATCGCGTCCGGAGAACCGCAACCGCCCCATGTGCGAGACATCGAATACCCCTCCGCTTTGGCGAACCTGCTTATGTTCGTCGATGATCGAGCCGTAATGCAGCGGCATTTCCCAGCCCGTGTACTCCACGAGTTTGGCACCGTGCTCGGTATGAAAGGAATGGAAGGGTGTCTGCCGCAAGGAGGTTTCGGTTGCCATCCCGATATCGTAAGGGGTCAGGTCCCGCCGAGGGTCAACCACGTGCATCAGTTTGAAGACGGAGATTCCCCAGGGGGTGTCTGTCCCCTTGCTGCGTCCCGCTCTAGTTTTTTGACGCGGCGAAACAGGTCCGCGAGGTTCGTGGAAGCGAGGAGATTCCGCTTTGCGACATCCGCTGGGATAGCAGGTGCGCCGCCGATGACGCTGCCAGTCTCGACGTCCGCCGCGATGCCAGACTGGGCAAGTGCCTGCACACAATCTCCGATCTCGATGTGTCCGGCCACACCGGTTTGACCGCCGAGCACCACGTGGTGTCCGAGTTTGACTGAGCCGGCAACGCCAACGAGCGAGACCAGCAGGCAGTGGGAGCCCAGAGTGGTGCCGTGTCCGATCGAGATCAGATCTGCAAATTTGGTTCCTGCCCCAATTCGAGTCTCGCCCATGGTGGCCCGCTCGATCGCGCAGTTGCCACCAATTTCGACATCGTCTTCCAGAACGACGATGCCATGTTGAGGGATTTTGTGATGCGCACCTTCGTGAGTGGCGTATCCAAAGCCATCATTGCCGATGACGGTGCCGGCATGCAGCGTGACACGATTGCCGAGGGTGCACCGGTCATAGACCACGCTGTTCGGGAAGAGGATGCAGTCATCGCCCACGGAGGCGTCCGGGCCGATCCATACGCCGGGATACAGTTGGCAGCCCTTGCCAACGCGTGCGCCAGCCTCCACTACAACGAAGGGGTGGACCATGGTTCCTTCGCCGATGGAAGCATCGGCGTGCACCATGGCCCTTTGGCTGATGCCCTGCTCGCCGGCATCCATGGGCTCGGGATGCTCTCTCGTGCCCTGAAGGGCGATGACGGCGTTCCGGAAGGCAAAGTATGGCTCGCCGCATACCAACTGGTGCAGGCCGTCGGGGCACTGCACATCCGGGGTGGTCAGAACCGCAGTGGCCCGCGTTGTCTCCAAATGTCCGCGGTAGCGGATATTGGCGAGGAAGGACAGTTCGCCCGGTTCCGCCAACTCCAGCCCCGCGCAGCGATCGACCACAACATCACCGTCGCCGCGGAGTTCGGCGCCGAGGTGTTCGGCAAGTGCTGCCAAGGTCATACTCATCTGATCTTGCTCCTTGGGGGCCCTTAACTGCGAAGGGTAGCGTTCGGAGCGGCACCACCGCAGAAATCGACAGGGCAGCGATTCCCGCCGGTGGGTATCCTCACCCACCCAATGGGTCGACTTTTTCCCATTCTGGTTGGTCTGCTGACGCTTGCGTCGGCATCGATTGTTGCGGCGAGCAGTGTGCCCGACGCCGATTCGCTGCTCGATCGACCGATCAGTGCCATTCACACCAAAGGTCTTGGGCGGGTCTCCGAGCAGAAGGTGCTCAACAACATCAGGTCACGGGTTGGCCAGCCCTATGATCCGGACACCGCCAAGGGGGATATTTCCAGACTCACCCGCCTCGGGGACTTCTCAAGCATTGATATCGTGGCCGAACTGCGGAAGGACGGCACGGTCGATCTGACATACAAGTTCAAGGAAGAGCGGTTGCTCGCCGCTGTGTCGGTAGTAGGGAATCGCGTGCTCAGCGATACGGCCTTGCTCGGCCCGACGGGGCTGCACCGCGGATCCGCCCGTGATGACTTTCTCATCGAGCGGGGGGTGCGTGAGATGAGCGAGTTGTATCGCAGCAAGGGCTACTACCTCGCCGAAGTCAAGATCGACGCGGCCCAACTCAACGACAACGACATCCTGATCTTCGAGGTCATCGAGGGGCCAAGGGTTCGCATCCGCATCATCGAGTTCGCCGGGGCGACCCAATTTACCGCGAAGAAACTCTCCTCCGAAATCGAGACGACAACCTGGTTTCCCTTCTTTCGACGCGGAGAAGTAGATCAGGACCAACTTGCCGGGGATATCGCCTCTCTTCACAAGTTCTATTACGACCGCGGGTATATCGACATCCGCGTCGACAAGCAGATCGAGGTCAGCCCCAGCCAGCGGGAAGCCAAGGTCATCTTTCTGATCGAAGAAGGTCAGCGGTACACGGTCGAAGAACTCACTGCCGCTGGGCCGGGAGGCGTTCCATTGGGGGTGTTCTCCACCGAGCAGTTGGCTGCCATCATGAATATCAAGGTCGGCGATGTGTTTCGACAGGATCTGCTCGATCGCTCCCGTACTTCCATCCAGGATGCTTACGGTGTCATGGGTTACCTCGATACTAACGTGGCGATCGTGCCGATTCGTCGCGGATCAACAACGGAGTTGTCGCTGGTTGTCGAAGTTGCCGAGGGCGCGGTGGCCGATGTGGGACTGGTTGAGATCACAGGCAATTCGCTGACCAAGGACAAGATCATTCGTACGGAAGTGGGCTTTCGACCAGGTCGCCGATTCGACGCCCGGGAGATTGAAGCGACGAAGGAGCGGATCATGTCGACGGGCCTCTTCGGCGATGCATTGGTAACGGTGCAGCAGCCGGACGAGGACGATCCGTCGATCCGGGATGTGCTGGTGGAGATCAAGGAGAAGAACACCGGGTCGATCAACTTCGGTGTGGGTATTGGATCAGATGCGGGTGTGTTGGGAAACATCTCGCTCACACAGAACAACTTCGATCTCTTCGACGTGCCCGAGACGTTTGCCGAGTTCTATCGCGGTCGTTCATTCCGGGGTGCCGGTCAGAGGTTCGCCATAAACTTCCAGCCCGGAACTGAGATCTTCGCCTATGACATCAGCCTGACCGAGCCGCGGTTTTTGGGGACACCCTATGCGCTTGGCGGATCTGCGGGCTACTACAGTCGGGTCTACACCGGCACGGCGGGTGGATACACCGAGGAGCGAGCATCGGCCGGTGCTGTACTGAGCAGACGCCTTGGCGATGTCTGGTACGGGTCGCTTCGCATCGATGCTTCGCATGTGGAGTTGACGGATCTTGATCCCAATGAGCCGCTGGATATTCAGAACGACGCTGGGCCTGAAACATTGTTGAGTGCCGGACTCACGTTGACCCGAACTACCATTGACCGCATGTCCCGTCCGACCAAGGGCAGTCGAACTCAGCTCAACATCGCCAATTGGGGCCTGCTCGGCGGTGATCGCAACTTCGACCGGATATCTGTGGACTACACCACCTATCTGGCGCTCGATCGTGACTTTCTCGGTCGAGTATCAACCCTCCGGCTCGACGGGCAAGTCGGCAATATATTCGGCGGCTCAGCCCCGACCTACGAGCGGTTCTACCTCGGCGGTCGAACACTTCGCGGCTTCCAGTTCCGATCGGTCTCGCCCAAAGGCGTGAATCCGACTACGGGCCAGATGACCGATGTTCCGATCGGTGGGACGTTCATGGCCTTTCTCGGCGCCCAGTACCAGCAACCGCTCATCGGCGAGTTGCTTGATGGTGTCTTATTCGTCGATTCGGGTACTGTGAACGACGATCCTGGATTCGACCAGTACCGAATGTCCTTCGGGGTCGGCATTCGAGTGTATATTCCCCAACTTGGCCAGACGCCGTTGGCGTTTGACCTCGCGTTCCCCATGATCAAACAGGAGGGGGACGCGACTCAGATGTTCAGTTTCTCCGCGGACTTGCCGTTCTGACATGGAAGTGCGATTCGCGGAATGCGGAGGCCCCCAGATGCATCGTTGCTCACGACTATCGTTTTCATCACTCGTGCTTGTGATCATCGGGCTGCTTACGGTTGGCATGCTCCCGGGTGCCGCGGCGCAGCGGTCCAGCAGTGGACCGGTGGCAGTAGTGAACCTCAATGGCGTGATGGTCGGATTGAATGAGCGGGCCGATGCCGAGGCCCGGCTGCGTGCCAAAGGTGAGGCGATCAGAGCGGAGGTGGAAATCAGACAGACCAGCCTCCGCGCGATGGAAGAGAAGTTTCGTGCCTTGACCGATCAGGTTGCCAAACTGACCGCCGAGGAGCAACTCGACAGCGAACTCATCCAGTTCATGGCGTGGGACGAACTTATGAAACAGGAACTCGATGGTGAGCGGGCGTGGATGCTCGAGAAGCTCTACATCGATATCATGACGGCGGTCAAGAGCATGGCCGACGCCGAGGGCATCGATCTGGTGCTGGTGCATGATGGCGTCCGTGAGATTCAGACGAACATGGATCCCGAATCGCCCCCGCTTGAGTATCAGGTCAGGCAGCAGATCGCGATGCGTCGCATCGCATTCGCCGCCCCGCGGATTGATCGGACACAGGATGTCATCATCCGCATGAACAACGCCTACAGCCCGGGGTCTCCGTGAACCTGAGAGGATCGACATTATGAAACGGCACATATTTGGCATAGGTGGGATGATCGCGATCGTGGCGGCGAGCCTCGTCGGTTGGGAGGCACTGGCCGGACGGCTCGCTCCGAGCCCCACAGTTGTCGGGACTGTGGATCTTCCGCAGGTACTCGACGCGCTTGCCGAGTGGCAGGCGGAGGTTGATCGCTCGCAGGCCGCCGCCGAGAAGTTCCAACAGGGTCTGCGCCAGCAGTCTGAGAATCTTGAGGCACTGAATGCAGATCTCGAAGACTACGTGGTCGGAACACCCAAGCACACCGAGGCTCAGCGGCTGGTGAAGAAGGCCTCCATTGATCTGCGGGCTTTCATGGGTCTGGCAGACATGCAGGAGTCCCGCACGAAGCAACGGGCGATGCTTCGCATCTACAACCATGTTCGCGATGCAAGCGCCAAACTGGCTGAGCGAGATGGCTATGGGCTGGTCATCATGGATGACTCGGCGATTCCGATTCCAGAGAACAGCCGGGACGTGCTGGGAGACATCTCCGCCCGCCGCGTCCTGTTTGCGAGCACCACACTGGATGTCACACAGTTGCTCATTGACTACATGAATGCGCAGTGGCGTGCGGCCCACGGGAACTGATATGGATGCCATTGCAGGCATGCTGACCGCTGCCGGGATCGCCCAGCGGCTGGGCGGCGAGTTGCTCGGCCACGGTGATCACACCATCGGCGGCTTTGCTGGACTGGACGAAGCCGGCCCCGGCGACCTCGTGTTTATTGCCAGCAGCAAGTGGGCGAGTCGGTGGGTGGACTGCAAGGCTGTTGTCGCGCTGGTCACCCGTGGTGTCGATGTCCCCGGACATGACCCGAAGACCCGGTCTTTGATCGTCGTCGATGATGCGGAGATCGGCATGATGATGTTGCTGGAGGCGGTGGCCGCTGAGTTGAGACCCTTGCCTCTGCCTGGAGTAAGTGGTGATGCTCGAGTACACCCGGATGCGATGATTGGTGAAGGTGTGTACATCGGCGCGGCCGCCGTGGTCGAAGAAGGTGCCGAGGTTGGAGGGGGGGCCGTGCTGCATGCGGGCGCCGTCGTAGAGCGGGGTGCCAAGGTCGGCGAGAACGCCGTGGTCGGTGCCAACGCCGTTCTCGCAGCCGGATGCGAATTGGGAGATCGTTCGATTTTGCAGCAGGGCGTGATCGTCGGTTCTGATGGTTTCGGCTTCCGACCGGATCCACAGACAGGCCTTCCACGGCGGATTCCCCATCTGGGTACCGTTGAAATTGGGTGCGATGTTGAAATCGGAGCGTGCTCGTGTGTCGATCGTGGCAAATTCGGCCCAACCCGCATTGGCGACGGCACCAAGATCGACAATCTGGTGCAGGTGGCCCACAACGTCCAGATCGGCAGAGGCGTGATCATCGCCGCTTTGACCGGGATGGCTGGATCGTGCCGAATCGAAGATGGGGTTGTTCTTGGTGCTCAGGTGGGTATTGCTGAGCACGTGCGAATTGGAGAAGGGGCGAGAATCGCGGCTACGAGCGGTGTGATGCGGGATGTGCCCCCTGGAGAGGACTATGCGGGTACGCCAGCTCGCCCAGCGAGGCAGACTTTGCGGGAGGTTGCAGCCCTTCGTAAACTGCCCGATCTGGTGGCCTCCATGCCGCGTCGGGAATCGTCCTGACGCGTCGGCAGGCCAATGAGCCTTTGTGAGCGTCATGAACGATCAGCTTGAGAACCCGCCCGCCACCGAAGGCATCATGGATCCACAGCAGACGCTGCGGGCCGAGGTCGAGGTGTCGGGCAGGGGGCTGATGCACGGGCAGGAAGCCACACTGCGAATGCTCCCGGCATCGCCGGACCACGGCATCGTCTTCGAGCGGGTCGATCTGGATCCGCCGGTTCGAATTCCCGCTCAGATCGAGTACGCCATCGATCGCGATCGCCGAACCGCCATTCGCAATGGCGACGCTGTGGTTGAAACGATCGAGCACTGCATGTCCGCCCTGAGAGGCTGTGGCATCGACAACGTGCTGTTGCAACTCGATGGACCCGAGGTGCCGCTTGGCGATGGCAGCGCCATCTCGTTCATAGAGGCGATTCGCGGGGTGGATGTCGAGGCTCAACCATCGCCGCGGCATCTGCTTCACATCAGCGAGCCGATCATCCTGCGGGATGATGACGCCATGCTTGCGGCCTTTCCGGCAAGTGGTGACGAATTTCACGTGTTGTATGAACT
>MPLX02045292.1_pt1 | contig 21102 bp, 24 predicted proteins | sample 1617341 | NCBI WGS metagenome assembly MPLX02 (sample SAMN05944804, study PRJNA350692) | marine metagenome | biome: marine; feature: ODZ; material: water; isolation source: 120 m water sample filtered on 0.2 um supor filter | place: Pacific Ocean | collected 2012-04-08 | depth 120m m | reverse complement strand
CTATCGCCAGATAGCCAGTGCTAGAAGACGAGCACCCCCGAGTCGCCACCGGACCACCACAGCCCAGTGAATGGCGCTTGCGCGCCGTGCGCCATGCCTGGCGCACAAAGAATTAATTTATCGCCCCCCAGGGCGACAAATCGCATGGCGTTGGCATGGCCCGGCAGGGCTTGTTCAAAATCGAAAACAATATCTTCCGCCGGGTCGAAGGCGATTTCACCAATGCCTTTGACGGCAACCGATTTATGAGTTTCTGTCTGTTCCATCAAGCCGTCAGCCATTTCCGGGTCCAGCAATTCTGGTCTTTCACCCATCAGGCCCAGGACTACCGCCCTGTCCGAGCCGTGGCCCTTGCCGGTGAACGCCAACGAGCCATGCAGAAAGACGCGTAAACGGTCGACTTCGCAGGAAACCAAATGTTCGCGAAGATCGTCCAGGAATCGCCCGGCAGCGACCATCGGTCCCACGGTGTGGGAACTGGAAGGGCCGATACCGACCTTGAAAATATCGAAAACACTGAGAAACAAACGCCAATCCCCTTCTCGACGCGTCCGAAGCCATTCAACTCTTTTTTCAAATAAAGACTAATTCAAGTCCACAACATCCTGATAACGACCAACATTGCAGCAATATGGACTTTGGCGAAAGAAGGCAAGCTTCACAACGGCGGACAATCCAATGGCGCGGCCAAACTAAGAAAAATTTCCATCGGGCACGTCAACGGGCGCGTCGCCGAGGTGCTGAAAGGGCAGCCCTAGTGTGATGATTCTGAAATACACGATATCAATCTGATTAAGCCATGAAGGGTGATCAGGCACCGTTGCCGAAACAAATAACGCAGGCTGGGTTTTAAAGGATTTTCTCATAAGTAAAATATAGCAAATCATAACGCCGTATGGGAAACTTATGCAGAGGTCTCTAAAGATGATTAAACCGTTTCACATTCTCGACACCATGACTGGATTGAAGCGCTCCTTTCGCAAACGGGAAGGCGAGGGAAACGGTATTCTATTGATTTCCGCCGGTGGCCTTGGCGATACGGTCCTTTTTTCATTGTTTGCAAACCGGTTTGCGTCCCTGGCCCGCGAAAATGAACCCGTAACGGTATTGCTTCGCAGCGACGCCGCCAAAATGGCGTTTTTGCTACCAAAACGCATGGGGCTTGAAATCGTCAATTTCAACGAACTCAGGAAATCCCTCGGGTATCGTCGCAAAATTGCCAACCGCCTGTTCAACTCTCATTACCGGTTGATCATCACCACCGATCAGTTGCGCCATCCAGATATGGACGAGGCCCTTATCAAAATGGCGTCCCCTGATGAAGTTATCGCCATGGAGCCCCGGTCATGGCCGAAATACGACGACGCCCTGCAGCGCAACCGACAACTCTACAGCCGCCTGTTCGACAGCGGCCCCGATAGAACAGACAAAGTGGTTCGTTGGAATAAATTCGCCAACTGGCTGACGGGCGAAGAAAGACCGGCTCCCGTCGTGCGGATTGATCTGGAAACTTCCCCAGGCGATACTCCGGACGTGCTGATCCAGCCCTTTTCCGCCGTCGCCGCCAAACAAAGCCCCGTTGGCCTGTATCGACGGATTATTGATGCCCTGCCCGACGGCCTGAACATCGCCATTACCGGCGCGCCCAACGACCTGGAGGCCAACCCGGAATACAAACAGCTTCTCGAATTGCCCGGCGTGAGCTTCAATTACTCCACCTTTCAGGACTTGGCCCCTTCCTTAAAGGCAGCCAGACTGGTCATCAGCGTTGATACCGCCGCCATGCATCTTGCCGTAGCACTTGGCGCACCGACCCTGTGCCTCGCCAGCGCCGCCTACGTTGGTGAAATTGTCCCGTATGCCACGGAAGTCACCCCCGACAACGCCCACGTCATTTACCACTCCATGGACTGCGAAGGCTGCCTGGGGAAGTGTTACCTGGAACCTGTCGACGACATGTATCCCTGTGTCGCGGCTCTGGACTCAGATAAGGTTGTCGCCAAAGTCAAAGAACTCATAAAATAAAAGCCGCCACAATTTAGGGTTAAGGCGAGGTATATTTTTCTTTATCAGTAATCTGGGTATTCTCTTGGTGGTGGTTTATCCCCAAGCGCAAGAAATAAGGGTAAGATTAAAGTAACTACTCGACCTGTTTGTATCAAGGGTTCCTCGACGATGACGGCATGGATGGATTGGTCCGCAGGACCTTTTCAAGCGCGACCGGAAGGCTGGCGCCATGTGGAAGTCACCAAACGGCGCACCGCCATTGATTATGCCCGGCGGATCGCTAAACGTTTCGAATGGCATTACACGCCACGACACGTTGTAGTCGTATTTTTCAACTTCTCGACCCCTATCAATTTCGACACTGTTTCCAGACTTTCATGGAACGCTTTTCCCAAACTCACAAGGGTGTTATCGCCATCGACGGCAACCCGTGCATTTGCCAGAGTCGATGTTCAGGGCTTTTTGCATTTCGATTTCCAATTGAAAAAATTGTTTCAGTCACGTCAGTCGTTGTTAATTGGCGCCGTCCTGGGGAATATGCAGGTGAAGACCTTCGCGGATATGATCGACCATAGCCTGGCGTGCATTATCAGGAGAGGCATTGGCGAGAATTTCAAAAAGTTCAATATGGGCTTTTGGATTGGGCTCTTCGATGCCGGTTTGAGTCGCCGCAAAAAGCCAAAGCGATACACCGCCGTTCCAAATCCGCTCGAATATTTTTAACAGTAGCGGATTGTTCGTCTGCTCGATGATGGTGCGATGAATGGTACGATTAAGCAAAAATACCTCTTCAACGTTAGCCTGCGAAGATACGAGCTCTGCGTCAATGCTCTTCTTGATCGGGGCTAATAGTTCGGGCGTCCGGGTGATGGCAATGGTGCTAGCGGCGTAACCCTCAATGGCCTCGCGGACGCCGTACATATCGCGCACTTCCTTTGCTGAAATTTCCCTTATGGAGAAACCCTTGCGACCGCGTTGTTCAAGGATACCTTCCTGTTCCAGCCTCAAAAGGGCTTCGCGAACCGGAGTTCGACTAACGTCTACAGCCTCGGCGATCTGTTCCTGAATAAGGCGCTCACCCTTGGTAATTTCCCCGTCTACGATGGCTGAGAGTATCTGGTTATAGACATCGTCAGCGAGTCTTGGCTGGATGGCGACAACTTTTTTGAATTTCATATTTTTCCTCATTGAGTCTTTAATGTATACAGAATACATGATTACCATGTCGACATCAGGTGGTCGTCGGTTCAGGGCAATCGCATTTGAACTTTTGGTTATGCCTTGCTCAACGCAATCCTGCTTTTTCATCCCGAATAGATTCTACCCATTATCGTATAACATCGATGATGGAGGAAGTAATGGAAGGAATTTTCGGCGTGTTTTCAAGACCTTGACGATCCCCGTATTGGTAATGCCGGGCGTCATGAGCTGCCCGAAATTTTGATGATTTCGCTTTGCACGACCCTTTGCGGGGGGTAAACAGCCGTTGATATGGCTGAATTTAGTGTGGTCAAGGAGAGCTTTTTACGGCGTTTTCTTACTCTTGAACACGGAATTCCTGGTGTGATGATTCTGAAATACACGATATCAATATGTTACGTGGCCTGCTTATCCCCTTTAAAAGCGACTAGAAACCATGCGTCTTGCCCTTTTTCAGCCCGACATTCCGCAAAATACCGGCACCATGCTGCGTATGGCCATGTGCCTGAACATTGGCGTTGATATCATCGAACCCTGCGGTTTTGTCTTTTCCGACAAACAATTAAGGCGCGCGGGAATGGATTATCTGGAGCAAGTGGATGTCACGCGACATTCTTCCTGGGAAAAATTCAAGGATTCGGCTCTTGCCCGTGGTGCCCGCATCGTCCTGCTATCGACAAGGGCCGATACGGTCTATACGGATTTCACCTTTCATCGCGATGATATCATCATGGTTGGGCGGGAAAGTGCAGGCGTACCCGATGATGTGTTCGATGCGGCGAATTCCCAGTTGTGCATTCCCATGAACGAAGGGGCGCGTTCACTAAATGTCGCGATCTCGGCGGCGATGGTATTGGGGGAGGGTTTGCGTCAAATTTCTACCCCGGACGGTTGATAAGGATTGTGTTGACGCATTTCAAGCTTCCACAAAACAGATGCGCAGTTCAGTCATTTAGGCCCCCCAATCACCGTTTTTAGCCGTTCCAGGCACTGGTTCCGGTTTTTCTGGAAGTCGCCATCGCGCCACCATTCTTCAACGGCGTCAAGTGCCTTACCCACTTCTGGGCCATGATCCAGGCCAAGTTCCAAAGCGTCTTGTCCCCTAATAGGGAACACGGGTCGGTTCCAGGAATCGGCTGCTTCAATCAGCGCGATCCAGGACTGCGTTCGCTGTGAGTGGCTGCGTGGTTGCAAGGCCATTTCTTTGGCCCATTGCAAAAGAACCAGGTCGCGATAAAGTTCGACATCGAGTTCAAACAGGATTTGACGATGGGCCTGATCGCTTAGTTCCGGGTCAGGTTTGTATTGTCCACAGGTCATAAGCGCCAGTCGTTTGGCCTGTTTATTGGACAGGCGTAACCTCTGCACTAGTTCAGCGTGGCCGTTTGAATCGTCTTTAAGCATGGCGGCAAAACGTCTTAAGACATCGGGCTTGACCGAGGGTAAATTTATTGCCGTCGTCTCCAACCAGGAAATCATCCTCAGACGACAGAAATTTTCCGCTTCCGGCAAAAAATGTTCAAGGATGCGTTCGCCCTTCATAAGAATCATCGTGTCGGCAGGATTGGGCGCTTCCAGGATGAGAAACAGTTCGCTGCGAATTCGTTCTGCTGACAATTCTCCTAAACGGGGCGCCATCAGGCGACAGGCGGCCAGGGCATCCCGATCCATGGTTGCTCCACCGAAGGTGGCCTGAAAACGATAAAAACGAAGCAACCGCAGTATATCTTCTTCGATCCTTTCCCTGGCGATGCCGACAAATCGAACCCAGCGCTGGCCAAGGTCATCCATTCCGGTCAACGGGTCGTATATGTCTCCCTCAAGCGTGCATGAAAGGGTGTTGATGGTTAAATCACGGCGCAGGGCGTCAGCAAGCCAGTCATCAGTGTAGGCGACCGTGGCATGACGCCCATGACTTTCAACATCCACGCGAAGGGTCGTTACTTCATAGTGCCGGGCGCCCAGGACGGCAGTCACCGTTCCATGATCTATGCCCGTCGGGATGGCCTTGATGCCGGCCGCCGCCAGCAATTTCATGACCCGATCTGGCGGTTCGGGCGTTGCAATGTCGATGTCTTCGACCGGTATCCCGAAGACGGCGTTGCGCACACACCCTCCAACAAAGCGTGCTTCCTTGCCGTCAGTTTGAAGGGCGTCGAAAACGGCTTTTACCTCCACCGTCGCCATCCAGGGTTGCGGGGTCAATTTGCCAGTTGGTTTTAGCGGAGCGTCATTCATCGCCATGGGTTACTCAGATTTAGGCACCATCCGGCCCGGCACGATTTTACCGTCCTTGGCGTAGGGCGTCTGATACGTCCCCTCCGGGGACATGCCGCCGGTAACGGCGGTGACGACAAGGCCGACTATCATCAAGCCAAGGCCCGCAAGGATCAGGCGAAACCAGGGGCCTTCGCGAACCAGCACCTGTTTGTTGGTGCCTTCCTGTCCAGCTTTATGGATGAAGGCAATCCGGCAAAAATACATCAAACTGGGCAGCAGGATCGGTAAAATATAAAGAAAAAAGACGCGGATCATTTTTTAAGAACCTCGTAAAGGTTGACCAACATTCCGGCAGTAGCGCCCCAAATATAATGTTGGTTATAGGGCATGGCGAAAAACTTTCTCTCGACGCCTTTGTGTTCAAGGATGTGACGTTGATGATTTGCAGGGTCCAGCAAAAAGGCCAAAGGAACTTCGAACACTTCCGCAACCTCATATGGGTCGGGGCTCAGTTCGAATGGTGGCGTGACAACGGCGACGACCGGGGTTACCCGGAATCCCGTCCCGGTTTCATAATTGTCCAGCCTGCCGACAATATCGATGTGGCGGCGATGCAGGCCGGTCTCTTCTTCGGTTTCGCGAAGCGCCGTTTCCTCCGGCGAGCTATCGTCTGGTTCGATATGGCCGCCTGGAAAGCTGACCTGCCCCGGGTGCCTGGTCATGTGTTTGGTTCGTTGGGTCAACAGTACAGTGGTAGTTTCTGTATGTGCGATCAGTGGGACAAGCACAGCCGCGGGGGTTAGCGGACTTTCGGTGCGCGTTCCCGGATTGAGGATATGATCTCCGCGCGGGGCATCGGTCAGGGGCGTATCCACCTGATCCAGGCTTCCCGCCAGCCAGTTTTTGTTCAATGGTGAGAGGGGATGCATCATCTTGATTATCTCACTGCCCGGCGTCTAATCGCCCAATAGGAAAAAATGTGCCCTTGCTCCAGACACCGAATATTTCAGAGTCTTCCACGCCCAGTTCAACCAAATCATAAAAGACCGGACGGGCAATTTTGGCTTCAAGGTTTTCCCGTACCGTTACATAAGGGGACGGTTCCTGCGTGTCGGGATTGATCTCGACCCTGATCGGGTGATCGGAGTCAGCGCTCATAGTGTCGCCGACATTTGTTTCGAAATTCAAAATTTGGTCCTCGCCGCTTCCCTCGACTGCCATAATGATGGCGATGAAGGGGGCGTCCTCGACCTGAATACGCCCCTTTTCGACGGGTGTTTCCAGCCAATAGTCCCCGTTTTTGTCTTTTTTCAGGACTGTGGAGAACAACCGGACGAGTTCCTTCCTGCCAATCGGGGATCCTTCATGAAACCATTGCCCGGCGCGGTCGATACGGATATCAATTTCGCCGCATACCGCGTCCAGCGGCAGATCACGGGGCAGCTTTTGGTCTTTGTTTTTTTTGCTCATGGTTTGTCCCAGTAGGGTTCAGGTCCGTACCGTTCAGCCAGGAAATCAACAAAGGCGCGAACCTTAGCGGATAGATATCGATTGTGGGGGTAGACCGCGTAGATCGCCAGATCTGTTTTCATGAAGTCCGTCAGTATCGGCTGAAGGCGGTTAGTTCTAAAATCATCGTTGACGATGAACGTTGGGCCCAGAAATACACCCGCGCCTTCCAGGGCGGCCGCGCGCAGGGCGTCACCATTGTTCGCGCGAAGGTTCCCTGACACCTTGACGGCAATTTCACCGTCTGGCCCCTGAAATGGCCAGATGTTCTCGTTCAAAAGGTAACTGTAGATCAGGCAGTTGTGGTCGCGCAGGTCCTCTGGGCAAGCCGGGATGCCGTTTTTTTTCCAATACTGCGGACTTGCGCAAATCGCCAGACGGAATGGCGCAAGTTTGCGCGCAATCAAGGTTGAATCTGGCAGGCGAGCGATGCGGATAGCGATGTCATAACCTTCGTCCAGCAGGTTGACCACCCGGTCATTCAAATCCATATCGATGCGAATATCCGGGTAGCGGTCGGTAAATTCGGCCAGTGCGGGCGCAACGTGCAGGTAGCCAAAGGACATCGGCACATTCAGACGAAGGGTGCCGCGGAGTTCCGTGTGCAGGGCGCTGGCGGCTTGTTCGGTTTCCTCGACATCCTGAACGATGCGCATGGCCCGCTCATAGAATGTGGTGCCGACTTCGGTCGGTGAAAGCTTGCGCGTGGTGCGGTTCAACAGGCGCACACCCAAGCGATCCTCAAGCTTTGCGATGTGCTTGGAAACCGCAGATTTGCTCATATTAAGTTCACGCGCGGCGGCCGAAAAACCACCGGTTTCCACGACCTTGGTAAAAACAGCGAAGCCGCTAATGGTATCCATAATGCCTTATCTATCGTTTCCAATAAGGAAACAATTATATTTAAAATGGCCCGATTGTCTACTCACGTGTTCGCGACTATCTTCCCTTCAACAGCTCACCCAAACCTTTGAAGGAATTACCCATGAGCCCTAGTGTGATGATCCTGAAATACGGCTCATTATTATGAGCCGTATTTCTGGGGCAGGACACTAGGTGTTTAGTCCCGGCATTTGATTAACTCAGTTCAGTGTCCAAGAAAACTGGGGCCGATATAAACGTAACAATTGGTAACAAAGAGTGATTTGAAAGCCTCAAGGGACGTTGGTAAAAACACCCTTGAAGCTTTCTTTTTGTTTCGTGATGAAGCAACGACTTCAAGCATTTGAAGGAAAATATAGATCGAATTAGATACTCGACCTGCCTTAGTCGAATATTAATAGCTGTAGGGCAAACTTTTCCAAAGAATGCAGCCTTAAAAAGAAGCGGTTTTTCTTTTTAGGAAGTGGCTAAAATATTGTTGAATATCTTGCGAAACGAAAAAATATTATGATCAAGCAGAAGACTTTTAAAAGTTCCATCAGTTGTACTGGCGTCGCCCTTCATTCGGGCAACAAGGTTTCGATGACTCTCCTGCCTGGTGAGCCCAATAGCGGCATCATTTTCAAACGCACGGATATTTCTGGCGGCGGCGCCGAAATTCCGGCGACCTGGGACAATGTGGTTGAAACAACCATGTGTACGACCCTCGGTAACGACCAGGGTGTCACGGTTTCAACGGTCGAACACCTGATGGCGGCCCTGGCTGGCTCCGGTATTGATAATGCCCTGATCGAACTTAATGGCCCGGAAGTCCCGGTCATGGACGGTAGCGCCGCGCCTTTCGTCTTCCTGGTTGAATGCGCTGGCACTGTCGAACAGGACAAACCCCGTCGCTACGTTCGTGTTTTGAAAGCCGTTTCCGTGGAAGACGGCGAAAAGTCGGCGTCTATCGTGCCTTCCGATGGCTTTACCGTCGATTTTGATATCGACTTTGAAAGCGCCGCTGTTTCCCGCCAGTCAATTTCCATCGGCATGGCTGGCGAAACCTTCAAGAATGAAGTTTCTCGCGCCCGTACCTTTGGTTTCCTGCACGAGATTGAAGCCCTGCGCGCAGTCGGCCTTGCCAAGGGCGGTTCCCTGGATAACGCTGTCGTCGTTAGCGGCGATAAGGTGATAAACGAAGACGGCCTACGTTATGACGATGAATTCGTCCGTCACAAGGTTCTTGATGCTGTAGGCGACCTGTATCTTGCCGGTGGCGGCCTGCTTGGTCATTTCCACGGGCATTGTTCCGGTCATGCCGCCAATAACACCCTTCTTAGGGCGCTGTTTGCCGACAAGGACGCCTGGTGTTACGAAGAAATGCCGAATGCGAAGCCCTCGAATGGAAAATCCCCAACATTGTGGTCTGGTGATATCGCGAGACCGGCAATCGCTGCGACGGCCTGACAATCGAATTTTTCAAGTTCCCGGCTCGTATCGGGTTAAAAAGGTGGGAAACAGCCCGCCTTTTTTGTTACCATTTTTCTGCAAATTAATGGACCCATTTAAATGCAGTTTGATTTCGCTCGTGATATAGTTCGCCGGTGAATCATCCGAAGGCAAAAGAATGAACCGTTTCGCTAAATTTTTCCCTGGTTTAACATTAGCCAATCGACTGATGCTTTTCAGTGCGTTGCTCTTTGTTGCGGCCTGCGCTTACGACGATGAGGCCGTTCCCGATTATGTGGAACACCCCGTCGATGAAATTTATAATGAGGCGCTGAATGTCCTTCAGGACGGGAATTTTGAGCGGGCTACCACTATGTTTGACGAGGTCGAACGTCAGCATCCTTATTCCACATGGGCGACAAAAGCGCAGTTGATGTCGGCCTACAGTTTGTACCAGGACAATTCTTATGGCGACGCAGTCTTAGCGCTAGACCGGTTTATTCTACTTCACCCTTCTAATTCCGACGTCCCTTATGCGTACTATTTGAAAGCGCTTTGTTATTACGAGCGGATTTCAGACATTACCCGCGATCAGGAAATGACGAAATTGGCCATGCAGACGATGAGTAAATTAGTCAGGCGTTTCCCGTCGTCAAAATACGCAAAAGACGTAAAATTGAAAATGGACCTGACCCGGGATCACCTTGCGGGAAAAGAAATGGAAATCGGGCGCTATTATTTGAAACAGGGGCATCATCTTGCGGCAATCAACCGCTTCAGGTCGGTTGTCGACGACTACCAGAGCACAACTCATGTTCCCGAAGCCCTGCACCGGCTGGCCGAAGCCTATGTGGCGCTTGGTGTGGAACTTGAAGCCCAGAAGGTCGCCGCCGTTCTGGGACATAACTTCCCAGGAAGTGAATGGTATCTGGATGCCTATTCCCTGGTCGAAGGCAAGCTGATCAAACCAGCGCAAGACGATCCCTGGTATAAATTGTGGTGAATTAGGCAACCTGGATGCTGCAATCCCTGTCCATTCGCGATGTCGTGTTAATCGAACGTCTGGAATTGGCGTTTGACGAAGGTCTTGGCGTTCTTACCGGTGAAACTGGAGCCGGTAAATCCATCCTGCTGGATGCTCTGGGTCTCGCCCTGGGAATGCGTGCCGAGGCCCGCCTTGTGCGCCACGGTGCAAAACAGGCGGTGGTCAGCGCGATATTTGAACTGGGCCGGGATACAGCCATAAAAAGCCTGCTTGATGAACAAGGGCTTGAAACCGACGATGGCCTGCTGATTTTGCGCCGGATATTAGGTGCTGATGGTCGTTCGCGGGCCTTTGTCAACGATCAACCTGTTGGTGTCGCGCTATTGAAGACCCTTGGGGAGGCCTTGGTTGAAGTCCATGGCCAATTTGAAAGCCAGCGCCTGATGAGCCCCGCCAATCACCAGGGCCTGCTGGATTCCCATGGTGGGTTGAAAAGTAACGTTGATAAAGTTTCAACCTTGTGGAGGGGTTGGCGTGAGGTGGCTGCGGCCCGCAGCATGGCCGAAAACGAGATGGCCGCCGCCCGCCGCGATCAGGACTTCCTGGCCCATGCGGTTGGTGAACTGGAAACACTGGCCCCGGAACCCGGTGAGGATGAGGCGCTGGCTTCCCAACGCACATTGATGATGCACGGCGAGCATTTGATCGACGCCATGAACAAGGCCCTGGGTGAACTGAGCCGCTCGGACGGCGCCGAAGAAAGCCTGCGTTCGGCCGGTCACAGGCTTTCCCAGGTCGCCGACAAGGCCGACGGGCATCTGGACGAAGCTATCGCCACCCTTGACAGGGCCGCTATCGAAGCGGCCGAAGGACAGGCCTTGCTTGAAAAAGCCAATGCGGAAATTGACCTTGATCCTAAAAAGCTTGAAGCCGTCGAAGAACGGCTGTTCGCCCTGCGCGCCCAGGCCCGCAAGCACGATGTGGAAGTTGACGATCTGGCCGATCTTTTGGTCAAGATGAAATCCCGGCTTGCCGATGTTGAAGACGGTGGCTATCGCCTGAAGCAATTGGTGCAAGCAGAGCAAGCTGCCCGCAGCTCGTATGTAGATGCCGCCAGCGCGCTGTCGCAGGCCCGTATCAAGACAGCCTCGTCGCTTGACAAAGCTGTCAGCGGCGAACTTGCTCCGTTGAAGATGGAAAAAGCGGCGTTTATCACTCGTATCGACCAGCCTGAAGAATCATCTTGGGGCGAGCGGGGGTGTGATCAGGTGACCTTCGAGGTTTCGACCAATCCGGGCGCTCCGGCGGGTCCCCTGAACAAGATTGTCTCAGGTGGTGAGCTGTCCCGTTTTATGCTGGCCCTGAAGGCGGTTTTGGCCGCGTCCGACGCCATCCCTACCATTATTTTTGATGAGGTCGATGCGGGTATTGGCGGGGCCGTGGCGGCTGCCGTCGGCGAGCGCCTGAACACGCTGGCTAAAACCGCGCAGGTTCTGGTGGTGACCCATTCGCCACAGGTGGCGTCGCGCGGCGTGCACCATTGGCGGGTATCGAAATCCGGTGGTGCGGCGCAAGTCATCACCAGTATCGAAACTCTGGACAATGACGAGCGTCGTGAAGAAATCGCCCGTATGCTGGCCGGTGCGGAAGTAACCGAAGAAGCCCGCGCCGCAGCCAATAGCCTGTTGCAGGGTACGGGTCGATGAGCGGTAAACTTCGGGACATTCCCCCTGAAGAGCTGACGCCGTTGGATGTTGGCGCGGAATTGGCTGATCTTGCGAAGGAGCTCGCCGCCCATGATTTGGCTTACCATCAAAAAGACGCCCCGACTATTTCCGACGCCCAGTACGATGCGCTTAGAAAGCGCAACGACGCAGTTGAAGCCCTATATCCGCAGTATATTCGTGCGGACAGCCCTTCGAAACGAATTGGCGCCAGGGCCGCGACGGGATTTTCCAAGGTCACCCACACGCAACCGATGTTATCCCTGGGTAATGTGTTTACGGAGGACGACTACCGGGAGTTTGTCGAAAGTGTCCGGCGTTTTCTGAAGGAGTTGAGTGACGATCCGTCCCTGTCGCTGGAGATGGTGGCGGAACCCAAGATCGACGGACTGTCCATCTCTCTTCGTTATGAAAGGGGTATGTTTGTGCAGGCCGCGACGCGGGGTGACGGTACAACCGGTGAAGATGTAACAACCAATGTGCGAACCCTAAAAGGGTTCCCGGTACAACTACCTGGCGACGTTCCTGATGTTCTGGAAGTCCGCGGCGAGGTTTATATGTCCGGCCAGGATTTTCTCGCCCTGAATGCGGCGCAGGAAAAAGCGGGCGACAAGGTCTTCGCCAACCCCCGAAACGCAGCTGCAGGCAGTCTTCGCCAGTTGGATGACTCCATTACCGCCAATCGGCCGTTATCATTTTTTGCCTATGCCCTGGGGGAAGTTAGCGAACCCATCGCCGATACCCATTGGGGCGTTCTGGAAAAGCTTAAAAACTGGGGCTTTCCGGTTAATTCCGAAACTCAGGTTTGCCCCGATATCGAAACCGTTCTGGCATTCTATGAGCGCCTGAATACGGAGCGCGCCGGATTGGGTTACGATATCGACGGCATCGTCTACAAGGTCAACAGCCTGGATTATCAGGAACGCCTGGGCTTCGTTTCCCGCGCCCCGCGCTGGGCAATCGCCCACAAATTCCCGGCGGAAAAAGCGACGACGGTGATTGAGCGCATAGACATTCAGGTTGGACGTACCGGAGCATTGACCCCGGTGGCCCGATTAAAACCGGTCACCGTGGGTGGCGTAGTGGTTTCCAACGCTACCCTGCATAACGAAGATGAAATTCAGCGTAAAGATGTACGCATCGACGATACCGTGGTGATCCAGCGGGCAGGAGATGTGATACCCCAGGTGGTTGAGGTGGTACTGAACAAGCGCCCTGCAAGCAGTGAGCCCTATATATTTCCGGAAGAATGCCCCGAATGTGGCAGCCACGCCGTGCGCGAAGAAGGCGAAGTCGCCCGGCGTTGCACCGGCGGCCTCGTCTGTCCGGCCCAGGCCCTGGAACGCCTGAAACACTTCGTGTCGCGCAACGCCTTTGATATTGAAGGGATTGGCGGTAAGCATGTCGAAGGGTTTATTGCTGACAGGATGATCAAAAACCCGGCGGATGTCTTCCGCCTTGCTGATCATGCTGAAGCTATCTCAAAAAAAGAAGGCTGGGGCGGCAAATCGGTCGAAAACTTGATTGCATCTATAGAAGACCGGCGAACCATCGCGCTCGACAGGTTTATCTATGCCCTTGGCATTTCGCAGGTGGGGCAGGCGACAGGGAAACTCCTGGCAAAGCAGTACGGTTCCCTGGGGGCGTGGCGGGAGGCCATGCGGGCCGCTAAAATTCACGGCTCAGAAGCCTTTGGCGACCTGACCAATATAGACGGTATCGGCCCGTCGGTGGCGGAAGACCTGATCGCCTTTTTTGATGAAGAACATAACCGGGACGTGGTCGCCGATCTGGAAGACCAGCTGACCATCAATGACTTCATTGCCCCTGATGTGGAATCGTCGCCTGTGGCAGACAAAACGGTAGTCTTCACCGGAAGCCTGGAAACCATGAGTCGTAGCGAGGCCAAGGCAAGGGCCGAAAGCCTGGGCGCCAAGGTGGCGGGTTCAGTTTCCCAAAAGACCGATTATGTAGTAATTGGTGCGGACGCCGGATCAAAGGCGCGAAAAGCCCGGGAACTGGACGTTACATGTTTGAGCGAACAAGAATGGCTGGAAATGGCCGGAAGTTGAGGGTTCTGTCTTTAAGTCCATGACAATCCAGAATATTGCATTACCAAATTTGAAACAGGTCGAAGACGCCTCCTGTGTAGCGATTGATTTCGAGACGGCAAGTTCGGGCCGGGCAAGCGCCTGCTCCATTGGCATTACGTGGTTTGATGACATCAGGGTTATGCGAACCACTCACAGGCTGATCCAGCCCTATGATATGAATTTCAACAGTTTCAACATTTCGATCCACGGCATATATCCGGAAGATGTCGAGGATGAACCGGAGTTTCCGGAAATCTGGCAGGAATTACTACCGCTGATGACGGGCAAGACAGTTTTAGCGCACAACGCGGCGTTCGATATGGGCGTCCTGCGCTCGAGCCTTGATCGCTATGACCTTCCCTGTCCGGAGTTCTCATACCTTTGCACTGTAGAAATCGCACAAGCGACGTGGCCCGAACTCTCGAACCACAAGCTGCCAACTGTCAGCGACCACATCGGGTTCTCGCTTGAACACCATTCGGCTTCCAGTGATGCAGAGGGTTGTGCTTCAATAGCCATTGCCGCGGCCAGAAACTGGGGCGTGCCGACCATCCATGAATTGTCGGAATGCCTGGACGTAACCATGAAAGAAGTTACGCCGGACGGGTATCGGCCTTGCTCCCTGCCAAATCGCAGAACGATCAAAAACCAATAAAAAAGGGGCCCCCACGGGAACCTCTTAATTTTTGGTATTGCCCTAAAAGACTTAATGAAGCCGAGACGGCAAATCCTTGATGGCGGCGTCGATCATGGCGTCAGCTTTGTCGCCGGATACCTTGTCCGCCAGGATACGTTTGCTGGCTTCCATTGCTACGTCGATGGCGGCGGCGCGGATTTCGTCGCGGGCGGTCACTTCGGCCTGGGCGATGCGGTCCTTTGCCTGACGCTTACGGCGTTCGATCATGGCTTCCAGGTCCCTGGCTGCCTTTTCGGCCAGGTAATTGGCTTCGCCCTGGGCTCTTTCGGCAATGACCCTGGTTTCACCGGCGGCGTCGCGTTGCTTGCGTTCATACGAAGCCAGCAAGTCCTGTGCTTCCTTGCGCAGGCGGGTAGCCTCTTCGATCTCGGTGCGAATGCCCTCGGAACGTTCGTCCAGCGCTGCGGAAATCTTCTGGAAAACAGTTTTGCCAATCAACGCTATGGTAATGACGAAGGCGACGGCGACCAGGAATGCAGGATCTTCGTAGAAAGCCCCGTGGGCGGCACCTGCGGCTTCGGATGCATAAGCTACGCTAATCATTGGCGTTCCTCCATGACGGCGTTAATTACCTTGGCGACATCGGCTTCGCTCAGGGTTTCACCGGAGACCTTCTCAGCGGCGCAAAGCGCAACCTCGGCAGCAATCTCGCTCAAGCCCGCCATTGCAGTGTCCCTGGCTTCCAAAATTCTGGCCTCGGCGGCCTTGATATCGGTTTCCAGTTCTTCGTTCAGTTCGGCCTGTTTCCTGGCGGCTTCCTCGGCGATGCGATTGTGGGTTTCAAGCATAATCCCGTGGGCTTCGGCGCGGGCTTCGTCCAGGGCTTTTTCATAAGCCCCGGCGGCTGCTTCGGCCTCTTTCTTCAGGGTTTCGGCCTTTTTCAGGTTGCCTTCAATCTTGTTCTGGCGTTCTTCCAGGACCTGAGATATCCGGGGAAGGGCAACCCGCGCCATCATGACGTACAGCACGACGAAAGTAATCGCCAGCCAGATCAATTGTGGCGGGAAGGTCGCGAAATCCAGCTGCGGCAGACCAGCGGCATGCGCAGGCGCACCACCCAGGGCAACAAATACTGCCAGGGCGGAGATCGATGTGAACGCGGTTTTCAATATCCGCATGAAATGCTCCTGATTTCTAAACCAGACCACAATGGAGCGTGGCTTGATCTTGTTCTACTTAATTCCGGCAGCCTTGTTTCAAGCCGCCGGTTTCGCCAGTGTTAACTGACAAAATTTCCTAAGTGAACAGGATCAGGAACGAGATCAGCAGCGCGTAAAGCGCGACAGCTTCAACAAGGGCGAAGCCTAGCATGGCCAAGCCAAAAACCTGACCACGAGAGGCAGGGTTACGCGCGATTGAGCTGATCAGCGATGAAAAGATGTTGCCTATACCGGCACCAACACCACCAAGTCCAATAACGGCAAGGCCGGCACCAATCATTTTTGCGGCATCAAGTTCCATAGTCCAAATTCCTTAATTTCCAAGATTTATCAAAATTGTCGTTAAGCTAATAAGCGAAGTATAGATACGCCTAATGCAGGTGAATGGCGTCGTTCAGATACAGGCACGTCAATACGGTGAAGACGTAGGCTTGCAGGAACGCTACCAGTAATTCGAAAGCCGTGAGCGCAACATCGACCGTCAGCGGCGCCCAGCCGCCCAGGATGCCAAGCGGAATAATAAAGCCCGCGAACACCTTCATCATCGTGTGTCCGGCCATCATGTTGGCGAACAGGCGGATGGAAAGGCTGATGGGGCGTGACAGGTACGAAAGAACCTCGATCGGGACCAGCACCGGCGCCATAACCACAGGAACGCCCGAGGGCAGGAAAAAGCTGAAAAAATGCAACCCGTGACGCGCAATGGCGATAATGGTAACGCCCAAAAATACAAACAGGGCCATGCTAAAGGTCACGGCGATGTGGCTTGTAAAGGTAAAGGCGTAAGGGATCAAACCGATCAGGTTTGCGAACAAGATGAACATGAACAGCGAAAAGATAAACGGGAAGTATTTGCGGCCTTCTGATCCGACGTTGTCTCGTATCATGCCCGCGATAAATTCGTAACCTAGTTCGGCCAGGGACTGCATGCGGCCCGGAACCAGGGAGCGTTGGCGCATACCAATCATCAGGAAGGCCGAGATCGCGACAACCGTAATGACCATGAACAGGCCCGCATTGGTCAGCGATGCGTCGACTTCGCCAAGTTGAATCGGAACAAGGGTTTTGACTGTAAATTGTTCTAGGGGGTTCGCCACTTTATTTGTCGCCCGATTCCTTGTTGTTTCCACTTGCGCCTTCAGGCGCATCATCGTCTCTGTTCATCTGCGATGCAACGCCCCCGGAAGGTTCCCCGTTCGCGTTGGCGTATCCGGTTGCCATGCCAAGGCCGCTTGCCGCACGATAAACATTCAAAACCCCGGCACCCGCACCAAGGAAAAAGAACACTACCAAAAACCAGGGCTTCGTATCCAGCCAGTTGTCCAAAAGATACCCGATACCGACGCCAACGATCAGGGCCGCCACCATTTCGGTGCCGATGCGAATGGCCATGCTGTAACCGGACATTTCCTCTTTACCCAGCGAGGAGCCGGGTTTGTTGCCAGCGTGGCGATTGCGTGCCTGATTCAGGCGTTTATCAAGGTCTTCCAGCTCATAGTCGCTCATGTTATTGACGCGCCTTCAGCCTACTCCAACAGGTCGGAACAATGCCTCAAATTCGTGCGAAAATTAAAGCCCTGCAGGGGGCCTGTCAAGGTGCAAAGGCGTGTACATAAGTATTTGATAATATTGCAGAAAACAGCCCTGGAATCAGACTTTGTTACGTTGTAACAATGGGTTAGCCCTGTTCCGGGTTTTTAGAAGTCCTTTTGGCATTTCGAATAACCTGGAAAAACTGACTGCTTTTTATATGTCGATCAGATTAACAGGATTTCTCAAGTCTGTTTTTTGAGATTGAGGAATCCTGTTCCTGTTCCATGCGGCCTTTCGAAATTCTCTTACCCGCCTTTTGGCAACCTGAGTTTAACAATGCCCTTGAAGTCCCTGGGATCGACGGCTTCGCCCTTGCGGGTGATCTCGATACGCCCGCCCCTGGCCAGATGTACGGATTGCTGTTTGACAGCGTTCATGTAACGCCGCCACAGGTTGGGTCCGTCCCTGGGTTTGCCGCGCTGTTTGGCGATGCTCCGGGCGATATCCTGAAAAGTCGGGCTGCCGCCTTCGGCCAGGGCATCCAGGATGGCAACGACGACAGGATCGTCGGCATTGACCTCTTCGGTCTCTTCAATTTCCTGTGTTTTGTCAGTCATGGGCAGTATCTAACTCAACAGCCCACTGGATTCAATACCGTCGAAAATAAACTGCACGGCCAGGGCCGCCAACAGGACGCCGATAACGCGGGTTATGACGTTCAGGCCGGTGACGCCCAGCAGTTTTTGAATGCGTCCGGCAACCAGCAACAAAAGCAGGGTGAGAAAAACTATAGCGACGACAGCGCCGATGATGGCAGCTTCATTTTGCCAGTTGCCACTGGCTTCCGCCATTAAAAGAATGACCGCGCCCATGGTGCCTGGGCCTGCTATCAAGGGGGTGGCCAGGGGAAAGACGGAAATGTCCTTTTTTTGTTCGGCCTCTTCGGTTTCATCATCAGTCGTGGAAGAACCGCCGGAATGTCGGGCGAACACCATGTCTATAGCGATAAGAAGCAGTAAAACACCGCCTGCCGTGCGCATGGCGGGCAAGCCAATGCCCAGGCGGGTCAACAGGGCGTTACCGAAAAAGGCGAAAACGACTAAAATGCTGCCGGCGATCAGGGTCCCCTTCAGCGCCATGGACCGGCGTTGCCGGTCTGTGGCATTGGGTGTCATCGCGGCGAACAGCGCCGCAACGTCAATCGGGCCAATAGTCGCAAAAAGGGTGGTGAAGGCCAGCAGTCCGGTTTCAAGCATCAGCCAATGCGTCCTTCCATGGCCGCTTCGTACATCTGCTTCATTTCGGCCGCGCCGACCTTGACCGGATTACCACTGGCGGTGGGATCGACCGCCGCCATTCTGGCCAGCTCATCCAGTCGGCTTTCCTCGACGCCGATTTCCCTGGCGGTGTGCGGAATTTCCAGAAGTTTGCGAAAATCCAGAGTCCACTGCATAACGCCGTCAAAAGAAGCGTCGGCAAGACCCAAATAACGGCCCAGCCGCATCATTCTTCTGGAAATGGCATCCCGGTTGAAGTCGATGACATAGGGCATGAAGACGGCGTTGGCGAGACCGTGGTGGGTGTTGTAAACGGCACCAACCGGGTGGGCGAGGGAATGGATCGCGCCCAGGCCCTTCTGGAAGGCAGTCGCGCCCATTGAAGCCGCAGACAGCATATTGGCGCGCGCCGTCAGGTTGGAACCGTCTTCCACGGCGATCGGCAACCAATCCTTGACCAGTCGCATACCTTCAACTGCAATGCCTTCGGCCATTGGGTGATAACCGGGGGCGCACAGTGCCTCGAAGCAATGGATAAAGGCGTCCATACCCGTCGCCGCCGTGATGTGGGGCGGAAGTCCAGCGGTCAACGCGGGATCGGAAATCACGACGCCGGGCATCATCTTCGGGTGGAAGATGACCTTCTTGGTGTGGGTTTCCTCGTTGATAATGACACCCGCCCGGCCCACTTCGGAACCGGTTCCCGACGTGGTCGGTACGGCGACGATGGGGGCGATACCGTCTGGATCGGCCAGCGTCCAGTTGTCGCCAACGTCTTCAAAGTCCCACATTGGGCGGGTCTGGCCAGCCATGAAGGCGATGACCTTGGCCGCATCCAGCGCGCTGCCGCCGCCAAAGGCGATGACGCCGTCGTGGCCGCCTTCGCGGTAAACCCTGATGCCGTCTTCCACGTTCTGGCTAACCGGGTTGGGCTGAACATCGCTGAACAGGCCTGTCGGCAGTTCCGCTGCCTCGTTGGCCTTGATGGCGTCCGCCACCATCGGCAGGGCGGCAAGACCGGGGTCGGTCACCAGCAAGGGGCGGGACATACCCTGGCTTTTACAGGCATCTGCCAGTTCGGAGATACGTCCAACACCGAAACGCATGGGGGTTGGGAAATTCCAGTTGCCCATCAGGGCTGAAGCGTTATTGCTCATTAGTGTATTCCTTGGTTAGAGAATAGCCTTTGTGTGAAAAAGAGGAAATTTGATCTGTTGAATATTAATAGGAAAAAGATATAGTGTTAGAAGCAACCGACACGTTAGTGGAGTTAGGCAAAATGACCCCAAAGGTTCTGAATATTGGATTTACAACTTTTTTAAAGCTCATATGTCTTAATACCAACGGGCGCATGAAAGAACTTTCAAGGTATCAATCTGGATCAGGCTATGACTTCTACTGGTCGATGAAAAAAGGTATCCCCAATATTGCTTACAATGATCTGTCTGTTAAAGATGTTAGCCAACAAATAAAAGATTCGTTATCTCGAAAAGCAGAAATTGATCACAACATCTCGGGTGTTAAGACTTTTTCAAAATGGCTTAAGAAGAACCCAATCAAATTAATCCCTCCCCCGAAAAAAACTATTCAAATTCCAAATTGCGATTTATCTGTGAAATTACACCCGGAAATCGCTTATGAAAAAGATGGAAAATTTTACTCCTTGTACATGTGGAATACGGCAAATCCAGATTTAACTACAATCATGGCTGGAATAGGCGTCCAATTCCTAAATAGTAGATTAAAAAGAGGCAAATATTCAAATTACGAGTTTGGTATTTTTGACCTCCGAAAAAACAAACTAAGATTTAGTGAAAGCATAACCAATGAATCTGAGGTTTTGTTATCTGCTGATTTAGCTTCTCTTGCTGTGATCTATAATCAATTCTAAATAACCCCAAAATAATTCTGCTCAAAGAACGGTTTTCAAATGGAAGGACTTGGGCCGCGTCATATGGTCGTAGCCAAGGGCGGACAACGTGCAGCCGCGCCCTGAATTTTTGACCCCGCTCCACATAAAGTGAACCGTTTACCGGGGTAATCGTGCGTAAGGTCGATGCCATCTTTTTTGGCTCCAGTGAATGCGCAAGGGGAAGGTCCCCGCCAACATGTCAGGTGCCATCGCCTTACGAGAGAGTCAGGTCTGAGTCAAATAATTTCGAAATATCGATCCATTTCCCAGTCGGTAATGTGCTTGCGAACCCGAATACGAAAGGAGATAATCGCACCTTCAATCTCTGGTTCGCAAAAGATGGTGCCGTAAAAGCCAGCAATAGAAAGACAGTAACTTGAAAATTGTGGAGGTCGATTTTATGTGGGAGTGGGTGACAGGAATATGGGAATGGCTAACAAAGATGAAGAGTGAAATTGATCTCTTGGATGCG
>MPLX02139542.1_pt1 | contig 21104 bp, 20 predicted proteins | sample 1617341 | NCBI WGS metagenome assembly MPLX02 (sample SAMN05944804, study PRJNA350692) | marine metagenome | biome: marine; feature: ODZ; material: water; isolation source: 120 m water sample filtered on 0.2 um supor filter | place: Pacific Ocean | collected 2012-04-08 | depth 120m m | reverse complement strand
CTAGATATCAGTTAATGCAAATTCAGACGATGCCCTGCTTCGGTTAATCATCCCATCCTGTCTCGTTTCTGAGTAAGTGCCTTCATGTTTAACTTTAAATGTTGTTATGTCTCTCGGTTCACAATAAAGCCATTCTGCAATGTTCTTGTTTATTAGTCAGTTTATGACTTTCCCGTTGATACTGATGAAGAACTGATTTTTATTACTATCGCCAGACCAATAAATACAACTGTAACTACGCCGCAAAGTTCGGTCCAACCAAGTAGGCCCAACCGAGCTACCGCCAGAGGAGCCACAACGGTGATGATCCCACCAGAGAGAATTGGCTGCAGCATCAACTGTTTTATCGAAAATACTGGCAGGGTTTTTGTGAGGTTGCGTGGATCCGCCAAGCGCAGCAGTAATAAGCCACTGGCTGCTACTCCCGTGGCCTGTCCGAATTCGGTAATCGAACGCTCAAACCATTCCTCTCGCAGAGTGAATCTTGCAACCACCAGCATTATTAATAGATTCCATGTCAGTCCTGTTACTGATAAAACGGTCAGTGGCAGCCAGTCGTGTTGCAGTAGTGGCAGGTTCAAACTTGCCATTGCGGTGGTGATAAGCAGGTCGGTTGCCAGGATGCCGATTTCACGTTGTAAGAGCTGTGATACCCACTGTGTTTGGCCTGATGCTTCCAGAGCCAGACGGATCAGTAGCGAACCCGCCAGTGCTAATGGAAATACAGGAAATACGTGAATCACCTGACCGTAGAACTCTCCCAGCCAAGGGGCTAAAAGTTTCAAGCCTGCAAGCATCAACACTCCGCATCCCACGGCTGCTCCGGCAAGGGCCAGATTTACTGCCAGTTGGCGGAGCTGTTCAGCCAAACTTGTTGTTTCTTCAACAGCTCCGGTTGCACCTGATTCTGTTGGGCTATGGGAGACGACCCAGCCACGCCAGCGAGCAAAAACCACCAGGGCACTGCCTAGAAGGGTTGATGTGAGCAAGCCCACTGTTGCCATCGCCAGGCCAAGATCCTGTCCCCCCGGGAAGCCCAGATTGCGAAAACTTTCACCCATTGCTGCAGCTGCGCCATGGCCTCCTTCAAATCCCACTTCAATCAGGCATCCCATCAGCGGATCTACGCCTAGCCGTGGAATTAATACCAGTAGGACTACTGCTCCCCCAACTAAATATTGACCAAAACCAAGCATCATTCCCAGTGTGGCCTGGGATGCCACTGGTTCCCATAAGCCATCTCCTCGCGGCAGGGGACGACCCAGCATCAACGTCGCGAAGACCAGGGTGAGCAGTGGTGTTGGTAGCTGAGTCCAGATATCCGTAACGCTTTGGGGCATTAGCGGAAGGGGGCCATAGGGTCCGAGCAGTAGCCCTGCCAAACCTGCCAAGAGGGCCATGGGAACACCTAAACGCTCCAGCCGCAGGGCGGGCTCCAGCCTTCGCCCTAGGCTCAGAAGCAGAGCCAAAACACATAGAAGGCCAAGAGCTAGCACCACACTGGTTAGTGAGGTGACATGGAGCAGGCTTTGGAAGCCGTTAACCATTGGAGCCGTGTTGTGGCTTTAGATCAAAGCAGTGGTTGAAGATGTGTTGTATGCCTTGGTGGACTTTGATATCTATTGGGTGACGAGGGAGGGTATGGCACTGCATGCAAAAGGCTGCATTTTCATCGCCCCTCTTTGGTCTATAGAGCTGCCGCATTCGCTTAGGGGGCACGACCTCAATGTCGGTCTTTGCAGCTCTTAACTCTAGAGTTCTGCCAAGCTACTGTTTGGGAAGTTCACGCTGTAGAAGGCAATTCCTTCTGCCTCCCAACCCTGGTCGAGCCATTGTTCTCGTTGAGTTACAGAGCTGGTTACTGCATGTTTACCTCTTGGGGAAGTCATCTGCCATATGGGATCAAGGCCTTCTAGAGGTTTGTCGTAAGCGGTAAATACAGCACCCTCATTTATGTAGCCAACCTGCTCTAGATGCTGGATTTGATCAAGATCTGTGATGTAGAGGCTGTTGTTGAAATATGCGTGTTTGAGTTCATATACATCGACGACATAGCTGTCAACAGGATTGGTCGCAAAAGGTACATCTATTAGCTCCCAGCTCTCGGAATCAACAAGATCTTTAGCAATAGAAGAGCTGCAGGTGAGTCGCCATTCACCGGTGATTGGGTCTTGCAGTCGGAAGGCAACAGCAAGATCATCAGCATTGTCGTAATCGTCAACGTCTTGGGATGCCCAGCTCACTGTTGCAGGATCTGTTATTGCAAATTCAATGGCTAAGGCTTGGCCTGGTGAAGGTTCTGTGTAGCGGTACTCCGCCAAAGGTTCTCTCCCAGGTCCGCCAGGGTTGTAGTTCGGACTATGGGTACCAAGTTGTGGTTCAGGAAGGATAATTTCCTCTAAAGATTTAATTGCCTGCTCACTTGATGCTTTTACGATTAAGTCGAACTGGTTATCATGATCTTCTGAGTAGGTGTACTCAGGATCTGCATTTAGTCCATCGCCTAGATCAGCAATACCCATCACTTTGAGCTGACCACCTTTTACTTGTATCCATTGACCGTCACGGTCAATGGTGACTTCCTTATTATTGCGACCTTTTGCTGTTAGTTGGAAAAACTTCTCGAACTGCTGGGGCTCAAAACCACTCACTCCATCAGCTGAGAATCCGCCGGATGTGAATAGGCGAAGGCGGTAAAGATTTTCTTTCTCGCCGTAGTATTCAACTCCATGATTTGCGCCGATTGAGAGGCTGATGGGCGCGTAGTCTCCAGCTATTGATAGTTTGCTCAGCTTTGCTCCAACAAGGGTTGGACCATTAAACGAGTCGTAGGGATTACTGCTTTTATGGCTGAGTCCGGTGCCATTAACCAGCCCCTCAGGTGTGATTAATTGCAAAGGTGTTTCGCTTGTCACTACTTCAAATTGTTCAGGGTGCACCGCCTCTGGGTGATTGGTTGGCAGGCGATTGCCGAAGTAGCCAAAGGCCACTACTGTTTGACGCTCATTGAAGTCATAATTTGGGTTCTGTGCCACATAGAGTGGCGTTACTATTTCGCCTGTATTGAGATGGATGCGGAAGTTTTTAGGTTGAACGGTGCTCGGTAAAATTGGGTGACTAAATTCGATTGGCATTGCATCCATATATGTTTGCGTTGGTGTTGTATTGCTAAATCCGCTCAGTTCGATGCCAATAGGTGCAACGCCGCTGGTGATATTGCGTAAGGGTGCGGGGGGATTTGACCCCACGAGACTTTGAATAATGCCTGCTCCATGTGCTTTTGCTAGGCGGATTTGATTTTCACTGAGCAGTCCAGGGACTCCCATAATTCCTTCGAATCCGTATCCAGCAGCTAAGATTTTCGGGTCACTATCTACGCCACCGTAAATATCAGCATTGATCACAATATTGCGTTGTAGCTGCTCGTAGGCTGAGGCTTGGCTCATTGATGGATGCCTAGGTAGCTTGAAAGTCTTGACTGTAATCAATAAGTGAGAATCCTGGTTGTCGATGACAAGCCCGTCAAGGCTCTTTTTTGCTGCTTAATCTTTAATATTATGCCTTTTTTGGATTAATGTGTTAGTGGAAAGCGCTTGATATCTTCGAGTCAGTGGTGTGGTTGTGGTTGCGCTCGTTGGATCAGTGCTCAACGCTTCTTGTTCGGGGTTGGTTGAGACGGCTTGAATGATTGGTGTGTTTTCCGTTAACCAGTCAGGATTAGGCAGTGCACTATGAAGCGCGCCCTTTAGCAAATGGTTAATGGCTCTGTTCCTGTCGATGCCGTACACATCGCAATAATCATCGAGGCAATCGAGAACGTCCGCTGGTAGTGAGATTTCAATTCGCGTTGCTATGGGGCGATTCTCATGGGGAAGGCTCATCAGTTCTTGGCTTGAATATGTATTTCCGATTCTCGTAGCAAAGCTCTATCAGCAGGCTAGGAAGAGTCTGGTCTTGTGCAAAGCACAGGCATTGCTATCAAGACACTCACCACGATGAACTCAGTAGGGTTGTGACGGCTTTCTGGGATCGTTGCCCGATCGGCGCTTCCTGGGCTGAAGCTATTAGCTGTTGAGAGCAGCTTTTACACCCTGTAGGAGATCTTTGCCCCTTGGACATAATCGAAGCTGATGTGGTGATTGTGGGCGGTGGCCCAGCTGGCTGCACCTGTGCGCTTTACACATCGCGCTCGGATCTGAAGACAGTCATCCTTGACAAGAATCCCGATGTGGGAGCCTTGGCGATTACCCATCAGATTGCCAATTATCCAGGCGTTTCGAGCGAGATGAGTGGCGAAGCGCTTTTGGCTTTGATGCGCGAGCAAGCCGTTTCCTTCGGCAGTGATTATCGACGTGCCCAGGTTTTTGGTGTGGATGTCAACGGTGAATGGAAGACGGTGTACACCCCGGAAGGAACTTTTAAGGCAAAGGCGCTTGTTGTTGCCACTGGCGCCTTGGGGCGACCAGCTTCGTTTAAGGGCGAGGCTGATTATCTTGGTCGTGGCGTCAGCTATTGCGCTACCTGTGATGGCGCCTTCTACAAAGGCCGTGAGGTTGCGGTTATAGGGGTTAATAAAGAGGCGATTGAGGAGGCAAATGTTCTTACCAAGTTCGCTTCCACAGTGCATTGGCTTACCACTAGTGACCCCAAGGAAGAAGACCTGCACGCGCAAGCGTTGATTGCTCAGCCCAATGTTCGGCACTGGAGCCGCACTCGTTTGATGTTGATCGAGGGAGATGAGGCTGGCGTGACCAACATCAAGTTGAAAAACCGGACTCAGGAGACGGAGCAGGCCTTGGCAGTTGAAGGGGTGTTTGTGTATATGAGTGGTTCTAAGCCGATTACCGATTTTCTAGGTGATCAGGTGGCCTTCAAAGAGGATGGAGGCGTAGTGGTCGATGATTACATGGCTACAACGGTGGATGGAGTATGGGCTATTGGTGATATTCGCAATACCCCTTTTAAGCAGGCGGTAGTGGCTGCATCGGATGGGTGTATTGCAGCAATGGCGATCGATAGGTTCCTTAATAGCCGTAAAGGGATTCGCGTTGATTGGGTGCACCAGTAAGCAGGTATTTGAGCCCTGGTTCTTGTTGCGTTGGCCTATTGATTGATGGTAAGTTTGTCTAGATAAGACTCGCTCAATTAGTGAGCTCAGGGGCTTGATTTAGTCAATGGTTGTTGGATGTATTTGGTGGATAAGGTTGGAGAGGCTTGTCTGCTAATTGGGTGAAAAAGGTTTGATTATGCTTCTAATATATATCGACTATTGGCCAAGCCTATTTAATTATTCTTTCTCATGGCCACATCGCATTGCATACGCAAGGCATCTCTTTCGCTAATAGCTCTCTGCATTTGATTGCAACATCTTGGTGTTCTTTTTGGGTGCCATTTGCAGATCTGAGATCGATATAATGAAGCCAAGACCTGACGCTCCCTGCCATGTAGATTCGCGTGGGAGTGGCCAGCGGAAGAACTTCTCTTGCGCACTCCTTTGCTACGCCCGCTGCAAGCATTTCTTGGTATAGATCGCGGCTTTGTTCAAACAATAACTTCGCTTTGGAGCTAAGTTTGGCTACTGTTTCTTTGTCAAGATCATCGATACTGCTTTGACGATTTTTCATATCTTGTCTGCGCAGGGAAGGTGGTTTTGCAAAAGCCATTGTTGATACATCAGCGTAGCGTTGGCTGAATTCTTGGAAAGAAAAACTTCGGTGCCTGAGGATTTGCGCTGCTATTGCTCTTGTTGTTCCTATTTCCATCACCACATGAGCCATTTCGAAGGGGCTCCAGTGACGATTTGTGATCAGATAGCGTATCAACTTCTCGCTATCAGGATTGTCTTGATTTGCAGGATTGGAGACCCTCGCGCAATAAGCAATCATTTCTTCTGCTTTGGGAGTGGCTGAGATTAAAGATACGCTTGTCATGGGTTTAATGGCAGAGAGATGGAATGCTTTGGGTCTGTGAATGGTCCCTGTTGAGTGATGTTCACTATTAGTGGTCTCCTATGGATTGCGATCAGAGATTGTCAGACTCCTATATAAATCAATGCATACGCTCTGGTCATTTCCCCGGGATATCTATCACTAACATGCTCTTGGTTGGCCCCCTGGCCCTTCATGGTTAATTTCATGCAAAGGTCTAGCAAAGTAGTTTTCTCTTGGCGGCTTTAATTTTTTGTGATTCTCGGATATCACCCGCTAGCCGGAGGTTCTGAGCGGGTAATTCAGGGCTCAGTGATCTTTGGCATCTCGGTCCAGGCTGCTAGCTCCTCGATTGATTGCACACCTTCTCGTCGCTGACCATCTGGGAGGATCCATGTGGGATAAGCACGAATCTCCGCTTTTCTGCAGGCTGTTGCCTGATCAGGTAGCAGTTTTGGTTTTGCGCATTCCACATAGTTCAGTAGTTCGCTGGCCTCTGGACCGAAATTGATTTTTTGCACTGAACAAGCCGGACAGCTCCAGGCCCCGTAGAACACCACTCCGATGTCATTGAGATGACGCACTAAGGCCAGTGGCAGTTGTTCTTTTGTTGATGTCTCTAGAGAATGCTCGTTGCTGCCGGCGCCATCTTCAGCTCTGGTTTCAGCTGCTTGCAGTCCGAGGTTTAGGCCTATGGCTGTCAGTAGGGCCAGCCATATCTTTAGGCCATGGTTGCTGCGCAGCATAGGTGAGCGAACCATGGAGGAGAGGAAGTTGGCTCTCAAAAACATACCCGCAGTGAGTGCGTTCGGGCTTCCCTCCATCGATCAGATCCCAGGAGTGCAGTTGAACTGGGAAACTTATTGGTATTTAGGGCCTTTGGCCAAATCAACGTTATGGCCGGTAGCGGCTACCGGGATTACTTCAAGGTTCTCGGAGTTGAGCGCAACGCCGATAGCGATGCAATTAAGCGAGCGTTTCGCAAGCTGGCGCGTCAATACCACCCTGATGTGAATCCTGGGGATTCCACTGCTGAGGCGAAGTTCAAGGAGGTGAGCGAGGCCTATGAGGTGCTCTCTGACCCAGACAAACGCAGCAAATATGAGCAGTTTGGCCGGTATTGGAATCAGGCCGGTGGCAGTGGAGCTGGAGGGCCTGCTGGTGCAGGTTTTGAAGTGGACTTCGGCCGTTATGGGAACTTTGATGATTTCATTAATGACCTTTTGGGTCGTTTCGGTGGACCTCAAGCTGCTGCTGGTTTTGGCGGTGGTTTCCCTGGTGGTGCAGGCTTCCCTGGTGGAGCTGGTTTCCCCAGGGGTGCTTCTCAGGTCCCTTTGAATCTTGATGCTGAGGCAACGGTAAAGGTGAGTTTTGCTGAGGCTTTTCGCGGTACAGAACGCACTCTTTCTGTGAATGAAGAACGCGTGCAGGTGCGGATTCCGCAGGGCGTTAAATCTGGCTCGCGCTTGCGTCTAAAGGGTAAGGGCAATCTTCAGCCTGGTACTGGCCGGCGGGGTGATCTATTCCTGAATATTGATGTACAACCGCATGCTTTATGGCGGTTAGATGGTGGTCAGTTAAGGGCTGATTTGCCCGTTTCCCTTGATGAACTTGCTCTGGGCAGCACTGTGCCCGTGATGACTCCTGATGGGGAAGCGCAGGTCACTATTCCTGCAGGTACACCGCCAGGACGCAGTCTGCGACTTAAGGGCAAGGGTTGGCCATCTTCTGCTGGCCGTGGTGATTTGCTGCTCACCCTCAGCCTGCAGTTACCAGAGCAATGGTCTGCTGATGAGTTGGAGCTGTTGAAGCAGTTGCAGCAGTCGCGCAGCATTGATCCTCGTAAGTCTTGGCTCCAGGAGGCTCGCCTCTGAGGCGGGACCTACGATCACGACCTGGTTACGCGGTTTTAATGGATCTCACTTATCGCCCTCGTCGCCTGCGCCGAACCCCCGCCCTACGGGCTTTGGTGCAGGAGCACAGTCTTTCGGCTGCAGATTTTATCTATCCGTTGTTTGTGCATGAGGGAGCTGATGTGCAGCCGATAGGCGCTATGCCAGGCGCTAATCGCTGGAGTTTGGACCGGTTAATGGGAGAAGTCCAACGTGCCTGGGAGTTGGGCATTCGCTGTGTGGTCTTGTTCCCGAAAGTCGCTGAGGGCCTTAAAACCGAAGATGGGGCGGAATGCTTTAGCGAGCACGGTTTGATCCCCCGTGCAATTACACGGCTTAAGCATGAGCTGCCAGAAATGACGGTGATGACCGATGTGGCTTTGGACCCTTATTCCTGTGATGGTCATGACGGCATTGTGAGCGCCGAGGGTGTGGTGCTTAACGACGAGACGATTGAGCAGCTCACTCGGCAGGCTGTAGTTCAGGCTCGTGCTGGTGCTGACCTGATTGGCCCCAGCGACATGATGGATGGTCGCGTTGGCGCTATCCGTGAAGCACTTGATGATGAGGGTTTTGAGCATGTGGGGATCATCAGCTACACAGCGAAATACTCTTCGGCTTACTACGGGCCGTTTAGGGAGGCTCTCGATTCAGCTCCGCGGGCTGTAGGTGGTAAGCCGATCCCTAAAGACAAGAGCACCTATCAAATGGACCCAGCTAATGCCCGCGAGGCGATTATCGAGGCTCAACTCGATGAGCAGGAGGGAGCAGATATCTTGATGGTGAAGCCTGGCCTGGCATATCTAGATATCATTCATCGTTTAAGGGAAGAGTCGGATTTGCCGATTGCGGCTTACAACGTCAGTGGTGAGTATTCGATGGTGAAGGCCGCGGCAGAACGGGGCTGGATCGATGAGCGGGCGGTGGTATTAGAAACTTTGTTGAGTTTCAAGCGAGCTGGTGCTGACTTGATCCTCACTTATCACGCTTGTGATGCAGCTGATTGGTTGTTGAAGGGATGAGTGGATTCTTTTAGATTTAGTGGGGCAAAGCAGCATTGAAATGAGCTCTCAAGTTATGAGCTCTGAGGCCTCGACTGCTTCGGTTGCAATTGAGGACACTCTCAATTTGCTCGAGTGGCCTCGTTTATGTGAACACCTCTCTGGATTTGCCAGCACCGTTCAGGGCCGTCATCAATGCAGGATGCTGGAGTTGCCTACTGATTTGTCTGTGAGCCGCTTGCGGTTGGCAGAAACATTAGAGATTGGAGCTTTGGACGGCCTGATTGATGGAGGCCTCAGCTTTCAGGGTGTTCATGATCTCGGCAAGATCTTGATTCGTTGCTCAAAAGGTGGAGTGGCATCTGGTGAGGAGCTGCTGGCTGTTGCAGACACCCTCGCAGCAGCCCGCCACTTGCGACGACAGATTAATGATCCAGAGCTTCGTCCCGTCACCACGGCTCTGGTAGTGGAGGTTGCCACTCTGCCGGAGCTAGAGCAGCGACTCAAATTTGGCTTGGAAGAGGGTGGTCGGGTTGCTGATCGCGCTAGTTCAAACCTCGCTGGCTTGAGACGTAAGTGGCAAGGCTTGCGTCAGGAACGTCGCGATTGCTTGCAGGAGGTGTTGAGGCGTTTTGCTTCCATGCTTCAGGACACTGTGATCGCAGAGCGCCATGGTCGGCCTGTGCTTGCGGTCAAGGCCAATGCAGCGTCGCAGCTTCCTGGACAGGTACACGACAGCTCAGCTTCTGGTAGCACAGTCTTTATTGAGCCCCAGGTCGTTATCAGCCTGGGTAATCGTTTGGCTGAATTGGAGGGTCGCATCCGCGAGGAGGAGCAGTTGGTGTTGGCGGAATTAAGTGCGGAGGTGGCTGAGCACGTTGCCTCGCTTGAGCATTTGGCGGCGGTTCTACTTCAACTTGATCTGGCCCTGGCTCGTGGCCGTTATGGACAGTGGCTTGGTGGCGTACCCCCTACGCTTTCTGCTGAGCCTGAAGCGCCTTTCAGTCTTCAAGAGCTGCGACATCCTTTATTGGTTTGGCAGCATCGACATCAACAAGGAGCCGCTGTGGTGCCGATCAGCGTGGAGGTCTCCTCCACGTTGAGAGTGGTTGCCATCACAGGACCCAACACCGGTGGTAAGACAGTGACTCTTAAGAGTGTTGGCTTGGCTGCGTTAATGGCTCGAGCTGGTCTCTTGTTGCCTTGCAAAGGTTGTCCATCAATGCCCTGGTGTGCTCAGGTGCTTGCCGATATTGGCGATGAGCAGTCACTGCAGCAGAGCCTTTCTACATTTAGTGGCCATGTGAAGCGTATTGGCCGCATCCTTGAAGCTTTGCTCGAGATGCCTGGTCCCGCTCTGGTGCTCCTAGATGAGGTTGGGGCGGGGACAGATCCGAGTGAAGGTGCGGCTTTGGCCACAGCGTTATTGCGCACTCTCGCCGATCGGGCTCGCCTCACGATTGCGACAACTCATTTCGGAAAACTGAAGGCGCTCAAATACGGCGACGCTCGCTTTGAAAACGCTTCTGTGGCCTTCGATAGCGAAACGATGTTGCCTACCTATCGGTTGCTATGGGGAATACCTGGTCGTAGTAATGCCCTCACCATCGCGAGCCGGCTTGGCCTTGATGATGCAGTGATTGCAAGGGCAAAGGAATTGCTGGGACCTTCCGGTGATGGGGAGGTGAATGAAGTAATCCAAGGCCTTGAGGAGCAGCGCAGCCGTCAGCAGGCCGCGGCTGAGGATGCCGCGGCTCTGTTGGCTCGAACGGAATTACTCCATGAGCAGCTGCTTAGTCGCTGGCAGCAGCAGCGCCAGCAGTCTGCAGAAATGCAGGAACGCGGCCGTCAGAAGCTGGAGAATTCCATCAGAGAGGGACAGCAAGAAGTGCGTAGGTTGATCCGTCGATTGCGGCAGGGGGGGGCAGATGGTGAGATCGCACGACGCGCGGGTCAGCGTTTGCGGCGTATTGAGGCCGACCATCGGCGTCAGCCTGAACGAAAACAGCACATCGGCTGGCGCCCTGAGGTGGGAGAGCGTATTCGACTGTTGGCGCTAGGCAAGGCGGCGGAAGTGTTGTCCATCTCAGGGGATGGACAACACTTGACGGTGCGCTGTGGAGTGATGCGCAGCAGCGTGGATCTAGAAGCGGTGGAAAGCCTCGATGGCCTTAAGCCAAGTCCACTAGAACAGGTTGTGAAGGTGCAGGTTCAATCCCAATCAGTTGGGGGAAGTGGCGCTGAGGTCCGCACGTCTGGCAACACTGTGGATGTTCGCGGACTGAGGGTGCATGAAGCCGAGACCGTTGTTGAAGAACACTTGCGCAGTGCTAACGGTCCGATATGGGTGATCCACGGTATCGGCACTGGCAAGCTCAAACGCGGGCTGCGTCAGTGGCTTGAAACTGTTCCTTATGTGGAGCGAGTCAGTGACGCCCAACAGACTGATGGTGGAGCTGGTTGCAGTGTGGTTTGGCTGCAATAGCTAGAGATTGGGCAATTGAAGTTTCTGCTCGTTTGAGCCTTGTTCAGTGTCCTTTGGGGTTGGTATTGCTATCGCTTCCCCATCAGCACGAAATAGCCTCCAGCTGCGTGGGTCTGCCTCTAAATGCACGATGCTGCCTACGACTACCGAGAGTTCGGGCGAGGCACGCAATTGAATTAGATAATTCCCGTCGACAAGCTTGCAGGTGATCAGTTGCTCATTGCCTAAGACTTCCAGGTGACTGACTGTTGCTGCAAGGTTGCGGTTGGTGGCAGGGCCAATGCGCAAATTTTCGGGCCTGATGCCCGCGCTGAGAGGTTGCCCCTCCCTTAGAGGCAGCAGTGCTTTAGCAATTAGTCCTTCAATCGCGAGGCGACGTTTGCCTAGTAAGAGTGTGTTACCTGGCCCGACAAATACCGGTAGCAAGTTCATCGGTGGACTGCCGATGAACTGCGCAACAAAGAGGTTGGAGGGCCATTGATAGAGCTCCATCGGGGTGCCCAATTGCTGAAGCTGGCCTTGATTCATTACTGCGATCCGATCGCTCATTGTCATGGCCTCTACTTGGTCGTGAGTGACGTAGATGGTGGTGGTGCCAAGTTGCCGCTGTAGGTCAACGATCTTGCTCCTTGTGCTGGTGCGAAGTTTTGCGTCCAGGTTGCTGAGTGGTTCGTCCATCAGGAAGACAGACGGTTGTCTTGCCATCGCTCGACCAAGAGCAACTCGTTGTTTTTGCCCGCCAGAGAGCTCTTTGGGTTGGCGATTAAGCAGTGTTTGAAGTTCCAGGGCTTCAGCAACTTCGCGTGTGCGGGTTTCGATTCGCTGCTCTCGGTTGGATGAGATTTGCAGAACTGGAGGTAAGTTGCGGGTGCTGCGATGTAACTGGTCTTGCAACTGTTGGCCCAGGGATCGCTGCCTGCTGCGCCGTAGTCCGAATGCCAAGTTTTCGCGCACGCTTAGGTGGGGGTAAAGCGCGTAGCTCTGGAAAACCATTGCCACATCTCTTTGTGCAGGCCGCAGTTTCGAGACAGGTTGTTCCCCTACATAGATCTCTCCGCTCGTAGGGGCTTCGAGGCCCGCGAGCAACCTCAGCAGTGTGCTTTTGCCGCAGCCTGAGGGCCCTACTAATACAAGGAATTCACCATCCTTGATCTCGAGATCAAGCCGACGAATTACCTCCACAGACGGCTTATCCTTCCGGCCTGGGTAGGTTTTGCTGAGAGCTTTGAAGCAAACGCCGGCCACCCACAGATTCCCAATCAGGCTGATCCTAGGGTTGAAGCTTGGCCCAGCTGGACGCGTTCCTTGCAGTTCATTGATCAAGCTCGCATCACAGTGAGAGCCGGTCGCGGTGGCGACGGGATTGTGGCGTTTAGACGAGAGAAGTATGTGCCGGCCGGAGGCCCCTCTGGTGGGGATGGCGGCAATGGCGGCAATGTGATTCTGGAGGCGGATGCCAACCTTCAGACCCTGCTGGACTTTAAGTACAAAAGATTGTTCCCTGCACCTGATGGTCGGCGGGGTGGCCCGAATCGTTGTACTGGTGCCTCAGGCAAAGACTTGTTGATCAAGGTGCCTTGCGGCACTGAAGTGTGTGATCACACTACGGGCATTATTTTGGGCGACCTCACCAAAGCTGGTGAATTATTGGTGGTGGCTTTTGGCGGCCGAGGTGGCCTTGGCAATGCTCATTACCTCAGCAATCGCAACCGAGCTCCTGAGAAATTCACTGAAGGACGCGATGGGGAGGAATGGTTGCTTCAATTGGAACTCAAATTATTAGCGGAGGTGGGGATCATTGGCTTGCCTAATGCCGGCAAGAGCACTTTGATTGCTGTTCTTTCGGCAGCCCGCCCCAAGATTGCTGATTATCCATTCACTACATTGGTTCCCAATCTTGGTGTGGTGAGCAGGCCCAGTGGAGATGGCACAGTTTTTGCTGATATTCCTGGTTTGATTGCTGGTGCGGCCCAGGGCTCAGGCTTAGGGCACGATTTTCTCCGCCATATTGAACGCACCAGGCTGTTGATTCATTTGCTGGATGCTGGAGCGGAAAATCCAGTTGTGGACATGCTGGTGGTTGAGAAGGAACTTGAAGCCTATGGCCATGGCTTGGTGGAACGGCCACGGCTGTTGGTGCTAAATAAACAGGAGCTGTTAGACGAACAGCGTCAACATGAGCTGGTTGATGCTCTTCAGGAAGCTAGTGGCAGACGATTGATTTTGATTTCTGCTGCCATGGGTCGTGGACTAGAGGGGCTGCTGGGGCAGGTATGGAAGGAACTCGATGTCTGAGGAGTCGGGGTTTGCGGGATCACATCAGTACTTGTGGGTAGGCGGTTAATTGGCCATAACGGGAGGGAAGCTATTTATTTCATGACCTTTTACAGCTGCTTTGATCAGCAGGGCCAGGTGATTGCCCGCTGCCAGACCCATCAGGAAATTGAGGTTTTGCGGCGCATGGGACGTCCTATTGCTGAAGTACGACAGATGAGGAATGAGGAGTCTGTCGTCTGTTCTCTCACCAGTAGTCCTTCTGATTTCAATGAGGAGATTTGAGCTGGAGGATTGTTGATTCCTGCTTAGTCCGCTCCAGCAGCTCATGAAAAAAGCGGGCTTGTGCCCGCTTGAGATGATTTCGTCGTTTCAAAGGCTTTTGGCCTGAAAAATCAGTCGTCGTATACGCGACACTCAGGTTCATCTGGATTGGCATCGCAGAATAATTCCAGTGCATTGGGGTCGTGTTTATCACCAGGATGGTGCTCTTTGTATTCCTCAAGGGAATTGAGCTCATCGGTGAGATGGCGCACTTTGGCGTCATCTCCCTGGTCTTTGGCGGCTTGGATCTCAGAATGATCCTTTTGAATGTGCTCGTCGATGGATTTCATGGAGTCTTGGCCTGCGCCGGCCTCTGTCGACTGCCACACCATAAGCACATTGATCGCTTGCGCCATGAGGGGCCATTGATTTGGTTTTCTTTACAACACCATTACCAAGGCCGCTAGTGAGTGGCTGCTAGCTATTTGGGGAAAATGAGGTTTAGGTCATGGTACGGATCAGAGATCGGCACGAGCGTTGTTTTGTCGATGACTAGGTGCAAATGTTCTTGATCAACGAACCAGAAACGTTTGGCTATCTCTCTGAACAGTGTTAATGGCGGATTGGTCTGAGCTTTGCAGGTGTTTTGAAGTGGAAGTAATGCGCTCCCTCTTAGCTAGTCAGTCAGTGCTTTTGCTCTCATCGTTTAAGCCTGCGAGGCATTTGAGCACAACTGGCTGGTTTGGTCGCACGACTTATATATTCGTCGGATGGGTGATCAGATAACCCAGCAAGGTTTTGCAGATGATTACCGCCCCACTGCTATGAAGTTGGTTGAGATTTAGTGTGCACGGTTAAAAACGTCCCTCTAGAGGGGGATTCAGATACGATTCGGTCAGATTTAATGGGCAAAATAAGTTTTAAGCGTCACGATGGTCTGCTTGCTTCAGCATTGTCAGAACGCACAGCAGTTGATGGAGAAATGCCACACCATTGTCGACGACGTCGCAGTTTCAAGGAGCTAGTTCGCTGAGCTCGAGCCAGCGTTCCTCTGCTTTATGCAGTGTTTCGATTAGTTCGGCCAATTGCTTACTCAGAACAGTTAAATCTTCACCGCCTTGAGCTATATCTGCCTCGAGGTCTGAACGCTGAGTCTCAAATAGCGGAATTTCCTTGTCTAGGGTTTCCAATTCACGCGATTCTTTGAAGCTCCTACGGCGCGTTTTTTTTGCTGCTGCTTTTTGAGATCCAGAATGTTCTGAGATTTGCGAGGCTGCTTGGGTTTGCCTAGATGAGCTAGATCTCTGAGAGGGTTTGTTGAGTTTGGCTGCGTTTGCTGCGTTCGGCTTTTGGTCTTGCCGTCGTTGTTGTTCAAGGAAGGCGCTGTAATTGCCTTCAAAACGCTTCAATCGACCATCTTCAAAGTTGAATAGGCGGTCTACGGTGCGATCGAGGAAATAGCGGTCATGAGAGACCACGACAACGCAGCCACGGAAATCTTCTAGGAAGTCTTCAAGCACGCTCAGTGTCTGCACGTCTAAGTCGTTGGTGGGTTCATCGAGCAGAAGCACATTTGGAGCCTGGATCAGCATTCGGCAGAGGGTGAGCCTGCGGCGTTCTCCTCCAGAGAGCTTCCCAAGTGGGCTGTGCTGTTGGGCTGGGGGGAATAGGAAGCGTTCCAGTAGCTGAGCGGCTGTTATTTGTTGCCCATCGAGATTGATTCGTGAGGCAGCTTCTTCAACAAAGTCGATCACCTTGCGCTCTAGGCCTTTGCCGCTGGCAATGTCCTCAGTGTGCTGATCGAGATAGCCGAGGTGCACTGTTTCGCCTAGGCGCAATTTGCCGTCGCTGGGTTGCCGTTTACCAGCGATTACTTCAAGCAGGGTTGATTTGCCAGTGCCATTGGCTCCGATGATTCCAACGCGGTCTTCTGGACTAAAGCTGTAGGTGAAATCATCGAGGAGCACAGGACTTTCGGGAGTGCCGTCAGCAGTGATCCGCAGGGTTTCAGCTTCGATGGCTAGCTTGCCTATCCGCCTGCTTATGTTGGCTATTTCCAAGGACCCCTGAACTGGTTGCAGGGGTTCTGTGCGCATCGCCTCAATTCGTTGTAGGCGAGCTTTCTGTTTGGTACTACGGGCTTTGGGGCCTTGTCGCAACCAGGCAAGTTCTCTTCTTAAAACACCTTTGAACTTGGCTGCAGTTGAGGCTTCCGAGGCTTCCTGTTCGGCTTTTTGCTGTAGAAAAGTACTGTAATTTCCGAGATAGTTTCGGGTTTTACCTCGATCGACCTCCACCATGCGATGCGTTACACGATCGAGTACGTAACGATCGTGGGTAACAAGCACCAGAGCACCTGGGTAGCGATCGAGCCAACTTTGCAACCACTCCACTGCCGCTGCATCGAGATGATTGGTGGGCTCATCAAGTAGCAGCACATCTGGCCTGGCGACCAAGGCGGAGGCCAGGCCCACGCGTTTGCGATATCCACCAGAAAGTTCTTCGACCGGCCGCTGCAGATCGGTAATGCCGAGACGTTGAAGGACCTCTTGGCACTGCTGCTCCAGGCTCCATGCCTGTGCATCATCCATGCGCTGGCTGAGTTGACCCAACTCAGCCAATAGCGTTGTATTACTAGGGTCGTGGGCCACAGAATTACTGAGTTCGTTGAAGCGCAGTAGCAGCTCCCTTTTCTCGCCGCACTTGGCAAGTACTTCTTGCAGCACCGTATGGCCAGGTTCCACGGCACTTTCTTGTCCTACTAGCTCAACTCGCAAGCGCGGCGAGCACCGCCTTTCTCCTTCACCAAGTGGTTCTAGTCCAGCGAGCACCTTGAGTAGTGTTGATTTGCCGGCCCCATTAGGTCCGATCAGTCCCAGGCGCTCCCCTTCGTTGATGTGCAGAGTGAGTTCGGCAAATAATGTGTTAATGCCGAAGTCTTTTGATGCCTCTATCAGGCTGATCAGGCTCACAGAGCTTGGTTGGCTTGTTGATTGCTTAGGTAAGTAAACACACTCTTATCACCGACGTCAGCAGCGGCATCCATGCCGAACTTGCGCAGGGCTAATACCAGCAGTAGCAAAGCAGCAGAGGCCAGTAATGCCATCACTACTTCTCCGCCCATTAATCCGCTGAGATGACCCAATAGGGCTATTGGAATGAGCAGTGTGAGACCAATTGCTTCCGGTCGACCGAAGCAGAAGAATTCTTTGAATCCCACTCCTGTCAATGCTGCGAATAGGGGACCTATCGCCAAGGTCCAAACTGGCTCTGCGTTGATCGTTGAGAGCATCGTGTCAGTGCCAACACTTAGTGCAATCAGTACGGCACCTAGGCAGCCCAGGGCCCATAACAATTGCAGTGCCTGATGGAGTGGTCGAAGGTAGATATGAATCCAGTGGAGTGCTAGGCCCAGGCCGATTGACATCGGCAGTAGCCATATCCAAGCCCAACTGGGTCCAATTATCAGCCATTGTCCAAGTCCCGCTGAGAAGGTCAATCCACAGAGCAGTAAAGCGAGTCGATATCGCTGCACCTCTAGTTCATCAGTGCGCGTGATGCTGTAAGGGCCGTAAACCCCTTCAAACTCGTTTTCTTTCAAGGAGGCATTACCTGCGGTGAAGGATTGTGCGTTATCGGTCATCGCTGATCAGGGGCCGAGGCATTTACTAGTTTGGCTAAATCAGGACCCGATGGAACGATATTGCTGGGATTAAGTGGAAAGAGTGCGCCAAAGTAATCCTGCCGCCAAGCATTTGAATCACAGGTTTTGGCTATCCCTGGGAGGGCTAGAAGCCTTTGACGCCAACGCCAGAGATTAGGGAATGCCCAGAGGGGCTGTTGACTGCAGCCAAATAGTGGTGCGTAAACCATCTCCCAGCGGATCAAGGTGGGGAACAGCCTGACATCGGCCAAGGTGAGTTTGTCCCCACACAACCATGGACCTTTTGTGGAGAGGCTGTGCTCCACTTTTGAGAGTGCTTCGAATAGTTCGTTGCAGGCCTGGTCATAAGCAGTTTGGTTGCGTGCAAAACCACATCGATAGACACCATCATTAACGGCTGGTTGTAGAAGTTCTTGCCAGCTGTTGATTTCGCCTTGAAGTGCTGTTGGGGCTAGGTCTGGAGCATCCTTGGCCGCGGGCCATAGGTTGAGAACTTCAACGAGCTGAGCACTTTCGTTGCCAAGTAGGCGTGGTGATTGGGTTGTTGTAGTGCCTGGATCCACTAGGGCTGGAACGGTTGCACGATGACTTGGTGGAGCGCCGCAGCGTTGGTATAAGGCAAGCAGAGACTCGCAGCCCAGCCAGTCGGGATCAAGCTGCCAGCGTCCTGCCTTGTGGTCTGCGCGGGCTAGGAGCAGGGTGAGGCTGCTTTGCAGGTTGCGAAGTTCATGTACCAGCCAGGTGCGATGTGCCCAGGGGCAGCTTCGTCCAATGATCAGGCGTGGATATTGGTCTGCTGATCTGTTTATCAGCTCTTGCCTAGCGGGTAATTTGGCCTGTTGATGCTGGCTGGGGGGGCGCCGGTAGTTTCCCTTTGCATCTGCAGGAGCTAGGCCTCCCATTAATTGATTCCATTGCCAGTGCCAACCCAAACGGGCGGCGGCAACGACAGCGGGGGGGATCGACATAGTGGTTCCTTTTGTAGCTATTTTTAGCCAGGCTGAGGCTTGCTAAGGATTCTTGATGTCTCGCCTTAAGGTGCTTTTGGTGGCGGGCACTCATGGCAATGAAGTCAATGCCCCCTGGCTTTTTGATCAGTGGTCTGAGACGCCTGAGCTGATCAACACTCATGCTGTTCAGGTGGTGCCGGTAATTGGTAATCCTGCTGCCCGTGAGTTGGGCCGACGTTATTTGGATCGCGATCTGAATCGCAGTTTTCGGCGCGATTTGCTCAGGTGTACCAGTTCTTCAGATCGAGAGGTTGATCGTGCTAAGGAGCTGTTGAGGCTCTATGGCCCTCAGGGAGATAGACCCTGCCAGATCGCCATAGATCTGCACAGCACTACTGCGGCTATGGGTAGCTGTTTGGTGGTTTATGGCCGTCGACCGGCTGATCTGGCATTGGCGGCATTGATCCAAGCTCGGTTGGGTCTGCCTATCTACTTGCATGAGGGGGATCAAGACCAGCAGGGTTTTTTGGTGGAGGGCTGGCCATGTGGCCTAGTGATTGAAGTCGGTCCGGTTCCCCAGTCTTTACTTCATGCCTGCATTGTTGAGCAGACTCGCCTCGCTTTGGAGGCTTGCCTCGAAGCTCTGGGTAAGGTCTCATCTGGATTGCTGAGCTTCCCAGATCACCTCGTAGTGCATCTTCATCTGGGAAGTCTGGATCTGCCTCGTGATGATTTTGGCCGGCCTGCTGCAAGTGTCCATCCGCAGCTTCAGGGGCGAGATTGGCAGCCGCTTACAGCAGGTGCACCTTTGTTTCTCCAGCCGGATGGGGAGGTGATCAGATTTAAAGGTCGAGATTTTCCTGTTCCTGTTTTTATCAATGAGGCGGCTTACTTTGAAAAGCACATTGCCATGAGCTTGACCTCTCGAGAGCTATGGCCCCTGCTTGAGGAATGGCAAGAGGCCCTGCAGCAGATAGCTGGCTCTTAACGAGGTGGGCCGTTGTAGATGATCTGATCCACAGCTCTTCCGTCTGGGGCAATCTGAATTTCGGTTTCTATGGTTGGCGAACTGCCATTTTCTGACCAGCCTGGGGCGCCACCTAAAAAGCGATAGGTATATCCATCATTTGTGTTGCTAATTAGGCAATCGTCACCGCCAGTGCCAGTTGAAAACATACAAAGCGCTGGTTGATAAGTAGAAAGGCCACCGTTTTCTTTGATCGCAGTGCCACGGGCCAGGTTGAGGGCACGGACCTGGGAGTACGGAATTTGTTCTTGGGCCTGGGTCGCGATAGCTAGATCTGCCAGGAAAGGAGCTCCACTGAGAGCTATTACAAATGAGATATTGCGAAGAGACATCGCTCACTACTTAAAGGATCTCATCTAATAGCAGGACGCGAAGATCAATATGGCCCAACATCGCAGGGTTTCACGATTAGCAATCACCTAATAATTATCAATGGCTTTACGCACAGGGCCGTTGTAGGGAACGGAGAGAATGCGATCTCCATCGCTTGAGACAAATACCTCGGTTTCAAGTGTTGGTTCTGCTGGGTTGAGCTGTTGCCAGCCTGGAGAGCCGCCTCGAAATTTAAATCGAAATCCTTCGCTTGAGATGGAGACAAGACAGGCTTTGGCCCCTGTTGAGTACATGCACTGATCTGCTCGGTAGTTATCTCGTCCTCCATTGAGTGCTTCTGCACGCATTCGTGCCAGCTTGGCTGCTTTTGGCTGGGCCAGCGGTAGGGAATTCTGAGAATGGGATATATCAGCCAACCCGACGAAAAGGATTGCCACAGCTAGAGGAGCTGTAGCTTTTAAGTGCCTGGAAATATTTTTTATGTCTGCCATGGTGTTTGCTGGTTCCTGGAAATGGTTGTCAGATTTGGTTTATTAGGTGTGATCGGATGTGCCAGAGAAGTCAACCGCAAGCCCATTGAATACGCGTCGATTGTTCTTTTGTGCAGAGAAGATCGCTGTCACTACCGTCATCCCAATAAACCCTTAGGCGAGCGTCAGTCGATTCCATGCGAAAGGTGATTGATTTAATAGGCCCAGCAGGACTTTTGCTGTTCGTGTCGATGGGAGAGGGGATGCTTTGTCCCACCTGACGCTCCAGTTGATCTAGTCGCAGTTCAAGTCGATTGATTGCTTCAGCTTGGTTATTAGTCCATGAGGTCTGATTTTTTCGGCAGCCTGTGATCGCAATCAGTCCGGCTGCCAGGATTAGGGCAGAAAAAAGAGCGGGTGCAGTTCTGTGCATGCAATCAAGAGCTGTGACCCACTACTAGTGGGTTCAGCTTGTATGTGCCAGTCTTTCGCTCCAGTAGACGATCGCGCCTTCGGCTTCTAGCTGATGGCGCCGATGGCGCGCCATGGCGACAGGCACAAGCTCCTCAAGGCGACATCCCTGATGCTGCCAGCAGATTAAAACCAAGCGCGCCTCCCAAGGCTCACTGCTGAAATCTTAAGCCTTTCTGAGGCTTTATCAATGTCAGCCAGCGGCCGCCATATTCCCGTTCCGCAACTTATTTACAGATTGCGCAATGTTCCTTTACGATTGATTTGGCTGGGTTTCTCCTGCCTTTGATAGTTGTCCCTTTTGGGGCTCTTTTTACTTAACTCATGACCACCACAATTCGCAGTG
>MPLX02104637.1_pt1 | contig 21181 bp, 21 predicted proteins | sample 1617341 | NCBI WGS metagenome assembly MPLX02 (sample SAMN05944804, study PRJNA350692) | marine metagenome | biome: marine; feature: ODZ; material: water; isolation source: 120 m water sample filtered on 0.2 um supor filter | place: Pacific Ocean | collected 2012-04-08 | depth 120m m | reverse complement strand
TCTACTACCAAAGTAAGCTGAAGAACTTGTTTAGGGGTTAAAAATTGAGCTTCATCAACTAAAACACAAGAGATCGGATCACGCTGGTGTTCATGTGCAGCCCAAACATAAAGATCATCTTCACCTTCAAATTTTTCAACATCTCTCTCTAAGCCTATCCTAGAAGTAATCTTCCCTTCGCCGAATCTATCATCTAGCTTTGGAGTGAAAATCAATGAACGCATCTCTCTTTCTTCGTAGTTATATGCTGACTGAAGAAGATTTGTACTTTTTCCAGCATTCATAGCTGCATAGTAAAAATAAAGCTTTGCCATATTTTTATTGTAGTATTTACTTTCAATCAAAATCTTTTAGAACTAAGTAAAAATATTTTGTTAGAGATTTGATGTTAGACTGGTGATATGTATGATTTACTAAAATTTTTACATCTTGTTAGTGCATCCATATGGTTAGGTGGAATGATATTAATGGGTGCATTTGTACCAACAGTAAGAAAACTTGATAGCTCTGGAACAGTTATAAAAGCCTTGGCTAATCGCTTTGGTCAAGTGGGTTGGGTAGCATATTTTATAGCTTTTTTTTCAGGAATGACAATGTTTCTATATGGATGGAGCATTTCATCATTAAATAGTTATTTCCATATAAAAATGGGCTTACTCCTAATTACAGGAGTTTTAACCTATGTTCATTCAAAGGCTTCTAATTTGGAGCCTAAATTTAGAGGAATGATACAGGGATTAATTCTTTTAAGTACTTTTGGAATTTTCTATACTGCAATACTTTTTACAGGATAAAATATAAAGACTTAAATTAAAAACAAAGGGAATTTGAGTCGCCCCAAATCCCCTTTGGTTTTGTTACTTTTGAGAAATACTACATAAGAAAAAATACTTGATAAATCTTTCTCTTTTCTCTCTTGTAGGTGATAGTTTCCTCATAATCAAATTATTACATTATTTATATTTATAATGAATCTAAATTAATGACCAAAGTCCTTTTATTAAGAGTTTTATGCATTAATTGTGGGCTTTTCTACATTTCTTTTGTTAATGATAACTATGGTGTGCGTCTTTTGATCGTAGTAGCTCCAATTAAAAGCAATATAAAAGTAAAACCTCCTAATGTAGAAATACTAGAAATATATTCATATGTAAAAGCTGTTTGAACAGTAGCCTCGTTAACTGCATCAATAGCATAAGAAAGAGGAAGGAGGTTTGAAATTTCTTTTAAACCTTTTGGTAAAAAATCTCTTGGAACAATTAATCCACAAAGGAGTATTTGTGGAAAAAGTGTAATTGGCATAAACTGAACTGCTTGAAATTCTGTCTTTGCTAGGGAACTTGATGCAAGTCCAAATCCTGTTCCTGCTAACCCATTAAAAGTCGATATTAAAATAATCATAATAATGGATCCTTTTGTCTCTAGACCTAAAAGCATAAAACAAACAAATGAGAGAAATGTTACTTGAAGTATTGCAAGAAAACTAAAGGATATAGCATAACTCATAGAGAAGTCCAGCTTGCTAACTGGTAGAGACATAAGCCTTTCAAGAGTACCGCTTGTTCTCTCTCTCAATGTTGCAACAGATGTAATTATAAACATCATAACTAATGGAAAAATAGCTAAAATTGTTGCACCCCATTTGTTAAAGGCACCCGGAATATCTGACAACATATAAGAAAGAATACACATTATAGCTGTTGGGGCTCCAAGTAATAAAGCTAAAGACATATGGTCTCTTTTTACTTGTCTTAAGATACGTACTACTGTTGCAAAGATTACCCTACTACTCATCTGTCCTCATTTTTATTTATTATTTTTATAAAAGCTTCTTCAATATTTTTCTCATCTGTTTTATTTATCAGATTACTTTTTGAACCGTTATAAACTACATTCCCTGAACGCATTAAAATTATATCTTCACAATATTCTGCTTCATCCATTACATGGCTTGAGATTAAAAGTGTATGTCCTTCTTCAGATAGTTTTGAAAATACATTCCATAATTTTCTTCTTAGCAAGGGGTCAACCCCTACTGTAGGTTCATCGAGAATTAATATTTTTGGTTTTGAAAGTATTGATATACCAAGTGATAACCTAGCTCTCTCTCCACCAGACAAATTACCAACTAATGATTTTTTATAATCATTTAATTCTGTTAAATCTAAAACTTCATTGATACGATTTTTTTTTACTCCTAAAACTTTTGCAAAATATCCTATATTATGATTAACGGATATATCTTCATATAATGCGGGGTCCTGGGACATATAACCAACCTCTCCCCTGACCTCTTTTGAACCCGATTCTTCACCTAGTATGAATATTTCACCTGACTTTATTATTTGTACTCCTACTATTGATCTCATCAAAGTTGTCTTTCCACAACCAGATGGCCCTAAAAGGCCTGTAATTTTGCCTTCAGTAATATTTAAATTAACATTCTCTACAACGTCTCTTTTTCCTCTTTCAACAGTTAAGTTATTTATTTTTATTGATGTCATTTTTATATTTATTCAGTTTTAATATGTACTTTTATCTTGGTGCCTTTACTGCTACGGAACTTAGCCTCACCACTAAGTTCAATAGCTCTTATTTGAATATTTTTTAATCCAAAACCTCTACCCATTGACTCTTCATCAAAACCTTTACCATTATCTTCAATAGCTATATCAATATGTTTATCTCCTTGCTTGACTTTAATTGTTGCTTTTGTAGCTTCTGAATGTTTAACTATATTAGATACTGCTTCTTGCACAATTGTTGTGACTGCAAGTATTATCTCAGAATCTAGATTTTTATTTAATTTACATTTAACATCAAATTTTATATTTGACGTAGTTTCAGCCCTATAAACAATATCTAATATTTGCTGTTCTAAAGTTTCAACTCTAAGTTGAACATTCTCTGAACTGTCTACAAGTCTGTATAGATCAGATATTACTTTCTCAGACACTTCTTTTGTTGACTCTAAAATAGAAACTATTTCTTTATTATTGTTTCCTGCTGCTAATAGCTGTAACTGCATGTTCAAAGCAACTAAATTTTGTAATGCTGAGTCATGAAGGTCTCTTTTAATTGATTCAACTTTAAGCTGTATCTCGTTACTCTTAACAATCTCATTCATTCTTACATGAAGAATAGATTGAGCAATAAGTCTTGAGACAACTTCTATCATCGATTCGTCTTCTTTTGTAAAGCCACCTTTTTTATTTGCTGCGTAAACCCTTCCAAGTACTTCATCTTTATTGGATATACTTTTTGCTAGCAGATTATCCATAGTAGGATGGTGTTTTGGATATCCTGTAAAGTTGTCGTGTTGTTTAATTACAGGAATATTCATTACCTCACCGTCTTCTATAATTTCTCCTAGTAAACCAATTCCTCTAGGAATGTCACCAATTTTTTTAACAGTGTCTTTTGAAATTCCTGCAGTTAGAAAATTTAAATACACTCCTCTATCAAGCAACCCAATAGCAACATATTGACAGTCAAGCAACTTCTTTAAACTACTTCCGGTTTTTTCTAATAATCTAGTGAGATCATGTTCTGTTAAAGTATCGAACCCCATTGAAATAATTTCAAGTAAATTATCATTATCAATTAAAGAATTCGTCTTTTTGTTCATATACAAATAGTATAAGAGTATGAAGAAAAGAAAGATTAGACTTTGGTGACAAAAGTCCTCGTTATAGATGATCATCCATTAATAACTACTGGAATTAAATCTACTTTATCTAAAGAACACAAGGACTGGGAAATAGAGACAATTGAAAAATATGAAGATGCCGTTGCCTATAAAAATATTGGTGATATAGATATTGCATTAATAGATGTAAGACTTGGAGAAAATTCAGGGTTAGACCTAGCTAAAGTCTATATGGGCAAATTTCCTAATATTAAAATTTTAATTATTACTTCTTTTGCTGATAAAGGTGCTCTTGAGAAATCTATAAGTATGGGAGTTAAGGGATTCCTTCTTAAGACAAGACAAATTGGAGATCTTGTTCAAGCTATTGAAATAATTTTATCTGGAGAGTTATTTTTTCCTAAACCAAAATTATCTAAAGAACAATATGAATTAATTATGATGAATAACAAAATTCATTCTTTGTCTAAAAGACAAAGAATGTTAATAAATCTAATAAGTGAAGGTTTAACTAATAAAGAGATTGCTGAAGAAATGTATGTATCTGAAAAAACAGTAAAGAACTACCTCACTGTTATTTATAAGAAAATTGATTGTAAGTCTAGATCAGAAGCTACATCATTTATGAAAAGGTATCAAGCAAAGAAAATAAATTTATCAAATAAATCCGAATGGTAGGTCTAAAGAGGATCTGAGTTTCCTCAAAGATCCCCTTCAAACCTATTTTCAATCAACCAATGTATTAATCAATCAGCAATTTACCTTAAGGAAGGGTACTTATGTACTATTGGTTGTTTTGACCAGAAATTATATAAACTAAGACTATGTCTTTGATTAGATAGTCCAATATATAGTGCTAAAAAGGCGTAAACTACATGATCGTCAACTAACGGGTTGTGACTACCTTCAGCTATAAATGGTGGTGAACTGAAATACATTAGGCCTAGAAGGATAAAGGCTGAATAAGCAGCAATTTTTGTTCCTATCCCAAAAAATAAACTAAGTCCAATCCCCAAAAGTCCTAACATAAATAACCATTGGCAAAAAATATTTCCACTAAAAGTTTGGAAAGAATCTTGCAGTGGTCCTGATGTTCCATAATTTAAATAACCATAAATAGGATTTCCACCATTAATCCATGAACTATCTTTTGGAGTAGTAAAACCTAATCCAAAAGCTTTATCAAGGAAGGCCCAAAGAAAAATCCAACCAAGACTTATTCTTGTTAAAGCTAGAAAATACCTTCCGTCTTTAGTATTCAAATCTTCAAATTCCTCTACATCTGTATCAAATTCTTCAATCACTTTCACTCCTTATTTTTCCAAACAATATAATTAAAACAATTTAAAGAAATAAAACATAATTAATTCAGGGACAAAAGTCATCTTTTATGAAGGACATAAGTCCCTATGAATGAAAGATTGAAAATCCTTAATTTCATAAAATTAGTTATTGAGTATAAAAAATTTTATTTACTTTTGAGGATACTTTATATGGATCATAAATTAAATTACAGATTTTCATCATTATCAACATTATTATTTGGTTTTTTCTTAACAAGCTGTATTGAAAATGCTCCAATGGATAGCCTTGATGCGCGTGGTCCTTATGCTCAAAAAATTAATGACCTATTTTGGCCTATTCTTATTGCGGGGTTTGTAATTTGTGCAATAGTTTTAGTTTTACTTATTTTAGGACTTTTTATTTATGATGATAAAACTGACAAAGAACCTATAAATATTGAAGGAAATAACATACTTGAAGTAGTTTGGACCGCAATTCCAATATTGATTATTATTGCTATTGCTATTCCTACAGTTAAAGTTACATATGACTTACTTCGTGTGCCTGAAAATGCAATAGAGATAGAAGTTATAGGACAACAATGGTGGTTCGATTTTTATTACGAAAATGAAAACTTTCACTCTCCAAACATACTGGTAATACCGGTAGACAAGCCCGTCATATTAAAAATGAGATCAAAAGATGTTATACATAGTTTTTGGGTACCAAAATTAAATGGAAAAAGATATATTGTTCCAGGTGTAATCACAAATTTAAATATTAGATCAGACGAAGTAGGAATATTTTGGTCTCAATGTGGTGAGTTTTGTGGATTAAGCCATGCAAAAATGCGAGCAAGGGTTGTTGTTGTCACTGAAAGTGAATATGGGAAATGGCTTGAAAGTCAAAAGGAAGATGCTGTAGTCTTTATGAACAATTCAACAAAAGAATATATAGGAAAAGATATATTCTTAAATGCTGGTTGTGCTCAATGTCATGTTATTAATGGATTGGTAGAATCCGATGTGGATCTAATTGGACCAGATTTAACTCATTTTTCATCTCGATTTATGTTTGCTGGATCAAGTATGGCAACTCAAGAAGATAACTTAAAAAAATGGTTATCAAACCCGCCAAAAGTAAAACCTGGATCTTATATGCCGAATCTTGATTTAACAGAAAAAGATATTGAATACTTAATAGCATTTCTAATGGGGCTTAGCTAATCATGAAAAATCAAAATACAAATATCTATAAAAGACCAAAAAATGTTTCAGGGATTCTCGACTTAATTACAACTGTTGACCATAAAAAAATTGGTGTTATGTATTTATATACAGGTTTTACATTTTTCTTAGTTGGTGGGCTTGAGGCGTTATTAATTCGAATTCATCTGATGCAAGCAGAAAGTACTTTTCTAAGCGCTGCAGAATATAATTCACTTTTTACCGTTCATGGGTTTACTATGGTTTTCTTATTTTTTATGGCAGTAAACTCTGGTTTTGGAAACTATATTATACCCCTAATGATTGGAGCAAGAGACGTAGCATTTCCGAGAATGAATGCTCTTGGTTATTGGATATATTTCTTTGGTGCAATTTTTATACACTCAACACTATTTGTAGGCACTACGGCACCTCCAATTGGTGGCCATAGTAGTCAGGGGTCATCACTATTCTCAATCTTTTCTAATGCTTTAGCTGGAGGTTGGTTTTTATACCAACCAAATGCTGGAACTCAATTTTCCCCCGGGACTGCAACAGACATTGGTGTATTAGGTGTTATTTTTCTAGGCGTTGCCTCTTTAATTTCAGCAATTAATTTAACTGTTACAACATTAAATCTAAGAACTAAGGGACTCAAGTTAATGAAACTTCCTGTTTATGTTTGGATGACCCAAGTAACATCTTTTCTATTGATATTTTCATTGCCATTTATAACTATTGCTTTGTTTACAGTACTTTTTGATCGTCAGCTTGGTGGAAATTTTTATATCGCATCTATGGGTGGAGATCCAATTTTATGGCAACATCTGTTCTGGCTTTTTGGCCATCCAGAAGTTTATATTTTAATACTCCCTGTTTTTGGAATAATGTCAGAAATAATTCCAGTATTTAGCAGGAAACCTGTTTTTGGATATGCAACTCTTGTTTTTGCTGGATTTGCAATAGGGTTTATAGGTTTTGGTGTTTGGGCACATCATATGTTTTCTTCTTCTATGCCTCCTCTAGCTCAAGCAGGGTTTGGAGCTGCAACGATGATTATAGCTATTCCAACAGGTATAAAGATTTTTAACTGGATAGCAACAATGTGGTTCGGTAAACGTAATTTAAATGTTTCAATGCTTTTTTCAATTTCATTTATTATTAATTTTGTTATTGGAGGTGTCTCTGGAGTAACACATGCTGTTGTCCCGTCTGTTTGGCAACAAACAGACACTTACTACATAATTGGTCACTTTCATTACATCTTGGTTGGTGGTGGTGTATTCGCAATTTTTGCTGGTATTTACTATTGGTTTCCACTTGTTTTTGGAAAATTTCTTAATGAAAAAATAGGGAAAATACATTTCTGGCTAATATTTTTAGGAGTCCATGTGACTTTTTTACCTCAACATTGGCTTGGTTTACAAGGAATGGTTAGAAGAACTTGGTGGTACGACAAAGGTATGAATATTGAATATTGGAATTTTGTATCCAGTATTGGAGCAATAATTATTTTGCTTAGTCTGATTGTTTTCATTTTTAATTGGATCTTCTCTGTAAGGAAAGGGGAAGAAGTTATTTTTGACCCCTGGGACGGAAGAACTCTTGAGTGGTCTGTTCCTCTTCCTCCTCCCGAATATAATTTCTACAACCTACCAAAAGTTAGCCAAAGAGATGATTTTTGGTATAAAAAATATAAAATTGATGAAAATAATAGATCAGTTCCTAGAACAAATATTAAAGAAATAAAAAATAAATATATGAATTCAGCAAGTCTTGATGAAAGCCATATTGTCCTTCCTTCAAGGTCTTATTATCCTTTTACTGTTGGTCTATCTCTACCTTTTCTTGGTTGGGCATTTATTTTTAGAGGAGGTTTCTCAAGCATGATTTTGTTGTTAACAGGTGTATTAATACTTATTTCCTCAATAGTTGGATGGAGTTTGGAGCCAGAATATGAATAGTTTAACTCATGTCCATAATGGTGAAGATGTAGGGGTTCCTAATCAAAAACTAGCAATGTGGTTATTCCTTTCATCTGAAGTTGTTTTTTTTGCAGTTCTTATTTCAATTTATTTGTTTTATAAATCAGCTTTTCACTCATTGCAAATAACACCTAGTGATATATTTGATATACCCTTTACCTCTGTAAGCTCTTTTATATTATTGATGAGCTCTCTAACGATGGTATTGTCACAAAACCACTATGAGAGGGAAGACATTTCAAAAACTAGAATCTGGATTTATACAACTGGATTTCTAGGGTTGCTTTTTATAAGTGGACAAATATATGAGTACACCATATTTATCAATGAAGGTTTAACTATTAGCTCTAGTATTTTTGGTACGGCATTTTATTTTGTAACTGGATTTCATGGATTGCATGTATTTATTGGGATTATGTTGCTTTTTGTTACAGGAATGCAGATTCATATAGAAGATACCAATTCTAAATTTGGTCTTAGTCTTGATTCTTTAGCACTTTACTGGCATTGTGTTGATATTGTATGGATAGTGATTTTTACAATCATTTATTTAATACCATGAAAGAAATTATTCACCCAATTCCAAAAGATCAAACTAAGTATTATGTAAATATTGCAATCTTATTAGCAGGTATTACTTTTTTTGAAGTATACCTCTACTACACTCCGAAATGGAACATCCCTATTTTATTAATCTTTCTTAGCTTAATTAAATTTAGTATCGTTGTTGGTTACTTTATGCATCTCAAATATGAGAATAAATTAATTAAACTTTTTTACTTCATAGGTTTCCTGCTCTCAATACCTTGGCTTATAATACTTTTTTTTGAAAGAGGCCTTCTTTAACATTATATAAATAAGATTAAGTATTTATTAAATCTCTTAACAGCTTAAGAAAAGTTTTTAATTTTCTTTATAGTGGCTTAAGAACTTCTTCAAGGTTTTTTATATTTGTATCCATTAATTTTTTAAACATAGGGCCAAAAAATAAACCTACAAGAATAAAAATCCCCTTATATTTAATATCGATAGAATATGTTAATTCAGTCCCCTTAGCGTTAGCTGATAAAAATATTGTATCTACAATTTCAAAATTATTAGTTTCTGTTTTCAATGATGCCCTTAAGGGTGCTCCCCACTCAATTATTTCATAATCTAAAACCATTTCTCGACTGTTAAAGTGTGTTTTTACTTTGAATACTGAACCTTCTCTTAAAGGTTCTTTTGTAATAAGTTCTGCATCATCCCCTTCATTCCATTTATCTAAATTTCTGAAGTCGGCAGTAAAATTAAAAGCAGATTCAATGTCTGTATTTACAGTTATGGTTCTTGAATAAACTGGCATATTACAATTTTAAGCGAAAAATCGTTGTATGAAAAAAATTTATCTTAGATTTAAAGATCTATTTCTAAATCCAACAAAACCAATAATTAAAAAGATAGCAATTTTTGCTAATACAAGACCTATATCTCCACCAATTAATCCATCTTGATAGGGAGCCCCATAAGCTCCAAAGGATGAAATATTGTCATCAATCCATTTAAATAAATCATTAGTTCCACTTAAGGAATTTGCTATCCATTCAAGGGCCATAAGTCCAGCACCAAAAGCCCATGCAGAAGATGATTTTCCAGTATAAGCACCTAAAGCAAAACCTAATACACCATAACTAACTCCTGCTAGACCTGCCATTAATGTTGCTTTCATTAGCGGTGCGTAATCTAATGTTTGGCTTAACTCCATTGTTGCCACTGGTATATACATAATATTTGTCCATGTAAAAGTAATAACCAACCCGAATAAAACAGCTACAACTGATTGTGTTAAGTAAATAGTTGATCTTGTCATTGGAAGAGAGGCTACGAATTCAAATGTACCATCTTCTTCAGCTTTTGAACCCATCTTATTTAATAAAACAATAGTGGCTACGGCAACCAAGATAATCCCAAAAAGACTTAAAAAGTAAGTTGAAACCATGCCCTCAAGCGTAAAAACATTATCCCAATCTGATATTCCCAATAAATTCATCATGGTCTCATTTTCAGACATACCCCTAAATGCTTCCTTCTGGGTATCAATCACTAAATTCTCAACACTTTCATTTGCAAAAGCTAAAGGTAGTATAAGAAAATATAGGGCTGGAGCAATAGTCCATGTCATTATAAATTTTTTCGGAACACTCAACATATATTTTAAATAATTAAACATTACGCCTTCTCTCTATCATAAAATTCAAAAAAGGCATCTTCTAATTCCTTACCTTCATCTTTTGCTTTCTTTTCGAATGTCTTATATGATTCGTCATAAATTTTTGAACCTACTTTAAGAACAGCCATTGAGTCCGCTATTTTCTCTACCTCAGAAATTATATGTGAAGATAATAAAATAGATGCTCCGTTATTAGAAAATTCTTCAATGGTCTCAAAAAATGTTCTCTGATGAAAAGGATCTAATCCTGAAGTTGGTTCGTCAAGAACTAGTGCTTTTGGTTTATGCAACAATGCTAAAATAACAGCAGTTTTTTGTCTGTTTCCTTTTGAAAGTTCTTTAACTATTTGTTTCACATCCAACTCAAACTTTTCTGCTAACTCCATTGCGTAATCTATGGACTGACCTCTCATATCTGCACCAAGTTTAAATAATGACTTAGAGTTTAAATTTTGTGGAAGTTGTGGATCCCCTGGGAGATATCCGATTATTTCTTTAGCTTCAACAGGGTTGGCTATAGTATCTATTCCGCTTACCTTAAGAGAACCCTCGGATGAATTCAAAAAACCCATAAGACTTCTCATTGTTGTTGATTTCCCTGAACCATTTGGTCCTAGTAACGCTTTAACCTCACCATCATCAACAGATATATTGATATCATCTACACCTTTACCATTTTTGTATTTCATGGTTAGATTTTTAATTTCAATCATAAGATAATTATATAGACTTTATTTTAATCTCTAAAATTAATCGTCCTTATTTTCCTGACTCTGCTTGTTTCTTAACCAGGTTAAAAGTAACGCTGGCACAAGAAACCAGAGGATCTCATCCCAACCACCTTGGTGTAGTAAAACAGGAGGGGGAATTATTTTTGAAAGCATTATAGATAGTTCTGTATCACCCAACGTGATAGGTTAATTAGGGAATCTGGAAGCAAACCAAAGAAAATTGTTGCAAAAGCAAGAACACCTAATGATAGAACTTCTGATCTCTTTAAAGTAATCTGTTCAACAGGTGTCTCCGGCTTATCAATCGCTGCAACCCATATAGGTCGTAAATAAAAATAAAACCCTGCAACAGTTGATAACATCAATATAAATACAAGGACATAGCTTTCATAAGACCAGAGATTAGTTATTAAAATAAATTTTGAAATAAAACCACTCGTTAAAGGTATTCCAGCTAATCCAAGCATGAAAATACTAAAACAAATTGTTAAAAATTTATTCTCAACAAAAAGTCCTGACAGATTTTCAATTGAAAAATCTGAAGAAAGTTTTCCACTGATAATTGTAAATATCGTAAATATTCCAATTAATTGAATTGTATATGCAGTGAGATAAAATAGTGAAGCACTAGTCCCGTTGACACCAGAAACAATTCCAGACAATATAAAGCCTGACTGAATAACACCGCTATAAGCAATCAACCTCTTCATGTCAGTCTGAACGGTTGCAAAAAATGAACCAACAAAAATTGAAATAACTACTACTGCTAAGAAGAAGAGTTCAAAGTTGTCCATAACATAGCGCAGAGAAACCATACATAGCCTTCCTATTACAAGAAAAGATGCAACCTTTGCAACTGATGCCATATATCCAACATAACCAGTTGGGGATCCGTGATAAACATCTGGAGCCCATGACTGAAATGGAGCAGCAGCAACTTTAAATAAAAGACCCACTATCACAAAAAGAAAGCCAATAAATGTTGTTAGTGGTACGTTTTCAGAACCAATATATGGAATAGCAATTGCTGAGTCATAAAAACCTGAGATGGAAAGTGATATATAAATTAGTGCAACTCCATATACAAGAACACAAGATGCAAGAGATCCAAGTAAAAAATACTTTAAAGCTGCTTCATTACTTAGGAGATCTCCTCTATTAATACCTGCTAATGCATAAAGACTAATAGAGCCAATTTCTAAACCAATAAATAGCATCATAAAGCTCTCAGAATCTACCATTAGCATGAATCCAGATGCACTCATAAGCGTTAAAATAATGGCCTCTGTTCTTTTATCTTTTAATTCAGTAGATGTATTCCAAATTGAAGAAAAGTTAAATAAAAGTATTAATGAAATAAGTACATTTCCAAAAAGAGAAAATTCATCAAGTAATATTTTCTCTGTGAAGTAAGAAGAAACTCCGTCAGTGGCAAATAAACCAAATTTTAAAAATACTGAAAATATTGTTAATAATACACCCCCAAAGGTTATGCTTTTTTTCACAAAATCAGATGTCTCAATTGTTATTGTGCAAAATAAAAGAATCAAAGCAGTTGCTACAAGTACAAGGGTTGGACCAATAACAATAAGATTGAAACCTATTGCTTGACTAATTGTATTCAATTCAACCTCCCACTGAAGATATCTATTATTTCAGATATAAGTAATGCATCTTGAGTTACATAACCCTCTATAAAGCTTGGGTAAATTCCAATAAATAACATTAAAACTAAGAGTGGTATTACAGAAATCATTTCCTTTGTATCTAAATCAACAAGCTCTTCATTCTCTTTTATAGAGATCTCTCCAGTAAACATTCTCTGATAAGCCCAAAGCATGTATATTGCTGCCAACACAACACCAAACGCACCGATTCCTGACAATACTTTATATGTTGGAAAACTACCAATAAGTATCATGAACTCTCCTACAAAACCATTTAATCCTGGAAGACCAATTGATGCAAAAGAGCAAAATAAGAATATTGCTGCATATTTTGGCATTGTTGCTTTTATTCCTCCAAAGTCTGAGATTCTTCTTGTGTGACGCCTCTCATAAAGAAACCCAACAAGCATAAATAAGGCACCTGTTGTAAGTCCGTGGTTTACCATCTGAATAATTGCCCCTTCTAAACTTAAATAATTACCAGCTGATATACCAAGCATTACAAATCCCATGTGGCTTACTGATGAATATGCAATTAGTCTTTTAATATCTATCTGAGCAATAGCTACAATCGCTCCATAAATAATTCCAACCACTGATAAAACAGCAATTATGAATTTATATTCTAAAAACCCTTCTGTAAAAAATGGGATTGAAACTCTTAATACTCCATAAGCTCCAACTTTTAATAAAACTCCAGCTAGCAAAATACTCCCAGCAGTAGGTGCTTCAACGTGAGCGTCTGGTAACCAAGTATGTAGAGGAAATATTGGCACCTTAATTAAGAAACCAAAAGTAAACAACAGAAATAATACTCTTGATTGTTCTGCAGTAAATGAAAGCGAGGACAAAGTCATAAAATCAAGCGCTAAACGTCCCGTTGATCCATAACTAATTACACCTGCATATACAGTCCCAATAAATATAAATACTGATCCAAATACTGTATAAATAATAAATTTAATTGTTGCATACCTTCTATTCTCTCCACCCCAAATTCCCATTAAGAAATACATTGGGATAAGTAAAGCTTCAAAAAATATGAATAATGAAAGAAGGTCTCCGCTTAAAAAGACACCATTAACAGCAAAATGTAAAACAAGTATCGAACCAATAAAACCTTTGCTTTGAGAATACTTTTCACTAACTGATAAAAATGAAAGCAACATTAATATCGCTGTTAAAAATAGGAGCAACAGAGACATGCCAGAGATACCAAAAGTTAGGCTTATCCCATATGATTTAATCCAATCAATAGTATGGATATCTACAAATGAACCTTTTGATTTAGAATTTGAAAAAAGATAGAGACATAAACCAAATGGGATGATACTTAAAAATATTGCAATAGGCCTGAAAAGCTCTGACCTGCTTTTTGGCATCATAAAGATAACTAAAGATCCAACTAGTGGGAATAGCATTAGGGAGTAAATCAAAATACTCATAATACAATCAACGGTGTAGCCACAAAGAGTGAGACGAGTAGAAGTAAGAATAAACCAAAATATACAACATAATTTCTGACAAGTCCTGATTGAGTTACTGATATCGTCTTTGAAGATTTGTAGAAAAGATTAGATACTCCATTAACAAAACCGTCAATTACTAACCCGTCAATTACTACTGCTACTTTCCTAACAAATGATTTAGGTATTTCTACAAATAGATAGTGTCCAACTTTGTTCAAATACAGTACCTCGGATGATAAGCTCCTAACTTCTTTTAAGAAAGGAATCTCAAATTTAAAATATGAAAATATATCTACAATGTATATCAAATATGCCAAACCAAGTCCTGTAAACCCTGCTCCAATTGATATCAAAGCAAGAATGACAACTGCAATTCCCTCGGGTAGGTGAGTTATTTCTACATCACTTAATGTGTAATGTAGGACTTTTTCTAATCCATGAAAAAATGGTGTGTTTATAAAACCTATAAAGATTGAAAATATACCTAAAAGTAACAATGGCCTAGTCATCATTTTTGGTGCCTCGTGAATGTTGTCAATATTGTTTGCTGGTTCTTTATGAAAAATTAATAACCAATGCCTCCCCATATAAAATGCTGTCATAAATGCTGCAAGTAATGAGAGTGCCCAGAAACCATAATAAATTCCACCTTTAGCAAAAGTAGAAGCAAGGATTTCATCTTTAGACCAAAAACCTGCAAGTGGAGGTATACCAGAAATTGCTAAAGTTCCAATACCCATCATTGCTGCTGTCATTGGCATTTTTTTCTTTAAGCCTCCCATCTTATGAATGTTTTGTTCATGGTGCATTTCATGTATTACAGCTCCTGCACCTAAGAAAAGTAATGCCTTGAAAAATGCATGTGTAACTAAATGAAAAATTGCTGCTACATAAGCACCTGCTCCAATTGCTATAAACATAAATCCAAGTTGTGAGATTGTTGAGTAAGCAAGAACCTTTTTGATGTCATCTTGGTTTATAGCAGCAAAAGCTGAAATTAAAGCAGTTAGTAAACCTACGCTTATGACTAAGATGCTAGAAATTTCTGAAAACTGCAATAACGGAGATATTCTAACCAACATGAAAACTCCAGCTGTTACCATCGTGGCAGCATGGATCAAAGCACTTGCAGGAGTGGGGCCTTCCATAGCATCTGGTAACCAACTAAATAATGGAAATTGAGCTGATTTTCCAAAAGCACCAATAATAAGAAAGACAACTATAAGATCAAGATTTTCAGGTTGATTTAATAGTGTTGTCTCAAAAACTTTTTTGAACGAAAACGTATCAAATGTATTCAATATCATCATTAAAGCAATCAAAAAACCAAAATCACCGATTCGATTTAATATGAAGGCTTTGCTCCCAGCTTTAGCTGCTTTTTTCTTTTCAGACCAAAAAGAAATTAATAAATAAGAACTTAAACCAACAAGCTCCCAACCAAAAAACATAACTAAGAAGTTAGCTGACATAACTAAAAGGAGCATTGAGAAGACAAAGAAATTAAAATATACAAAATATTTAACATATCTAGGATCACCACTCATATAAGAAGTAGAGAAAATTTGTATTACTAAACCTAAACCAGTAACTAAAAGCATCATGGTTCCGGATAAGCCATCAAGAAGAAATTCAAACTTAATTTCAGGATCAGGGAACCATGTATACATTTCCAGTGAAATTGGTTTAAATTTATCTAACAATAAAGCTCCGAACATTAGCAATGAGACTGAAAATGATAAAAGTGCTGCATTTATGGTTATGAATGTAGTTAATCTTTCATTAAGCAATGAAGAGATAGAGTTTAAAAATATTGAAACCATCAATGGGATAAAAACAACTGCTAATAAAATATACTCCATTGCTAACCTTTCGAAGACCTTAATATATCCACTGAAGCTGTTTCTTGTTTCTTGAATATTGAAACAATTATTGCTAAACCTACAACAACTTCTGCAGCTGCTACTACCAGTACAAAAAATACTGCTACTTGTGCATCAATTGTTCCAAAATGCTTTGATGCTGTAATAAAAGTTAGATTTACTGCATTAAGCATAAGCTCAATACACATAAACATTATTAATGCATTCTTACGAATCATCATTCCTATAAAGCCAATTGAAAACAGTAAAGAGGCTAGAGTTAAATACCAATCGGTGGTTACTTCAATCATCATCTTTCCTAGTTTTGGTGTCGTAAGCTAAAGCAATTGCTGCTGTTGCAGCAACAATTAAGAGAATTGATATAACTTCAAATGGAAAAACCCAACCAGTAAATAAAGTTGAAGCAATTAAATCAGGAGTTCCCTCAATACTGTAGTCAACAGCTGGAAACCATAAATCCCATTTAAATCCTGAGTTAATAACTACATATGCCAATAGTGAGCCAAGTAAAATTAACGTTCCTAAAACAAGAAAGGTTTGACCTTTTATTTCTTCTTTAGTCTGTTCCTCCTTGTCGACTCCTATCATCATTATTACAAATAAGAAAAGAGTCATCACTGCTCCTGCGTATACCAACATCTGTACCATTGCTACAAAAGTTGCATTTAGAGTTATGTATACAACTGCTAGTGAAGCAAGTGTAAGGACTAACCCCATAGAATTATGAACCGGATTTTTTGCAAATATAACGATTAATGCACCTGCTAAAACAAAAAGAGCAGGTATAGCAAATAAAATTAAATCCAACATACTACTCTTCCTCTAAAGATTGACCTTTTTCAGGTTCTCTTTCCCCAACCCCCAAAGATCCTGTCCAACCAACAGTGTCTTCAAATTCAGGATTACCGCTTGAAGATGTAGCCCGCATCCAGCCATCAGCATTTTTTAATTCATCTGGATTAGTTAATTTTGTTTGTTCTTCATGCGTATTAGGGTTTCCTTCTTCATCCACTAACAAAATAGATTTATCAAAAACGGCTTCTGATCTATTTGCAACACTCATTTCAAATAAAGACGTCATTGTAATTGCTTCTGTTGGGCATGCCTCAACACATAGGGCACAATAAATACATCTCAACATATTAATTTCATAAATGAAGCCATATCTCTCGCCAGGACTTACGGGATTTTCTTCAGGATTATCTTCTCCCCTAACATATATACATTGAGCTGGACACGCCCCCGCACATAACTCACAACCAATACATTTCTCCATGCCATCTTCATACTTGTTTAGAACATGCCTTCCATGAAATCGTTGTGGTTTATCTCTAAACTCTTTTGGGTATTTATCAGTTACAGACTTTCTAAATAACTCTCTAAAAGTTACTTTTAATCCTTTTAATAAATCGTATGCAGCACTCATAATATTTTTAACTCCATGGGAATCCAAACTCTCGAATACCTAAGACGATTGATGTAAGAATCAACCATACAAGTGATATAGGTATCAATCTTTTCCAGCCCAGCTCCATTAACTGGTCATATCTTAAACGTGGCAAGGTTGCCCTAATCCACACATAAATAAATAAAAGTCCAAAAGTTTTTACACCTAACCAAAAAGCAGGCATAAATGCTGAAATTAGAGGAGGTAAAAAGTTTGAGAATGTAGGACCTAACCATCCTCCTAAAAAGAATGTTGCTGTAATAGCGCACATATTAAACATATTGATATATTCAGCTAAGAAAAACATAGCAAACCTAAAACCTGAATATTCAGTGTGGAAACCTCCAACTAATTCCTGTTCTGCTTCTACAAGATCAAATGGTGCTCTATTGACTTCTGCAACTGAAGCTATGAAAAATATTGCAAAAGCTACAAATTGTGGGAAAACATTCCATTTTGGGATAAAGCTAACAATTGCATCTAAAAATGGTATTGGGCTTGAAAGATTTCCTGCCTGACTTTTAACAATTTCAGTCATTGACATTGATCCGGAATATAAAATTACTGGAACAAGTGAAAGGCCCATTGCTGCTTCATATGAAATCATTTGAGCAGAAGCTCTTACACCTCCTAATAGAGGATATTTTGAACCAGAAGACCACCCTGCAAGAACTACACTGTAAACAGCTATAGATGAGAGTGCTAGAAAAAATAAAACGCCTACATTCAGATCAGCACCAACAAGCGGTACATTAATATTTTGCCCATTTATTTCTAAGTTAAGATCAGGACCAAGAGGGATAATCATAAATATTAAAAATGAAGGTACTAGTGCAATAATTGGAGCTAAAAGATACATGGCTCTATCAGCTTTGAGTGGCATTATTTGTTCTTTTAGTAAAAGTTTTATAGCATCGGCAACTGTTTGAAATATTCCAAAAGGCCCCGCTCTATCTGGGCCAACTCGGGCTTGCATGCCTGCAACGACTTTTCTTTCAAGCCAAATTAAAAGTAAAGTATTTGTTAGAAGTAAACCTAAAATTAAAAAAGCTTTAATAGCAGAAATAATTAAATCAATTGACACTTAATTCCTCCCTGTTTTTAGCTTCAGTTATTTCAAACTCTTTAGATGGGTCTACATTTTCAAAACCCCTTCTGTTAATAGGTGCAACTACTAAACCATCAGGAAGAAACTCATTTATATCTATATTTATCAATATTGAATTAGAACCCTGCACAAGGTTGCCAACCTTTGACTTAATTCCAAATTTTTTTGCTGTTTCAGAATTAAGCTCTATAAATCGTTCTGCTCCTAGCATTGAAATTGAAGGAGAATTTATTTGTGTACTCGAATCTCCATAAAGCCTTCTAACCATCAATAATGAAAATGTGTCTTCATGAAGGTCTTTAGTATTAATGTTTATTTCTTTTCTGTTTATAACTCCAAACAGATTCCTTGGTTTATTTAAATTATCAAATGTAGCTACTTGTTGTTGATCTTTATATTCTTTTACTAAAAAACTATTTATTTCGTTTTCATTTTTATATTGAATATCTCCTCCAAGGATATTTAGAATAGCTGTTAAGTATTCCCACTCAGAAAGTGTTGAACCGGGAGCAGGAAGAATTTTATTCTGCTTCATTACTCTCATCTCCATATTTGTTACTGTTCCTTCTTTCTCACCTAAAGAAGTTGTAGGGAGTATTAGGTCTGCTAACTCAGTTGTTTCGTTAATAAATAAATCCATAGAAACTACAAAATCTGAAGAAATTAAAATTTCTTTAATTGGTTGAGCAAAATGTGATGAATTTACAGGATTAACTCCAATTGTAAATACAATATTTTTTGCATCATTATCAAACTCATTACAAAATTCATTTAAGCCTTTAACTTCATCTATGTTTTGTAAGGCACCGAAAGTATTACCCTTGCTAAAAGAATTAAAAACTTTTAATTCAGATGATTCATTTAGATAGTTAATTAACTTATCCAAGGATTCTTTCTTCTGAAAAACTGTTGATTTACCAGCAATAACAGTTACTTTTTTACCTTGAGTATTATTTTTCAAATCTTCTATTTCACTTGGGTCTACAATTAAATCAAATTTGTTAGAAACTATATCCTTTCCAAAATAAAAATCCGCAAGGCCCGCTATGGCTGTATTGGTATGTCCAAATACAATTAACTTTGCACCATTCTTGACTGCTTTTTTAATTCTTAAATAAAGAATTGGTAAATTATCTTTAATATCTTCACACCAGACAACTATCGTTTCTGAACTATCTAGATCTTCTAGTTTTGCTTTTGAATATTCATCATCAAAATAACCATTAAATAAAAGATCATCACTAAAATAAACATTCGAACTATCCCTGCTCAAAAATTTATCTTTATTTAAATAATTAGCTACTTCATTAATTACAAAATATTCTTCATTTGTACTGTGAGAACCTATTAAAAACTTTATATTTGGATTATCTAATTCATTAATTTTATCTTTAATCTTTACTGTAGCTTCAGCAATTGATATTTCATTAAATGAATCCTCACTCTTATTAAGAATATTTAATACTCTATTTTCAGAATGAAGAAAGTCAAAATTGTATCGACCTTTATCAGAAAGCCATCCTTGATTGGTAAATTCATTATCTTCTCCTAATATTCTTAACATTTTATTTTGTGAAGTATTTAGTTCAATTGAACAACCTACCGAACAACAATTACAGGTGGAAGAAACTTTTTTTAGATCCCAAGGTCTAGCTTTAAACCTATAAGAGGTTGAAGTTAAAGCACCAACGGGACAAATCTGGACAGTGTTGCCTGAAAAATATGATCTAAATGGTTCATTAGGAAATGTATTAACTTCTGTTTTATTTCCTCTTTGTATAAATTCAATTAATGGATCCCCTGAAATTTCATCTGAGAATCTTGTACATCTGGCACAAAGAATACATCTTTCTCTATCAAGAAGGATTACTTCAGAAATTGGGATTGGTTTTTCAAAATGTCTTTTCTCCTCTACAAATCTTGATTCTCCTGGTCCATAGGCCATAGTCTGATCCTGGAGAGGACACTCACCTGCTTTATCGCAAACAGGACAATCGAGAGGATGATTTATTAATAAAAATTCTAAAATACCTTCTTGTGCTTTTGTAACTATCTCAGATTCTGTATCAACTACAAGGTCTTCTGTTATTTCTGTTGTACAAGAAGGAACTAAGGCTTTCCCTCTAGGTGTCTCAACTTCAACAAGACACATCCTGCACATTCCAACTGGTTCTAATCTTTTATGCCAGCAAAATCTTGGTATATGAATTCCAGATTTTTCACAAGCTTCAATCAACAACTCTCCTGATTGTCCTTCAAGCTCTTTCCCATCTACTGTAAATTTGATATTTTCACTCATTATTAATTAACACCTTCTTAGGAAGTAAACTTTCAACTTCATCACGGAAACTACCCATTAATGAAGTAATAGGAGATACTGCAGATGGCCCAAGAGGACAAATCGTAGTCATTTTTGGAGGCCAGGATAGACCGGGAGAGATGTTATCACATACATCTAGAAGCAAATCAATATCTGACGTTCTTCCTCTACCACTTGCAATCCTATCTAATATCATTTCTAACCAAGTTGTACCTTCCCTACAT
>MPLX02056924.1_pt1 | contig 21202 bp, 22 predicted proteins | sample 1617341 | NCBI WGS metagenome assembly MPLX02 (sample SAMN05944804, study PRJNA350692) | marine metagenome | biome: marine; feature: ODZ; material: water; isolation source: 120 m water sample filtered on 0.2 um supor filter | place: Pacific Ocean | collected 2012-04-08 | depth 120m m | reverse complement strand
GCAAAAGATCGAGAGCGGTTCTTTGTATTGACCGGCTTTTAGGACACCACTTGGCAAACCACCGGCCCTTTTCATGCCAAAGACCCCGAAGCGCTAGAGAAGCACCCGCTATGGCCTTTCGATCCTGATCGATGGACCACTTGTCGGGATAGCCGGCAGCGGCATAGATTGCGGTCATCTGGTCAGAAGCCCGTCAATAGCCGACCACGGCCAATTTCGGTGGGTCAAGGGAGGGGTATTTGCTTTTGGCAGAGGTGAGGTGGCCTCTCTTGCTCATGTTTGGGTGTTAGTTTTTCCATTATTTCCTCAATCTTGTTTCTCCAGTTAGGTCTTACCCGTATGCAACTATAAACTAACTACTAAGGTCACTCTCTTTTCTTATGACCTGACTAGTTAAGTTATATCTATGCACGGGTATGAACTGACTGAGGCAACATCCACTCCGTATAAGAAGGTGTTTCTTTCGTTCGGCGAATAACAACTCTTAACTGAACAGCTGCTCGGCTTATTGTTGATGCAGAGATGCCTCCTTCAGCAAGACAGAAGTCAAAGATGTCTTGACGTTTGTGCCGCTCTCCATCTGCAAGAATTCTTCGCAACAAGTCGTACGCTTTTTCTCCAGCCTCGCCTCTAGTAGGAACATCCACCCCTTCTTCATAGTCATTTAAACTATCATGCGGACGGTGTGGTTCTTCCCACTCAACATAATGGGCTTCAATAAAATCCCCATCACAATCTATCTCCCGAACCTCAAGATGAAATCGATAGACCCCATTTGTATCAGTGATATTGGCCTTGATCTTGCCAAAAAGTGATCCGTTCTCATTATCCCGAATGGCACCTAGTACGATCCTTGGTCCATGCACCCATGCCCCTGAGCCTAATACCCGATTCTTCATTCTATTCTGAGTGCTTTTCGTCAGATGCTGAAGTGCAATTACTGCTGTACCGGTTCTCTCTGCAAGGTCCCCCAGTCGGGTTGTAATACTCCTGACTGAAGTTACCGAGTCATTGTCAAAACCGCCTCCACAAAAAGCAGTAACAGGGTCGATAATGAGAAGAGAGATATTTCCATGTTGATGAATCTGATCTTCAAGGGCATCTAAGTTTTGGGACAAGTCAAACAACTCACCTTCAACCATTGGATTGAGTGCAATCACTCTGTCCATATTCGCCCCTGAAGCCATCAAACGAGGGACAATCGTATCTCCCATACCATCCTCTCCTGAGAGGAACATCACGACCCCTGCTTCACATGGAGAGATACAACCAGGAAATATTCCTCCCCGACTTACTATCGCTGAAAGAGAGGTCAAAATAAGCGTTTTTCCAATTCCGGAATCCCCTGCAAAGACATGAAGTTTTCTCTTGGCGATCATGTCTTTCCATAGCCAATTAATTCGTTCGGGTTTGATTTCACTCATAGGGTTCAAAATGAGCCCGCCACTCTCGATCCGTTTAACAGCTTCGAGCCCAATACTCATAAGGCCACCTTCAGGATGTGCTTGTAAGCCTTCTTTAAATCGCACATATCGTCTTCTGAGAGGGTCTTTCCCTGCTGTATATACTCAGCTGCCAAAAGAATGGTCGTAGCACTGTGGGGCAACTGGTGAACGATGGCACGGTAGTCCTTGCGAGGCTTACGGCTATACCGATTGAACTTGATCACATTGTTATCAGGAAAGAGATCAGAAGGAGTCAGGCCAACTTTTTTGATAATCGCTTCAAAGCTACATCCCCCAAAACAGTGGACCAAGACCGTCCCAGTATCTCCCTCAGTGATCTTCAGGCTGGTCTTGCTAGTTCCTTGATGTGAGGGACATCTTGCACGCCATGAACCTGACCCTATTTCACGAACGAATTCCAGGCGGCTTAGCAGGTCATTAATGCCCGAGGTCATTGCACTGTGCTCTCAAGCAGGACTTCACTTTGAAGGAAGATATCTTCCTATCCCTCATATAAGCGAGAGAAGTGCTTTTCATAAGGCAACCTCTCTATTGTCGATCCAGCTTTGAATCTCTGAGTGACGCCAAGCACTTGCCCGTTTTGTAAGTCTGACAGGCCTCGGAAACTCTCGATTTTTGACCATCAAATAGATGGTCGATCGTTTGAGTCCTGTTATTTCTTCAACGTCTGGAAGTCGTAAAAGTTTCTCTATCATTTGTTTGCATCCTGTGCCTTGTTAATGGATGCATACAGTCTACGAAGAAAAATTAGTAACAGGCGGGGATCTAGATCCCCATCTAGCTATGGTTTCCCATAATAAGCCATAAGGACTTTCCTAACTGTAGACTCATCTTTATCTGGCATATTATTTTTAGACATATAATCAAGCACTTGTGTGGTCAGCCAGTTTATTGTGCGTGAGCCTTTTCTTTTCTTATTGAGCAATTCCTTAATCGTAATATTGTCTTCTTTCCGAATTTTTTCGGCTACCCTGATATATTCTCTGCCCTGTGTGTTTCGAGTCCTCTCTAACCCGATCGTGTAGGCATAACGGTCTATTGAAAATTTCATATGGTGATGAGTGGCTTTAATTGCATTCCAGACCGCTGACTCAACATCACGTTTTTTTTTATATTAGTTTGTCGAACGTGAAGCAACACCCTTGCTGCATGCCACTCATCTGTATGTTCCTCGGTCCGTGCTTGTACTGTCTCATATTTTATATGATTTTTCCCCTCTAAATTATACTCAGTTTTTACAACGTCAATAGAAATTCCAGCTTTATTCAGGACATCAACTGCATCATTCATCATGGACATAAGAAGGTCATCAGTTGTTGCTCCCATCTTGTCACCAAACACTGCTTCTATCGACTTAAAAGGAGTCTTCTCAGTGATAGTCGTTGTTTGGATGATTTCTCCTTTATGGATCTTATTGTTATCGCTTTTATAATTTACTTCAGTTTCTTTCCTCCTTACCCCATCAGATGTTTCTTTCTCACGATGCTTGATTATTGGTCGCCTGTTCAATCTTTTACCCTCCTCAAACTTATAACACTCCCCACCTTATCTGCTTTCAAGCCAAAAAGATAATCACTCCACCCTTGCATCATTTTTGTACGCTCCTCTAAATGCTTTGCTTTGTTATAGGCTCTTTTAACGTCATTAGATTCAACATGAGCCAACTGCCTCTCAATGGCATCTGATAAATAACCCTGTTCATGCAGAATAGTAGATGCTGTAGTTCTAAAGCCGTGGCCAACCACTTCGTCACCACTATAGCCTAACTTTGTTAGAGCCTTGTTGATGGTGTTTTCTGACATCGGTTTATTCCGGGTAGAAAAAACATAATCCCCTTTACCGGTCACTGAACTTAAGGCAGTGAGGATAACAATAGCCTGAGTGCTAAGTGGAACAAGATGCTCTCGTCTCTCACCCCCCACGACTTTCATTGTTTCCTTGGGGATAGTCCATAACCTGTTTTCAAGATCGACATCTTGCCATTGTGCTCGCCTTAATTCTCCCGGTCGCACAAAAAACATTGGTGCGAGTTGGAGCGCACAGGCAACAGGGTAACTCCCGATGTCTGTATATGTATCGATATCGCGCATGAGTTTTCCAATCTCTTTAGGCTTTGTGATTGCCGCATGATGCTTTGTCACTTCAGGGGTCAAGGCACCCCTTAAATCAGCTGCAGGGTCATGAGTTGCCCGACCGGTCGCGATTGCATATCGATAAACTCTGCTCACAATCCCTTTGATTGTATGAGCCGAATGGATTTTTCCGGCACTCTCTACCCTTCTCAGCACTGCCAACCACTGTGGGGCAGAAATGTCGGTGATGGTTAAATTTCCTACATGTCGGAAAACATGGTTATTCAGTTTGGAAAGGGTGTCTCTTGCGGTGCTATCTGCTAATACTGTTTTTTGTTTATCATGCCACTCTCTAGCTACAGCTTCGAAACTTTCAACCTCCCCCTGCTTAAACTTCAAAAGTTTTTTGGCAACGGAAGGATCATCACCGTCAGCGAGTAATCGTTTGGCTACATCTCTTTTCTCTCTTGCCTTTGAGAGAGAGGCTTCAGGATACACCCCTAATGCAAGCACTTTTTCTTTGCCCTTAAATCGGTATTTTAATCTCCAGTACTTCCCACCCGATGGATGTACCAACAGGTACATACCCATCCCATCAGAGAGCTTGTACTGCCTTTCTCTAGCTTTTGCTGACTTGACCTGAATATTGTTGAGCGGCATAAATTTCAGATACAGGGTTCTATGAATTTATACCCCCAATTGTTCTGGATGTCGATGGATGTCGGTAGATGCCTTTGATCAAAAGACCAATAAAAAAGCCACGTTTTTAGCTATTTTGATACGCTTATGGATGTCAGTGGTAAACAAGGTGGCGCTCCCTAGGGGATTCGAACCCCTGTTACCGGCGTGAGAGGCCAGCGTCCTAACCACTAGACGAAGGGAGCGTGTAATGGACCTGAAGGAGGCGTATTATACGATTACCCAGCAGGTTGGACTACCACCTTGGAAATAAATAAAAGAGTTTTACTCATTGAATCTACCACCTCACGCCAAACAGATCCCCTCTTCCCGGCACCATATTCGTCCTTCAGCCATCAACAGCGGGGCGAGGAGTGTCGTAACTAAACTGCAAAAAGCAGGCTTTAATGCCCAATTGGTGGGTGGTTGTGTCAGGGATCTTCTCCTTGGTCTGAAACCCAAAGACTTCGATGTGGCTACGGATGCCCACCCGGAAGAGGTCCGGGCCCTCTTTCGTCGTTCACGCCTGGTTGGCCGGCGATTCCGCCTTGCTCATGTGAGAATGGGGCGTGAAATCATTGAAGTGGCCACATATCGGGCAAACCCCACTTCAAAAGATGCTGAGCAGAACAGCGATGGCCGGCTGTTGCGGGACAATGTCTATGGAACCCTGGAGGAAGATGCGCTAAGGCGGGATTTTACCATTAATGCACTCTACTATGACCCCTCCCGGGGAACAGTCATCGACTTTACCAAAGGGATGGATGATCTGGAGACTAAAACACTGCGGATAATTGGTCCTCCAGAGAGCCGCTATCGAGAGGACCCTGTTCGAATGCTCAGAGCGTTGCGTTTTGCGGCAAAGCTCGGTTTCTCAATCGAGAAAAAGAGCTCTCGTCCTATTCCTCTTCTCGCCCACCTCCTTAAAGATGTCCCTCCTGCACGGATGTTTGAGGAGATTCTCAAACTCTTTCATGGAGGAAAGGCCACAAAGACCTATAAAAAGATTTATGACTATGGGGTGTTTGGCGTTCTGTTTCCCTACACCCACCGCTTTGTCCAAAAACATCCCGCTGGGATTACGGCAAAACTGCTCCTTGGTGGATTGAAAAATACAGATCTCCGCGTCAATCAGGGCAAACCGGTCATTCCCGCTTTTTTGTTTACCATTCTCCTCTGGGAACCTATGCGCGATCGCATGAAGACATTGCATAGCGAGGGGTTGGCCCCGCTTCCTGCCTGTCATATGGCTGCTGAAGAGATATTGGCCATGCAGTCTGGTCATACTTTAATCCCTCGCCGTGCCGCTGTCCCGATAAGAGAAATCTGGGAGTTGCAACTGCGCCTTGAAAACCCACGGTTACGTCGACCTGCCCGACTTCTTGAAAACCGGCGTTTTAGAGCAGCGTATGATTTTTTACTCTTACGTATCGAAGCGGGTGATGCAGATCCAGCCCATGGGAACTGGTGGACCCGGCTTCAGGAAGCAGACCTTTCTCAACGTGAACAACTGATCAGGGAACGCCGGGGCATTCAAAACAAGAAAACCAAAAGAAAAAACCCTGGGGTGAGTAGAAATCGCAGAGGAGAGAAGTCCCAACACCCCGAGAGACGATGAAGACCCAGGAGAGATCATCCCGCGCAAAACCGGTTGTCGCCTACATTGGTCTGGGAAGCAATCAGGGAGACTCAGACATCATTCTCGCCAACACGATCACAGAACTTACACAGGTTGAAGGGTGTCAACATCTTCATACCTCTTCATTCTACAAAAGTGCCCCCGTGGAAATTCCCGATGATCTTGTTGACCAGCCCGACTTCCTGAATGCCGTGATCGCTCTTGAAGTCACCCTCTCCCCTCTTGACTTGCTTGGCGAGATGGCCCGGCTTGAAAAAAAAATGGGCCGTTCAAGAGGCCCGGATTCGATCCGTTATGGTCCCCGCCCCCTTGACCTGGATCTGCTTCTTTTTGGCTCTGAAGTAATTGATCTTGAACAGCTGACCGTTCCCCACCCCAGGATTTTTCAACGTCGATTTGTGCTGGAACCACTGCTAGAGATCGCCCCCGATATCTCAATCCCCGGACAAGGAAAGGCGGCCTGTCTGCTTCTCGATTGCTGTTGTCAGAGAGTGGTCAAGCTATAATGGGTCACTTCCAGCAAAGAAAAAGACTGTTCAACGCTCCTTGGGCAGATCTCCATTGTGTGGAAATTCCAGCACAGCACCGGGGGGTGAGCCATCTCTGATTATCTGAAAATACACCCCATCAACCCTCAACCCAGACTCATCTCCCAGGTGGGCAAAGTATTGAAAAACGGGGGGGTGATCGCCTGGCCGACTGATACCACCTACGCCCTGGGATGCCATCTTGGTGACAAGATCGCGGTCGATAGAATAAGAGGGCTTCGCCGCCTTCCTGACCATCACCATATGACATTAGTCTGTCCCGACCTGAAAATGATTGCATCCTATGCCAGGATTTCAAACGAGACCTACCGAATATTAAAAAGCCTGACTCCAGGGGCATACACCTTCCTGCTCATTGCAACCAAAGAGGTGCCCCGTCGACTCCAGCACCCCAGGAAAAAGACAGTAGGTCTTCGTGTTCCCAAATCCCCACTCACCCAGGCCATACTCTCTGAACTTGGCGAGCCGCTACTGACGACAACACTCATACCCCCGGATGATGAGTATCCGATGACTGATCCGAATGAGATAGAGGAACGGTTTGGCCATGCCCTGGATCTTGTGGTTGACGGGGGCGAAGGAGGTATGGGATCCACTACTGTTGTCGATTTAACAGGCCCGATTCCTCAATTGGTAAGAGCGGGACTCGGCCCCCTGGACGGCCTGGTATAACCCTCGGACATCTTCTGATCTCTCTTGAACTCTGGCCAGCCGTCGCCCTCATGGGGAAAAAGTCTGCCGTATTTATTGAGCAAACCGATTAAGGATAGGCGCAATGAGGGAGGGCAACTTGATTAGAACTGGGTTATATTAAGGTTTATCCTTGTTCTCGCTGAGCCACAAATTTCCTGGAAGACCAACACTGATTTAAATGATGCCCCGTCTTGCTGCTCTGTTACTCCTTGTTGTCGCCCAGATCTTCGTTTCGGGTTCCAGTCTCTTCGCTGCAGCGGATCTTGAGCCCACCCCCAGCCAGCTCAGAACGACTCTTATCATCAACCGATTGGTTCAAGCTCACCACTACAGAAAAGTCTCTCTGGATGACAGCCTGTCAGCGCTTATACTCAATCGCTACTTTCTGACACTGGATCCCAATCACAACTATTTCCTGTCAGAAGATATTGCCCATTTTGACTATCTTCAGCATCGACTCGATGATGCTATCCGCCGGGCACGCCTGGAGCCTGCTTTCGAGATCTATAAAATCTTTGCCCAAAGAGTTGAAGAACGGGTCAATTATGCCCAATCCCTGCTTGGATACCCCTTTGACTTCACGATAGACGAGTCCATAGACCTCAATCGAAACAAAGCAGATTGGGCAAAATCTACTGATGCGATTAATCAAGTCTGGCGCAAACGAGTCAAGAATGATTTCCTGAATGAGAAAATTAAAGGGCTCAACAACAAAGAGATTCAGCAACAACTATTCAAACGATATCAACGCCTGATAACTCGCATAGGTCAACTCAACGCAACCGATGTCTTCCAGTTTTTCATTAATGCTTATGTAACCACCGTTGAACCGCATACCGCCTACTTCTCACCACGTGCAGAGGAGAACTTCCGCATTCGTATGAGCCTTTCCCTGCAGGGCATTGGAGCTGTACTGCAAACTGAAAATGAATACACCCTCATTCGCCGTGTTGTTGCTGGTGGCCCGGCAGCTCGAAGTGGAAAGTTGCAGGCGGGTGATCGAATCACCGGTGTTGGACAAGGGGAAGATGAAGGTGAAGCAGTTGTTAATGTGGTCGGCTGGCGGCTTGATGATGTTGTCGACTTGATACGTGGGGAAAAAGGCACCCTGGTCCGACTGGAAATCATTCCGAAAGAGGCAAAAATCAGTACTCGACAGTTGCTTACTCTTACTCGGGACCAAATCAAGCTCGAGGATCAGGCGGCAAAAAAGACAACGATTGATATCGAAGAAGATCCCACGATAAAAATAGGTGTGGTCTCCCTCCCCACTTTTTATATTGACTTTGAAGCAAAAAATCGGGGAGATGAAAACTATCGCAGCTCAACCCGAGATATCCGAAAGTTGCTCAAGGAACTGGAGGATGAGTCAATCGATGCACTGGTTGTTGACCTCAGAGACAATGGAGGGGGGTCACTTGATGAGGCCCTTGGCGTTACAGGACTCTTTATAGATTCAGGCCCGGTTGTACAAGTCCGTGACAGCCGCGGAAGAGTAAGAATAAAGAATGACCCTGACCCGGGGATTACTTATAACGGCCCTCTTGTGGTACTGGTTGATCGTGACAGTGCCTCTGCTTCAGAGATTTTCGCCGGTGCCATTCAGGATTATGGGAGAGGCCTGATTTTAGGAGAGACCTCTTTCGGCAAAGGGACGGTTCAGAATCTGGTATCACTGGACCGAGTGATTAGCAAGTCTGATGCAAAACTGGGTCAGCTGAAGATGACAATAGCGCAGTTTTTTCGAGTCAACGGCCACAGCACTCAATTCAGTGGTGTGGTTCCGGATATCACGCTCTATCCGGAAAACCTATCGACCGACAATAATGGTGAAAGAGCACTGGAACGGGCGCTGCCCTCTGCCACCATCGACAAGGCCCGTTTTGAACCCCATCATGGGATCGATCTGCCGGACCTATTGCCAGAGCTTATTGAGGCCAGTAAAGAGCGAACCATTGATGACGCCGATTTTATCTCTCTGCGAGACCAACGCTCAGAAGAGGCACTCAACCCCAACCAGGCGGTCTCTCTGGTCGAAGCCACCCGTCGTGCTGAAACTTCCCAGCAGGGAAATAATGAGGAGGAGGAGAACAAGGCGGGGGCAAAACAACCCAATGATGCCCTCATACGCGAAGCGGCAAGAATCCTGGTGGATATGATTCACTTCAGCCGTTCCTCTGTTGCCGTCGAATTACCTTCTGACAACAGCGCGCTCTAATTCGATCCCGTGAAGATAACCCGATTTGGTAAACGCTTCAGTGGAAGCACTGGTATTGTTGATCTCATGGAAGATCTTGGTGCGGCTGGGGCAAACCCAGGAAGTTGTATGCTCGGCGGTGGGAACCCCGGTACTCTCCCAGAAGTTGAATCGCATTTTAGAAAACGACTTCATGAGATCGCTGATGATCCAGTGTTATTTCATTCTATTGCGGGTTGCTATGATTCTCCTGAAGGGGATGTTGGGTTCAGGAGTGCCCTTGCTCAACTCTTAAGTCGAGAGTTCGGATGGAAGGTTGGGCCTGAAAATATCGTACTGACCCATGGCAGCCAAACCGGCTTTTTTATTCTTTTCAACTTGCTTGCCGGAAGATTGGGCGACAACTCCCTGCGATCCATCCTGCTGCCCCTCGCTCCTGAATATATTGGTTACAGTGATATTGGACTGGAAAGTTCAATCTTCAAAGCAGAACAGCCGCACATTGAATACCTGGACGAGGGATTCTTCAAATACAGGGTCGATTTTAAACGACTGAAGGTCACCCCTGAAACAGCGGCCATCTGCGTCTCCCGCCCCACCAACCCCACAGGGAATGTTCTCAGTGACAGTGAAATCCAGCAGCTCTCAGAACTTGCTGCGCTCAACAACATCCCTCTGATCATCGACAGTGCCTATGGAACACCCTTCCCGAATATCATCTTCTCAGAGGCTTCGCCGCTGTGGAATGAACAGACCATTGTCTTTATGAGCCTCTCAAAACTGGGGCTCCCCGGAGTTCGAACCGGAATCATGATCACCAATCAAGAGATGGTGGTCCGCCTCGGCAGAGCCAACGCCATCATGCACCTTGCCAACGGGAGTTTTGGTCCCGGAATTATCCATCCCCTGGTGAAATCAGGTGAGATTGTAAAAATCAGCCAGGAGCTGATCCGGCCTTACTACCAACAACGGGTCAAACAGGCAATCCAATGGGTCAAAAGTGCATTTGGCAAGACCCCATGTCTCATCCATAAGCCTGAGGGGGCGATTTTCCTCTGGCTCTGGTTCCCTGATCTGCCGATCACCAGTCAGGAACTCTATCAACGCCTCAAGACAAGAGGTGTTCTGGTCATTGCCGGTGAACACTTCTTCCCCGGCATTGATCAACCCTGGCGCCACCGCCATGAGTGTATCCGGGTCACCTACTCCCAGGATGAGGTCAGTGTCCAAAAGGGAATAACCATAATCGCTGATGAAGTACGAAAGGCCTACTCAGGTTAAGTTGAGGTCTTTCAGCGTTCAGCCGGAGAGGGCCTCACAAACACGCAGCAATCGCTCTCTGGCTTCGATCCCGATTTCAGCAAGCTCTTCTGCCTCGGCAATCCCCAGGACTACAACCGGATCCATGAACGCCACTGTCACTGATTCATCCTCTTCTTCCCTGACCACCACATTGCATGGCATCAATAAGCCAATATCCGGTACTTTCTCGATCGCCACTTTAGCCAGATTTGGATTGCAGGCACCGAGAATGATATAGGGCCGACGATCCACATCGAGTTTTTTTTTGAGGGTGGCTTTTACATCTATCTCAGTCAATATCCCAAACCCTTCTTTTGCGAGCTCTTCGGTGACCCGATCAACTGCCTCATCAAGAGTACCGGAAAAAGTAGTATTGAAACCGTACATAAGTGTTCTCCCTGGTCAGAAATGTAACAACAGCTTAGGTGGGGGCAGACTCCCCCGGTAGCAAGAGCTGCTGGTCCAGTGCTTATGGTGAAAGGGCGTAGAGCACTGAACGCTGTTGCCGCTCCAAAGCAAGTGAAATCAGTCGATCAATCAGGGAGGAGTAATCAAGGCCGCTCGCTTCCCATAATTTTGGAAACATACTGATCTGGGTAAACCCGGGTATGGTATTAATCTCATTGATTAAGATATTATTACTTTTTCGTTCTACAAAAAAATCGACTCTTCCCATCCCTTTCCCACCGACGGCACGAAAAGCGCTCAGTGCATATTGGCGAATCTCCTCTGTCACCCCATAAGGCAACTTAGCCGGGATGAGCAGTTCTGCACTGTCACTGAGGTACTTTGCCTGGTAATCATAAAAGTCTGCATTGGGGATTATCTCACCCACTATCGATGCCTCAAGCTCATCATTCCCCAAAACACCACATTCGACCTCATGACAGTCTCCAGCAGCAGCCTCTATGACCACTTTGTCATCGTAACGCAGGGCACTCTCAACAGAGGCCATAAACGTAGTGCGATCAGTCGCCCTGCCAACCCCAACACTTGATCCCTGTCTTGCCGGTTTGATAAATAGTGGAGGTGGCAGCCGCCCCAAGATGGCTTCAACAGCAGCCTCTGGACTCGCTTCCCACTCAAAGGCTGTAAGCTCGGCAAATTCCACCTGTGGAATATTATGGTAGGCAAATATCTTTTTTGTAACCACTTTATCCATGCAAATGGCAGATCCGAAAACGTCTGACCCCATATATGGAACTCCAGAGAGTTCAAGCAGTCCCTGGATGGCGCCATCTTCACCCTGGGTTCCATGGAGCAGAGGGAAGACCACATCCACCGGCAGCACTCTCTGGTCAACGACCAAACCCCTGCTCCCGGCATAATCAAGCAGTACCGGGAGACCACTGGAGTCTGTTATCTCGCTGAGTTGATCAAGCTCATCCATTCGCTCAATCAGCCGCCAGCTCCCCTCCCGGGTAATCCCGACCAGGGTTAATTCATAGCGGTCAGGATGGATTGCCGGCAACATGGATTTGGCAGAGAGCAGTGAGATCTCATGCTCTGATGATCGCCCTCCAAACAGGAGCAGCAGTCTTGTTTTCTCACTCACTTAAAAAATCCTATCGGCATCAAATAAACCGTGTTGAACGATGTCGGGAGACCAGGGTCTCAATATGGTTGAGATAGCCACTGGCGACACGACGGGTGACCTCACCTCCGCCATCACTGAATTTCACCTCATCACCACTCTCAAGAAGAATGCTCTTGATCGGCATCACCTCGCGGGTAGCGCTGGTCACAAAACCCTCTACCGCCGCGGTCAATGCAGAGGCGCTGACCTCCTCTTCATGGCTCGACAGACCCAACCCCCCGCACACGGTGTGAACCTGCTCCTTGGTGATCCCTTTCAGATTCTGATCCCTGGGAGTGACCAACCGTCCACCGATGACAAACCAGACATTACTGTTTGAAGCTTCGGTAACCGTTCCCCTCTCACTCAACATGATGCAGTCATCACAACCCATCTCCCTGGCCTCAGTGATGCCGAGAATATTATTCAGATAGTTGCCCCCTTTGATATTTGGATCCAATGATCCCACTGGGTTTCTTCTTGTTGGCGGAATCCCCATTCTCATTCCTACCTTATAGAATTTTTCTGGCCATTCTGGAACGCGCTTGACCACAATTACATATCGGGTGACCAGATCCCGGGATGGGGACAACTCCACCGCCCCCTCGCCCCGGGTGATGGCCAGCCGCACATAGAGGTCATCCCCATGGCTGGCACCGGTCGTCTTAACCGTCCTCCTGATCTCTTCTTTGAGGAAACTGATCTCCTGAGAGAGGTTCATGTGGATGAGGTCCGCAGACCTCTTCAGGCGCTCGAAGTGCTCATCAATGAAGAGCGGCACCCCTTGGTAGGTTCGAAATACCTCGTAGATCGAATCGCCGTAGAGAAAACCTCTATCGAGGACGGGTATAGAGGCCTCACTGGTAGGGGTGATCAACCCATCCACATTGGACATGCTCTCTATCTTCTGGCCTGGCATCGACTTACTTCCCGGATAATCTGGTGACACTCTCTCAAGCTCATCGCCTTGATGGCCTGAGCTTCCTGACCCAGACTCTAACTTTCCTGTTATTTTCTGTACAGTACAATCCCAAATCAGGTGATAATCTCACCTCATCAGAACCTTACAACAAGCGGAGCAACGGGTTGAATCATCAGGATATCGAGATCATCGACAACACACAGGTCCATAGTGGCTATTTCAGGGTTGACCGCTACTCCCTCAAACACAAGTTATTTAATGGCAAGACCAGCACCCTGCTGAGCAGAGAGGTGTTGGAACGAGGGCATGCCGCTGCAGTCCTTCCCTATGACCCTGATTTAGACCGAATTGTCCTTATTGAACAGTTTCGCATCGGCGCCATGACGGCTGATCGAGCCCCCTGGCAATTAGAGTGTATCGCCGGAATTATTGAACAAGATGAATCAGTTGAGAGCGTCATACACAGAGAGGCCATGGAGGAGGCGGGGTGCACCATTAGTGATATTGAGCCTATTGCAGACTATCTCTCATCGCCTGGGGCCACCTCAGAGACGGTTGCCCTCTACTGCGGCAGGACTGAGAGTAAGAATCTGGGTGGTCTTTACGGTTTGGCCGAAGAAGGGGAGGATATCCGAGTCCACACTTTCTCTTTTTCAGAGATGGTGAAGATGCTGGAGAGAGATGAAATCACCAATGCAATGACCCTGATTGCCCTTCAATGGCTTGTACTGCATCGCGACAGAGTGGCATCGAAATGGTTGGCAGAGGAGTGAGGGCCGGCAGTATATGAAATTGAGCGCCATCACCATCTATCCAATTAAATCCACCAAAGGGATCTCACTCAAGAGCGCATCAGTAGCGCCAAGAGGTCTTGAGCACGACCGGCGCTGGATGTTGATAGACCAACAGAACCAGTTCATTACCGCCCGAGCGTTTCCACAACTACTCCAGGTCGAAGTCTCAATCAGCAACCGCGAGCTTCAGCTCAAAGCACCAGAAATGGCGACCCAGCACCTCCCAATCCACCCGGCGGAGGAAAATGAGATCGAGGTGATCATCTGGAGGGACGCCTGCAAGGCCCTGACCATGAACCAGGAGATCAACCAGTGGTTTAGCCGCTATCTTGGAGTACCGTGCCGGTTGGTCTATCTCCCTGACAGCAGCCATCGCCCTGTTGATGCTCATTTTGGCGCCCCGGGGGATGAGGTCAGCCTCGCCGATGGCTTTCCTCTGCTGGTGATCTCCGAATCTTCACTGGAAGATCTCAATCGACGCGCTTCGGAACCTCTGGTGATGAGACGATTCAGGCCAAACCTGGAGATTTCAGGCTCTGGGGCCTATGAGGAAGATCAATGGCATCGAGTCACAATTGGCAACGTTGAATTTGAAGCCGTAAAACCCTGCTCTCGCTGTATCATCACCACTATCGACCCAGAGACCGGGGTAAAATCCCACAATGGTGAACCCTTGCGCACCCTCTCAAGCTATCGAAAAACCGATGACAAGGTCTTTTTCGGCATGAACCTGATTCCAAGGTCATCCGGATTGATCTACCTCGATGACCCCGTAGTACCCCTGCTCTAGACCTCACCAGGTGACCACATGATTACCCAATACCTCTTTCCAGCAGAGCCCCGGGATTTCCCCCAGCGACGTAACCTGCGCACTCTCCTTAGAGCGCTCCATATCCTTGCTGGCGGTGTATTGCTGGGGGGGCATATTTTTCACCAACCGGACCCCCTCCTGATTCCGTGGCTCTGGTTTGCTGTTGGGACAGGTGCTGCACTTATGGCCACAGACCTCTATGCCAGTTTCTCCATCCTGCTTGAGATGCGCGGGCTTATTATAATAATCAAACTTCTTCTGCTCATCGTCGCGGCCATCTACCCCGCAATGATTACACTGGCTCTCATTACCATCATCTTGATTGGAGGAATAAGCAGCCATATGCCGGGCAGTTTTCGTCATCGGGTCCTTTTTCTCAAGGGTCGATTTGCAAGTGACTGCCGCAGCGGCTAAATCGACCAATTTTCAATGGAGGTCAAACAATGAAGAGTGACACCCTGGCCACACACCTGGGCCGAGACCCCGAAAAAAACCATGGGATTGTGAATCCACCGGTCTATCATGCCTCAACCGTCCTCTTCCCCACTGTGGAAAAGCTGAAGGAGACAGAGAGGCGTCGTCTTGAACCTGGACACACACACTATGGACGCATGGGGACACCGACCTCATTCGCCCTCGAAGAGGCGATCACCACTCTGGAGGGAGGCCATGGCGCTGTCACCGCCTCATCCGGGCTGGGTGCCATCTGCCTTGCATTAACCGCCTGCCTTAAGTCCGGGGATCATGCCCTCATAGCAGACACGGCCTATCATCCAACGCGGACCTTTTGTAACGAGGTGCTCTCAAAATATGGGGTAAAGATCGACTATTATGACCCTCTCATTGGTGCCGGGATCGAAGAGTTGATTCAAGGGAATACCCGGGTGATCTTTATGGAGTCACCCGGCTCACTCACCTTCGAGGTGCAGGATGTGCCGGCTATAACCCAGGCAGCGAAAAAGCATGGCATTACCACCATGATCGATAACACCTGGGCTACACCTCTGTTCTTTAACCCCCTGGATCACGGCGTTGACATCTCTATCCACGCGGCAACAAAATATATTGTCGGTCATGCTGACGCCATGCTCGGCATCATTGTCGCCAATCAGCGCACCTACCCAACGATCAGAAATAATGCTGTTCGGTTTGGTCAGTCTGCCGGCCCGGACGACATCTACCTCGGACTCCGTGGACTTCGCACTCTCCCAACCCGGCTTCGCCACCACCAGGATCAAGGCCTCAGACTGGCTAAGTGGCTTCAAAAAAGACCCGAAGTGATCAAGGTCCTCCACCCGGGCCTTGAGGGTGATCAGGGCCACACCCTATGGAAGCGTGACTTTTCCGGCGCATCCGGCCTCTTTGGAGTATTGCTCAATGACTACACTGACACCGCTGTTGCGGCCATGCTCGATGGGCTCAAGCTGTTTGGCATGGGATACAGCTGGGGAGGCTTTGAGAGTCTTATTCTTCCCGTTCAACCGGCCTTATCAAGGAGTGCCACCGTTTGGAGCGCTCAAACGCCTCTTCTGAGAATTCATGTCGGGCTTGAGTCACTGCAAGACCTAACCGCCGATCTTGAAGAGGGTTTTAACCGCCTTAATGATGATAAGCTCAAAGGATGAACCTCTCTCCCGAGACCCATCCTGGCTGAACAAATGAGGAGAATGAAGTGCTGATTGAACAGATCTGGCTTGACAACCCCTGGCGTAATTTTAACTACCTGATCGCCTGTGAAGAGAGTAGTGAGGCGCTCGCGATTGATCCCCTGGATCACAAACGCTGCCTGCAGGTTGCTGCTGATCATGGATGGACGATCAAACAGATCTGCAACACCCATGAACACCCCGACCATATTGAAGGCAATCAGGCGTTGATTGAAGCTACGGGCGCCTCACTGCTGGCCCCCTCTGGTTCAGCCGCACTGATCCCCGGTGCAGATCAGGAGTTAAAGGATAGTGAGACCATCACTGTCGGTAAAAGTGTATCTCTTAAGGTAATTGACAGCCCAGGACATACGATGCACCACCTCTGCCTCTATGGGGAAAACGGATCACCCGCCCTCTTTTGTGGCGACACCCTGTTTAACGCCGGTGTAGGCAACTGCCACAATGGAGGAGACCCGGAGATCCTGTTTAAAACAATTACAGAAAAAATCTCAAAACTCCCCAACCACACCAGGCTCTATCCCGGCCATGACTATATGCAGCACAACCTTGGTTTTACCCTCGACCGGGAGCCAGGAAACAGGGCCGCTCAGCTTCTCCTTGACAGGCTCTCTGCCCAATCACCCCATTCACCAATAACGACGCTTGGCGAAGAAAAAGAGGTCAACACCTTTTTCAGGCTTGAGAGTAAGGAGATCATCGAAGGGCTCAAAGCACAGTTTGAAGATCTTGACCAACACCCTGAACCCCTTGAACTCTTTCTGAAACTTAGACTGTTAAGAGATAACTGGTAGTAAAAAAAATGGCAGGATTGATCAACCGCTCCTGCCTCGGTCTCGGCCCTGATAGTTTGTTGCCGCCTAACCCGCTTACCAGGCAGACACCGGCAAACCAGCCGGGTTATCAACAAGGGCGTCGTGAACAGGAAGGTAACTCTCCCCTGGTACTCCAAAAAGAGTCCTGATCTTATGCTTCACCAATCCATCAACAACAAGTTCGCCTCCGTTTTATTGGGTTCCTTTCGAGGGCTTGGTGTTGATGGGGTGATTATTTAACGCAAACAAGCCCATTAACAGGAAGATTCAAGGAGACAGTTTATAGGAAGTGTCACTACCGATGACGGGTTGGGCAGGCTCAAGACCATGGCGACAAGGTGGGCAACCGCTTGAGGCTGAACCATCTCCTCTTTAGGGGGAGTGGTCACTCCAGCAGTCATATCCGTCGCAACATAGCCCGGACAGATGGCTGTTGTCCTGATCCCGGACTCCCACCCTGAATAGCGAACCACATGGAGGAAGGCTTCTGCAGCATGTTTGCTCATTGCATAGCCTCCCATGGAGGCGCTTCTGACCCTCAGGCCGGAGAGTGAAACAATGCCAATCACTCTCCCACTACCTGCTTGTTTGAGGTAAGGCCAGGCGGCACGCACCAGGCGCAGAGGCCCTTTGGTGTTCACCTCCCACATCTCATCCAGGCCGCTCTCATCATCACTCTCAAGATCAAAACCGTGAACAAGGCCTGCATTACTGACCACAGCATCAATTCGACCATATCGGCTGACGGTTGCCTCAGCCCACTCTACTGAAGTGGTGGGTTCTTTTGCCTCCCACTGATGCACCAGAACCTCTTTACCCTCGAATTCTCCGTTCACTTTTTCGATCTGAGCCTGATCTCTCACTCCCAGGCTGAGACGATATCCCTCCTCTGCAAGACGGCCGGCAATCGCCCTCCCAATCCCTCGATTCGCCCCGGAGATCATAACAACCCGTCCTTCAGGTTTTAGCAGATAATCCCCAGTATTCACTCGCCAACCCTCACGATTTTTCCTGGATTCATCAGGTTTTGAGGGTCCAACGCCTGTTTGATGGTTTTCATCACCTCAGTGCCCTCTCCATGTTCTGCCTGCAGAAAATCAATTTTGCCATAACCCACCCCATGTTCCCCGGTACAGGTTCCCTCCATTTTGAGCGCCCGCATCACCATTCTCTGGTGCAGCTTTTCTGCCCGACCCACCTCATCGGGATCGTCCGGATCGGCCAACAGGACAAGATGAAAATTCCCATCACCCACATGACCCACAATCGGAGCAAGGAGAGCCGACTCCTCAATATCCCGTTTGGTCTCTGCAATACACTCGGCGAGTCGCGAAATAGGAACGCAGACATCGGTCGCCCAGATTGCCGCTCCCGGCTTGAGCGCTTTTGCGGCATAGGCGGCATCATGACGGGCACGCCAGAGTATAGAGCGCTCTTCACTATTGCTTGCCCACTTAAAGCCACTCCCCCCATGCTCTTTGACTATCTCCTCAACCGACTCGACCTGCTCATCGACCGCCCGCTGGCTTCCGTGAAATTCCAGAAACAGGGTGGGCGCTACTTCATGATTCAGCCCTGAATATTGGTTTACCGCCTCCAGCTGCTTGTCGTCCAGGAGTTCAATCCTGGCCACTGGAATCCCTGACTGGATGGTAACAATGGCCGTATTAACCGCCGACTCAAGAGAGGGGAAGGCACAGACCGCTGAGGAGATCACCTCGGGAACACCATATAACTTAAGCGTGATTTCGGTAATGATTCCGAGTGTACCTTCGGAACCGACAAAGAGGCGTGTCAGGTCATACCCTGCTGCCGATTTTCGTGCCCGGTGTGCAGTACGGATGACTCTTCCATCGGCCAGCACCACCACAAGCCCGAGTGTATTTTCCCTCATGGTGCCATAGCGGACCGCATTGGTCCCCGAAGCCCGGGTTGCCACCATTCCGCCAAAGGTGGCATCAGCACCGGGATCGACGGGAAAAAAGAGCCCCGTATCCCTCAGGTGTCGATCCAGTTGACGACGAGTCACCCCCGGCTCTACAACCACGTCGAGATCATCCTGGTGGACGGCAATGATCTGGTTCATTGCACTGAGATCAACACAGATCCCGCCTTCGAGTGCAGCGATGTGGCCCTCGAGTGAAGTACCGACTCCATAGGGGATGATCGGGGTATGGTGGTGTGCACAGATCTTGATGATCTCGATCACCTCCTCTGTCGACGCTGGCTTGATCACCGCATCAGGGGGGATCGAGGGGTGAGATGACTCATCTTTCCCATACTGTTGGCAGACCGATTCACTTTGGTTCAACCGCTGACCAAAGCGCAAGAGGAGCACCTGAATAGCCTCCTCGTATCCCCCTCTTTGTTCACAACCTCTGCTGATCATGATCCTCAACTCGTGCCCGTTACCATAGATAGACGTTACAACCCCACACCCCTCAGAACAACTTTTTTCTAGCCCCAGCCCATTAAGAGGTGATGACTGAAAATCATCGTCTGCCGACTCCTCATGGTCCAAATCGACTCCAATTGATGGTCGGGAGGGGGATTTGATCTGGTGAAGTGATAATTGTAGATGTTATTGTCTGCCCTATGTCAAACTTAACCACAGACTCCATACTTGAGCTCAGTCGTTTTGCCAATATCCTTGCCGACGACGCTCGGGAAGTTTCACTGCGCTATTTTCGCCAGGAGTTTGAGATTGAGTCGAAGGAGGACCAGAGCCCTGTCACCTTTATCGACCGAAAGATTGAATCCCATCTGGCTGACCGCATCGCCGAGCTCTATCCGGAACATGGTTTTCTGGGTGAAGAGTTTGGCCGCCACGGAGAGGATCGAGAGCATCTCTGGGTCGTCGACCCTATTGACGGTACCCGCAGTTTTATCTCCGGGAATCCCCTCTTTGGCACCCTGATAGCGCTTCTCAGTCAGGGCGAGCCTGTCATCGGGATTATCGATATACCCGCCCTTGATCAGCGTTGGGTGGGGGTAAAAGAGGGCGGCGCCACACTCAATGGTACTCCCTGCAATACGCGTCAGACACTCCGCCCTGAGCAGGCAACACTCCATACCACTTCACCCGATATGTTCAACCCTGACCAGAAAAGACGCACTGGACCGCTTGTTGAGAGGTGTCGATTCAACCAGTTTGGTGGAGACTGCTTCAACTATGGCCAGGTCGCATCGGGATGGACAGACCTGGTTCTGGAAGCTGACCTTAAGCCATATGATTACTTCGCCCTGGTTCCTGTAATCCAGGGTGCCGGCGGGGTCATCAGTGACTGGGAAGGTGATCCCCTGTCACTTTCATCAACCGGTGAAGTTGTGGCATCAGCCACCCCTGCCCTTCATGATGCAGCACTTTCTCACCTCGCACTGTAGCATCAGACCGTTGATTACACTGCCGTATCACCGCATAAGATCAGCCCTGCTGCTCACTCCCCTGAGCCTGCTGCTCTCTGCATGTCTTTTTTCAACTCAGCCTCTCTCACCTCCCGGCCCATCAGAGCGTGATGGCGGGTTTGTCGGCCAATGGTATGTTGAAGGTGAAGAGGATGACATTTTGATCATGGAGCGCGGAAGCGAAGGGTTGATTGCGCTGATTGAAAATGGGCCAGAGACCCGGATCCACCTCACTTCATCTCATGGGAATCTCTATGCCAATATGATTGAGAATCCTGCTGACCATTGGCTGATTTTAAAAGTGGCCCAACTCGGAGAGGAGAAGTTGTGTTTTGCAAATGCTTCCGGGGAGCTGATTGAAGCGGCCATCAGCACGGGAGCGCTTGCCGGCGCGATAACTGAAGAGGGGTTTAGCCTCTTCAAGTGGAACACCCCTGTTATCAGTGATGCCCCCCAACGCCTCCTTGCCTTTTTAGACAACACCCCGGAACTCTTCACCAAAGAGGAGATCTGTTACCTCAAAAAAGGGGAGTGATCAACAGACCCATGGAGCCACTTTGTGGCGTGAAAAAAGCTGTGTATTAGTATTTACTTATTAAGTAATTACTTATATACTC
>MPLX02383468.1_pt1 | contig 21224 bp, 16 predicted proteins | sample 1617341 | NCBI WGS metagenome assembly MPLX02 (sample SAMN05944804, study PRJNA350692) | marine metagenome | biome: marine; feature: ODZ; material: water; isolation source: 120 m water sample filtered on 0.2 um supor filter | place: Pacific Ocean | collected 2012-04-08 | depth 120m m | reverse complement strand
GTGGTCGCGTTACTTCCAACGTGTCAAAAAAAACGGATTACGTTATTGTGGGAGCAGACCCTGGTTCTAAAGCCGATAAAGCAAGGAAACTTGGGATAGCAATAATCGGTGAGAGGAAATTAAATGAAATGTTGGATAAATAAAAAGAAAAAATATGGCTAGGTAGAGATTGTTTTTTTCTATTTTGTTTGATTATGTTTTTTTGAGAATTTTAATGGTGTGCTTTTGAGGAGGGACGGCGACTTTGGCTCTTAGAATTACGATTAGTCCGGTTTTGGTGTGGTTTCCCAGTTTGGTTCCGACTACCTGTTTTTACTGGAGAGCGCCTTTTGGGAGATGGAGCACCTTCCTTTGCGGGTAAGAATAATTCTTCTTCGGCCCACTCAACCGGGATCTTATTTTTTAAATATTGTTCAACACGATCAAGGTGGAACGCATAGTTTTCACAGCACAACGTAATCGCTGTTCCTTTCGCACCAGCTCTTGCAGTCCGCCCGATTCGATGAACATAATCCTCGGGGTCCTGGGGAACATCATAGTTTATGACGTGAGTGATATTATCTACATGAATTCCCCGTGAAGCTACGTCTGTGGCGATTAGAATATTTAGTTTTCCTGTTTTAAAATCCTCCAGTACGCTTATACGCTTTTTTTGATGAAGGTCACCACTGATCAGAGCAGCTACGTAGTCATTATGCTTGAGCAGTAACTCTAATCGTTCCGCCCACATTTTTGTATTGCAAAAGATCAGAACTTTTTCCCCGGATTCTCTTTTTAAGAGACCGAGTAACAGGTTGAATTTTTCATGTAGGCCTACGTGGTACAGTAGCTGTTTAATCTCGTCGACGACTGCTTTTTCAGGTTCAACCATTACTTTTTCCGGATTATTCATATGCGTATAGGCCAACTCCATGACTTTGTAGTTCAGCGTGGCCGAGAACAGCATAGATTGCCTTTTGTGGTAAGGAGAGCAGTTTCTAAACAAGTACCGTAGGTCTAAAATGAACCCCATATCAAACATACGATCCGCTTCATCCACGATCAGTACTTCTAGTTCTTTTAGGCTAAACAGTTTTTGCTTGTAATAATCAATAATCCTACCTGGAGTGACAATAAAAATATCGGCTCCGCTTTTAATCTGGTTACGTTGTTTTTCGTAATCCATTCCTCCATAGATGCATATGATGCTTAATTTACAGTGTCCACCAATCAAGCGCGCGTCGATTTCAATTTGCCTCGCCAGCTCACGCGTTGGAGCTATAACTAGAGCCCGTGGAGCCACCCACCCTTTCCCCTTAGGTTTGGGTTTTGGGTTATTTAGAAGCCTGGTAAACAGAGTGATAAGGAAAGCAGCTGTTTTCCCTGTCCCAGTCTGGGCTTGTCCGGCGATGTCTTTGCCTGAAAGGGATATCGGAAGAGTTTTTTCCTGTATCGAAGTGCAATATTTAAAGTCTGCATCTCTAATACCCTTTAAAACGACTTCGGGAATGGGTAGGGATTCAAATGTAATCTGGTTCAATTAGTACTCCGGGCTGCGGAATATAGAGAGTATTGAGTTCCAATAATAAAGGTCCAACTAATAAGGGAGGAGTCTTCAATACGACAGGTTAGATTATCTATTTGGTCATTATAGTTTGTCTATGGGGTTTTGCAACCCTGAAACTCATTTTTCTTGACAGTTTGTGGAGATAAGTGATTGAATGCTTCGTTTAATTTTCGGCTCGGTAGATTGATGATTTTGCCTGCCTGTTGCTTTACGATTCCTAATGTAGGCCAACGTAGAAAAATACACATCTAAAGAGGTTTTTAGTTTTAAAATAAGGGGTTGTAAAATGGCGGTGGTCGACTATGATGCTGATTTTCATGGCTTGATGGTAATGTGTGAGTTAGCACAAAAAGAGGTGAATTTTGATTAAGCACGACGTTGTTATTGTTGGTTCTGGGTTGGCGGGTATGAGGGCTGCCCTAGAAGTTTGTGAAGGGCTAGATGTTGCTATTTTGAGCAAAGTTTATCCTACGCGTTCTCATTCGGGGGCTGCGCAGGGAGGGATAGCCGCCTCACTAGGGAATTCTGAATCTGACAGTTGGGAAGAGCACCTGTACGATACAGTTAAGGGAGGTGATTTTCTTAATGACCAAGATGCGGTGGAGGAATTTGTCAAGGCCGCCCCTAGAGTGATATACGAACTGGAACATTTCGGTTGTGTGTTTAGTCGTACACCTGATGGGAAGATCGCACAACGTAGTTTTGGTGGGCACTCCAAACCCAGGGCATGTTTTTCTGCAGATCGAACCGGTCATGCCATACTTCATGCCTTACACGAGCAGCTTTTAAAACGTTCAAAATCGATCAAAATTTACTCCGAATGGTATATGCATTCGCTAGTCCTCAATGGTGATCGGTGCAATGGAATCGTAGTCAGCGATATTCGTACGGGTGCCATAGAAGTTATGCAAGCTAGGGCTGTGATTTTTGCGACGGGGGGATATGGGCGAGTTTTTAATATTACATCTAATGCGTTTGCGAGTACTGCGGACGGTGTTATGGCTGCGTTTCGGGCCGGAATCCCTTTAGAAGATGCCGAATTTGTCCAGTACCACCCTTCCGGGCTCTACCGACAAGGAATCTTGTTTTCTGAAGCAGCCCGAGGTGAAGGTGGCTATTTACTTAATGGTGAGGGTGAACGGTTTATGGAAAAATATGCTCCCTCACGAATGGAACTGGCGCCTAGAGATATCGTAGCGCGAGCAGAGCAAAGTGAGATGAACGCTGGGCGCGGCGTTGATGGGAAAGACATTATCCACCTTGACTTGAGGCACTTAGGTGAGGCGCGTATTATGGAGCGTTTGCCACAGATTAGACAGTTAGGGATTGACTTTATTGGTGTTGATTGTGTTAAAGACCCCTTGCCTATACAGCCAACAGCACATTACTCGATGGGGGGAATTCCAACGGATAAGTTTGGGCAGGTTATAACCGATGCAGAAGGAACCCATGTGAAAGGATTTTTTGCTGCTGGCGAATGTTCGTGTGTTTCAGTTCATGGAGCCAACAGGCTGGGGACAAATTCACTTTTAGAAGCGGTGGTTTTTGGCGAACGTGCTGGCAAGTCTGCTTTTGAATATGCAATAAAGGTTGACCACGCTCCTGTCAATGAAAGCCATGAAAAAACCAAAGTACTTGAACAATTCGAGAGTGTTTTTCAACAGAATGGTGATGAAAGCTACAATGATATTCGTAACCAAATGAAAAAAATAATGACAGAAAATTGCAGTGTTTTTCGAGAAGAGAAGCAATTGCAAACTTGTATTGAGACAATCGCAAAGCTTCAAGAAAAGTTTAAAAATGGAAAAATTACAGATAAAGGGAAACTGTTTAACACAGAAATCTACGAAATTTTGGAACTTGAAAATATGTTAGCTATGGCTGAAATCATCGCTAAAGGAGCCCTTGACCGTAAAGAAAGTCGTGGCGGACACTACCGCACAGACTACCCAAAACGTGATGATAAAAATTTTTTAAAGCATAGTTTGGCATACAAGACAAGCGATGGTATCGAGATCAAGTATAAGCCTGTGGTGATCACTAAACATCAACCTGCTGAAAGAACATATTGATGATCACTTTTAAGATAAAAAGATATAATCCAGAGAAGCAGGCCGAGCCCTATTTTGAAGATTTCAAATTGGATGTTCAGGAAGACTTGACCCTGCTGGATTGTATGAACGAGATCAAGTGGGCTCTGGATGGCAGTTTAACATATCGAATGTCCTGCCGTAGCGCAATATGTGGATCTTGCGCGGTAAAGGCTAATGGTCGTGCCACACTAGCGTGCCAGCGCCAAGCTACTCACTTGGTAAAAAAAGATGATACTATTGTCTTGGAACCTTTAGGCAATATGAAACCGATTAAGGACCTTGCGGTTGATTTTGAACCTTTTTGGGACAAAATTAATAAGGTCAATCCCTACCTGCAGCCGAAACAAAAAGCACCAGAGAAAGAAAGAGCTCAGTCGCCTGAGCAATTCAACCTTATTGACGATTCAAGCACCTGCATCATGTGCGGGGCATGCTATTCAGACTGTAATGTTCTTGAGGTGGATGAGGATTTTTTGGGGCCAGCTGCCCTTGCTAAGGCACAGCGGTTTGTGCAGGATTCACGCGATGGGAAAACCCTGGAACGTGTGAAGAATTTGAGTAAGCCAGGTGGAATTTGGGATTGCACTCACTGCGCGGAATGTGTTGAACGATGTCCCAAGCCGGCACGACCCTTTGATCGAATTAAAGAAATAATGACGGTCGCTTTGGAGCAGGGTGTGACCAACAACAATGGTGCCCGCCATGCGCTGTCATTTGCAAAGTCGGTAAAATCCAGCGGCAGACTCAATGAAAATGTTATTCCTGTAGAGTCGGTGGGATTTTTTAATTTCAAGGGGTTGTTTGATTTGTTGCCGGTTGGGTTACGTATGCTTTTTAAAGGAAAGAATCCACCAATTTTGCATAAGTCCATCGACGAAGTAGAGGATGTTAAGCGGATTTATATGGAGCTAGATGAGTGATGAAATTTGCTTTGTTTACAGGATGCGTGGCCAAAGGAGCTACTCGAGAGTTAATGCTTTCAACGATGAAATCCGCTGAAGGGCTGGGTATTGAATTTATTGAAATGAAAAGTGCTGCATGTTGTGGCGCCGGGGTGGTTTCTGAAAAAAACCCACTTTTGGCAGATGCATTAAATGCGCGTAGCATTGCAATAGCTGAAGAGCAGGATTTGGACCTTGTTACTATTTGTTCTACCTGCCAAGGAATTTTAAAAAAAACAGAAAGTCATGTCGAATCCGACCCTGCCTATAAGGAAAAAGTTAATAATGTGCTTGAGGAAGGTGGACACCACTATGCTGGTGGAAAAATAAAAATCCAACACTTTGCTAATGTGCTTGGTACTGAGGAAGGATTAAAGCTTTTACGGGATAAAGTTAAGCGTCCGTTAACAGGACTCAAAACGGCGGCTTTTTATGGGTGTTATGTTTTGCGTCCATCAGGGTTATCCCTATATGAAGATCCTGACAATCCGACCGGGATGGAAGAGATTTTTGAAATCTTGGGCGCTACACCAGTTTACTATGATAGCCGTACTAAATGCTGCGGATTCCCTATTATTATGATGAACAAAAATGCCTCTCATGATATGGCAGGCAATGCTCTTATCGATGCCATCGATAGTGGGGCAGATTGCGTGGTGACCGGATGCCCCTTGTGCCACCTAAGCCTTGATGCCTATCAGCCTGAAATAGATAGAATGAATAAGAAGGGCTGTTCGATTCCAATTCTGCATTTACCACAACTCGTGGCTTTGGCTTTGGGTTATTCACCCCAGGAATTGGGGATGGATAAACACATTATTTCTACTACCAGATTAGATGAGATTCTAGCCTAATGCTCGTCCACGCTTTTAAGTCTTAGTGCGAGCGGCCACGATTCTTTTTCCTTAATAATAGCTTTGCCTCTTTAAGGGAAAATAAATACCATGATCAAAACTTCTATTTTATTTGAAAGTACTTACTGCGGTAGTCACCTTCGATGTGATGTGGATTTTTTTCTTGTGCCAGTGATTAGGTGTTTTTGCTTTTCTTGATTTATGTAAAAGAAAAAGTAAGTTTGTAAAATAAAAGATGAATTAGGGACGCGCTTTACCATGCCAGGAGGATGTGTTGACTGATTTGCAGCCTTTATTCAAGAATAAAATTTTTGTACTAGTGGGTGGGTTGGTATTATTTTCAATTGTTTTTTTTATGCCACTTCCAGAAGGGATGACTTTTTCTGGGAAACGCCTCTTGGCAGTTATTGTTTTGATGGCCTGCTGGTGGATTGGTGAGGGTACTGCTATCGCAGTTACAGCGCTCCTCCCCCTAATTCTTTTTCCGATATTAGGAATTATGTCGAGTAAACAGGTTGCGCCTAACTATGCCAATCACTTCGTATTTCTTTTCTTAGGCGGGTTTATGATTGCGTTGGCTATGGAGAAATGGAATTTTCATAAGCGCTTAGCATTATGGATTATTGTGCTGATAGGAGCAGGAATTAAACGGCTCGTGCTGGGTTTTATGATGGCTTCAGCTTTTCTATCTATGTGGATTTCAAACACAGCTACGACCATGATGCTTCTTCCCGTAGCAATGGCGGTTGTGAAGCAAGTTGCCCGTCAGTCTACTTTAGATGGAAGGCACGATAAAATTTCCGAACAGCGAGTGATAGAAAGCTTGGGGTTAGTTCTCATGCTTGGATTGGCTTACTCGGCTAGCATTGGAGGAGTTGGCACACTAATTGGTACCGCGCCTAATATTGTCTTTGCTGGCTTTTATAAAAATCTTTACCCGGAAAACCCAGAAATCAGTTTTGCGGAATGGATGGCAATGGCTATTCCCGTGGTAGTTCTTTTTATTCCCATTGTATGGATTTATCTTTGTAAATTTGTGTCTCCTCTTCCGTTGAACCGAATTGAACTTTCCAAGGGCAACGAAGATGTTGTTAAACATGAACTCGAATCTTTAGGGAAAATCACTCGACCAGAAAAAATGGTTGCCTGCATTTTTGCTATGACCGCTTTGATGTGGATTTTCCGTAAACCCCTTGTGTTGGGGACAGTCACAATGCCCGGGTGGTCTAGTCTGTTTCCGAACCCGGAGATGTTTCACGACTCAACAGTTGCAATGATAATGGGTATTTTATTGATGGTTTTTCCTGTCTGTCGTAGAGAAGGAATTGTGAAAAACGATCAGCGTGAATATTTTCTTCTCGACTGGAAAACAGTAGAGACACGCATGCCTTGGGGAATACTATTATTGTTTGGCGGTGGGTTTGCTCTTGCCTCGGGGTTTACTGAAACGGGGTTGACGGGTTGGATCGGGAATCAGTTGACCGGATTGTCGTCGCTTCCTTTATGGGCTGTAGTTTTATTCGTGTGTTTGGGGATCACGTTTTTGACCGAGCTTACATCCAACACCGCTACATCTACTATAATTTTGCCAGTGATGGGAGCCGCTGCGGTGGTTGCTGGTTTTCACCCGTTAATGTTTATGTTACCTGCAACACTTTCGGCATCGTTTGCATTTATGCTGCCCGTTGCGACACCCCCTAATGCTATCGTTTTTGGGAGTGGGTGGGTAACGATTCCGGCGATGTCACGAGCCGGGTTCGCTCTCAATCTCATTGGAGCGATCCTTGTCACAACACTTGCGCTCCTTCTCATTCAAGCTCTCTTTTTGTAGTGTTTCCTTGAGTTTCACTGGCTAGAAATAAGGGTAGAAAAAAAATCTCCGAAAATTTTTATATTGCATTGTCGTATTTAAGAAGAGTTTTAATGAAAACTATTTCCAGGTCAGTGGAACAAAAATAGTGGTTTCCAAATGTTTTTTAAGTAAGTTCTGGCCTTTTTGGTTTCCATCTAAGCTTTGGGTTACGGGCGGCCGTGATTTCATCTGGGCGGGATACGACAGGCATATGAGGGGCACCGTGAAAAACTTCCGGCTTGGTCTCTGCGAGTTCAGCTATTTTTATCATGGTTACGATAAAGTCATCGAGTGTTTCCTTTGATTCAGTTTCAGTCGGTTCGACCATCAATGCGCCCTTTACTATCAAAGGAAAGTAAACTGTGGGGGGATGAAACCCATAGTCGATGAGCATTTTTGCGATATCCATAGTACTCACTTTGTTTTTGAGTTGAAGCTTGTCGTTGAATACGCACTCATGCAGACTTGGTCCGTTATAGGGTAGATGATAGTGTTTATAGAGCGAGGCTTTGATATAGTTGGCGTTGAGAACCGCCATTTCTGCTACCTGTTTAATTCCTTCTGGTCCAAGTGACCTGATGTAGGTATAGGCTCGAACGAGGATGCCAAAATTCCCGTAAAATGCTTTCGTTTTTCCAATGCTATCAGGGCGGTCATTGTTGAGCGTGTATTTCCCGTTAGCATGTTCGATGATAGGCTTTGGGAGAAAGGGTGATAGTTTTTCGGCCACCCCTATAGGACCAGCTCCGGGTCCTCCCCCTCCGTGAGGCGTGGAAAATGTTTTATGTAGATTAAAGTGTAAAACGTCTACACCCATGCGGCTCATTTTTGCTTTTCCCATTATCGCGTTTAGGTTAGCCCCATCACAATAAACGAGCCCCCCTTTACTGTGAACAATTTCACTAATTTTTAATATGTCAGTTTCAAATATTCCTAGAGTATTTGGATTGGTCAGCATTATGGCTGCAGTTTCTTCATCCATAAGCGACTCTAGTTTTTTGGGATCGATGAGGCCACGTTCGTCGGACTGTATTTGAACAACGCTGTACCCACATAACGCTGCGCTAGCTGGATTAGTTCCATGAGCAGAGTCAGGCAGGATAACTTTTTTTCGCTGTATTCCTTGAGCCGAATGATACGCATGAATCATGAGCATGCCTGCCAACTCACCGTGTGCTCCGGCTGCAGGTTGTAGACTTACATGCTCCATGCCACTTATTTCTTTGAGATATTCCTGCAGTTCAAACATAAGCTGAAGGCTGCCCTGCGAAAGATCTTCAGGTGTGTATGGATGATGCTGTGCGAATCCGGAAAGGTTGGCAGTTTCGTTGTTGACCTTTGGATTGTATTTCATCGTGCAGGAGCCAAGCGGGTAAAAATTGGTGTCTATGCTAAAGTTCCATTGTGAGAGCCTTGTGAAGTGTCGAACGACATCGAGTTCCGTTAGTTCGGGAAGGTTGTCGATGGGATTACGAATTTCTGTGGCAGGAAGAATTGCCTCAAGTTCCACTTCAGGGACATCACATTTTGGGAGTGAGTAGGCAGTGCGACCGGGGGACCCCATTTCAAAAAGTAGCGGTTCGTTAAAAACTAGTCCTTTTATTCCTGTTAGCGAATCGTTTATTGCTTGAGGTTTGTTCATCAATGGGTGCCTAAGTGATAGTGCTAGTGATATTTTTCATGCGTATGTGGTGTTAAGTAATTCGAAAATATATTTGCAGCGGTCTAATTTTAAATGGTTAAGTTTCTTGGCAGTGGAGAAATTTTTTCCAAAAACAGGTTAATAGAACAAGTGGACATTATATCGTTTTGCGACTCGGAGTGTTAGTCAGTAATTGGTTAATTTGATCTAGCACTATTTCTGGTGAGAGAGAATCCGAGCCTTTTTCTTCGAGTATGATATGGGGAGTATTGGTCGGTCCCCATCGTACGGTTTCGCCATGTTTGAAGATCGCTGCCACAGGTGTTTCTACTGCCGAAGCAAAATGCATTATGCCTGTGTGATTGCAAAACAGCAGGTCGCTTTTTTTTATAGCTAGCGCTAACTCTTTTATAGAAAGAACTGGCAAGCGATCAATGGTTGCGTTTGCCTGTTTATTGATACGGTCCATTAATGGTTCTTCGCCTGGACCATAAATGAATAAAACTTCTCCTTTTTTTGAGCTGGATAGTTTTTCCGCTACGACTTGAAAGTTCTCGACTTTCCATCCCCATTTTTCGATACGTGTTCCTGGTTTTATTAGTATGAGTGGGCGTTCTGGGTATTTTCGCAGTGCGTTTAGTATCGTAGTGATCTTTTTTTCCTCTGCTTCATTGAAATACAGGCGTGGAGATTTTGAGATTTTTGTCAACCCCGCATAGTTAAGCAGCTCAAGGTTATTTAAGCTTTCGTGGCGAGGTTGGTTGTCTATAGGTAAACGAATATCGTAGAGCCAAGTGGTCTCATCGTGGGCGTAGCCTACCTTATACTGGGCTTTGCTGATTAGAGCAAGAAACGAAGCAATTACGCTAAATTTTTTGTTTAATGTAAATACGATATCAAACTCATTGTATCGGAGTTGCTTGATGAAGGTTCCGATGTTTTTGGCGTCAAAGGGGATTATTTTGTCTACATTTGGGTTGTCAGTTAGGATAGGCATGTTGCTTCGGTTCACTATTACGCTTACTCGAAGATGCGGAAATGATTTTTTGATGGATTCGTAAACGGGTGTTGATAAAACTACGTCTCCTAGGCGATCGGTTCTTATTACTAATACAGAAGAAGCAGATGTGAAGTTTATAGGAAGAGGGGAAGATTTTTTTTTACTAAAAAAGAATCCAATGATAGCCCACAGGGCATGCTTTGCGATGTGTTCTATTTTGCGAGCCAGTTCGGCCATAGGATTTCTTTCGCCAAGTGGCAGTATCTTTAAGGCAACGGTTGTGCTTGATCGATGAGCATAATAGGAATGTCATCTTTGATGAGATATTTTAGTTTGCATGCGTTGCAGTCAAGCCCGTCTTCTTCAGGGGTTAACTCTAAATCTCCTTTACATTTAGGGCAAACTAGAATTTCTAAAAGTTCTTTGTCAAAAGCCATTGTATTCCCTTTATGTTTTATGAGTTGAGTGTTGAGGGGAGATTACCATCTTAACGTGCTCAGAGGCTATTTTTTTCGTCGCATCAAACATGTTTTGTACGGTCACTTTATCCATACACTCGATTGTTCCCAATGGGCACTGACGTTTCCAGCAGAAACTACAATTTAATTTATGAAAAACTGCTTTATGATTTTTTGAGTAGGCCCCGTTGCGTTTTGGATCAGTTGGTCCCCATACCGAAACCGTTGGGATGTCTAATGCCCAGCAAATATGAAACGGTCCCGAATCGCTTCCCACAAACAAAGAGAGTTTTTTGTATAGTCCAATAGACTCGGCGATCGTGGTCGCAGGGGCTATCCATGATTTTTGTTTCATAGACTCGGCGATACTGCGGACCATTTCCTCTTCTCCGGGTCCCCAGGTCAGGAGGATAGAGAAACCCAACTCTTCTGTTATTTTGTCGGCGAACCGGGCATACCGTTCTATGCTCCACAGTTTGGTTGGGAACCCAGCTCCTGGATTGATTCCGGCTATGGGTTTTTCGGTGAGTTTGCTATTTTTCACCATGAAAGCTTCAGAAGCTTGTTCATCCTTCTCACGGATGGGTAGAGAAAACTCTGCTTGGTGAGGAAAATCTCCCAAGATGGAAAGCTGTGATAGGCAGCGGTCTACTATATGACTATCGGTGGAAAGATATTTACTGCGATGATTATTAAACCAAGCATTTATTTTTTCTCGACAGTTACTGCGGTGAAACCCCGCTCTATTGGGCGCGCCCGTCATGCGGGCAATGAACCCGGTTTTAATGAGGCCTTGTAAATCAAAAGTCCAATCAAATTCGCGTTTTTTTAATAATTTTCTTGTTTGGTAGATTTCATTCCAAGACTTTATGTTTATATTTTTGCGCCAATATCTAGTGCGGACTGGGATCACTTCATCGAGATCTGGGTTGCACTTGATTAGGTCCTGAAAACTTTCCTCGATGATCCACGCGATATAAGCATTGGGACGATTTGCTCTCAGGGTCCGAAGAAAGGGCAAGGCATGAACGATATCGCCGATGGAGCTAAGCTTAATGATTAGAAATTTCTGTTTCAACGAGTTCATGGTTGGTTAGGGTGGGAAATTTATTTTTAAAAAGATCCAATATTTTGAGATATAAATATTTATACCCCATGTAACCTATTAGGATACCGCATAAGGCTCCACTCAAAACATCCGTGGGGTAATGTACTCCAAGGTAAACCCGCGAGTAACCTATCAGCAAAGCCGAAATGTATAAGATAAATGCGAAGTTTTTATAAGCGCGTGTGATGATCGCAGCAAATGTGAAAGAGTTTATCGCGTGGTTAGAAGGGAAAGAAAAACTGTTCGAGCAATTGGCAATATCTTTTACATGAGAGAGAACGTGGCAAGGTCTATCGCGGGCAATTAGTTCTTTTAGTGTTGCTCCTAAAAAATCTGAAATTGATACGGCTAAAGCGGTCGCTAGAACTAATGCTAATCCACGCATCTTCTTAAGCCAGAGAAAAACTACCAAACAAACAATCCCCGGCCATAGAAAATTCTGCTTAATAGAAATGAACTGCATGAATTTTAGGAATATTCGAGATTGAAAATGCGTGTTGATCCAGTAGAATGCCGAAATGTCTAACTCGGAAAGAATGGTCTGATCTCCTTGAAAATTTGAGTGATACGCATGTCAGAATAGATTTTATTGGCTTTGAGAGTGCTAGTCAAACGATTTGTGGAGGAGGAATCTCCTAGGATCCTCCTCTTTAGTCGGGTGAATTATCTGCGAAAATAGAGGTTCTAATGGCAAGACAAAATAAAAATGCTTTGATTGTTTTTGCCCGCGATCCGGTAATAGGGCAAGTTAAAACACGCCTTAATCCGTTTTTAGATCTGCAAACAACTTGCGAACTGTATACTTGTTTTCTTTCTGATAGCCTTGCCACGGTCAGCGCTGTAGAGTCTGTCGATTGTTTTGTTGGTATTTATCCATCCAGCGTTTCGGGGTATTTTGAGCAACTGGATACATCATTATCTATCAGCACTTTTATTCAGGAAGGGAAAGACCTTGGCGAGCGGATGAAAAGCACTTTTTCTGCGAAGTTTGCCGAAGGTTATGAGCAGGTTGTTATTATAGGAGCTGACAGTCCTAGTTTGCCCTTGGCTTATATCAGGCAAGCGTTTGGCTGCAAGCAAGATGTGGTTCTGGGTCCAAGTGTCGATGGAGGGTACTATTTAATTGGTATGAGAGGGGAAATTAATTTATTTGATGGTATCACGTGGGGTGGTGATACTGTGTTGGAAGTAACTCGCTGCAAGTTGGAATCAAATGGCGCGTCGTTTGAACTTCTTCCGGTCTGGTACGATGTGGATCGCTCAGATGATTTGATATTCCTTAAAACACACTTGGAGCTTATGGCCGCCGCAGGTCATAAGGAAGGGGCCTCAACTCAAAAATTTTTAAGTACCCTATCTTTTTAATTCCTTAAAACTGTTGAGGAAGCTATGGACTATATGCAATGAAAATTATTAAACATTCTGATCTTGATTTTGAGGCCAATCTACGGGCGGTCGTTGACCGAGCTGACCTTGACCTTGTTGTTCACGATGCTACGGTTCGTGAAATTCTAAAACAGATTAAAAAGCGCGGCGATGCTGCATTGCTTGAGTACACTCGTCGCTTTGATCAATACGATTTATCTGCGGAAGAAATAAGGGTGACACGTGGTGAGTTTGATGAAGCCAGCAATAAGGTAAGCGATGAAGAGGTAGATGCGTTGAGGCAGGCGGCAGAAAACATTCGCGAGTTTCATGAGCATCAGAATCAACAGTCCTGGGAGTATGAAAAAAATGGTGTGTTACTGGGGCAAAGTGTAAGGCCTCTTGAAACTGTAGGGATATATGTTCCTGGTGGCAAAGCCTCCTATCCTTCGTCCGTGTTGATGAATGCGATTCCGGCAAAAGTTGCAGGTGTGGAGAAGGTTGTGATGTGCAGCCCTGCTTCAAAAGGGCGATGCAGTCCACACGTCCTTGTGGCGGCCGAAATTGCTGGGGTTGATTCCATCTTTAAAGTAGGTGGAGCTCAGGCCATAGGAGCTATGGCCTACGGAACCGATACCATTCCAAAAGTGGATAAGATTGTAGGGCCCGGTAATATTTTTGTTGCGTTGGCTAAACGAATGGTATTCGGTTTAGTGGATATCGATATGATTGCAGGACCCAGTGAAATCCTGATCGTAGCGGATGATAGCGCGCGCGCGGATTTTATTGCGGCTGATTTATTGTCCCAGGCCGAGCATGATGAGCAGGCCGTTCCAATTTTGGTGACTTGCTCTGAAAAGTTAGCTCGGGATGTGATGACGGAGTTGAAAAAACAGGCCAGTCGCTTGAACCGACAGGAAATTATCAAAAAATCACTCAGCGACCATTGCCGTCTGTTTGTTGTAGAGTCCCTGGGCAAGGCTATCAAAGTAGCCAACGATATAGCGCCGGAGCACTTAGAGCTTGCGGTAAAAGAACCTCGTGCTTGTGCCGAGAAAATTAGAAACGCAGGGGCCATTTTTTTAGGCCACTACACTCCAGAGGCCGTTGGCGATTATTTTGCTGGTCCTAATCATGTTTTGCCCACCAGCGGGACCGCCCGGTTTTCGTCGCCACTCGGAGTTTATGATTTCGTAAAAAGAACCAGTCTTATGTCTTACTCACCAGAGGCGCTTGAAAAAATAGCCCCACTGATAAGAACTCTTGCCGATATGGAGCATCTGGACGCACATGCGAATGCCGTGGATTTGAGAATAAAAGAAAACAATAAATAGCTGAGTGGGAAAAGGTGGTTTTCGTTGTAGACAATGGTTTTTTTTGTCTTGACATGGTATGGCACGCATGATAAAAATCAAAAAATTAGCTCGAATTGCGCCCTTTTTTTTATGTGATTTTTAGGTGCGTTGAGTATCGAAGCCTTGTGAGAAAAGGGTTTTTGAGGAAGGACTACCGATTTTTTTTTGAATCGGGGACCTACAGTTTTTAAACGAAGTTAATCGATAATTTATCTTACATTTATAAAGATTTAAGAATTGTAATTTTTAAATATTTTTAACCTAATTTTTAAGTAATTAAGTCCACAAAGGAGGACAAGGCTATGTTGGGGAAAACTAGAAGTTTAAACATTCTGCCCATTGCTCTGTTTTTTGCGTTTGCAGTGTATATGATGCCGGGGCTGGCGGGAGATGCTTTCGCGAAGGAAGCTTTTGCTGAGCAGGTCTTTGCTGAGCAGGCGTTTGCGAAAGAGGTGATGGCTGCTGATGACGATGCTGAGGGAGAAGGTGAACCCGAGATCGAGTGGAGTCAGGATGTTTTCTACAAGGACTTTGAAGGGAACCCTCTTAAAGGACCTGTGAGTGGTGCCCCCGCACCTGAATTAGGAGAGAGTGACTACAATAGCTATGAGTTTGCTCCTAGTCGAATCCTCTTGTGGATGGCTAACCAGCAGCACTTGTATTTTGGTAGCTTCGTTTTGGCTGTTCCGATTTTCTGCATGCTCATTGAGTTCGTTGGTATTCGGACCCGTGAAAGTGATCCGGTGATGGCTAAAAAATACGACGCGCTTGCCCATGACCTGATGAAGGTTAGTCTTACCGCATACTCCTGGACAGCTATTTTAGGTGGTGTTTTACTGTTTACTTTTATCACTTTGTTTCCAGGTTTCTTCAAATATATGGCAACTATTTTTCGCCCGGTAATGCATGTTTATGCGTTGATGTTCCTGGCGGAGAGTGGAGTTCTTTACGTTTATTATTACGGCTGGGACAAGATGAACGATGGTGGTTTCCTGAAGTGGGTTCATTGTAGTATTTCCGTTCTGCTCAACCTTGTCGGAACCGTGTTGATGTATCTTGCGAATTCTTGGGCGACCTTCATGCAGGCTCCTGGCGGAATTGACGAGCAAGGTCGGTTCTTGGGTAACATCTGGCACGTTATCCACTCTACCTTATGGAACCCGGTCGGTGTTCATAGAATTCTTGGTAACATCGTGTTTGGTGGAGGTATCGTTGGTTCATATGCTGCGTATCACTATTTGACCGCAAAGGATGAAGAAACGAAAGCCCACTATGACTGGGTTTGCTACATCGCGATGTTTATCTGTATTTTTGGTCTTATTCCACTTCCTTTCGCTGGTTACTGGTTGATGAAGGAAGTATATGCGTTCCGTCAGCAGATGGGTATCACGTTGATGGGCGGAATCATGGCCTGGTTGTTTATTATTCAGGCGGTGATGATCGGGTTACTCTTTTTTGGCGCAAACTCCTACCTGCACAATAGTATGTCGCGTGTGCAAGGTTCGCAGCGTTATATGAAGTATTGTAAGTATATGGTTCTACTGCTCATCGTGTGTTTTACCATGTGGATGACCCCTCATACGATCGTAATGACCCCTGCTGAATTGAAAGAAATGGGAGGGGCCCAGCATCCAATTGTGGGTCACTTCGGGGTTATGTCTGCAAAAAATACAGCTGTTAACTTGATGATCACGTGTACTGTTCTGTGTTTCTTGCTTTACCAGAGGTCGAACAAGAAAATCACGGTTCCATGGGCAACTGCGGGTAACTGTTGGATCACTGCGATTTTCATCGGAGCGGCATTGAACATCATCTTCTTGGGTGTTTATGGTTATTTTCTTCCTGCAAACCAACGTGTAGGACTTTCGGTTCCTCAGGTGACTTCCACCTTGACAACGCTGTTTGCCGGTACCGCAATTAATATTTCCATGTTCAAGGACTCAGAGTCCATGGGTGATATTAAATGGGGTACTCAGTCAAAAGTAGGAACCTATGCTATCTTCCTGCTCGCGATTTCGTTTACATGGTTGATGGGCCTTATGGGATACATCCGATCAGCTGTACGTCTATTTTGGCATGTTACAGAAGTATTGCGTGACAACTCGGTAGATGCTTACACCTTGACTATCGGTGAAGCCGGTAAGATGTTGACCTTCAATACGCTTTTTGTTTGGGTTCAGTTTGTTATCGTTTTTTGGGTTGCTAGTTTAACAGCCAAGAAAGTAAGTAAGGCGCCAGACGCGGTTCCGGTTCCAGCTCAGCAACAATAGAAGCTGGTGACTTGAACAAGTACATTAGATATAACAATTTTTATTATTGTGAATCATAAAGGAGAGGAGTAGGGGGATGCTTCCAGAGCAACAGGACATTTTGTGGACATTTTTGTCGATTGCATTTACGGTGTTTGCGTTGTACGCATTCGTGAATGTTGTACAGCATTGCCGTGAGCGCGAGGATGTGAGCGGGAAATTCTGGGGAGGTATATTTGGTGCCTTTCTTGTTGTTATGTTTCTCGAGACGTCTCACATGTTAGATCTCAACCAAAGTGAGCAGCTTAGTTTCTTTTTTGGAAAGATGGTGCTAACCATCTTCTTGCTGTTGCTTACCTGGGGCATATTTTTCAAAAGTACGAAGGTTGAAGATCAATCACCACCAATTATTCGAGCTTTTTTCTGGTGGACAACGATATCAGTCCTGCTTGCTGGTTATACCAACTGGCTGCCACAGCAGCGTAGTGACCCGCCACCAAAGGCAGCAGCGTTTGTTGGTGAGATTACCATGGAAGAGTACGCCGAGATGGGGCGTGTCATTATATTTGGGACAAAACAGGTGGCTGGCCAGAAAGCTATTGGAAAAGGCCAGTGTCCTCTTTGCCACACATTTGATGCTGGAGATAATATTGGTCGCTGTCCGAACCTGTTTGGGGTTGGTGAACGTGGCGCTGAACGTGTTCAGGAAGAGCGCTATAAGACGTCACCGGTGGCGGTCGGCGATAAAGAGCCTGCCTCTGGAATCGTTAAAGGTGTTCCGGATCAAATTCCTGATGAGTATCGCCGGGCAGGTGCTGGTGGAATTGATTCCATGAATTCTGAGGATTACATTCGTGAATCCATGATGTGTCCGACCTGTTATGTTGTTAAGGGTTATGGTAAGGCAGGGGACACTAAAAGCCCTATGCCGGTTATTACGAAGCCACCGATTAGTTTGAGTCAGGTGGAAGTCAATGCCGTTATTGCGTATCTGCAGTCATATGCCACACCAGGTGACTTTGCCAATGTTACTGTTCCTTTGCCATCGGCTGATGGTGGGGCGGCTGAAGAGGAGGCTGCATCAGATGAGGAGGCCCCAATCTTTGTAACAGGGTCTGAACCCATTGAAGAGATCGTCAATACACTTGGTTGTCCTTTGTGTCATACCATTCCTGGAATCGAGGGCGCGGTAGGTGAGCTTGGGCCTAAATTGCATGAGAAGGCCAATGCCCCTAATCGTATCAAGGATAAACGGTATAAAGGCAAGGCTACCAACACCAAGGAGTACGTTAGGGAGTCGATTCTCGATCCCAGCGCATACTTGGTTATGAATGAAGCAGAAAATGAGCTCTACCCAGATGGTTTGATGCCGCAAAACTTTAAAAACCAGTTGTCGGTAGACGCTATTGATAAATTAGTTGATTTTATAAGTCAGACAGAAGGCTAAACGATAGGAGAGGATAGCAATGAACAAATCATTTCTTAGTTTAATCCTGGCGGTTGCAGGTTGGGCTGTGTTTCACTACGGCTTGTTTCCTATCTTTACGCCAGAGGAAGCAGGTTGGTTGCTAAACCGATACGTATACTACTTGCTTTTTTGTGCTTATTTAATTGTGGTAAACGTAGGTATGCGGTTGAAACCGGCCATGGCGCTTAATGCCTTGTATGTATGGATGCTAGGCTATTATTTTTACGATAGTATTCTTTCGCCGCATGTTCCTTGGACTCTTTTCATCACATACATGATGCTGTGGACGATTGGGACTTTTCTTTACGTCAGTCAGGACCCGACCACTTTCCGTGAGTTTAGGGCTCCTATTGTTAAAACGATCATCGGTGAGTACAAGCTCGCGCGAATCGTTGTGTTTACGCTTTTACCGATACTTGTAGGGTTTGCGACCTGGAATAGTCTTTATCCCAAGTTTGCAGAGCCTGTTGAGTTGAGAACGGTTCATCCTGCACCACCATCGACTACCAAGGTGCACGGTAAAACCTACAAACTTGAAGAGATCGGCAATCCTTTTAGAACTGATGAGCAGGATAATTACAAGGATAGTTTCCCGTTTCTTGATGAGACCGAGTACATGAAGAATGTTACTGAGGGTGGGACTGTCTTTTTCCAAAATTGTCATTACTGTCATGGTGACCAGTTGAACGGGTTGGGAATGTTCTCCCACGCATTCAATCCAACACCAGCTAATTTTATTGATCCTGGTACAATCGCTATGCTTCAGGAGTCTTTCCTGTTCTGGCGTGTATCTAAAGGTGGACCGGGGCTTCCAAATGAATCAACCCCTTGGTCTTCAGCGATGCCACCTTGGGAAGAGCACCTGACCACAGATGAAATCTGGAAGGTTATTCTTTTCGAATACTGGTACACCGGATGGCATCCACGAACCTTCGATACAGAAGGGGCAACAGCTGAGTAAAAGTTAATATTAATAAATTGGTTGAATGAATAACCTTAAAATATTAAGTGGGGATTTGATGATGAACATTAAAACTAAAACTGGAAAGACGCTAAGGATTCTTCTGGCTCTTTTATTTTCAGTGTTGATTGCCGGGGTTGCCTATGCTGAAGACAGGCAGGCAGATCCAATTCAGCAAGATAAGCTTGAAGCTGGGAAGAAAGTTTACTTCAAGCGCTGTGTGTGGTGTCACGGAGTTGAAGGTGCTGGTGACGGACCAGCTCATGATCGTTTGTTCACTAAACCTAGGAACTTCGTCCAGGGAACTTTCAAGATCCGATGGACTAACTCCGGTGAGTTGCCAAGAGATCAGGACCTTATTAATACTGTCACACATGGACTTACAGGCTCAGCTATGCCGGCATGGGGTGATTTTTTAAGTAAAGATGAAATTGAATCGGTTGTTCAGTTTGTTAAGAGTCTCGTTCAGGATCGCGAGTTTGATGATGAGGATGAGACCATCGAGGATGTTGTGACAGAACTGGGATCTAATCCTTGGGGTGTTGAAGGACCTTATTACCATGGTATACCTCAGGAAGCCATTGATGAAGGTAAGAAGATCATGGTGGCTAATAAGTGTTTTGAGTGCCACGGTGGAGAGGGTGCTGGAGACGGTAATCCAACCATGAAGGATGATTGGGGATTTCCAATCGTTGCAGCTAGCTGGAAGGAGTGCTGGAACTTTCGTGGGGCTCGTAGGGATTACTTTGATCCCTTTAATGTAGCGCGTACAATTTCAACCGGTTTAAATGGTACGCCTATGCCTAACTTTAGAGATAAAATAAGCGTAGAGGATAGATGGAAATTATCAGCTTTTGTAAATTCATTATGTCCGCGTAAGAAGATGGATAGGCTGACCAATAAGCCTATTCCGGATTTTTTGATCAGTGCTAAATATACGGATGGAGAAATTGCTGCAAAGATTTCTGATCCGATGTGGGCAGCCCCTGATAATGACCCTAAGATAGTTGAAAGGTCTGAGGAACAGGCGAATAATCCAAGAAAGAATTACATTGCTCTCGCTGGTCAAATCACTCGTGGTGAACGGAATTTTGATCCAAAATCAGATAACATTTGGGTTTCTGCTCGGTGGAACAAAGATCAAGGCGTTTTCTACCTTCTGGAGTATGATAATCGATTCCTTTCTAAAGACCCTGAGTATCCAGAGGGTGTGGCTATTCAGTGGCCGGCTAAGCTACAGGATTTATTCGGAGCTGAGAAGCCATACTTTATCTCCGGTGATAGCAAGAAACCTGTCGATATCTGGAAGGCTAATATGATGCCTGGGGATGATTATAAGGACACTAATGCTCCAAAGGAGGGTGGTTATCAGCTTACTACGACCGTTCAGGAACTCACTGGTAACGGCTTCGACGCTATTGTTGAAAAAGAGGGTGGCCAAGTTAAGGTGGTTGACTCTATTTACGAACAGGGACGTGTGAAGGTTATGTTCCAGAGAGCATTGACCACTGAGGGTGAAATGGATGTTCAGATTCCATCCGAACAGTTTATTCCTGTAGCTTTTATGCAGTGGGCTGGATGGGATAAAGAGAAGGATGAGACCCAGGCTATTTCCACATGGTACTACACCATTTTGGAGCCGCCAGTGGATACAGGCCATATGCTGACCATGTCCTTCATCATGGGTGGAGTTTTTGTTGGGTTGCAAGGATGGCTCGTGTGGATGACCAACCGAACTCGGCAGATGTACGCTGACGGAAAAGTAATTCAGGATGAACGTCCCTTCTAGGGGAATGCAGTAATAAAAAGGGAAAAGCCCGCCGAAAGGCGGGCTTTTTTTTTGTCTTTTTTAGTTAGATAGCAAAAACTAATGAGATGGGGGGGAGGAGACTATACTAATTAGTGTATGGTTGAAAAATTAAAGCAATTTTCTTACAGCAAGAAGGGACGACGGGCCTTTAAGCAGGCTTGCCTTCAGTCTCGTCAAGATCCATGTTTCCTTCAATGATTTCCATGAGGGATAAATTTAAAAATGTTTTCGGCGAGGTATAATCATCGGGGTCAACATCTATGGCTGGTGCAGCACCCTTTTCTAACTGGTGAATTCTCTGAGAAATAAGAATGCATAGCAGGTAACGGCTCTTTACTACGTCCATTGCTTGTTCAACTAACTCCATAGTGTTTTTTGCTGGCAACCCCATGTATATATTCTCCAAGTTTAAAAATCTAAAACCACTAACTTCGTAGCTCATCAATATAATATTTCTTTATCTTTCTGTCAATCAATCTATTGAGTGTTTAATTTGATTTAGAGGATTCTTACCTTGTTATT